>JGI20214J51088_10000870_pt1 | contig 20605 bp, 16 predicted proteins | sample WetSurMetagenome_FD_51088 | JGI IMG/M metagenome (IMG submission 51088) | reverse complement strand
GTAAAAATTATTCCCGCAATTGGCGCCTGAAAAATGCCAGAAATTGCACCCGCAGCACCACAACCAATCATAAGTGTAATATTCTTATAATTCAGGTTGTAATGTCTTCCTATATTTGATCCCAGTGAGGCCCCGGTAAGCACGATAGGAGCTTCAGCACCTACTGAGCCGCCAAACCCTATCGTAAGAGGGCTTGCAATTATTGATGCCCAGATATTTCTCCTGCTTATATTACTGTTTTTGCGTGAGATGGCAAACAGCACACGGCTTATTCCATGTGACAAATGCTCCTTTACAACATATTTTACAAATATTACAGTCAGGAAAAGTCCTATCAAAGGGTAAGCCAGATAAAGATAACCGCCCTGATTATAAGAAAAGTTCTCCGTCAGAAGTATGCGTGTATAATGAATCAGGTTTTTCATTACAATTGCAGCAAGGGCACTTGTAAGGCCGACAACAAAGCTCACATAATAAATGAGTTGCTGCTGATCGCGATATTTATTTATTAAGCCTGACACCCAGGCTCTGACACGCTTCAAAAGCATAATTAAAAGTAAATTATTCAATATACCGGTAAAGATGCAAATATAAAATAATAAAAAAGAAGTGTTTACTTACAACATGAGCATAAAGCTGCATAAATGACTTGCAGTTAAAGTGTCTTTGCATAATTTTACGCATAATTTATAAAGAGGCTTATGGGCAGATTGTTTTTCAGGTATAATAATAACAAAATTGCATACTACCTTATCAATTATATAAGGCCATATATTCCCCGTAACCTCTACAGATCAAAACTCAGAAAGAAACTTGAAACAATAAAAAACTTTGATGGCGGGTATATTTCTGGAAGGGTAAACTACTATAACAAGCTAACCACAATAAAGCAATTATCTGACAAAGCCAGCAGACTTGGCGACTTTAAGCTGGTAAAAAATTTCAAGACATATTCGTTTGACAGCTATGAATACATCCGCTTCTTTGATCCATTGCTCAGGATGCGTTTCATCTTTGGAGATATAACCAGCGTGCCGGAAGAACCGGCAATTTTAAAGAGTCGTCCGGTTGATTGTGAAAATTCGAATTCTGTACTTTTAAAACTCAATAAGATAAGGCATTACATTTACATTGACGATCCGAAGACTTTCTCCGGGAAGAAAGATATGCTTGTGTTCAGGGGAACGCGCAAACAGGAGCACCGGATAAGGTTCATGCAGATGTATAAGGATCATCCTATGTGTGATGTGGGCACATTCATGCCTGACAAGACCGATAACACTCTTTATAAAGGATGGATGTCGAAGAAAAAGCAGCTTGACTACAAATTTATTCTTTGCCTTGAAGGTTTTGATGTATCGAGTAATCTTAAATGGGTTATGTCGTCAAATTCGGTTGCAGTTATGCCAAAGCCAAAATATGAAACGTGGTTCATGGAAGGTCAGTTAATTCCTGATCATCATTACATCTTGATCAGAGATGATTATTCAGATCTTGAAGAGAGGATGAAATATTATATTTCACATCAGGATGAAGCTTTGCGGATAATAAAAAATGCAAATGAATACATGCACCAGTTCAGGGATAAAAAACGTGAGGATCTGATTTCTCTGATGGTTATGGAGAAATATTTTCAAATGACCGGGCAGAAGTTATGAATTGCTTTCAGATTGTATCTTTGAAATACTGAGCACAGGATACCCTTAATTAACAATTTGTATATTAGGCCCTTGATGCTCATTTCAGGAAATAAAAAAATGTGCTCATAAAAAGCTCTGAATTAGAATCAGCGGAGCTTATTTGTTTCCTGAATATTATATCAAAAAAGTCATTTAGAATCGTATTGCGCCCCGTCAGGGGCAAAATACCTTAACGCAGGGCAACGTACTAAGTCTTTTCTGTTAAACTTTTATTAAACCGGCCCTGAACTTTGGATTTTATGACTATCATTTGTTCCTTGCCAGGCAAAATCACAATAAATGCATTCAAGAATACTTCTTTTATTGTTTGTTATTCTGTTGCCGCTTGAGGCTGAAGCACAGCTAAAGCTTATGGTAACCATTGACGACAGAAAGATACTTTCTGAACTGAAGGCACTGACCGAAAAGAAAATTATTGATTCAGCTGATCAAAAGGCACTGATAACAGAAAGAATAAAAGCATCTTTTGCCAGAGATACCCTTACCTCTTGTGACTCACTGAGGTTAAATATTATCGCTAAAGCGTTTGACTATCTGGGTACAAAATATATTTATGGACAATCATCTGAAAAAGGATTTGATTGTTCAGGTTACACAATGTTTATTTATAAGTTATTTGGAATCAAACTCCCTCATTCCAGTTATGGGCAGTTCGCTCTGTGTAAACATTTAAAACGGGAAGAGGCAAAGGCAGGTGACCTCATCTTTTTCACAACACGAACGCAGGGCACCTCACACGTGGGAATTTACCTGGGTGATAACCTGTTTATTCATTCTCCGGCCAGAGGCGGTTCTGTATGCATCGGCACCATTGAAAGCGGGTATTTCAAGAGGCGATTGGTAGGTTTCGGAACTCTTCTTGAATGATCTGACCCATTTACCCCGAAGTCAATTCTCTTATTTTCGCGTCTCCATTCTTTTTACCACTTTTGTAATCATTTTCCTTCACAATTATTTATTGTTAATTGTTAGTTACTAATTGCCAATTGTCTTCATGATTTCATTCGAGAAACATATTCTTCCTAACGGACTTACAGTGCTTGCCCATTACGATGCTTCAACACCAATGGTCACAACAAATATTATGTACAAGACCGGGGCCAAAGACGAAGATCCTGAAGCAACAGGATTTGCCCATTTGTTTGAACATCTGATGTTTGAAGGATCAGTTAATATCCCGGTTTTTGATACACCGGTAATTCATGCAGGCGGTGAGAACAACGCATTTACTACAAACGATATTACAAACTATTACATCACTTTACCGGCAAATAATATTGAAACTTCGTTCTGGCTGGAGTCTGATCGCATGCTCGGACTTAACCTCACGCACGGTAAGCTTGAAACCCAAAAGAGAGTTGTTATTGAAGAATACCGTCAGAGATATCTTAATCAGCCTTACGGAGACATCTTTCTTCTTATAAGACCACTCGCCTATAAGAAGCATCCATATATGTGGCCTACAATTGGCAAAGATATATCACATATAGAAAAAGCTGATGACCTGACTGTTGCAAGGTTTTTCAAAGATCATTACGTGCCTGAGAATGCCATATTGAGTGCAGGTGGTAATATTAAACCTGACGAAGTATTTCGTCTTGCTGAAAAATGGTTTGCTCCTGTTCCGGCCAGGAAAAGGAAGATAAGCAACATCAATTCCGAACCAGCCCAGAATGAAAAAAGAGTGATGACAGTCAATCGCGAGGTGCCTGCCAATGAATTGCTTATGGCATTTCATTGCGGACGGCGTACAGACCGCGACTTCTACGTTCTTGACCTGCTGACGGATATGCTTGCCGGCTGTGAATCAGGTCGCTTTTCCAATGTACTTGTGCGTGAAAAAAAGCTTTTCAGCGAAATAGATACATATCTTACAGGAGAGACTGATCCGGGCCTTGTAATCATCTCAGCACGGCTGCGAGACGGTGTGGATATTTCAATTGCCGAAGCTGCCATTAACGAACAGCTTCAGCGGCTCTGCAATGAGCCCGCTTCCGATTATGAGCTTGATAAATCACGTAACAGGTATGAGTCTCACAACCTGATGGCTATGACAAGCGCTTCAAACAAAGCTTTTAACCTGGCTTTCTTCGAAATGCTTGGCGATGCCTCTGACATTAACTCGGAGTCTGATAAATATATGAGTGTCACCAAAGAGGAGATAATGGAGACAGCCCGGAAGACTTTCAACCCGGAAAACAGTTCAGTCATATATTACCTTGCCGCAAAAAGATGAGTAAACTTAACAGAAAAAAACAGCCACATACCATTACGCCATCAGCAGGCATTATTCCTGAGCCTGTAAAGGTCATGCTAAATGAAGACGTCGCGGTTTACCTTGTAGGTACCGGCACAGAAGATCTTTTGCGGATTGAGTTTGTCTTTGATGCAGGTCAGGTAGAGGAAAAGCTGCAAATGACAGCGTCAACAACAAATGAGATGCTTACTGAAGGGACCTCACGTCATGAGGCTATTGAGCTGAATGAGGCTATTGATTATACGGGCTCCGTTTTCACCCCTGTTGTTGACAAGGACAACGCCGGAATTGTAATTATCACCCTGCTACGAACCATAGACAGAGTGTTGGAACTGGCAGCCGAGGTTCTCTATAATCCCTCCTTTCCTGAAAACGAGTTCGGGATGCAGATAGACCGTAAATACCAGCAATATCTCACCAACAGACAAAAAACATCCGTAGTATCAAGGGAGATATTTTACAATACACTGTTCGGTGAGTCACCGTATGGCAGGATAACTACTCCTGAAGATTTCAGGACGATAACAACCAATGCAGTAAGAGAGTTCCATTCAAGATACTATAAATCAGGCAGGTTATACATTACTGTGGCAGGTAAAGACCCTGAGAGGGCTCTCCCTTCACTTGAAAAGTACTTCTCTGGACACCGGACTGATAATAATAACAAAATCGCTCTTAATACCTTCCCTGAAAAGATAAAACCTTTAAGGCATTTTTCAGAAGTGCCAGAATCTGTTCAAAGCTCAATAAGAATCGGATGGAGAGGTGTTTGCAAGGATCATCCTGATTTTAACGGGTTGCAGGTGGCAAACACAATTCTTGGCGGTTACTTTGGCTCAAGGCTGATGAAAAACATCAGGGAGGACAAAGGATACACTTATGGTATAGGTTCAGTTGCCGGTTCTCTCAGGTACGGGGGATTTATATCAGTAATCACCGATGTGGCAAACCAGTACCGGGAAGAGACTATTGAAGAGATAATTAAAGAGATTAACAAATTAAAAAAGAGAGAGGCATCAGGAGAAGAAATGATGCTTGTGCGCAATCACATGATGGGTGATCTTGCCAGGGCATTTGACGGACCGTTTGCCGTTGCCGAGGCTCTCAGAGGTGTTCTGGATGCCGGGTTGTCAATGGATTACTACAGAAAACTGGAAGAAACTGTAAAAACAATTTCTCCAGGTAAAATAAAAGAACTGGTAAATGCGTATTATAATCCAGATGAGGCTATAATTGTCATAGCCGGTGCTAAATGAGTTACAGGGTCATTATACTAACATTTTTGCTAACAGCTGTCTTATCATCACAGTTGCACAGCCAGGATATAATTAAGCCGGAGCCTCCGGTATTTGACTATTTAACTGTTGACCCGTCAACCGGATTTGCAAAGCTGACATGGATATCAAGCGTTTCTCAGGACGTAGAGCTATACGTTGTCTATACATTCACAAATAACAGCGGTTTTCCTATAGATACGCTTAAGGATAAATATGCTGTGACCTACACTGATTACCTTTCACAGTCGAGGAAAAAAAGTGTGAGCTATGTTATTGCTGCCATGGACTCCTCAAACAATATTTCGCTTCTGAGCAATAACCTGAGCACGATATACCTTGATGCTGTGAATGACAGCTGCAATAACCGGATAGTACTTCAGTGGAATCAATGTCTTAACCAGCGCCATACGGTTACAGACTACTCTGTATTATGTTCAATAAACGGGGCTGCAGCCCAGTCAATTGATACTGTTGAAACGCTTTCATATTCAATCTCAGGATATCAAAGAGACACCAGGTATTGTTTTTATATAAATGCATTAAGCAATGATGGGATAGTGTCAACCTCTAACATGCAATGTATTAAGACCGGTATAGAAAATCCACCCGGGTGGATCGATGTGACAGATCTTAACGTGGAGAGTCCGGGCATTGCCGTCAACGGTTCTTTCGATACAGACGGAGATATTACATCCTTTGTTCTTGAGAAGAAGAAGTCTGCACCGGATTCCTGGGCTACTGTTGCAAATAGTTCGGGTTACTCTGGTTCAGTAAGCTTTACCGATTCAAATGCTGACACTAATGCGGTTGCGCTATATCGTATTTCGGCAGTAAACAGGTGCGGTAATCATGTTACCGTTTCCGGTCCGGTAAGGAACATAGTGCTCTCGGCAACCCGGGCAGATAACAATGTTAATCTGAAGTGGAACAACCCGCTTCAGGGTAAAAACTCATTATTTTCAGTACTACGGAATACAGGTAACGGGTACATTGAGATAGCCTCGGGTATAACTGACACTATTTATACTGATGATTATTCGTCGTATGCATATAATGTTGAAGGCACGAAGGCGACGTACAGGGTGAGGTCATCGGCCAATACTTCCCATTCAGGTACAGTTAATGAGCTCTCATCGGCGGCAGAAATAAATGTTTCTGAATATTTCATGGTTGGTAATGCCTTTACTCCGAACGGAGACGGGTTGAATGACACTTTTTTCCCTGTGTTGGCTTTTACTCCTCAGGAATATGAATTTACTATTTACAGCCGGCTCGGGACATTGCTCTATCGCTCAACTATTCCCGGCTCAGGATGGGATGGCAGACATAACGGTAAACTTATGCCACCCGGAGCCTATCTCTGGACTATTAAGATAAAAACCCCATCCGGGTTGACTGAAAAGAGAAATGGCACTGTTGCAATTCTTCCCTGATTCAACCCCGGTTATTTTGGCTTCCTTTTTGTATATTTGCCTCTTTGGCGCTTTTTAAGGTGATGGGCAAAAAGAAGACAAATATATTTACTCCTGAAGACATAAGTCTTATTGAAGAAGAGTATAAGTTACTCAAAGAAAATCTTTACAGGTGCAACAAACCTGGCGACAGGGAGCTTATCGACAAGGCTTTTCATGTAGCCAATGAGGCTCACTGGGACATGAGGCGTAACTCCGGAGAGCCATACATTATACATCCCATAAAAGTAGCCCGCATTGTTAACCAGGAGATTGGACTGGGTGCGAAATCTGTTGCGGCAGCTCTTCTGCATGATACTGTTGAAGATACCGACATGTCTCTTGAAGATGTTGAGCGTGATTTCGGGCCTAAGATTGCAGTGCTTATTGATGGTCTGACAAAGATATCTGGCACCTATAATAAAGAAAACAGTTCACTTCAGGCAGAGAATTTCCGTAAAATGCTTATGACCCTTTCTGATGACATAAGGGTTATTCTTATAAAAATAGCAGACCGGCTGCATAATATGCGTACTCTGGATTCAATGCCAGAGCACAAGAAAATGAAGATTGCAGGTGAGACCATATACCTTTACGCACCACTGGCGCACAGGCTTGGACTCTTCGCAATAAAGACCGAGCTGGAGGATCTCTCTTTTAAATACAGGCATCCTCGCATTTATGAAGAGATTGCAAGGAAGATAAAGACAGATGAGAAAAAGAACCAGGCACTCATTAACAAATTCAGTCTGCCGATTATTGAAAAGCTGAACGAGAACAACATAAAATTTGATATATCAGGAAGGTTCAAGTCTATCTATTCCATCTGGAAAAAGATGCAATCAAAGAATGTTCCTTTTGAGGAGGTGTATGATCTTCTGGCTGTAAGAATTGTCTTTGAACCAGGCTCAGAGATAAGTGAAAAGACGCAGTGCTGGCAAATCTATTCAATCATAACCGATATTTATACACCAAAACCCGACAGGCTGCGCGACTGGATAAGCAGGCCCAAGCCAAATGGTTATGAAGCGCTTCACCTCACTGTGATGGGTCCTGGCGGCAGATGGGTAGAGGTTCAGATCAGGAGCCAGCGGATGGATGACATTGCCGAGCGTGGGTTTGCTGCTCACTGGAAATATAAGGGAGACTCATCACAGCCTGAAAGCGAACTAGATAAGTGGCTGAAGCATATCAGAGAGATACTTGCCAACCCGATGGAGGACCCCATTGAGTTCCTAGATGAGTTTAAGATGAGCCTCTTCTCTTCAGAGATAATGGTGTTCACTCCAAAAGGACTCCTTATTACACTTCCAAAAGGAGCTTCTGCACTTGACTTTGCCTATGAGATTCACACTCATGTGGGTAATAAGGCTATAGGTGCAAAAGTAAATTATAAACTATCTCCTCTTTCAGTCACTCTGCAAAGCGGCGATCAGGTTGAAATTATTACTTCAGAGGTTGCCAAACCAGAAAAGGAATGGCTCAATTATGCCCATACTTCAAAGGCAAAAGGAGCCATAAACAATGCCCTTAAAGCTGAAACAAAAGACAGACTGCAGAAAGGGAAAGATATGCTTGAACAAAAGCTCAGCGAACTGGGAATGATTCCGAACTCAGATATTATACGAAAACTCCTTGAATCATTTGAGCTTCTGAATAAAGATGAGCTCTACAGCAAAATAAGCATCGGAATAATCAATCTTGACGAGCTCAGAAAGGTTCTGAAAAAATCACCTGACAGCAGCATAATCAAATACTGGAAACTGAGGATCGGCGGTAACAGCAAAAAAGAGACATCTCCAAAAGATGCAAAGGTGGATCAAAGCAAGATTGACAAGAACCAGCCATATCTGCTGAGGGAAAACGTTGACAGCGGTGGCCACTCTTATGTAATTGCAAAATGCTGCAATCCCATACCGGGAGATGAGGTAACCGGATATATTGCACCAGACGGATCTATCATAGTTCATAAACCTAAATGCCCCACTGCAATAAGACTTATGTCAAGCGAAGGCAACAGGATCATTCCTGTGAGATGGACCATCCATAAAATAGCCTCCTTCCTGGCAAGCATCAGCATTACAGGCATTGACAGGATAGGCCTCGTAGCCGAGATTACCAATATCATATCAACAGAACTGAACGTGAATATCAGAAACATAAATATCTCAGTGCATGATGGCATTTTTGAAGGGACGCTTGATCTCTATATTCATCACACAAAGGATATTAATAACCTGATAATGCAGTTGTCAAACATCAAAGGCGTTGCAAGCGTTAAAAGAGTTGAAGAATTTGTCGAATAAGATATTTAACTTCAATAATGGAACAAAATGTTATGTGACGATACCAGGAAGATTGTAAAACAGATACTTACTGAATATCTTGAAGAGCACGGATGCAGAAAGACTCCGGAAAGGTTTGCCATTCTTGATGAGATCTATTCACGTGAAGGCCATTTCGACATTGAGTCGCTCTATACCTTCATGAAAAATAAAAACTACAGGGTTTCGAGAGCCACTTTGTATAATACCATTGACCTGCTGATTGATTGTAAGCTTGTAGTAAAGCATAAGTTTGGTCACAACATGGCCCAGTTTGAGAAGGCTTATGAATGCAGCCAGCACGATCACCTTATTGACACCGAATCTGGTATTGTAATAGAGTTTTGCGATCCGAGGATTTATGAAATAATCAAGACAGCAGCTGAGCTTCATAATTTTACTCCTCATAATCATTCATTATATATCTACGGAAAGAAAAATTCTGAGCCCAGAAAGAGTAAATAGCCTGAAACCCATATTTTGCTCATTTTCATTGGTTTTGTTCATTTTATTTGGTTAACTTTATTCAAGCAAACCAAATACCTACTGTAATGAAATTCAGATCTTTATTTATCTGTTTAGTAATCAGTGTATTACTTGCGCCTTCAGCAGCAATGGCGCAAAGAGACAAAAGCTCCTGGGTTCCAAACCCGACTCCTTCAAAATATTTCCTTGGCCCTACTGCAATTCCAATGGAAAAAAATACGGGCTATTACCAAAACTCATATATACTTTTCAATGAGGGATATTATGGTGTAACAAACTGGTTTTCAATGGGCGTTGGATTTGAGTTCCTCAGCACATTTATTACCCTGGCCAACCCACCATGGAGGCCAATAATACTTGCTCATCCAAAAATTGCCTTTAAAGTCGCGGATAAGCTCTATGCCGGAGTAAGCGGGCTATATATAAACGCCACTTTGTTTAACGATAAAGATACCCCTAAAATGGAAGGTACCTTTGGAGTAGTGATGGGACAGGTTACTTATGGAACCAATGAGACTAATGTTACAGCCGGAGTAGCGTACGGGTATTCATGGGATGGCATGGCAGATAAACCAATATTCACACTCGGAGGATCATGGAGAGCAGCAAGAAGATTGGCACTTGTGACTGAAGATTACTTCATCCCAAAGTCAGGCGGGGGATTATATCCCGTGTTCATGTATGGGATGAGATTTATTGGAGAGAAGATGTGTTTTGACCTTGCATTCATAGATAATGCCAATATAGCCGAGGCAGACATTGTTGGTATTCCGTATATTGGTTTAACAATAGTTTTCTGAGTTTTTTACTGATCACAGTTTTTCATTTAGTTTTCAACAATCACCTTTCTGTTCAGGCAGGGCAAAATTTTTATTGCTACCTTTGGAGGTATTTGTGAAAAAAAAAGAAAGTTTATAATGAAGATTGATATTTTATTGGGTCTTCAGTGGGGAGACGAAGGAAAAGGTAAGATTGTTGATGCTCTTACTGGCAAATATGACATCATAGCCAGGTTTCAGGGAGGGCCCAATGCCGGTCACACTTTGGAGATTGGCGGCGAAAAGCATGTATTGCATCTCATTCCTTCCGGAATATTCCATGAAGGTAAGGTCAATATAATAGGTAATGGCGTTGTACTTGACCCTGTCGTTTTCAGGAAAGAGGTTAACAGCCTGGGTCTAAGCATTGAAGTGATGAAAAAGAGGCTTGTGATCTCACAAAAGGCTCATCTCATTCTACCTACCCACAGGCTTCTTGATGCTGCCAGTGAATCATCAAAAGGCAGCCTTAAGATAGGTTCAACATTAAGAGGCATTGGCCCGGCCTATACCGATAAGACATCAAGAAACGGATTGCGCGTTGGAGATATCGAATCACCTGATTTTCACGAGATATACAGGTCGCATGTTGAAGAGCATCTAAGGATGCTGAAGAGCTATGACATGAGTTTTAACCTTGCTGAATATGAGCCTGAGTGGTTTGAAGGCATTGAGTTTCTGAAACAGTTCACCTTTGTTAATAGTGAATATCTGGTTTCAGAGAGCCTCGCAGCAGGCAAGAGTTTACTTGCAGAAGGAGCACAGGGAACAATGCTGGATGTTGATTTTGGCACCTACCCTTATGTAACCTCCTCAAATACAATTGCTGCAGGTGCATGCACCGGGCTGGGTTTTGCACCAGGGAAGACAGGAGAAGTATTTGGCATTATAAAGGCATATTGTACAAGGGTTGGAAGCGGTCCGTTTCCAACTGAGCTAAATGATGCCACAGGTGAACTGATGCGTAAAAACGGCAATGAATTCGGTTCCACCACAGGCCGCCCGCGNAGATGCGGATGGATAGACCTTCCTGCATTGAAATATGCTGTAATGGTAAATGGCGTGACCCAGCTTTTCATGATGAAAGCCGATGTGCTTACAGGTTTTGATGAAATAAAAGTTTGCACCGCATATGTCTCTGAGGGAAAGACAATAACATATTTACCATATCGTCTCGAAAATATTGAGAAACCGGTATATACCACATTACCAGGGTGGGGAAAAAACCTCACAGAATGCAGGAAATGGAGTGAGCTGCCCTCTGAACTGACCGGATATATCAGTTTTCTTGAAAAGGAGACAGGTGTTCCGGTGACAATTGTATCGGTAGGTCCTGACAGAACCCAGACAATATACAGGTAGTTTTTACTCGCTTTTATAAATCCACGATTCAGCTATTACTGTATCCCTCACTGCTTTCAGCGCAGCGGATGCCTCTCTGAGGGTCCCGTATGAGCTTGCCGACACCAGTTTGAAACTACTGTTTGCCTTATCAATTATCTCAGTTGCCAGGCCGCGACGTGAATAAAAACCGGCATATGAGGTTGCATACTCAGGTGTTTTGAAACTGCCAATAATGATATGAAATTTTAAGTCTGAGTCCTTCACCTTAACAGCAACTGCGCCAGCAACTGCAACTGAATCTTCAAAAGCCTTTTGCTTTATTGCAAGGTTAACTCTGTTAATTGAATCGGCTACCCTGATCTCCGCGATTTGTTTCTGTATAGCTAATTCTCTCTCCCTCGCCTTCTTTTTAAAAGGATTATGCGACTCAATAAATTTGCATGATGATGTTGAAATCAATAGACAAATCATTAACAAGGTGACAATTCTCTTCATTATTGTTTAAGTTTTCGGGGATAAATGATGATAAATATACAAATTAAAGAGACCTGATCACATTTATGATATTCATTTAATAGCATAACTTTCGTATTTTAGACCAGAAATTGACCCTAAACAGACTGAGAACATGAAATCCATAATCCGTTTCTTTGAAGAAAACGTTGAAAAATACTCTTCTAACATTTACCTGTGGGAAAAATTACAGGAGAAATATGAAGGTACAACTTACCAGGAGGTAAGAAAACAGGTTTACGAATTTGCCGCAGGCCTTATTCAGCTGGGTATAAAAAAAGGAGATTGTCTCTCTCTGCTTTCTGAAGGAAGAAACAACTGGGTGGTTGGGGAACTGGGTATTTTGTATACCGGTGCCATAAATGTGCCGTTGTCAATAAAACTGAACCCTGAAGAGATTAAATTCAGGATCAATCATTCCGATTCCAGGATGATTATTGTTTCCAGCACCCAATATGAGAAGTTAAAAGAGATAAAAGAGCTCTGTCCTAAGCTTGAAAAGATAATCCATCTTGACCCCAGGGAAGAGTATCCTGAAAACGAGATACATTTTAACGAGGTAAGAAAGATAGGGCGTGAATGGTTTGAAACGCCGGGTAATATTACGTCGTTCGAGGAGCTAATTAATTCCATCTCTCCTTCTGACTTTGCCAACATATGCTATACTTCAGGCACAACAGCTGCTCCAAAAGGTATAATACTGACACATGGCAACTACATAACCAATGTCTACCAGTCGTACAGCCTGATGGATATACCGCAACACTATAAGACTCTGCTAATATTACCCTGGGATCACTCTTTCGCCCATACAGCAGGCATCTATGCCTTTATGGGCAAGGGAGCAAGCATTGCTTCGGTAAAGATAGGGAAGACGCCAATGGAAGCATTGAGAAATATTCCTGTTTGCATGAAAGAGATCAGGCCCAATATAATTATGAGCGTACCTGCGCTGTCAAAGAATTTCAAGAAGAACATTGAAAAAAGTATCAAGGAAAAAGGGCATATCACAGAGTTTATCTTCAACTATGCATTAAAGCTCTCCTACTCATACAATAAGGAAGGCATAAACAGGGGGCGTGGTATTCAGAAGATAAAAGAACCGTTACTCAAGCTATTTGACAAGATTTTCTTCTCAAAGGTTCGTGAAGCCTTTGGCGGTGAACTTGATTATTTCATTGGCGGTGGAGCACTTCTCGATATAGAACTGCAGCGTTTCTTTTATGCCATAGGTGTTCCGGTATTCCAGGGGTACGGACTCTCAGAAGCCTCTCCTATAATATCCTCAAACTCCAGGGATAGTCATATTCTTGGCTCATCGGGGCATCTTGTAAACAATATGGAGCTCAAAATCTGCGATGATAAGGGGGAACCGTTGCCTGCAGGCCAGAAAGGTGAAATAGTAATCAAAGGTGGAAATGTGATGCACGGTTACTGGAAGAATGAAGCTGCCACCGCTGAAACGATAAAAAATGGCTGGCTCTATACAGGTGATATGGGATATATGTCAGAAGACGGGTTCCTGTATGTGCTTGGCAGGTTCAAAAGCCTCCTTATTGCTGATGATGGTGAAAAATTCAGCCCCGAAGGTATTGAGGAAGCAATGACAGAGCAGTCGAAATACATTGACCAGATAATGCTTTACAACAATCAGAAGCCTTATACCGTGGCACTTATTGTTCCAAATCAGCATGCCCTGAAACTCTACCTGAGCGAAAAGAACCTCTCGGCAACAACCGATGAAGGCGTCAGAGCTGTGCTTAACCTCATTGAAAGCGAAGTTGACGAATACAGGATAAATGGCAAATATGGCAACATGTTCCCGCACCGATGGCTTCCTGTTGCAATCGGTGTGCTTAACGAGAGCTTCAACGAAGAAAATGGAATGGTAAATTCAACAATGAAGATTGTAAGAGGGAAAATAACCGAACATTATAAGGACTTCATTGACTGGCTCTACACTCCTATGGGTAAGGTTATTAATAACAACATGAATGTTGAAGAGGTTGAAAAAATGAAACTGGGGTAGGAATTATATGATTTGAAAATTTGAAGATTTGAAGATTTGAAGATTTGAAGATTTGAAGATTTGATTTAATAATAGTAAATGAGAGGGATTGTTTGTTTATCAGTGGTTGTTTCACTTGCAGCATTCTTTGGTTGCAAACATACTGTCACAAACGTATGGAAACCGGCAGAAAACACCATAATGACCAGGTGGTCTGCGGAGGTTAATGCGCAGTCGCCTTGGCCTGAATATCCCAGGCCCCAGATGATGAGAGACGAATGGAAGAACCTTAACGGTTTATGGGATTATGCTATCACTGAGAAAGAGGCAGCCAAACCGCAAAAATGGCAGGGCAAAATACTTGTCCCCTACCCTGTGGAATCGGCACTTTCAGGAGTGAAATTTAAAATGACAGACAGCCTGGCTATCTGGTACCAGACATCATTCTCTTTTCCTTCGAAATGGAAAGAAGAACAGATCATGTTGAATTTTGAAGCATCAGACTGGGAGACAACTGTCTGGGTGGATGGAGAAATAGCAGGAATTCATCGTGGGGGATACGACCCCTTCAGGATAAATATAACTGAACTGCTTGCAAAAAAAAGAACCCATACAATTACTGTGAGGGTCTGGGACCCTACAGATAAGGGTAAACAGCCGCGCGGGAAACAGGTGCTTAAACCCGGAGGCATATGGTATACCTCAACAACCGGTATATGGCAAACTGTATGGCTTGAACCGGTTCCTGATATCTCAATTGGTGAACTGGAAATTGTTCCTGATATCGACAGAAACAACCTCTATGTAACTGTTAAAGAAAATCCGGCTGAAATTGACACCTCATTAAAAGCAGAGGTTATAGTAAAGAGTAACGGAGGCGTTGTGGCAAAATCAATCGGGAGTATTGATAAAAGAATCGCCCTGAGTATTCCCAATGCAGTTCTTTGGAGCCCTGAGAGTCCATTTCTTTATGATCTGAGCATTAAGCTTATAAAGGACAATGAGGTAACAGATGAAGTATCATCATATACCGGAATGCGAAAGATCTCTGTTGGCAAGACAGCTGACGGTTTCACCAGGATACTCCTCAATAATCACTTTGTCTGGCAAACGGGCACGCTCGACCAGGGTTTCTGGCCTGATGGCATCTATACTCCGCCAACTGAGGATGCAATGAAGTCGGATATAGTGACACTGAAGGATATGGGCTTTAACATGCTCAGAAAGCATGTTAAAGCAGAGTCGAGACGTTACTATTACCTCACTGACAAACTAGGCATGCTGGTCTGGCAGGATATGCCAAGCGGAGATGCATCAATATGGGGTGATATGCCTGATATTGTTAAAAGCCCTGAAGACTCAACACAGTTTGTTAATGAACTTAAGAGACTGATTGAGACTAAATTTAACAACCCGTCTATTATAATGTGGGTGATATTTAATGAAGGATGGGGTCAGTATAAAACTGCTGAGATGACTGACCTGGTTTCAAAGCTTGATACCACAAGGCTGGTCAACAGTGCCTCTGGATGGACAAACCGTGGGACGGGTGATGTAAATGATATTCATCATTATCCTGAGCCCGCTGCCCCTAAAGCTGAAGAAAAGAGAGCCATAGTCCTTGGCGAGTTTGGAGGACTGGGCCTGCCGGTTAACGGTCACACATGGGAAAAGAAAAACTGGGGATACCGTAACATGGCTGACTCTGCAGAGCTCCTCAGACGCTTTACAGTTTTTTATGAGGACCTGAGGAATATGGTTGACAAAGAAGGACTTAGCGCAAGCGTTTATACTCAGACCACGGATGTTGAAACTGAAACAAACGGGTTACTTACCTACGACAGAGCTATCAATAAGATGGGTTCTGAAAATGTTAAGAAAGCTCAGCACGGGAAATAGCTTAATGCTTACCTGTTTTGCCAGCCCTGAATTCCTCCTTCAAGGTTAAAGACATTTGTCAGATTTTCATTATTCCTGAGATAGTCAACAATTGCCCTGCTTTCATCTCCGAGACTACATATAATAATTACCTTCCCCTCAACAGGTATGTCTTCCGGATTATTAAGAAGATAATCGGCCCTTACATTCATCCCTCCGATATTAAATTTAATAAATTGTTCAGGTGGCCTTATGTCAAAAACAGAAAACCTTGATCCGGCTTCCATCTCACTTCTAAGTTCTGCGGGAGTGATAACAGGCAGGGTCAAATCTGATTCATTGCCGTAATCACTTCTGATGCCTGACGCTTTGTACCCCGGAGGGAAGGAAAAAAAGATTTTCTCTGATTCATGTGTGACGCTGTCAATTTTTATTAAACTGCTGCTCAACACTTCACCGTGTCCTGTTATAATTGTTATTGCCTCACATGCCTGCAGAAGGCCAATAATTTCAGTCATGTATGCTGGTTTTTCAAAATCGTTTCCGGATACCTGTTCAATAACTTTAAGCACCTCTTCAGGAAGACAACGGAACGACGGTCCACCAGCAAAGTTGAATACTGATAACAACCCGAAGGCATTGCTAACAGCCCCGAATATCATAGGTAAATCAATCAGCTCGGTGACATCGCTTAAAAGGTAATGAGTAAGGCTGTCGTTGGTACAGTCTAAAACAACATCATATGATGAAACAATATCAACAATGTTTAGTTTGGATATTGTGATGTTATGGCAAGTAATCAGGCAAACAGGGTATTTATTACGAATCTCTTCTAATACCGCCTGTGTTTTAAATTTTCCGGCATTTTCTTTTATAGGCAGGATATCATTTCCCTGATCACGTATTTCAACCCTTGCATAGTCGGCAATTCCGATAGTGCCAGCGCCTGATTTGGCTAAATGCATCGCGGATATGCGACCGCAGTTTCCGGCCCCTATAACAAGTACACGCGCTTCCTTAAGCTTTTCATGGTCTTCAGTACACGGCTCCGGTAAATCAATCAGGTGCTTGTATTTTTGAAGTTCAAAATCAGAAAAAGCTGGCATAGTGTAAATTTTCATTAATCATTTAGCAAGTTTAGCAAATATAGAGCTTTCTGATACCCGCCATTTCCTTTAAAATCAGTAATGCTGATTCAATAATAGTTTAATATTCTAAAGCATATTATAAATAGTATAATTTTTTATTAATTCATTTACTGCTATTTTTACATCTAGTCTCTTTTGAACTTTTCTTTCTTTTAATAGTTAATTTATTTAAAACATTATGTACAGTATACCCGAAGATATAATGGAAATCCAGAGTAAGTTCTGCCAGGATGCTCCATCTGTTGTGAATGCACAGCGGTTCATCGACGATCTTATTCACTTTCTCTTCCCGGTAAAGGACAACCGCAAACCAGGGATTAAGGAAATGAGAATGAAGTATACCCAGCTTGAGATACAGTTTGAGGAGCTCTTAAGGCCCCTGAATGGTGAGCTGAAATCTACACCTGAGGAGTTGTCAGAGGCATTCTTTAATTCGCTGCATGAAGCTTTTATTGATCTTATTGATGAAGCTGAGTGCTATCTGAAGTTTGATCCGGCTGCATACAGTATCGAAGAAGTAATATTATGTTATCCGGGGTTTTATGCAATTACGGTATACCGGTTATCTCACCTTCTGTATAGCCTTGGAATACCTTTGTTACCAAGGATCATTAGTGAGCATGCTCACAGCAGGACTGGTATAGACATTCACCCCGGAGCTACCATAGGCAAAAGGCTCTTTATAGATCATGGCACCGGGATAGTTATCGGAGAGACAACCATGATCGGAGAAAACGTGAAGATATACCAGGGAGTAACATTGGGTGCGTTGCATGTTGAAAAGGGAATGACAAATACGAAAAGACATCCTACTATAGAGGATAACGTTATTATATATGCAGGGAGCACTATTCTCGGAGGTAAGACAGTTATAGGACACGACACGGTAATTGGAGGTAATGTATGGCTTACAAGCAGTGTTGAACCCCATACTGTTGTTTACCATCTTCCGCAGACAGTATACAGGAACGGGAAAGATTATATTGAACCAATAAATTTTGTCATTTAAATATCCAGTAAAGATGAAAGCAGACAACATTCTTGAAACAATAGGAAGAACACCTCATATCAGACTAAACAGGCTCTATGACAAGTCGTTTGAAGTATGGGTAAAAGTTGAAAAGGCGAACCCGGGAGGAAGCATAAAAGACAGGATAGCACTCAGTATGGTTGAAGATGCAGAAAGGAAAAACATTTTAACCAGAGATACCGTAATTATCGAGCCCACTTCAGGAAACACCGGTATTGGGCTTGCCATGGTTGCAGCCGTGAAAGGATACAGAATCATCCTTGTTATGCCTGAGTCAATGTCAATTGAAAGGCGTAAGCTTATGTCACTGTACGGTGCAGAGTTGGAACTTACTCCCAGGGAAAAGGGGATGAAAGGTGCAATTGAAAGAGCCAATGAGCTGGCAAAAGAGATTAAAGGGGCATGGATTCCGTCGCAATTTGACAATCCGGCAAATATTGAGATTCACAGGAAAACAACTGCACAGGAAATAATTAATGATTTTCCTGAAGGTCTTGATTATCTCATCTCAGGTGTTGGTACGGGAGGTCATATTACAGGAGTAGGTGAGGCGCTTAAAAATGCTTTTCCAAAGCTTAAGATATTTGCTGTTGAGCCCGAACTTTCTCCCGTTATCAGCGGGGGTAATCCCGGCCCTCACCCTATTCAGGGGATAGGGGCAGGATTTATTCCTGAGAATCTTCACAGGGGCATTCTCGACGGGGTGATCACTGTATCTAAAGATGAAGCCTTTGGGTATGCACAGCGTGCAGCAAAGGAAGAAGGTCTGTTTATGGGTATCTCATCAGGTGCAAGTCTTGCAGCAATCGCAAAAAAGCTGCCTGAAATACCTTCAGGATCAAGGATATTAACCTTCTGCTACGATACAGGTGAAAGATATCTCTCTGTTGAGGGGCTTTTTTAATTACGTAGAGCCGTTGCATGCAACGGCTCTACTGCAATTGTAAAAATTCCTGTTTATATTATCAGCCTGCTTTTGAATGGCAGGAAGGTCATGAAATCGGCATGGTGAACAATATAAGCCTCAGTGGTTCTTTTCACAAGGTCGCCCTCGTGAGCATGCGCTGCAATAATATGACGCACCTCGGGCGGTACGCCGCACTCCTCTGCCAGGCTGACTCCTGAAAAAGGATGTCGTAAATACTGTCCATAGCTTCCCTGTACAGCTTTGCCTTCAGTATTCAGTTCATACTCCAGCATCTTTCCAACATCAGCCAGAATGGCTCCTGCTATCAGTACGTCCATATTTACGGGCAGGTCATTTCCAAAAAAGCTATTCATCTTCTCCCCTGCCTCTTTAGCCACATGGACAACACACCGCTTGTGGGCCATAAAACTAACTTTAAGGTCAGGTCCGCACAGAAGCGTAAAGGGTATAACATCCAGGTCTTCAATTTTCAGTACGCTGCGTTCAATTGCTATCTCCCATGTTCTGGCTGTCTTCTCCCTTAGGCCGGGATCCTTTATCCACTCCAGCTCGGGCCACAGCTTTTTTATTGCTTCATTCATATTGCCTTACTTTAGTTTTGCAATAATTGCATCGGCCATTTGCGTTGTAGACGCAGCACCCTTATCGATTACCTCCTGGCTACCCGACATCTTCATCATGTCATAGGTCTTTACTTTTCCCTCTTCAATTACAGTTGCAATGGCATTGCGAATTTTTTGCGCCATTGGCTTCTCACCGATATAATCAAGCATCATGCATGCCGATTCTATCATTGCAATAGGATTAACTATTGAAACTTTGTAATCAGCATATTTAGGTGCAGAGCCATGTGTGGGTTCAAATACTCCAATGCCATCGGCTGAGAACTGAGCACTGCATGCAAAGCCCAGTCCACCTATAAGTCCGGCAAATGCATCTGAAGCTATGTCACCGAACATATTACCTGCAACAATGACACCATAATCCTCGGGATTTTTGGTAAGCCACATCATCTGAGCATCGATATTGGTATTATTAAGCTTTATGTTCTGAAAATCCTTCTTCTGCATCTCTTTTGCAATCTTCCACATCATTCCAGATGTCTCGCGGATAACGTTAGGTTTTTCGCAAACAGTAACTGAGTTATAACCATATTTAACAGCATGTTCAAATGCAGCTCTTACTATTCTCTCAGTATACTTATATGTGAATATTCTTGTTGATACCGCAAGCTCTTCACGTGGGCACCATGCAAAGTTGTCACGGAATTTGGGATGAGTCATAAGAGCATCATAAACCTGTGCCGGCGGGTTTGTCCATTCCACTCCTCCATAAAGACCTTCAGTGTTCTGACGGAATATAACAACATCTACAAAAGGTTCTTCAACATTATTGTTTTTCCCCCTGCGGATAAAATTCAAAGGGTTTCCCTTATAGCTGCGG
>JGI20214J51088_10000865_pt1 | contig 20655 bp, 18 predicted proteins | sample WetSurMetagenome_FD_51088 | JGI IMG/M metagenome (IMG submission 51088) | reverse complement strand
GAAATCTATTACTGAGTTTTGGAGCCGCTGGCATATTTCGCTTTCGAACTGGCTAAGAGATTATTTGTTTTTACCAATTAGCTATTCTGTAGCAAGAAAGTATATGAAAAAATCGTATAAACCATTAAAAGTAGAATACGTTTCTTATATTTCAGCAGTGCTGATTACAATGACGATTTGTGGAATATGGCATGGTGCAAGCTGGAATTTTGTAATTTTTGGGTTTTTACAGGGATTCATTATGACTTTAGAGCTCCTTACCAGAAAATTAAGGAAAAGAATAAAAAGAAAAATTCCATCGTGGACTGATACCTTAGGAGGCATTATTTTTACTTTTTCTTTTTTTTGCTTCTCAACAATTTTTTTCAGGGCTAATACAACAAGCGATGCATTCTTAATTATAGGGAAGATATTTACAGTCTCAGGTCCTTTATTTAGGGGAGCGTGGCAGCAATTTACGTTTTGTTTCTTAGCAATATTATTGCTCTTAACAATATATTTTGTTAAAGAATTATCAATAAAAACCTCTTTTCATTTAAAAACCAAATTTTGGATTGTCTCTCAGGTTGGATATTTAATAATGATAATGTTGATTTTATTACTCGGAGTATTTGATAGCGGACAATTTATTTATTTTCAATTTTAATAATTTATGAATAAATATTTTTCAAGGGTACTCAAGATATTTGTATTTATTTTTTTTGTTATAGTTTTTGATCAGATTATAGGTTTAATATTGAGTAAATACTATTTTACTCAAATTTCAGGCTGGGACTGTGATTTAACTTATACATTAAGGGATTGTAAAGAAGAAGTTCTGATTATTGGCAATTCAAGAGCAAAAAGGCATTATGATACTCGTATTATTAGTGATTCCCTTAAAATGAGTTGTTATGATGCAGGAATAGACGGCGGAGTGAGCTTAATAATGTCATATGCTATAATTAAAGTTATAACAAAACGCTATTCACCTAAAATTATCTTTCTCGAATATAATGCAGATCATACGTTAGGTCCCGGATTTTATGATAAGTTATCGATTCTATTACCTTATTATGACGAGTATCCCGAGATACGTCCAATTGTTTTATTACGTGGTCCATATGAAAGAATAAAGCTAATGTCCGCAATTTATCCGTTTAATTCTAATATATTAAGCATAATCCGATTTAATTCAAATACGCTTGCGGCCAAGAAACAAGGTTTTAATGGATTTGTTCCTTGTAAGAATGATCCACCCGATATTGAATTTTTAAAAAAAGAAATTAAGATGGAAAAAGAAGAAATTAATAATTCAAAGGCAGATACTAATGTATTAATTGCGTTAAAAAATATCATACAAATATGTCAGGAAAAAAATATACTTTTATTTATAGTAAATTCACCTTTTTTTCATCTGGCTGATGAAGAACAAATTCCTCCTTCAGAATCTACAAAATTATCTTTTGATATAATGAATCAAAATAAAGTAAATTATCTCGATTTTTCATACGATACTACTTACAAAAATCATTTAGAGTGGTTTAATGATAGGATTCATTTAAGCGAAGATGGTGCAAAAGTATTTTCTAATAGACTAATGCATATTGTGAAAAATAATTATATCTATCCCGTGTTAAATAATAAATCAAATTAATTTTATTTTTAAGTTTCTTCGGATATGTATTGTTAAATTTTTTTATTACACAAATTATTGGAATTAACTCTGATGCAAAAAAATAATAAAAAACTATCCAATCAATTTGTTTTTTAAAAACAATAAAATATTTAATTGAATAAATTTATTACAATATTTTCAATTAGTTTAATCTTTGGTTTCTCTGTTTTATTTTTCAGAAATTATTATGAAAATAAAACCGGAGAAAAAAAATCTCATTGGAATACGATACAATTAGAAGAAGGCGATTCCAAAAATTTTTTTGATAGAGGGTTAGCACTTTCGCAGGGCAAACAGTATTCATATGGTTGTGAAAATGTTCCCGAGGTTGCATTTTTTCGTACCCCGGTCTATTCGATTTTTTTAGCCCTCACATTTCTCATATTTGGAACATCGTTAAAAGTGGTTATAGTTCTTCAAATAATAATTGCATCTGTATTAGTTTGCATGATTTCTTTAATAACACAATTAGTCTTTAGTAACAAAGTTATTAGCTGGATTTCGGGCATTTTAACAATTTTATATTATCCGATGTGGAATGATGCGATGATAATAAATTGTGAATTAGTAGCTATGTTAATGGGATTATTAGCTTTATATTTTATTTTGAAATTTTATTATTCCGAAAATAATACTTTTAAATATCTGATCCTGAGCGGGATTTTTGTCGGCTTAGCTGCTTTAACGAGAGGACAATTTTTCTATTATTCCTTTTTATTCCTTATCTTTATTTTCGGTGTCCCTAATATTGCAAAGAACATAAAAATAAAATTTTCGCTATCATGGTTTGCAATTGCTCTTGTTCCGATTTTAATTTGGTCGTTATATGCATATGCAAGTTCCGGAATTATTATTTTTATTTCGACTCAGGGAGCAATGTCGGTATGGTGGGGCTGGTCACCGGCTGTAGTGTTTCAACAAAATTATCCTATTTGGAATCCTTTATGGGATAGTGATAAAGATATTATTAAGGATGATTTGCATACTATTTATTTACCCACTAAATCATCTTTCTGGTTTTTAAAAGAAGCTGTAAAATTTGTTTTTACATATCCGGCAGATTCATTGAAAATAGCATATTTTAAATTACTCGATAGTTGGGGATTGATAGAATTTTATACAAATTCAAGTACATTTACCAAGATATTCAAAGCGCTAAAATTCAATTGGAATTTTCTATTGGCAATTTTGGGGTGGATAATTTTGTGGAAGCAAAAAATAAATAAAGTATTTTGTTTATATACGTTATTAGCTGTTGTATCTTACACATTTATAAGTCTTATGACGGCAGGGCTTATTAGATATAGGATACCTTTTTTAGACCCTTTGTTAATAATAATTGCATCTGTAACTGTTTTTAAAATTTATTCCCGTTTTATTTTAAAAAAATCAATTTCAAATTAATATGAAAGTAATAATTTTATGCGGCGGGCTGGGTACACGTCTTCGCGAAGAGACAGAATTCAAACCAAAACCAATGGTAGAAATCGGAGGAATTCCGATTTTGTGGCATATTATGAAGCTTTACTCACATTATGGATACAAAGAATTTATTCTTGCTCTTGGATATAAAGGGGACGTAATAAGAAATTATTTTATAAATTATAAATTTTATAATAATAATTTCACGATGAAACTTGGAAATGACAATAATGTAATTTTTCATACGAATAATGAAGAAAAAGAATGGATAGTAACTTTGGTCGAAACAGGTGTAGATTCTATGACGGGATTCCGTACTAAATTATGCGAGAAATATATTAATGAAGATGATTTTATGTTGACATATGGAGATGCGGTCAGTAATGTCAATATTAAAAGTTTAGTTAAGTTTCATAAAAAGCAAAATACAATTGGTACAGTAACAGGTGTTTTTCCTCCTTCAAGATTTGGTGACTTAAATGTTGAAGGTGATTATGTAATAAAATTTAAAGAGAAAAAACTTGATATAGAAAATCAAACACCTATTAACGGTGGTTTCTTTGTTTTTAAAAAAGAATTTTTTAATTGTCTGGAGGATAATAATAATCTTGTACTTGAAACCGAGCCAATGGATTTATTAGTAAAGAAAAAACAATTATCTGTATTCAGGCATAATGGTTTCTGGCAATGTATGGATACATTCAGAGATAATCAGCTTTTAAATAATCTTTGGTTAAATAATCCGGAATGGAAGGTCTGGAAATAAAAAATTATGAAAGTATTTGTAACAGGACACAAGGGATATATAGGTGTACAACTTGTTAAACATTTAAAGGAAGCCGGTCATTTTGTAAAAGGATGCGATTTAAATCTATTTGAAGGATGTGAATGGGATGAGTTTGTAAATCCTGATCTGGAAATTATCAAAGATATAAGAGAGTTGGATTCCGAGGATATAAAAGGTTACGATTGTATAATGCATCTTGCCGCGATTTCAAATGACCCCATGGGGGAATTGATACCGAATATAACATACAGTGTGAACAGAGATGGTTCAATATATCTGGCTAATCTGGCAAAAAAAGCCGGGATTCCTCGATTTATTTTTTCTTCGAGTTGTTCGATATACGGTAAAGGTGAGGAATTAGACCTCGATGAAAATGCAAATTTAAATCCTGTATCTGCATATGCAGAATCAAAAATTGCTACGGAAAAGGCTTTGAAAGAAATGGCTGATGAAAAATTTAAAATAATAAGTCTTAGAAATTCAACTGCATACGGCTTTTCTCCGATGTTCAGGATTGATTTGGTTGTGAACAATTTACTTACCTGTGCATTTACAAAAAAAGAAATCAGAATAATGAGTGATGGTACTCCGTGGCGGCCTTTAATTCATTGTTCGGATATTGGAAGAGCTTTTGTGAATTTTGCCACATTAGATTTAAAGGAAAAAAATTCTGTTGTAGTGAATATTGGTGACAATAAAGAGAATTATCAGGTAAAGGTCATTGCGGAAAAAGTAAAAATGTTTGTAAAAGATTCTAAAGTAGTATATACGGGAGAAATAGGGGAAGATCCGAGAAATTATCGAGTGAATTTTAATTATCTTGAAGAGATTTCACCGGATTTCAAATTGAGCTATCATTTAGAATCCGGAATGGAAGAATTATATAGACATTTGAAGGAAAAAAAGTTTTCTCTCGATGATTTCAATTCCCCGAAATTTGTACGATTAAAAACATTGCAGAGAAGGATGGATTTTATTTCATAATGCAATTTAATTCGATTATATTTATTTTATCTTTATCTGTTTTTATTTTTCTGTATTTTATTATAAAAAATAAACAGAGAAAAGTAATATTGCTGATTAGTAATCTACTTTTCTATCTAAGTTTTGGTATACAGGGATTAGTGGTGTTAATCTCGATTCTAGTTATTATATATGTCTTTGGAATTGTAATTGAAAAATCGAATAAAAGTAAATTATTTCTTATATTAGGAATAATTTCTGTATTATTATTTTTAGTCTTATTTAAATATTATAATTTTTTTATATCGATTTTTTTTAGTCCAGGTAATTTATTACCTGTCATAAAATTATCCACACCTGTTGGATTATCTTTTTATACATTTTCAAGCCTTAGTTACATTATAGAAGTTTATAGAAAGAAAGTACCGGCCGAAAAAAGTATTTTTTCGTTAGCTCAGTTTATAACATTTTTTCCTTTAATAGTTTCCGGTCCGATTGAAAGACCATATAACTTATTATCCCAGTTCAAAGAAAATAATGGATTCGATTATGAGAGGATAAAGAACGGGTTAATACTTATTACATTAGGATTTTTTAAAAAAGTCGTAATTGCAGACAGGTTAGCTGGTTTAGTGGATAATGTTTTTAGTAATCCGACTGAATTTCGTGGGATTGCATTATTGGTTGGGGCAATGCTTTTTTCGATTCAAATTTACTGTGATTTTTCGGGATATACTGATATAGCGATTGGTATAGCAAAAATATTAGGATTTAGAATATCCGAAAATTTCAACCTGCCGTATTATTCAAAAAGTATAAAAGAATTCTGGACACGATGGCATATTACGCTTTCGAGTTGGTTAAGAGATTATATTTTTTTGCCTACTGCATATTCAGTGACAAGAAAATTAAAAAATAAACCTTTTTTAGGTATTAAATCGGAAAATTGGTCATATGTTATAGGAATATCTGTAACGATGTTTATCTGCGGACTTTGGCACGGAGCCAACTGGACTTTTATAGTCTGGGGGTTAATACATGCATTCTTTCTTATCTTTGCATTTATTACAAGAAGAATTAGAAGAAAGATTATTAAAGTTACTGGTTTAGAAAAATCTATAATTACAAGTTTTGTAAAAATTTCTTATACATTTTTTCTTATTACAGTTGCCTGGGTTTTTTTTAGAGCAAATACATTGAATGACGCTATGTATATTGTTACTAATTTTTTTAGTGATTTTAGTGCTGTTAATGTAATGAAAATATTTTCTTCAAGAATAAATATATTTCTGATAATTATTCTTGAACTGATTCATTACATTCAGCGGAAAGAAGGTATATTGGTTTTTTTAAATAATAGACCCATATGGCAGAGATGGGGAATTTATTATTTCTTTGTTTTTACGATATTGATTTTTGGCAGATTCGATGTTGCTTCATTTATTTATGCTAAATTCTAATGAAAGAACAAATCAGATTATATAAAAAACTTATATACATTTTTATTCCTGTAATTATTCTGGTAATTTTTTTCGAAGTAAAAGCGAGAAATATACAAAACGGTTTTTCCATGAAAAAAAATTTACTCGAAAAAAATATCGAAAATATTGACATTTTAGTGCTAGGCACTTCACATGGATATTTTAGTATCAATACTGAAATCATAAGCGATAAATCATTTAACCTCGCAATGTATAGCCAGGATTTATATTACGATTTTATGCTGCTCGATAAGTATAAAGAAAAATTAAAAAATCTCAAATGTGTAATATTGACTATATCGTATTTTTCATTATGGTATGATTTAGGTGGATCAATCGAAAAATGGAGAAAGTACTTTTATAAAGAGTATTTCGGAATTAAACCTAAATCACGTTTATCTTTTTCGGATATTATAGATGTTAAGAGTTATAGTTTTGCGTTCTTTTACAGATTTGAAAATGTACTTATTAGTACTATAAATCCAAAATTATTTATTTCCGGATGTAATATGAATACTCTTGGGTGGAATACAGATACCACAAGTAGTTCAATGGATTCGACTGAAATGTCTATGTTGAAAGGAAAAGGTAGATTTGATTGTACTGATGCTGTGATAAATAAAGATAATTTTAAAGATAATATAAAGCTAATCGATGAATTTATAAAATATGCAAACGATAATAATATTAAACTAATTTTTATTACTACACCTGTTTCATATATATATAATTTTTATGTCGATCAAAATAATTGTAATGAATTTCAAAAATATATTAATAGACAGGTTGATAATAAGAATATTTTTTATTTGAATTATTTTATTGATAAGAGATTTTCAATAAAAGATTTTTATGATACTGACCATTTAAACGGAAATGCAGGTATGAAATTCAGCAGGATATTAAAAGATACATTGGAATCTTTGAATTTATATAAATCAGAATAATGATTTTTATTAAAGGAAAATTAGATGATATATATTTTATTGAATTGAATCCAATTATTGATTCCAGAGGTTTTTTTATGCGTACATACGATAAAGAATTATTTACGAAAAATAGTCTCGATAGAGAATGGGTTCAGGAATATAATTTGCGTTCGCGGCTAAAGGGAACGATTAGAGGTCTTCATTTCCAGATGTCTCCATATTGCGAATCTAAATTAGTAAGGTGCATTAAAGGAGCAGTCCTCGATGTATTTGTAGATTTACGTATGAATTCAAAATCATTCGGACAGTGGGATTCAATAGAGTTAACAGATGAAAATAAAAAAATGGCTTTTATTCCAAGAGGTTTTGCTCACGGATTCTGTACTTTGTCTGATGTATCTGAAGTAGTATATAAAGTTGATAATATTTATAAACCCGATTATGAATGTGGTATAATATGGAGTGATAAAGATATAAATATTAATTGGAATATTGAGAGACCTATATTATCAGAAAAAGATAAAAAAAATGTTACATTAAAAGATTTTATAACGAAATACAAAGGAATACAAATATGAATATAAGATTGTTCAAACCATGTCTTGGTGAAGAAGAACTAAAAAATATTAAAGATTCTTTCGATAGAGCATGGATTGGTTTGGGACCAAAAGTATCCGAATTTGAGAATGAATGGAGTAAATATATAGGTTGCAAATCTTCAATCGGACTGAATTCAGCTACTGCAGCTTTGCATTTAGCAATAGCTTCTTTTAAATTTCCCGAAGGGAAAAAAGTGCTTGTTCCAGCTATAACATTTGCTTCTACAGCTTTCGCCCCGATTTATAACGGACTTGAACCTGTTTTTGTGGATGTTGATGAAAATACAATTTCCATTTCGCTTGATGATTTGGAAAAAAAATATACGAAAGATTGTGTTGCTATTATACCTGTTCATCTTGGTGGACATCCTGCGCAGATGGATAAGATCTCCGAGTTCGCAAAAATAAAGAATTTGAAAATTGTGGAAGATTGTGCACATACAGCAGGTAGTTCTTACAAAGGAAAAAAGCTAGGACTATGGGGTGATATAGGATGCTTTAGCTTTGAAGAAAAAAAAGCGATGACAACAGGAGATGGCGGAATGATGTGTTCAGATGATGAAGAATTAATTGCTCCTATGAAAGCATGCAGGTGGGTTGGAATAGATAAAGATACATGGAAAAGAGTTGATGGATATACCGATACAAAATCAAGCGATGCCAGACATTGGTATTATGAAATTGCTTCGCTTGGTTTTAAATACAATATGAACGATTTATCTGCTTCAATCGGGCTTGCACAGTTGAAAAAATTGGATTGGATGAATTCAATAAGAAGTAAGCATATAAATAGATATATGGACGGAATAGAAGGATTAACCCATATTAAACCTCTTATGCCTTTCGAACCGGAAAGAAATAGTTACTGGTTATTTGGCGTCAGATGTGAAAAAAGAGATGAATTAATTTTACATTTAAAAACAAAAGGAATCGCAACGGGAGTACATTATTTACCACTAATGCTTTTCCCTTATTTCAAAAAATGGGATAACGGATGTCCAATTTCAAAAAGAATATGGAATTTCTTTATTACCTTACCTCTTTTTGTTGAGTTGACGGAAAAAGAAATTGATTATATAATAAATGCTTTAGTTGAGTTCGATGCGAAGAAATATTAGTTAATTTTATTTTGTATTGAAAAAAGATTTTGGAAGTCAGAAAAAGGAGTTGAATAGACCTGAGGTTATAATACTGATTTTAAGTTATAACGGAAAACATTTATTGGATGATTCGATTAGTTCGTACTTGAACAACGATTATTCGAATTTTAGTGTATGCGTAATTGATAACGGTTCCAATGATAATACTAAAGAATATGTTAATGAAAAATATCCTGAAGTACATTTATTAAGACTTGATAAAAATCTTGGTTATTCTGGTGGATTTAATGAGGGATTGGAATATGCATTTAATATTAAGGGTGCTGACTATGCTTTAATTACTAATAACGATGTTATTGCGGATAAAAAAGTCATAGATACACTTGTCAATACTGCTGAAACAAAATCTAATATTGGTTTTGTCACCGGAAAAGTTTTTTATTATGATAAACCTGATACATTGCAAACTGTCGGAAAGGTTGAGCATCCTTTATTATGGAATGGAGGACATATAGGGAATAATGAAGTTGATAAAGGGCAGTATAATGATGTGTGCGAAAGATATTTTGCAGATGATATTTATACTCTTGTAAAGAAATCTTTATATGAAAAAATTGGAGGATATGATACATTATTTCAGTTTCAATGTGAAGAGTTTGACTGGCAAGCTAGGGCGAAAGAGGCAGGTTTTAAAATATATTATACACCATATGCAAAAATATGGCATAAGGATAGTATGACGATAGGTAAAGTATCGGCATTTAAAGCATATTATGACACAAGAAATCCGATGCTTGTAATTCTTAAATATAAGCCTGCAGATTTCTTTAAAAAGTTTTTTTGGTGGCAGTTTAAAGTAGGGACAGTTCGTTCTTCATTTATCTATTTGAAGCAATTTAAAATTGGAATTATTTTAAAAATATGGCAGGGCTTTTTTTCTGCTTTACTCTGGGGAATTAAAAATAAGAAGATTACTATTAAACATATATTCTAATGGGCAGAAAAATTATCCGATTATATAAAAATGATTTCAATAAAATTGTTGATTTTTTATCGAATAATTTTTCGAGTCCGACACACTGGCCGGACTGGAATAAAATAATAAGCAAAAATTATAATACGGAATTTTTTTACTTAACACTTATTAATAACGATAGAATAATTGGAATTTGCCCTGTACACAGGATAAAAAATAAATTAAGTTACAGATTAATATCGGGTCCTAAAATATTCGGTATACCATTTGGCGGATGGATATTTAATGAAAATACGAATTTTGATTTTAATCTCTTGAATTTTAAAAAAAATGAGAGTTTAGAAATACTTTCTCTCCCTTTATTAAAGGAATTTAATGCTACTTATGAAGGTTGTAAGTTATTAAAATTATATCAAACGGCAATAATTAATCTTGAAAATAGCGAAGAAGAAATATTGGATAGTTTTTCGACACAGAAAAGATATAAAATTCGAAAAGCTATAAAAAATAAAGTGGAAATTATAAGTATTAACGAAATTGGTTTCGATAAATATTATGAATTTTATAAAATGACAAATGTGCGATATGGATTGGAAAATTTATCTAAAAGTTATTTTCTGGAATTGATGAACAACGTGAGGAATATTAAAGCTGAATTTTTGGTTGCGAGAAAAAATTCGGAAATTCTTGGACATTTAATATTGGTATCGGATAAAAATTATTCAATTATCTGGGTGGGTTCAAGGATTGAAAAAGGTCCGAATATCGGATATTTTGATTTGTTGCATTGGGAATTGATTAAGAAGGCAAAATCATCGGGATGTAAGTATTATGATGCTTGTTATTTAGAAAAAGACCGCTTACCGAATATTTATAAATTTAAAATTGGATACTCTAATAACTTATATCCCGTCGTAAATATTGTTAAAAAATCAATTTTTTATAGATTTATTAACAAAGTTCAAAAAATAGCCAATTAATTATTTGTGAAAAAATTTGTTTTATTTGTAAATAAAGGTACGGGGATTGAATTATTAAAACTACTTTTTAAAAATGGAATTTGTCCAGATTTGGTATTAACACAAACACCTTATGATTTATTTGTTATTGAAAATGGTATAAAAAAGCTTTTTATTAATATTAAATATTTAATATCGAGAATAATATATCGAAAAATCTATTTGAAGTTATATGATGTTTATTTCTTTTGTAAGAAAAATAAAATTAAGGTAATTTCAGAAAGATTTACGAATCATTCGATATTAATTGAAAAGTGCAAACAGCTTAATATTAATCACGGAATAATTTTTACATACGGTAAAATAATTAAAAAAAACATTATAGATTCATTTTCAGAAGGAATTATAAATTTTCATCCGTCATTATTGCCTAGACACCGTGGAACAGATCCTTCTTTCTGGACAATTTATAGCGAAGAAGAATATTCAGGAATTACTTTTCATTTTATTGACCAGAAAATAGATAAAGGAGTAATTCTTTTTCAAAAGCAGTATAAAATAAAAGATAATGAAAGTGTCGAGTCATTAAGCAAGATTCTTGTGCAAATGGGTGTAGATGAAGTTTTGTATTACCTGCGGTATGGAAAATTTAGAGAATCTGATTTACATAGTATAAACGAAAAGATAGTTGAGACATATGAAACGATTCCTACAAATGAATTTTTTAGCATTAATGAGAGTACAAATTCGGATAATATCAGAAAACTTTTCAAGGCGGTTTTTTTAACATTGAAACCATATATTCAACTCGGTAAAGAAATAATTGAATTTAACAATTACGAAAATATTTCTGATAATCATGAGATTATTTCGAATAAAACTTTTATAATATGCAAAAGTGAAAATTATTTCGTAATTAAAACGTCAGATAATAAAATCATTAAATTATATAAATAGTTGTTTACACAGAAATTTATATTAGGATATACCTCTAAAATTTTGATTCAAGTTCTCCAAATGATTGGGATGCTATTAGTCGCTCGTTTATTGGGTCCAAATGTAATGGGAACGGTTGCTTTTGGTTTAGCTTTTGTTTCAATGTTTTTATTTATATCCGATTTAGGACTTAGCTCTGCTCATATTAAGCTTATATCTGAAGGACAGGAAGAAGCAAAATGTAACGGTACATTTGCAACATTGAAATTATACTTGATTGCATTATATGTTTTTGTTGTACTTACTTTTTACCTTGTACAAAAATTTGTTTTTGGTGTTACTTTTGAAAGTCCCGACCACGATTATGTGATTTTGATATACCTCGCTCTAACAACAATCAGTCAAATCTTTGTAATTCCTTCAACTACTTTTGCTGCTAAAACTGAGCAGGCAAAACAGGATTTGCCGAATTTCTTTCAAGTGTTATTTTACCAAATATTAAGAATTATTGTTGCTTTTTTAGGATACAAAGCAATAGCTCAGTCTGTTACAAATTTAGTTGCAGTGATATTGGTATTACCGTTTTATATTTATCTTTTTAAAGGATACCCGGTTGGTAAATTTGATAAATCTCTTGCAAAAAAGTATTTTACTATATCGCTACCGGTACTAATAATCTTAATAGCTCAAACTATTATATATTCATCGGACAGAGTAATCCTGCAATACTTAACCAATTCGGAAGAAGTAGGAAATTATTCGGCTGGATTTAGTATAAGTCAATTCATAAGACTTATTGAAACATCTGCAGGAATATTGTTTTTTCCTTATTTTTCCAAATACATTTCTGAAGGTGAATTTGAAAAAATAAATTCAAATGTCAAAAAATATGAAAGGTTTAATCTTTCATTTGTATTGCCATTTGTTTTTTATATAGTGATTTTTGCGGATTTCGTTGTTTCGATTGCATTAGGACATAAATTTATCAAAACTCCGCCAATGCTTGCTATAATTACGATGTCAATGTTTGTATCACTTATAAGTTTACCTTATGCAAATATTATATCTGGAAAAGGATTATTTAAATTATCTGCTATAATAAATGTTTTCGGAACAATACTTTTTATTGCATTATCATTTGTTCTTGTCTTGCCATTTATGCTTGGTTTAAAGGGTGTTGGTATATCTTTATCGTTGCTGTTGACAAACATTTTCTTTGGAATAGTTTTTATGATTTATACAAAAAAGAATTTAAATACTGTTAAAATATTTCTTGGAAAATATTTGCTGTTATATGGAATAGTTTATTCTTTAATATCATTTTTAATATATAATAATCTTTCGTTAGATTTAGTAGGAAAAATAATTGCGAGTGTATTATTCTTTGTTGGTTATTTTGGTTTTGCTTTTTTGTTACGAATTATAACAATTGAAGATTGGAAAAAGGCTTTTGAAATTATAAACATTAAAAAAATGTACGATTATGTTAACTCGGAACTTAAAAATAAGTAAATGGTGCCCTTAATCCGGGTATGCAAGACAAATATTATTGTTAAATTAAAAAATTAAGTTCACAGTTTTTCATAAAGCTGATAAATTATTTTAAAAATCGATACTAAAATAAAAGAAATATTATTAAAATTTATAGAATGTGTAGCGAATCAAAAATTTACATGGAGTAATTCTTGAAAATTCCAATTGCAAAAGCCGAGTTCTTTAAAGAGGATGTTGATAATATATCGAAACCGTTAAAATCGGGATGGGTAGTTCAGGGTCCTTTTGTAAAAGAATTTGAAAATAAATGGTGTTCATTTACTGGAGCAAAGAATTCTATCGCAGTTACGAGCTGCACAACAGGTTTGCATTTATCATTAGCTGCTTTGGGTATAAAACCCCGTGATGAGGTAATTCTACCTTCTTTTACTTGGGTTGCTACAGCAAATGCAGTAGAATATTTGAATGCAAAACCTGTTTTTTGCGATATTAAACTAAGTACTTTTAATATTGATGAGGAAAAAATAGAATCGCTAATTACAAAAAAGACAAAAGCAATAATTCCCGTGCATCTTTTCGGTCTTCCTGCGAATATGAATGAAATAATTTTTTTAGCTAAAAAATATAATCTTTATGTAGTTGAAGATGCGGCGTGCGGGTTTGCCGCTAAATATAAAGGAATACACGTTGGAAATTTTGGGAATACGGGATGCTTTAGCTTTCACCCGAGAAAAGCTATTACTACAGGCGAAGGAGGAATGATTACAACAAATGATGAAAAACTTGCTCAGAAAATGCGTTCAATGCGAGACCATGGAGCTGCTATTGCAAATTTACCCGAGCATTTAAAGAATAAACCATATTTATTACCAGAATTTCCTTATCTGGGATATAATTACAGGATGACGGATATACAAGCGGCGATTGGTTCAACTCAGATGAACCGAGCGGATGAAATATTTAAAAAAAGAAACCGTATTGCAAAAAAGTATATTAGAAAGTTAGAAGGAATTGACTGGCTGATAAAACCGTTTATTAGAAAAGAATACACGCATGGATTTCAGGCGTTTGTATGCTTATTCCAAAATAAAAAAATAAATTCGGATAATATAGAAGTGATAAATAAAAAGAGAAATAAATTTATGAATTATCTTTTCGAAAAAGGAATATCTACAAGACCGGGTACGCATGCAGTTCATAATTTGCATTTTTATAAAGAAAAATATAATATAAATCAGGAAAAATATTTAAATTCTCTTATAGCAGATAAATGTAGCGTTGCATTACCGATTTTTCCTTCTTTGAAAGATGAAGAATTTGATTACATAATAGATAATATAAAAAGATTTAAAATATAAACAGAAAATCTGATAAAGAATAATTTTTAAAAATCATGATAGTTATTATTAATTACGGAATGGGTAATGTAGGTTCAATTCAGAATATGATTAAAAAATTTACCGGTGATGTAATTATTACCGACAATAAAGAAATTATTAAAAAAGCATCGAAAATAATTCTTCCGGGTGTCGGCGCTTTTGATAATGGAATGAAAGAATTATCTAAATTGAATCTTATTGATTTACTTAATGAAAAAATACTCGGTGAGAAAATCCCTGTTCTTGGGATTTGCCTCGGAATGCAATTACTTACGGAAAGAAGTGAAGAAGGCATACTTGATGGACTGAAATGGATAAAAGGTGAAACGGTCAGATTCAAATTTAAAAATGATATCAGAATGAAAGTTCCTCACATGGGTTGGAATTATGTAAAAAAAGTAAGAGATTCATCATTACTTGAAAATATGCTGGAAGATTCTAGATATTATTTTGTTCATTCCTATTATGTAGTATGTGAAAATGAAGAAGATACTATTCTAAAAACAAATTATGGTGTGAATTTTACTTCTGCTTTTCAAAAAGATAACATTTTTGGAGTGCAGTTTCATCCCGAAAAAAGTCACAAATTTGGACTTCAGTTAATGAAAAATTTTGTAGAATTAAATTAAATGGTTAATATTCGCGTTATACCATGCTTATTACTAAAAGGTGAGTCGTTAGTAAAAACTATCAAGTTTAAAAAATTTAATTACATCGGTGATGCAATTAATACTGTTAGTATTTTTAATCAAATGGAAGTAGATGAATTAATCTTTGTCGATATTGAAGCATCTAAATTAAATAAATCACCTAATTTTGAATTACTGGAAAGTTTAGCGAACGAATGTTTTATGCCTTTTACGTATGGAGGTGGAATAAAAACTGCCAGTGAGATTTACAAAATTCACAAAATAGGAGTCGAGAAAATTTCAATCAATACAATAGCACTTGAAAATCCCGAATTTATTAAATTAGCTGCGGATTTGTTCGGAAATCAAAGTATAATTGTTTCGGTTGATGTTAAAAAAAATATTCTGGGTAAATATGAAATTTTTTACCAGGGAAGGCAAAAAATTAATAAATTTGATCCTCTTGAATTTATTTTATTGGCACAGGATTATGGAGCAGGTGAGATATTATTGAATTCTGTCGATAGGGATGGTACATGGATTGGATATGATACTGAATTGATTAAAAAGATTACAAATGAAATTTCTATTCCTCTTATTGCTCTCGGTGGGGCGGGCAGGGTAAGTGATTTTTTAGATGCTGTAAGCAAAGGTCATGCTTCTGCTGTTGCCGCAGGTAGTATGTTTATTTACCAGGGAAAAGAAATGGGAGTTCTTATAAATTATCCGTCAAGAAGTGAATTGGATAAAATTTTAAAATATAATCATAAGTAAAAAAGATTATTTCTTAAATTATAAATGGAATAATTTATTTTGAATTAAATGTAATGAGTTTATTATTATAATAGCTTGATATGATAAATCGTAATGTGTATTTTTATGTTAAATTATAAACTGATTTATTCCGATGATATATTCAGTTTAATTTATAAAAATAGTTGCAATTTAATGAAATTTATTTAATGTTTAAAGTCTCACAATTATAAGCTAATCTTTAAAACAATTCGAGAAATAATTAATGGAAAAAATAAGAATATGTAATATGTGTATCTATGATGAATATGTACCTGGTATTAAATTTGATGAAGAAGGAATTTGTAACTATTGCCGTATCATTAAAGAAATGGAAAAAGAATATCCAAATGATGAACATGGTTATAAAATGTTATTGAAAATTGTAGAAAAGATTAAAAAAGAAGGAAAGAATAAAAAATATGATTGTGTTATAGGTGTCAGCGGAGGTTGTGATTCATCATATATGGTATATAAAATGATAGAATTTGGGCTTAGACCCTTGGCTGTGCATTATGATAATACATGGAGTTCAACTATTTCTACGGAAAATATTAAAAATGTACTAAAAAATCTAAACGTAGATTTATATACTTTAGTAGTAGATAATAAGGAACAGGACGATATTTACAGGTCGTTTTTTTTATCGGGAACTCGGGATATTGATGCACCAACCGATATTGGTTTAGCTGCTACGCTGAGAATAGCAGCAGCGAAATACAAAGTTAAATATATCATAGAAGGTCATAATTTTAGAACTGAGGGAATATCTCCTTTAGGAATGCAATATATGGATGGTAAGTATGTCCAGTATATTCACAAAAAATTTGGAACTGTTCCTATGAAAACTTTTCCAAATATGACAATGATTAAATTTCTAAAATGGATAGTTATAAACAGATCGGAAATGGTAAGACCTTTATATTATTTAAATTACAATAAAAGTGAGGTTATGAGTTTTATGGAGAAGGAACTGGGATGGAAATGGTATGGAGGGCATCACCTTGAAAACCGCTATACAGCGTTTACCCACAGTTATTTTTATCCTACCAGATGGAAAATAGATACACGGATACTTGGTTATGCAGCTTTAGTCAGAAGCGGGCAAATTACAAGGGAAAAAGGACTCGAAATGCTGAAAGAACCTCAGTATGTTCCTGATGGTTTGATTAATTTGGTCAAAAAAAGATTTGGTTTAAGCGATGAAGAATTTGAAAAATATATGAATCTTCCCAAGAAAACATTTCGTGATTATAAAACATACAAGAAAACTTTCGAGTATATGAAACCGTTTTTCTGGCTTATGTATAAATTGAATAGAGTTCCTAAAAGTTTTTATAATAAATTTACAAGTAAATTATCATAATGGAAAATTTCACAGATAAATCAAAACCTACAATATTACACATATTTTCTCATAATCCAAATCCTGTTTGTTTAAAATTTAGAACGCCTGAAGAATATATTTCAAGACACAGTTACGCTGAATTTATTAAAATTGATAAATTTCCTCACTGGATAGGTTTTTTTGAAGATTTCAATCATAAAACGGCAATAGATACTTTAGAAAGAACTGATAAATATAATCATGAATGCTGGCGACCATACTGGAAATTCATCGGAAAAAATTACGAAAAAATGTTTGATGGAGTATATCATAGGGTTTTTCCATCTACAGAATTTAAAATTCCGAAAATAGGTTATTGGCAATGGTCAAAATCGTATCTGAATGAATTGAAAAAAAGAATTAATAAGAACGAGAAAATTTTATTGCATTTACACGATGGTCACACTAATTTTATGACCTGGTTAATTTTAAATTTGAAACCCCTTAATATTCCTGTAATATATCAACATAGAGGAGGTTGGTTGTCAAATTTTGATTATAAATATAGACGAAAAAATCCTATTTATTTACTAACTTTTAATAAACAAAAAGAAATTTTTAAATATTTTTCACATTATTTTTCAATTTCAAAATTCGAATTAGATTTTTTAATAAATGATTTAAAATTGGAAAATGTTTCTCAATTTATTGAGGGTACGGATTTTAATTTTTTTGTTCCCGGTAATAAAATTGAAATGAGAAAAAAACTGAATTTATCTTTGGATAAAAAAATAATTCTTTATGTTGGTAGATTTGATAAAACTAATGGGGTTGATAATTTATTGAAATTGTTTAAGAGGCTTAAAAAAAATAATTATGATGTAGAATTAGTACTTGTGGGTGGATATAAAGAGAACACATCTTATGAATTAGCAAAAAATGCAGGAGCAATTATGGTAGAGCGCATTCATGAGCATAAATTAAGAGATTATTATCAAGCTGCTGATATTTATTCTTTAGCAGCAGATGATTATTTTTATAAAACATTTGGCGGTTTTGGTATAACACCCATTCAGGCTTTAGCTTGCGGAATTCCTGTATTAAGTTGTAACATTCTTCATTTTCCGGCTTCAAATGAAGAAATTAATAAAATAGGCAGAATATTTAATTCAGATGAAGAGTTATATCAGAATGCAGTTTATATGCTAAATAATATCAATGAATTCAAGGATTGCAGAGAAGTAGCAAAAAAATATTATGATAAAGATGTAACTATGAAAGTGCTTATAAATAAATATGATGAATTATTTGCTCAATATTATAAATAAATCTTGAAAATAAATATTGATTGTAAATATTATTTAGGAAACCGACCTTGCAAATTTCATAAACTTGATAAAAGACTATGTAATAATTGTCAGGATTATAAAAAGTATGAAAAGCGGATATTAATTATTAAACTTGATGCATTAGGTGATGTACTTAGAACGACATGCATTTTACCGGCTTTGTTAAATAAATATCCTGATACGAATATAACTTGGATTACTAAATCGGGAGCTATTAATTTATTAAAAAATAATCAATATATCGATAGGATATTAAGTGTCGAAGATAGTTATTTGAGTTATATTTTAAATGAAGAATTTGATATTGGAATCTGTCTCGATGCAGAAAACGAAAGTGCAACAATCCTTTCACTTGCGAAGTGCAAAGAAAAATTGGGTTTTATTGTTAATAATTCAGGACAGTTATTACCTGTAAATATTGACGCTGTCAAATGGTATGAATCAGGTTTAAACGATGACTTTAAAAGAAAAAACCGTGATACATATCAAAAAATAATATACCAAATCTGTAGATTGGATGGTGAAATATTCAGACCTATTTACAATCCCGAAGATGAAACTTATCTTTACCAGTCGAATTTTAAGAAAATGAATAATTTAAGTAAATATAAATTTATTGTTGGAATAAATACCGGTGGAGGAAACCGCTGGGAATGTAAAAAATGGATTAAAGAGTATTATGTTGAATTGATAAATATGATTCAGAAATATAATAACGAAATTGCAATTATTTTATTCAACGGAGAACAAGAAAAAGATTTGATGGATTATATTCAAAAGAATTTGCATGCTTCTGTTATTGATGCCGAATGTTCCGATTCGATTTCGAAATTTGCGGGAATTATTGGTCTCGTTGATATTTTTTTAACTCCGGATAGTCTTGGTTTCCATTTAAGTGTTTCTCAGGAAAAATATACAATAGTATTTGTTGGTCCAACATCTCCATGGGAACTGGATGTTTATGGAAAAGGTGAAATTGTTTATAACAACTCACTGGATTGTCTTTCCTGTTATGATTCAATATGTAAAAGAAATAAAGAATGCATGACGTCAATCACACCCGATATAATTTTCACAAAGATTATTAATCGAATTAATGAAGTTAGCAATTGTTAGTTTTGGTCATGCGGATTCGATAATTCATTATGCCAAAACCCTTTCTCCGTATTACGATATTGATTTATTTTTTGTATTCTCTTTAAATAAACGAATTGAAAGCGTTTTAAATTTTGAGAATGAAAAATTAGATACAGGATTTCTCAGTGATGAACAGGCGGAAAGAATATTAGGAAATTCTATAAAAGGTTTTATAAATGGAGCCTTCAGGATAAAGTTTTTTATTAATTATAATTTAAAAATCCGTTCGATTAAAAATATTGTTTTATCACGCACGTTAGCAAAAGCTCTGGAGAATTATGATATTATCCATTTTAACGGTATGGATGCAACTATATTATTGATAAATTATTTTTTAAAAAATAAAAAGAAAGTATTTACAATTCACGATGTAAAATTACATTCGGGTGAAAAAGGGAAAATTTATAATGTAGCTGAATCGATTTGTATGTGGTTGATAAAATCAAAATATCAGGTACTCATTCAAAATAAATTCGATTATAATGATATTATCAAAAAATATCCTGATAAAATAAGAAAGATTAATTTAATTCCTTTTAAGAATTTAAATATATTTAAAAGCTTTTTAAATGAAAATTTATCTGTTGTTAAAAGTGATATTTTATTCTTCGGAAGAATATCACCTTATAAAGGATTAAATTATTTGGTAGATGCAATTAAGATGGTGAATAAAGTATATCCCGATATTCGTGTCTTAATAGCAGGAAGTGGAACGATTGACAGGAATATAAAAGAAAAA
>JGI20214J51088_10000864_pt1 | contig 20666 bp, 17 predicted proteins | sample WetSurMetagenome_FD_51088 | JGI IMG/M metagenome (IMG submission 51088) | reverse complement strand
CGATGAGGCCCAGCTCGCCAATGCACGCACCGACCTCGCGCGCTACACGAACCTGATCCAGGTCGATGCGACGACCCGACAGACCCTGGACACCCAGCGCGCGCTGGTCGCGCAGTTGCAGGCCACGCTGCAGACCGATCATGCGCAGATCGACTTTGCACAGGTCCAGCTCGCCTACGCAACGATCAGCGCACCGATTGCCGGCCGAGTCGGCGCGCGCCTGGTCGATCCCGGCAACATCGTCCACGTGAGCGACGCCGGGGGCTTGGTCGTAATCAACCAAATCGACCCGATCGCCGTCGAGTTCAGTCTGCCCGAGGATGCTGTGCCGGCCATCATCCGGGCGCAGCGCATGGGGCGGCCGCTGCCGGTGCTGGTCTACCCGCGCGACGGTGGCGAGCCGCTGGCGCGCGGTGAGCTGGTGATGATGAATAACCAGATCGATACCACCAGCGGCACTGTGACGCTGAAGGCCCGGTTCGCGAACCCGCAGCATGTGCTGTGGCCCGGCCAGTACGTCGACGTGCGCCTGATCCTCGGGGAACACCGCCAGGTGCTGACGGTTCCCGACAGCGTCGTCCAGCGCAGCCAGTCGGGTACCTACGCCTATGTCGTCGATGACAAGGGAAAGGCCGAGGTGCGGGCGATTCGCGTGCTGCTCGTGCAGCAGGGGCGGGCACTCATCGCGAGCGGCCTGCAGGCCGGCGAGACGGTGGTCGCGGACGGACAGTACAAGCTCAAGCCCGGGCTCGTGGTGGTGGCCGCGCCGGTTGCGCACTCTGCGTCCGCAGCCGCGCGCGGGCCTGCCGCGGAGACCGGCCGGTGAGCGTTTCCGCGATCTTCATCAAGCGCCCGATCGGCACCTCGCTGTTGGCGCTGGCGGTCCTGCTCGCCGGCAGCGCGGTGTGGCCACTGCTGCCGGTGGCGCCGCTGCCGCAGGTCGACTTCCCGACGATCCAGGTGTCGGCCGGCCTGCCCGGCGCGAACCCCGAGACCATGGCTGCCAGCGTGGCGCAGCCACTGGAACGCCAGTTCTCGCTGATCGCCGGCCTCGACCAGATGACCTCGACCAGTTCGTCGGGATCGACCCAGATCACGCTGCAGTTCGACCTCAATCGCAACATCGATGCCGCCGCGCTCGACGTTCAGTCGGCGATCACCGCCGCCGGTGGCCAACTGCCGTCGAACCTGCCCAGCCCGCCGACGCTGCGCAAGATCAACCCGGGCGACTTCTCGATATTGGTGCTGGCGGTGCAGTCCGACACGCTGCCGCTGACCCGCGTCAACGAGTACGCCGATACCATCCTCGCGCAGCAGATCTCGCAAATTCCGGGCGTGGGCCTGGTCAACATCGGCGGTGCGCAGAAGCCCTCGGTGCGGATCCAAGTCGACCCGGACAGGCTCACGGCGATGGGCATGAGCCTGGAGGACGTGCGCGGCGTCATCGCCACCACCACCGTGAGTCAGCCCACCGGCAGCATCGACGGACACCGGCAGAGCTTCGCCGTCTACACCAATGACCAGGTGCTGAAGGCGGGGCCCTGGAACGACATCGTGCTCGCCTGGCGCCATGGCGCGCCGGTGCGCGTGCGCGATATCGGCGTTGCGGTCGAGGGCCCCGAGGATGTGAAGGCCGCGGCCTGGGCCTATGCCGGCGCCGCTGCGCCGCCAGACAGCACGATCCACGACGGCCGCGGCATGACGCTGTTCATTACCAAGCAGCCCGGCGCCAACGTGATCGACACGGTNGAGCGCATCAAGGCCGCGCTGCCGCGGCTGCGCGCGGCGATCCCGCCCTCGGTGTCCGTCAACATCCTGGTCGACCGGACGCAAAATATCCGCTCATCCGTGCGCGAGGTCGAGCACACGCTGATCATCACCATCGTCGCGGTGATCGGGATCATCTTCGCGTTCCTGCTCAGCGTGCCTGCGACCCTGATCCCGGGGATCACGGTGCCGCTGGCCTTGTTGGGCACGGCGGCAGCGATGTACTTGATGGGCTACAGCCTTGACAACCTGTCGCTGATGGCTCTTACGATCTCGGTCGGTTTCGTCGTCGACGACGCGATCGTGATGCTCGAGAACATCTACCGCCACATCGAGGCCGGCATGAAGCCGCTCGCGGCGGCCTACCAGGGTGCCAGCGAGATCGGCTTCACGATCATCTCGATCTCGGTCTCGCTGGTGGCAGTGTTCATCCCGCTGTTGCTGATGGGCGGGATCGTTGGGCGCCTGTTCCGCGAGTTCGCGGTAACGGTGACGATGACGATCGCAATCTCGGTGCTGGTATCGCTGACCTTGACGCCGATGCTGTGCTCGCGCTTCCTGCGCGACACCCATGATCGCCCGCACGGCAGACTGCACCGCTTCTTCGAGTCCGGCTTCGAGAAGCTGCTCGCAGGCTACAAGCGCGGTCTGGATTTCGTGCTGAAGCACGAGTTTCAGACCTTGTGCGTGTTCCTCGTCACGCTGACGCTGACAGTGCTGATGTTCGTCTTCAGCCCCAAGGGCTTCTTCCCGCAGCAGGACACGGGCACGATCTTCGGCTTCGCCGAGACCTCGCAGGACGCCTCGTATCAGGCGATGCACCGGCGCATGACGCAGGCCGCCGAGGTCGTGCGCCGGGACCCCGACGTCAGCGCCTTCGGGATGTTCACCGGCGGTGGAGGCGGTACCGCCAACACCGGCCGCTTCTTCATCGCGCTGAAGCCGCGCGACGAGGGCCGCACCGCCACCGCCGACGAGGTCATCGCGCGACTGCGTCCCAAGCTCGCGAAGCTCGAAGGCGTGAACCTGTTCATGCAGGCGCCGCAGGACATAAATGTCGGCGGCCGACTCTCGCGCACGCAGTACCAGTACACGCTGACGGATACCGACCTCGACGAACTCAACACCTGGGCGCCGCGTTTGCTCGAGCGCTTGCGCAAGCTGCCCGAGCTGAGCGATCTCGCGACCGACCAGCAAAACGCCGCCGCGGCCGCCGTGCTGACGATCGACCGGGCACGGGCGGCGAGCTTCGGCATCTCGCCCGCGCTCATCGACGCGACGCTGAATGACGCGATCGGCCAGCGCCAGGTCGCGCAGTACTTCACCCAGACCAACAGCTACCACGTGATCCTGGAGGTCCGGCCGGCGCTGAAGCGCGATCCGGAACTGTTCGACAAGCTGCATCTGACGTCGCCGATCACCGGCCAGCAAGTGCCGCTGTCGGCCTTCGTGAGGGTCGACACAAGCCGCACCGCCTACCTGGTCATCAACCACCAAGGCCAGTTCCCGGCGGTGACGATCTCGTTCAATCTGGCCCATGGCGTCGCGCTCGGCGACGCGGTCGCCGCGATCCGGCGGGCGCAGGCGGAGATGGGCGTGCCGGCCACGCTGTCGGGCAGCTTCCAGGGCACAGCCAAGGCGTTCGGCGAGTCGCTGGCAACCCAGCCTTACCTTATCGCGGCGGCGCTCTTGGCCGTCTACATCGTGCTCGGGCTGCTTTACGAGAGCTACATCCACCCGTTGACGATCCTCTCGACGCTGCCTTCGGCCGGCCTTGGCGCGCTGCTCATCCTGCGGCTGGGCGGTTACGACCTCAGCGTGATCGCGCTGATCGGCATCATCTTGCTAATCGGCATCGTCAAAAAGAACGGCATCATGTTGATCGACTTCGCTCTGCACGCCGAGCGCGAGCGCGGGCTCGAGGCGCACCAGGCGATCTACGAGGCCTGCCTGCTGCGCTTCAGACCGATCATGATGACCACGATGTGCGCGCTCCTGTCGGGTTTGCCGCTGATGCTGGGACATGGCGCCGGCTCGGAGTTGCGCCGGCCGCTCGGATTTGCGATGGTCGGCGGCCTGCTGCTGTCGCAGGCGATGACGCTCTTCACGACGCCGGTCGTCTACCTCTATCTCGACCGGGCGCACGACTGGTATGTTCGCCGCCAGCGGGCGCGCAGCGCGCGCCGTGCCGCCGCGCCGGCCGGCGCCGATTGACGAATCGTCGCGACGCCGCCCGAGCGGGCGGCGTGTGGACCCTGGAGACCGGGAGGAGGGGACCGATGAAGATCCTGGTCGTCGAGGACGAGCGCAAGACGGCGGACTACCTGTACAAGGGGCTGACCGAGCAGGGTTGCGCCGTGGATCTTGCACATGACGGTGTCGACGCGCAGCAGCTGGCGCTGGAGATCGACTACGACGTGATCGTGCTCGACCAGATGCTGCCCGGCCTGGACGGCCTGGGGCTGTTGCAGTCGCTGCGCGCGGTGAAGGACACGCCGGTGATCATGCTCACCGCGCGCGACCGCATCGAGGACCGCGTGCGCGGCCTGCGTGCGGGCGCCGACGACTATCTGGTCAAGCCCTTCTCGTTCATGGAGCTGGTCGCGCGCCTGCATGCGCTGACTCGGCGCGGGCGCCGTCAGGAGTCGACGCAGCTGCGGGTCGGCGATCTGCTCGTCGACTTGCTCGTGCGCAAGGCCTTCCGCGGCGGCACGCGCATCGACCTCACCGCGAAGGAGTTCGCGCTGCTCACGGCGCTGGCGCGCCACCACGGCGAGATCCTGTCCAAGACCTCGATCGCCGAAATGGTCTGGGACGTCAATTTCGACTCGGACGTCAACGTCGTCGAGGTCGCGATCAAGCGGCTGCGCGCCAAGATCGACGCGCCGTTTCGCAGCGNACTGCTGCACACGGTGCGTGGCATGGGCTACGTGCTGGAGGAGCGCGTGTCGCGATGAATCCGCCGCGCTCGATCGCCGCGCGCCTGGCCGCTATGTTCGCGCTCGCAGCGGCGCTGGTGTTCTCGCTGCTAGGCTGGACGCTCGACGGCGAGCTGCGCGCGGCCCTCCGGCGTCAGGAGCTCGAGCAACTCGACACCAAGTTCCAGGACATCGCCTACGTCATCCAGCGGCTACGCGAACCGCAGCAATGGGTGCGCGTGCATGCCAAGCTCGACGCGCTGACGCCGCCGGACCACAGCACGCGCTACTGGATCCTTAGCGATGACCCGCAGGTCCGGTACGGGCAGGCCATGGCCGAGATCGCCAGTTTCAGCCAGGGCGCGAGCCGGCCGGGCGACTTGCGCATCGGCGCGCAGGCCGCCCCGATGCTGATCCGCAGCGCCTACTATCCGGCGAACGCGGTGCATGCCGCATTGCGTTTCATCGTCGGCGTCGACACCGGCAGCTACGTGCGTACGCTGCATTCGTTCCGCGCCGTGCTCGCTGCGGGTGCGGTGGCCGGCGTCCTGCTGGTCGCGCTGATCGGCTACGTCATCGCGCGATGGGGCTTGCGACCGCTGGAGCTTCTATCGCGCGAAGCGAGCGCACTGAGCCCGCACGCGCTATCGCAGCGCCTGGTCGTTGCGCCGCTGCCGGCCGAACTGTCGGGTCTGGCGCGGTCGTTCAACGGCGCGCTCGACCGCCTGGAAGCGGCCTGGCAGCAGCTGGAGAGTTTCAACGCCGACGTGACGCACGAGCTGCGCACGCCGCTCACGAACCTGATCGGTCAGACCCAGGTCGCGTTGGCGCGCGAGCGCAGCGCCGAGCAGCTGGAGGACGTGCTGGAGTCCAATCTCGAGGAGCTGGAGCGCCTGCGCGCGATCGTCAACGACATGCTGTTTCTCGCCCGCGCCGATCAGGGCGAGCGGCCGCACCAGTTGCAGCCGAGTTCTCTGGCCGCCGAGATCCGCAAGACGATCGATTACCTGGACATGCTTTTCGACGATGCCGGCGTCGGCGTGCGCGTCGTGGGCGACGCCGAGGCGCCGATCGATCGCAGGCTGTTCGGCCGCGCGGTGACCAACTTGCTGCACAACGCCATCCGCCACACGCAGGCGGGCGCGGAAATCGTCGTCGAGGTCGCCGTCGCCGACGCCCGGGCCCGGGTAACGGTTACGAACCCGGGCCCCGCAATCGCGCTCGAGCACCTCGGGCGCTTGTTCGACCGCTTCTACCGAGTCGACCCCGCGCGCAGCCAGAGCAGCGAGAACCACGGACTGGGCCTGGCCATCGTGAAGGCGGTGGCAGCGATGCATGCCGGTGATGTCTCGGCGACGAGCGCGGGCGGGTTCACGGCGGTGTCCTTCTCGGTCGCCCTGGCCGGCTGACGCCGCCCGCACGGGCTGAAGCCATCGTGCCCGCGCAGCGAAGCGGCAGCCGGACTCAGGCGCTCATGCCGCCGTCGACGGCGAGCATCGTCCCGGTTGTGAAGCTGCTCTGCACCGACGCGAGGTAGAGCACCGACTGCGCGATCTCGTCCGGCGTGCCGTGCCGGCCCATCGGGATGATCTCGTTGAAGAACTGTGTGCCGTCGCGGCCGATGATGCCTTGCAGGTCCTGCTCGACGGCGAGCTGGAAGCCGTTTTCCACCGGCCCCGGGTGGATCGTGTTGACGCGGATGCGGCGCGGCGCGAGCTCCTTTGCCAGGCAGCGCATGAGCCCGACCTGCGCGTGCTTGGCGGTGATGTAGGCGTAGACGCCGGGGTCGCCGCGCGTGCCAGCGACACTGGAGTTGATGACGATGCTGCCACCGTCGTTCATCTTCGGTACCGCGTGCTTGCACATCAGGAACGCGCCCTTGACGTGCACCGCGTAGACGGCGTCGAACACGTCCAGCGGGTACTCGGCGATAGGGCGCACGACGCCGAAGTTGCCCGCGTTGCTGAACAGCACGTCGATGCCGCCGCCCCAGCGCTGTGCAGTCGCCGCCACCGCGTCGTGCACGCTGGCCTCGTCGCTGACGTCGGCGGTCGTCCAGGCGCTGCGCTCGGCGTCCAGCGAATCGGCGGCGCGCTGCAGTGCCGCAGCGTCGAGGTCAACGAGCATCACGCGCGCACCCTGCTCGGTGAACAGCCGCGCCGTCGCGCGGCCGATGCTGCCCGCGCCGCCGGTGATGAGGCAGGTCTTGCCCTCGAGGAGTCGTGCCAGGTTCACTCGCTGTCTCCGGTTCGTCCTTGGCGCGGCCGGCCGTCACCCCGCCAAGTAGGCGGCGTGCAGCAGCTGCGGGTTGGCTTCGATCTGCGCCGGCGGGCCCTCGAAATGGATGCGGCCGCGGTTCATCACGTAGGCATGGTCGGCGAGCTGCAGCGCGACATGGGTGAACTGCTCGATCAGCAGCACGCCGCAGCCGCCCGCGGCCAGCGTCTGCAGCACCTTCATCAGGCGCGCGACGATCAGCGGCGCGAGGCCGAGCGACATCTCGTCGACGAGGATGAAGCGCGGCCGGCTCATCAGCGCCTGCGCCAGCGCGACCATCTGGCGCTGGCCGCCGGACAGGGTGCCGGCGTTTCGCGGCTGCAGCTCGCGCAGCTCGGGGAATACCTCCAGCGCGCGCTCGATCTCGGTCTCGAGCTCGCGCGGCGCAAGCGCGCAGCCAGCGACGCGAAGATTGTCGACCACGCTCAGCCCGGTCAGGACCTGGTGGCCCTCGGGGATCGCGGCGATGCCGGCGCGCCGGACCTCGTGCGGTGCGGCACGGCCGAGTGCGACCCCGTCGACGAGCACCGCGCCGGCATCGATCGGCAGCACGCCGCTCATCGCGAGCACGAGGCTGCTCTTTCCGGCGCCGTTCGGCCCGAGCACGGCGGCGATTCGGCCCGATTCAAGGCGCAGCGAGATGTCGGTAAGCACCGGCTTGGCGCCTCGCGATGCGCACAGAGCGCGCACTTCGAGGGTCGAGCTCATTGGACGCCCCTCCGCGCTGCGCGCGCCGGGATTCGTGCATGGATTCGGCCCGGTGCGCTCACCGCGCCGGCTCCACGCCGAGGTAGGCGATCTTGACGCGTTCGCTCTGGAGCACTTCGGCGGTTGCGCCGAAGGCAATCAGCTCGCCGAAGTCGAGCACGACGGTCGCGGTGCAGGTCGACGAGATCAGCTCGACATCGTGCTCGATGAGCAGCGTCATTGCGCCGCAATGCGCGTGCAGGCCGAGGATCGCCTGACGCAGTGCGTCGACCTCGTCGTCGCGCAGGCCGGCGGCGGGCTCGTCGAGCAGCACGACGCGCGGCGCGCCGACCAGGGTCTTGGCGAGCTCGGCCATGCGGCGCTCGAACGCGTTCAGCGATGCACCCGGCGCTTGCGCGCGGTCGGCGAGGCCGACGTAGCGCAGTGCGTCGGCGATTTGGCGCGCGCCATCGTGGCGGCTGCGCCGCGGCAGTCCGTCGAGCACCGCACGCAGGTTGTCGGCCAGCGTCAGGTCGTCTACGACCTGCTCGGTCTGGAAGCTGCGGCGCAGCCCCCAGCGCGCGCGTCGGTGCGGTGCCAGCGCCAGCAGGTCGGTGCCGAAGGCGTGAATCGAGCCGCTGTGCGGCCGGACGAAGCCGCTGAAAACGTTAAGCAGGGTCGTCTTGCCGGCACCGTTCGGGCCGATGATGCCGACGACGTTGTCGTTGAGGTCGACGCTGAGCCGGTCCAGCGCGCGCACGCCGCCGAACGCCACCGACAGGTCGCGGATCGCGATCACCGCTCGCTCCGCGGGCGGCGCAGCCGCGCCAGGCCGTCGAGGATCTGCCCGGCGATGCCTTGCGGCGCGGTGATCAGCGCGTGCAGCAGGCCGATGCCAAACAGCGCGTAGGCGAGATTGCCGTCGACGCCCCAGTCGTTGAGCAGCGCCGGAGCGGCGCGGAACAGCAGCCCGGTGAGCACCTGGCCGAGCGCGCTGTAGGCGCCGCCGACAACGGTAAGCGCAAACAGCAGGATCGACTCGCTCGCCGGGAAGGTGGTCGCGTCGAGCACGCCGATCGTGCCGGCGAGCAGCGCGCCGGCGATGCCGGCTAAGAAGCCGGCGATCGCGAAGCCCCAGGCCTTGTAGAGCGCGACGTTGACGCCGGCGGCCATCGCGCAGGCCTCGCTCTTGCGGATCAGCGCCCAGGCGCGGCCAGGGCGCGAATGGCGAGCCCACGCGACGAGGCCGAAGCACAGCAGCGCGACCACGCTCGCGTAGCGCAGCATCGCTTCGTCAGAATGGCCGAACCGCGGGCGGGGCATGAATATGCTGTTTACCGCGATGCCGAGCCAGCCGCTGCCGCCGTTCGGGAATTGGGTGCCGGTGACGAGGATCTGGAAGCCGGCCGCGGCCATCAGCGTGATGATCGCGAGGTATAGGCCACGCATGCGCAGCGCCGGCAGCCCTACGAGCATGCCGACGAGCGCCGACACCGCGCCGGCGACGAGCATGTTGAGCTCGAAGGGCAAGCCGGTGGCGTGCCACATCCGCAGCGTGACCCAGCCGCCGACGCCGACCAGCGCCACCTGCGCCAGCGAGACCAGGCCGAGGCGCGCGTAGAGCAGCGCGGTGCCGGTCGCGGCAATCGTGAAGATCACCGACGAGAGCATCACGCGCAGCCAGAGCGAGTTGAGCAGCGGCGGCACGACCGCGATGGCGACGATCGCGAGCGCGAATCCGGCGAGCAGACGCCTGTCGCCCAGGCGCCCGGCGAGGGAGTCGCGCATCAGTCCTGCCCCGAGAACGTGAGCCGCCGCTTGCGCTGCAACCACAGCAGCAGCAGCGTCGCGACGATGAAGGGTGTCGCGCTGCGATAGGCCGCGATTGGGTGCACGAGCGTCGCCATCGATTCGGCAACGCCGATCACGAGGCCGCCGGCCAGCGTCAGGCTCAGCGACTGCAGCCGGCCGACCACCGCCGCGGCCATCGCCGGGATGACGAGGAAGGTCAGCGCGCCCGGATTCGGCCGCACCAAGTCGCCGAACATCAGTCCGGTGAAGCCGGCGAGCAGGCCGCTGATGAGCCAGGCTGTCGCCTCGACGCGCCCGACCGGCACGCCCAGCATCGAGGCCAGGTCGCGCTGGCTCGCGAGCGCGCGCATCAGCAGCCCGATGCGCGTGCGGTTCAGGAACAACGTGATGCCCAGCGTCATCAGCAGCGTCGCCATTACCACCAGCACGCGCGTGCCGGTGATGCGTACGCCGAGCATGCGCAGCCCGAGGTCGTCGGTGCTGAGGCTGAGCCGGCGCGGCGCCTCGACCCAAAAGTAGTTCAGGATGCCCAGGATCACGAGCGCAAAGCCCAGCGTCGCGACCGCCTTGATGACGGGCTCGCGGAACGCGAGGCGCGGCGCGAGGAAGCGGCCGTAGACGAACGACAGCAGCGTCGCGACCGCGAGCGCCGCCGCCCACGCCACCGGCTCCGGGTAGGCCCATTGCTCGAGCTGCCAGGCGAGCATCGCGCCGGCGGCGCCGAGCGCGCCGTAGGCGAGATTGAGCACCCCGGTGCAGCGGTAGAGAACGACCAGGCCGACGCCGGACAAGGCATACAGCGCGCCCATCGCCAAACCGGTGACGAAGAAGACGCCGTACACGTTGTCGGGTGGCCGTTGCGCGTGGTGGAGGGCGGGGCTCGGGGATCCTGGGCCGGGCTCAGTTGCCGGTCAGGTGCTCGGCCTTTTCCATCGCCCGGATCTTGTCGAAGTACTTGCCGGTGACGTCGAAACAACCGGTCTCGGACTTGAAACCGTCCTTCTCGGCGACGACCATCTGCGACGCGTGGTTCGCCTGATGGAAGTCGGCATTGCCGAAGTACCACGGTCCGCAGAGCAGGTCACTGCGGTAGTTCTTCACCGCCTTCAGCGCCGCCGTCACGTTCGCGCGGTCGATCTTCTTCGGGTCCATCTTCAGCAGCGTGTCGACGAAGATGTTGGCCGAGACGAAGCCGGCCTCGCTGAACGTGTCGCGGGGATCGCTCTTCGCGGCGTACTTGTCCATCACCGCGCGCCAGCGCTTCGCGTCCGGGCCGGTGCCGTTCCACGGTGTCAGCTCGATTGCGATGTGCACCTTGCCGGCCCAGTAGGCGCCCAGCGCCTGCGGGATGCCTTCCTTGTAGAGCGGCGTCGGCGAGATCCACTTGTACTTGTCACGCAGGTCCTGCTCCTGCGCCGCCTTCAAGAAGGCCTGCGCCAGGCCGGCCGGCAGGCTGACCAGCATCGTATCGGCGCCCGAGGCGACGGCCTCTAGCAATGCCGAGTTCGCGTCCGGGGCGCCCGGGTCCATCAGAACCGATACGCCCTGCAAGCCCTTGTCCTTGAGCCACTCGTTGGTCAGGTTGCACGACCAGACGCCGTTGCTCGGAATGTTCAGGCCGATGCAGGCGACCTTCTTGCTACCCAGGTGCTGCACCCCCCACTGCACGGCCGAGATGTTGCTCGGCACCGGGCCCTGGTTGGTCGACGCGATGTTCTTCGCCTCGAAGCACTCGCGCACCGCGCATGCCGATGCGACGACCGCGACGTTCTGCTGCTCATAGAGCTTGGCGTTGACCGTCATCTCGACGAAGCTGCCGTTGCCAACAAGCGCGACGACGCCGCGGTCCTTGACCAGCTTCGAGGCCACCTGTCCGGCGACTTCGGGTTTCCACTGGTCGTCCTCGATCAGGTACTGGATAGGCCGGCCGTGGATGCCGCCGTTGGCGTTGACGCAGTCGAAATAGGCCTTGGCCGTGCGCGCTGAGGAGCTGAAGTCGTCAGGCCCGGTCTTGCCGACCACGGCGCCGACGATGATCGGCGCGCCGGTCGCGGGCTTGCCGTTGTCCAGGCCGCACAGCTTGGGCGCGGCGGCGGCGCTGCCCGCGAAGGCCAGCCCGAACAGCGCGGCGGCGGCGGGCTTGGCCCAGGGGGTGAACGACGGTTTCGGCTTGCTCATGGACTTGTCTCCTGCACGTGGACCGGGCATGTGGGTTTGCCGCGCGCGACGCAGCACCGTGCTGCGCATCGACCGGCGGCTGGAGTGTAGGCATGGAGGCAGCGTCCGGCTTGCCTGGGGCGGACGGAATCGTTGCTTCGATCGGACGTGCAGGCCAATGGCGGCGCCGTCCGGCAATTAGGGGCGACACCGACGGCCTGGGTCGGTGCCACCACTACGATGCGCACCAAGCCCGCCGCCGGCGCCAGCGCCGCGCGGCTCGACCCACCCGAGCGAGGTCTGCAGATGAGCGAGTTTCTGGCCCCGGCCAGCGACGTTTCCACCGACCATGTCGCACCGCACCAGCGGCTCGAGTTCTGGGAAGCGCACAACGCGTCGGCGCTGATCGGCCTGCGCTGCTCGACCTTCGCTTCCGACGGGCTGCGCGCGCGCGAGCGCACCTTCGACCTGGGCAGCGTGCGTTTCACCGAGATCTGCGGCAATGAACATGTCGTCGAGCGCTCGCCACGGATGCTGCGCACGCACCCCAAGGAGTCGGTGTTCGCGAGCGTGCTGCTGCAGGGAAATGCCTTCTTGTTCCAGTCCGGCCAGTGCATCAATGCTGCGGTCGGCGACGTGCTTGTCTACTCGACCGACATCGCCTACCTGCACGGCTTCACGGCCGACATGAGGCTGCTCGTGGTCGAGGCCGACCTCGCTGGCGCGCCGGGGCGGCTGATGCACCCGCGCGCGCCCATCAAGGTTGACACCCGGCTGCGCAGCGGCCGGCTGCTCGCCGGCGCGCTGCGCTCGACCGCGGTCGGCTTCGTCGAGCGCCCGCTGGCCGAGGACGTGCCGGGCGTCGTCGCGCGCACGCGCGGGCTGATGCAGGCGCTGCGCAGCCCACCTTCGGCGCACGGCGAGCTCACCGACTCGGCCTACTGGCTGCTGCTGCGGGCAGAGGCCTACATCGGCGAGAATCTGCAGCAGCCCGGGCTCGACGCGCAAACGGTGGCGAAGGCGGTCGGCAAGTCGCTGCGCCAGCTGAATCGGCTGTTCGCCGCGCGTCAGAGCTCGGTCAGCCACACGATCTGGCAGCAGCGCCTGGCGCGCGCCGCCGAGGATCTGGGCAGCACTGCGCTGCGCCGCATGCCGGTGGGCGACATCGCCGACCGCTGGGGCTTCGCGAGCCAAGCCCATTTCGCGCGCGCCTTTCGCGCGTGCTACGGGCTGTCGCCGAGCGAGCACCGGCGTCAGGCGCTCGCCGCGGCGTAGGCGCTAGCCGCGGCAGCGGGCCGGCGGCCGAGCGCCGACGCTGCTATCCTGCGCGCCCCTCGCGCAGCAACCGATGGCCGCCCTCCACATCACCGACATCGAAGCCGCCATCAACTGGTGGCGCGAGCGCTCGCCGTCGCCCGACGGCGTGACCGCCTGCGCCGAGGTGCGCGCGCTGGCCGAGGTCTACGCGCTGATGGTCTACCACCACGAGCCGCTGTGCGACGAGGCGTCGATGCCGGCGCGCGCGCGCGCCGCCTGGCTCGCCTGGTATGCGAGCACGCCCGACGCCCCCTGCATCGCGATCTGCTCGACGAGTCAGGGCGACGCAGTCTGCAAGGGCTGTGGCCGCAGCGACGAGGAGGTCCGGCTCTGGCCGGCGTTCACGCCCGGCGAGAAACGCGCCGTCTGGCGCCGCATCACGCAGGAGGCGACTGCCTGGCGCTTCAACCGCTACGCCGAGCGCGCGCGCAGCGCGACAGGCGTCGACCACCCGGCCGGTCTGCCGACGCCGCGGGACGCGGCCTGATGCGCGCGCTGCTCGCGAGCGCGCGGCGCATCGCGCCGCTGGCCTGGCCGGTGTTCATCGGCCAGCTCTCGGTGCTGGCCTTCAGCACCGTGGACACGGTGCTCGTCGCGCGCCACGGTGCGGCCGACCTGGCCGCGCTCGCGGTCGGCGCGGCGGCCTACGTGACGACTTTCATCGGCTTCATGGGCGTCGTGCTCGCGCTCGGCCCGATCGTCGGCCAGCTCCACGGCGCAGGGCGTGACGCGGACGCCGGGCGCCAGTTGCACCAGGCGGTCTGGATCGCGCTCGCGCTTTCGGTCGCCGGCAGCCTGCTGCTTGTCTTCCCGACGCCCTTCCTCGTGCTCGCCGAACTGGCGCCGCCGGTCGAGGCCAAGGCGCGCGCCTATCTGCTCGCGCTTGCGTTCTCGCTGCCGGCGTCACTGCTGTTCGCGGCCTACCGCGGCTTCAATGTTGCTGTATCGCGGCCGAAGGCAGTAATGGCGCTGCAACTCGGCGGCCTGGCGCTCAAGCTGCCGCTGTCGGCGGCGCTGGTCTCCGGCCTGCCGGGGCTGGGCCTGCCGAGCCTGGGCGTGCTCGGCTGCGGCATCGCGACCGGCATCGCGATGTGGGCGCAGGCACTGGGCGCCTGGATCGTGCTGCGCCGCGACCCGCATTACGCGCGCTTCGCGATCGCCGGCCGCGGCCTAGACGCGCCCGAGCGGCGCTCGCTCGCGGCCCAGTTGCGCCTGGGCCTGCCGATGGGCGCGGCGATCCTGGTCGAGGTCTCGGGCTTCACCTTCATGGCAGTGTTCATCGCCCGGTTCGGTGCGGTGCCGGTCGGAGGCCACCAGATCGCGGCCAACCTGGTGTCGATGCTGTTCATGGTGCCACTGGCGCTGGCCAATGGCACCGCGACGCTGGTCGCCCAGCGCATCGGCGCCGGCGACCTGCGCGACGCCCACCGCATCGGCTGGCACGGGCTGGCGATTGGCGCGCTGCTGGCTGCGCTGATAGGCGGCGCGCTGTACTTCGCGCGCGCGGCGGTGGTCGGGCTGTACACACGCGACGCCGCGATCACCGCTGCGGCGCTGCAGCTGCTCGCCTGGGTCGCGCTGTTCCACCTCGCCGACGCCGTCCAGACCGTGGCCGCGTTCGTGCTGCGCGCTTGGCAGCTGGCAATCGTGCCGTTGCTGGTCAATGCCGGCGCGCTCTGGGGCGTGGGCCTCTTCGGCGGCTACCTGCTTGCGTTCGACCGACTCGGCGTCACGCCAGGCGCGCTGCGTGGCCCGCGCGGCTTCTGGTTCGCCGCGACGCTGGGGCTGGTGCTCGCGGCACTCGCGCAGGCGACGATCCTGGCGCGCCGGCGGCGGCCGGCGAGCGTCAACCCGGCGCCGGCAGGCTGAGCGTGAACACGCTGCCGCCGCCCGTGCGCGGCTCGCAGCGCACGCTGCCGCCATGGCGTTCGGCGATCTGGCGCACGAGCGCGAGGCCGAGGCCAACGCCGCCTTCACGCTCGGCGTGACCGGGCAGCCGAAAGAAGGGCTCGAAGATGCGCTCGCGGTAGGCCTCGGGGACGCCCGGGCCGCGGTCGGCGACCTGGATCTCGGCGTTGCGGCCCTGGCGGCCGACGCGCACTTCGACCTGGTCGCCGGCGTAGCGTCGCGCGTTCTCGAGCAGGTTGCGCAGCGCGCGCCGCAGCAGCCGCTCGTCGCCCTGCACGCGCAGGTCGGCGCCGTCGGCAGCGGCCCGCACGCGTGCAGCCTCCTCGACCGCGAGCGCGAGCAGCTCGACCTCGTCTCGGCGCTCGACGCCGACCGTGGCGTCGAGCCGACTGGCGAGCAGCACCTCCTCGACGAGCGCGTCGAGCTCACCGATGTTGGTATCGACCTCGCGCTGCAACGCCGTGCGCTGCGCCGGCGTCGCCTCCTCGATCATCGAGACCGCCATCTTCAGCCGCGCCAGTGGCGAGCGCAGTTCGTGGCTCGCGTTCGCGAGCAGGCTCTGGTGCGAGCGCAGCAAGGCCTCGATGCGTGCCGCGGCGCGGTTGAAGCTGGCGCCGAGCGCGGCGACCTCGTCGCGCCCGTCCTCGGCCACGCGCTGCTGCAGGTTGCCGGCGCCGAAGGCCTCGACGCCGCGCTTGAGCGCTTCGAGCCGGTGCGTGAGCCGGCGCACGACCGGCCAGGCGCCGCCCGCGACGGCGGCGAAGAGCACGAGCAACAGCAAGGCCAGGCCGAGGCCGTCGGGCAGGCCGGCCGGACCCCAGCGCGGCGGCGGACCACCAGGCGCGCCCGGGCGCGGGTGGCCGGGGCGCATCACCGTGAGCGTGCGACCGTCGTCGAGGTGGATCGGCTGCAGGCGCGGGGCCGGCAGCGGCGCCTGCGCAGACTCGCGCCGGACGAAGCTGTCGGACGCCGCGATGCGCTTGCCGCGGGCGTCGTCGAGCGCCATCGGCACCCGCAGCCTCTCCGACCAGGCGCGCAGCGCGGCCGCCTGCTCGTCGAGCGGGGCTTCGGGCCCGGGCAGCGAGCGCTGCAGCAGGTCGCCCCAGGCCGCGAGGCGCTCCTGCACCCGGACCTCGAAGCGCGCGTGCTCGGCCGCCAAGTGGTTCTGCAGCAGCCATCCCGAGACGAGCGCGAACAGCGCCAGCGCGGCAACGACCGTCAGGTAGATGCGCAGGTAGAGCGAGCGCATCGCGGGGCTATTGATCCGCGTCCTGCTTCTTCGCGAACACGTAGCCGGCGCCGCGCACGGTAAGCACGCGCTTGGGGTTCTTCGGGTCGTCCTCGATCACCGCGCGGATGCGCGAGATGTGAACGTCGATGCTGCGGTCGAAGGCTTCGAGCGGGTGGCCCTTGAGCGCGTCCATGATCTGGTCGCGCGACAGCACCCGGCCCGGGCTCTGCGCGAGCACGACCAGCAGGTCGAACTGGTGGCTCGTCAGGTCACAGGGTTCGCCGTCGAGGCGCGCCTGGCGAGCGCCGAGGTCGACCTCGAGCCGGCCAAAGCCGAGCACCTCGTCGCCGCTGGGCTCGGGCGCAGCGCGGCGCAGCAGCGCCTTGATCCGCGCCAGCAGCTCGCGCGGCTCGAACGGCTTGGGCAGGTAGTCGTCGGCGCCGATCTCGAGGCCGACGATGCGGTCCATCGACTCGCCGCGCGCGGTCAGCATCAGCAGCGGCAGGCGTCGCGTGCGCGCGTCGGAACGCAGCTCACGCGTCAGGTCCAGGCCGTCGCCGTCGGGCAGCATCAGGTCGAGCACGAGCGCGTCGTACTGACGCTGCCTGATCTGCTCGCGGCAGGCGGCCAGCGAGCCCGCGGTGTCGACCTCGTAGCCGTTGCGGCGCAGGTAGTCGCCGACCATCGAGGTCAGCCGGGAGTCGTCGTCGATCAGCAGCAGTCGGCTCGTCACGTCGGGCATCCGGGGGGCAAAGGCCACCCCGACGCCAGGGCGCCGGGGCATCGGCCGGGGTTGCGGGATGGGCATCGCGAAGGGCTCAGGATAGCGGAGACCTCACTTCGCTGGTGCCGCGACACTCGGGTGCGCGGCGCGCCACTGCTCGAACTTCGCGTGCCGCGCGGCCATCATCTGGCCGAACTGCTGGCGCTGCTCAGGGCTCAGCACGCTGCTGACGTCGAGCATCGCGTGCAGCATCCGGCGGCTCGCCTGGTCGTGCTGGGTCAGCATCTGCTCGCGCAGCGATTCGGCCGCATTGGCGTCCACGTTCGGTGCGGTGAAGACCTGCATCATCTTCTGCTGCAGCGCGCGGCCGACCTCGTGCTGGGCACGCAGGTCGGAGCGCGCGGTGGTCAGGATCGAGGTGATCTGCGCGCGCTGCGCGTCGGTCGCGTTCAGCGCGGACAGCAGGCGCTCGAGGCGATGCGGGTTGCCCATCATCATCATTGGGCCGCCGAAGCCGGCCGGGCCGCGGTGCGGCTGCGCGATGGCATTGACGGCCAACCCACCGGCGACGGCGACAACCAAGGCTGCCGCGGCAACGCGAAGCGGACGGGAGGAGAACAGGCGGTTCGGGCGGGTCATGAAGCTTCCTTCGGAGAGGCGAGTCGGTGCTCCGCACTGTGCCGGCGAGCCGTGTCGCGGCCATGCGGCCGGGGTAAAGATCTGTGTCCTGCGCGGCTCGTGCCGGCGCAGCTCATGCCGATGCGGCCCATGGGCCGCCGGGCGACCTGCGTGAACCCCCTCGGCAAAGCGCGCGACACGCGCAACGCCGTCTCGTACCCATTCGCGCTCGATCGTTGAGCAAGGGCATGTGTCGGCTCGCCGCCCGCTGCGGTCGTTCACGGGCATGCTTGCGAGCGAGAAAAAGCCCCTCCGGGCGGGCCGCAGCACTTATCCTCGGCNGTCTGCGCTGCGCTGCTGCTGGCCTGCGCTTGTCGGTCTCGTCGCCCGTCGCACAACTCGCTGCGCTCGGACTGTTGCGACGAGTCAGGTGACGAAGTGCGCGAGGTCGTGCGTGGCCACGAGCCCTGCGATGCTAGGCGCCTCCCATGCGCGCCGCGTCGACGCCAGCGGTGCAAAGCGGCCGCACGCGAACGACCGCAGCGGGCCGAGAGCGCTCTTCATACCTGGTCGATCGATCGCAAATCGGTGTCAGGGCCGCTCGACGCGCACGAGCCGGCGCTGGAGATCGAAGCCGGGCATGCTGCTGTTCAGGTCCAGCCGCAGCAGCACGCCGCTGGCTCGGTCGACGACGATCGAGCCGTCCAGCCGCGTGCTGACGTTGCCGCGCTCGGCGTCGCCGAAGAGCTCGATCACCGCGACGTCGAAGCGCTGGCCAGCCACCGTTTGCGGACCGACCGCGACCACCTGGCCGCGCACGCGGGCATGTGTGTACGGGTCGCCGGCGATGTCGAAGTGCCCGGCGAGGATCTGACCGAGCTCGAGGTCGCGGTGCAGCAGGCGCGGCCAGAACAGCGCGCCCGGCGGCGCGCGCGTGACGTTGCCGGCCAGGTCCTGGCGCCAGACGCCACCGCCCTGCGGCAGTTCGAGCCTGAACTCGAATACGTCGCGGTGCAGCGCCGCGACGCGCAGGATCCATTCGCTACCGGGCCCGTTCCTGCCGCTGCGGTCCTCATAGACCAGGCGCTCGCCCACCGATACCGGCAGCGCCGCCAGCCGGGCCGGCGACAGGTCGCGGCCCGGAGGCGGGCAGCTTTTCTGCTGCGCGGCGATGCGCAGCGCGTCGTAGCGGCCCTTCAGCCGCGCGAGTTCGACGGCGTCCAGCCCGTCCGGGCGCATCGCCAGGATCGCCGGCCAGAAGACGGCGATGCCGACGCCGAGCGCGACGATGTTGGTGCCGACGCGCTCGTCGACGGTGTAGGCGACGTCGGCCGCGCGCTGCTGGACCTTGTCGAGCTGGTCGGCGATGTGCTCGCAGTCCCAGGCGATGAAGTCGGCCGGGTCGGCCGGCAGCGGCTTGACGTCGGCCGAGCGCGTGGCGCAGCCGGCGAGCAGCGCGCCGACGAGGGCCAGGCAGGCCGCGCGCGGAATTCGGGAAGGGGCGCTCATGATCAAGGAGGGATCATTGTGCCCGCGCCTGCACCGCCGCAGTTCGCACTCAGCGGCCGCGGAACACGGGCGTGCGCCGCTGCGCGAACGCGGCCCGGCCCTCGCGCAGGTCGTCGCTGGCGGCACATCGCGCGACGCGCGCGGCAATCCGGGTGAGGTCGGCCGCGCCGCGCGCCAGCTCGTCGAGCGACTGCTTCATGCCGCAGACCGCGAGCGGCGCGTTCGCGGCCAGGCTTTGCACGAGGCGCGCCACCGCAGCATCGAGCGCGTCGGAGTCAACCAGCTCGTCGAGGTAACCCAGCGCCTGCAGCGCATCGGCCGGCAGCGCCTCGGCGAGCAGGAACAGACGCTTGGCCGCGGGCAGCCCGAGCCGCGTGATGCTGCGCCGCAGCCCGCTCGCGTAGTAGTGCAGGCCCAGCCGTGCCGCCGGCATGCGCAGCTCCATGCCGCGCACGCCGACGCGGAAGTCGCACGCGAGTGCGAGGTCAGTCGCGCCGCCGTAGAGGCTGCCGTTGAGGCGCGCGATGCTCGGCAGCGGCAGTGCCTCGAGCGCGTCAACCGTAGCCTCGAACAGGCGCGGGTCGTCCTCGCCCTCGAGCTCGCCGATGTGGAAGCCAGCGCAGAACGCGCGCCCCTGGCCGGTCAGCACCAGCACGCGCGCGCGCGGTTCGACGGCGAGCGCGGCGAGCTGTCGCTGCAGCACCTGCAGGTCCTCGCGGTGCAGCCGGTTCAGGTGCTGCGGGCGGTTCAGGCGGATCGTCGCGACGCCGTCGTCGGCGAGCGTCAGGGTGGGTTGACTCATCGGCCGGCGTAGCTGATGCGGTAGACGGCGCCGTTGAAGTCGTCGCTGACGAGCAGCGAACCGTCCTTCATCACGAGCAGGTCGACCGGTCGGCCGAGGTACTGGTTGTTCTCGACCAGCCCGGTCAGGAAGGGTTCCATACGCGAGATGCCGCCGTTGGCGTCTGGCCAGGCGACGACGATGTCGGCGGCGTACTTCTGAGTCCGGTTCCAGGGCCCGTGGCGAGCAATGAAGATCGCGCCCTGGTAGGCAGGCGGGAACATCTTGCCGGTGTAGAAGCGCATCCCGAGCACGCCGGCGTGTGCGCCCATCAGCTGCGCCGGCTGCGCGTAGTCGGCGCAACGCTTGCCCCAGCCGTAGATCGGGTCGGCGGTGTCACCTTGGTCGCAGTAAGGAAAGCCGAAATCCTGCCGGCCCGGGAAGGCGACATGGTTCAGCGTGTCGTTGGGCAGATCCTCGGACAGCCAGTTGCGGCCGTTGCTCGTGAACCAGAGGTCGCCGGTGGTCGGGTCGAAGTCGAAGCCCATCGAGTCGCGCACGCCGCGCGCCACCGTTTCGAGGCCGCTGCCGTCGGGGTTCATGCGCACGATCTTCGCCGCGTCGGGCCCCGGCTCGCAGACGTTGCAAGGCGCTCCGATCGAGACATACAGCTTGGCGTCGGGGCCCATCTTGATGAACCGGCCGGCATTCGCCCACTGGCCGGGCAGAGGGTCGACGACCGTCACCGGCTCCGGCGGGTTGTCCAGGCGTGACTCGATCTTGTCGTAGCGCGTGATCGCGTTCGCCGTTGCGACGTACAGCGAGCCTTTATAGAACTCGATTCCGTTGGGCCGCTGCAGCTGCTCGGCGATCGTCCTGACCTCGCGCTGGTCGCCCTTGTCGACGAGCGCGTAGATCTTGCCGGCGACCGCCATCGAGCTCACGAAGACCGTCCCCCGG
>JGI20214J51088_10000863_pt1 | contig 20681 bp, 19 predicted proteins | sample WetSurMetagenome_FD_51088 | JGI IMG/M metagenome (IMG submission 51088) | reverse complement strand
TCAGTTCAAACAACCTGTTTTGATAAATTCGAAGAAGAATCCTGTTAAAGATTGTCAACCAGCTTTGAATTAATATATAAAAGGTTATTATGCGTATACTTCGCGTGCTTTGCGGTTAAAAGGATTTCCATATCTTTGAAAAAAGTAATCTTACTATCCATTTTTTATGAAAAGTATCTCAATTTTATTTGCTTTGATCCTTTTGCTTACTTCTTCCTCCGGAACAACAAAATTGTATGAATGGAGGGGGCCGGACCGGACCGGTATCTATAATGAATCAAACCTTCTTAAAATTTGGCCTTCTGGGGGACCAAAAGAATTATGGGAGGTGAAAAATATTGGAAATGGATTTGGTTCTCCAGTGTTTGCCGAAGATAATTTCTATATCACCGGAGAGATAGACTCAACTGCATTTCTCTTCAGTTATAATCTTAAAGGCGAAAAACAATGGCAGACTTCATTGGGAAAGGAATGGATGAAGTCATTTCCGGGATCAAGATCTGCTCCTACTATAGTTGATGACATGATTTATGTAGGCACCGGACTGGGAAACCTGTTCTGCATCAACAGGGCCAATGGGCGGATAGTCTGGTCAAAAGATCATAAAGCTGATTTTGATGGGGTTCTTCCATTTCATGGCCACTCAGAATCAGCCCTGATTGAAGGTGAAAAAATATTCTGGACAACCGGCGGTAAGGTATATAATGTTGTTGCATTAAACCGGTTCAACGGTCAGCTGATATGGTCAACCAAGGGATTTGGCGAACCTTCTGCCTACAATTCTCCAAAGTTAATTGTACTGCCAAACCGAAAAATCATGGTTACATTTTCAGCTTATCATCTAATGGGAATAGATATCCTTAACGGAAATTTGTTATGGGCACATGAACAGGATAATTTTCCTCCTGAAAAAAGAACACCGGGTAACGGTGATACACACAGCAATACCGTTCTATACGAAAACGGCTCAATATATTATGCCGCTGGTGATGGAAACTGCGGAGTAAAACTTAAGCTTTCCGACGACGGGTCAAAAATAACACAGGTCTGGCGTAACAAAGGTTTTGATAGCTTCATGGGTGGTATTGTCAAAATTGGCGATTACCTGTATGGATGCGGAACAACCACTCCTGACCTGCGCTCGATTAATGCGTCAACCGGAGCGCTTACAGACTCATTGAGAATCGGCACCGGTGCAATTATCTCCGCCGATAACATGTTGTACTACTATAATCAGAAGGGAGATATGATGCTGCTAAAGTTTAATCAGGGAAAATTTGAAAAGGTCAGTACCTTCAGAATCAAAAAAGGAAACCTCCAGCATTTTTCACACCCGGTAATTTATAAAGGTATTTTATACCAGCGACATGGGAACTCTTTGCTGGCATTCGATATCCATAATAAATGATTTTCATTGATTTTCTTCGTTTACCCCGACCCCATGGGGAGCGAAGAAAATCAATTTACTCCCCTTGGGGCTGGGGTAAATAAATTGATTTTCATGCAATTTAATATTCGTTATATAAATATTTATTTTTCTTATTGAATCAAACAACATTAAATGATCTGTTGTTTTTATATCTAGATAACTAATAATTTTAATGAGAATGGAAACAATTAAAAAACCTACACTCGATTTTCTTACAGCTGTTAAATGCAATAATAATCGCGATTGGTTTAATGCTAACAGGCCATTATATACTGAGGCAAAAAAGAATTTTGAAACGTTTGTTCAGGAGATAATAGACAGAATAATCCTGTTTGAACCTATTATGAAAGGTCTGGAAGCCAAAAGTTGTGTTTACAGGATGAACCGCGATATCCGCTTTTCAAATGATAAGTCGCCTTACAAATCTCATTTTGGGGCTTTTATTGTGCGAGGAGGCAAACAAAACGGCGATAAATATGCAGGTTATTATTTCCATATTGAACCGGGGAAGAGCATTCTGGCCGGAGGAGCGTATACACCACCTGCACCATGGTTGTCTGCAATAAGGGAAAAAATAAGTGACAGTCCGGATGAATATATTAAAATCACACAGGCAACAGATTTTGTTAAATACTTTGGTTCAGTCGATGGAGAAAAACTCAAGACGGCGCCAAAAGGATATCCCAGGGACCATCCCCATATAGAACTTCTTAAGTTTAAGAGTTATCTGGTAGTGAATGAAGTTAAAGATAAACTGGTGTTAAGCAGCGATTTTCAGGATCATGTTATAAACGTTTTTAAGGCAATGAAGCCACTAAATGATTATTTGAATATTTAATAGAATTGCCCCCTCCCGCTACGCGGGATTCCCCTACCTCGCTCCGCCGTAGCGGCTACGCGAAGGCGAAGAAGGTGGAATAATTCTCATTTTTAACCATATTCATATTTACGTGAGGAAATTTACCCTCCTTTAGGGGGGAAGGGGGGCAAAACGAAAAATCAATGACTATGACCGGCCTGGAACGGACACTTTTATTTTTAAAGGGAGAATCTGTCGATCATCCTCCTTTTCATCCGATAATCATGAGATGGGCTGCCAGATATGCAGGAATCAAATACCGCGATTTCTGCCTCGATCCTTTTTCCAAATGCAGGGCAATGCAACTTTGTGCAAAGGATTTCAATATCGATTGGGTAACGGTAATGTCAGATCCATGGGCTGAAGCCACTGCATTCGGAATACAGGTTGAATACCCTGAGGATAATCTTCCAATAGATAGAGGAGGACACATNGCTGATACGTTGTCTGCTTCGAAAATAAAACACTATAATCCACTTAAAAACAACCGGTGCTTAAGCAGGATCATGGAGCTAAAGGAATTCTCAAAAAATAGTAAGAATGAGCTTTTTATTGTCGGATGGGTTGAAGGTCCTGTTGCAGAATATGTCGATCTGCGTGGAGCTTCTAATGCCTCTCTGGATTTTCTTACAGAGCAGGAACAGGTTGAGAAGGCAATGGACATAATTATTGATTGTGCGATGGATTTCATCTCTTTGCAGATTAAGGCAGGAGCCCATTGTATTGGAATTGGCGATGCTTTCTGTTCACAGATTGGACCTGATCTGTACAATCAGTTTGCTTTTAACAGGCAGAAAAAGCTGGTTGACTTTGTTCATTCTGAAGGGGCACTGGCTAAGTTGCACATCTGTGGGAACACGGAATCAATCCTGCAGGCGATGATCAGCACAGGAGCTGATATAATTGATATTGACCATCTTGTAAATTCGATGCATGATTTTGAATCGATTAAACTTAAACATCAGGTTTTTTCCGGCAAATCCGATCCAGTTACAATTATCCAGGATGGATCTCATGAAATGATCAGGCAATCAGTTATAAAGGATTTTGTTGAATCTAAAGGCCGGTGTATAATTTCTGCAGGTTGCGAAATTACTCCAGACACTTCAATCAGGAATATGAGAGCCTTCAGCCTTGCAGCATCGGATTTATTCTGAGAATATTTTTTGCTATAGTGCCCGTCCGAGATTTTGCAGCATCCACTTTACAGAAGCTCTGTTCTTATAGTCAGGATCAAAATGAACAGCGACTATAATTCCATCCCTGTTAATTATAAATGTTGCGGGAACAGGTAGTCGAGCAGCATCTCTCCCATTGTTTTTAGCTATATCTATTGAAAACTCAGAAATAATTTTCTCCTGATAAGCCTTAGTTACACTATACATTACATCATAATCTTTCATGATTTTTTCCTGGCAGTCGTAAATGACAGTAAATGTAAGATTATGAAGTTTCACAGTCTGCTCTACATTTTCAATTGATTCTGGTGTTATTGCAACCACCTTGAAACCCTGGTCAGTAAGAACTTTAAGTGAATCCTGATAATTATTTAAGTATCTGCTGCATATAGGGCACCATTTTCCTCTGTAGAAAAAAAGAATTAATGGTCCCTGTCCAAGGATTTTTTTAAGTTCCACCTGTTTCCCTGTCTGATCGTACCCGGTAAAATCGGGGGCTTTATCACCAACATTTAGGCCATGCGGAATAATGTTGTCTTTCACATCTATTCCAAAGCCTGCATAATTTATTTCTTGTCCGAGAATTACAGATCCTGAGAATAATGCAAGAATAATTATCAGAATGTAATTTTTCTTTATATTTCTCATAGTGTTATTTTTAAATCAGTAATGGATTAAGCAAATTTATAACCAGGGATCTTTCTCATTCTCAGGTTTAAAGGGGTAACTTCAAGATATTCATCATCTTTTATCTGCTCCATGGCTTCTTCGAGTGAAAATTTAAGTTTCGGAGCTATTCTCAGACTTTCATCCGACCCCGACGCCCTCATGTTGGTAAGCTTCTTTCCCTTAATTATATTTACTTCAATATCACCAAGTCTGGTACTTTCACCGATGACCTGGCCTCTGTAAACCTGTTCTCCCGGATCAATATAGAACCTGCCCCGATCCTGCAGGCGGTCAATTGCATGCCCGGTTGCCATTCCCTGATCGAGAGATATCAGTGATCCATTTGGTTTAGGGATCAGCTCATCGCCCTTATATTTATCATAAGCCCTGAACCGGTGATGCATTACGGCCTCTCCAGCAGTTGCTGTAAGCATATTATTCCTTAAACCAATTAGGCCCCTAGACGGGATATCAAATTCCAGATGTGTCAGATCACCTTTTGGTTCTATGATAATCATTTCACCTTTCCTCTGCGTAACAAGTTCTATTGCCTTACCCGAATATTCCGGAGGAACATCAATAGTTAACGTCTCATAAGGTTCTGAATTTATACCATCAATAACTTTCAGGATAACTTTGGGTTTACCAACCTGAAATTCATAACCTTCACGCCTCATTGTCTCAATAAGTATTGAAAGATGAAGAATTCCGCGTCCAAAAACATTGAAAGTATCTTCAGATTTCGTGTCTTCAACTTTTAGGGCGAGGTTTTTCTCTGTTTCCCTCATGAGCCTGGTTCTGAGATGTCGGGAAGTCACAAATTTGCCTTCCTTTCCATACAATGGCGAATTATTGATAGTAAAAACCATGCTCATTGTTGGTTCATCCACCTCAATTCTCTGCAAAGCTTCAGGAGCAAGCAGGTCAGCAAGCGTATCTCCTATCTCGAAATCTTCAAGTCCTATAACAGCACAAAGGTCACCACATCTGACACTTTCAGTTTTAATTCTGCCAAGTCCTTCAAAAACATATAGTTCCTTAACTCTTACTTTCTTTACCTTTCCATCCCTTTTGCACAAGGTATAATCTAATCCGGTGGTGATATCGCCCCTGAATACCCGTCCTATAGCAATTCTTCCGACATAGCTGGAAAAATCGAGAGAGGCAACCTGCATCTGGGCAGTTCCTTCAATATATGGAGGTTCAGGTATTTCCTTCAGAATAGTATCGAGAAGATATTTAATATCAGTTGTTGGTTTCTTCCAGTCCCCGCTCATCCACCCATACTTTGAAGAACCAAAAACTGTCGCAAATTCAAGCTGGTCATCAGTAGCATCGAGGTTAAACATCAGTTCATAAACATCCTGCTGAACTTCGTCGGGCCGGCAGTTGTCTTTATCTACCTTGTTGACCACGACAATGGGTTTTAGTCCAAGTGCAATAGCTTTCCCAAGTACAAATCTTGTTTGTGGCATCGGACCTTCCAGTGCATCAACCAGCAATAAAACGCCATCAGCCATTTTAAGCACCCTTTCAACTTCACCACCGAAATCAGCATGACCGGGAGTATCGATTATATTAATTTTAACGCCTTTATAGTTTGCTGATACATTCTTTGAGAGGATTGTAATCCCTCTTTCCCGCTCAAGATCATTACTGTCAAGAATAAGATCGCCTGCTTCCTTTCTTTGGTCCAACACCTGGCATTCCTGTATAATACGGTCAACCAGAGTGGTTTTCCCATGATCAACATGCGCGATGATAGCTATATTTCTTATTAATTGCATACAGATTTATTAGACCGCAAAAGTAATATTACTGCCGGGATAAATGATAAAAAATGCAAAAATTAATTAATGATAAAAAATTCATATATTGGTAACTAAATTTTAAACGCCGACTTATGAAAAAAATGATCATCACCCTCGTTTTCAGTTTATTTGCCGTTACAGGAATCTTCGGACAGCAGAATGTCAAGCTGGCTGTAGGAATGAAAGCTCCCGACTGGATGTTTACTGACGCCGATAAGAAAGAATTCACAATGAATTCATGGCCTGGCAAAGTACTTCAGATAAATTATGTTGACCCTGATGAATCAGATTTGAATGATGCATTCAACGATGCCGTAAAAAAAGCAACTGATGTAGATAAAACACTCAGCAAAGATNTTTTTAAGGGATTTGGNATTGTTGACTGCAAATCGACATGGAAGCCAAATGGATTGATCAGAATGATTGCCGGCAACAAAGCAAAAAAATATGATACAACAATACTTTTTGATTATAAAGCTACTCTTCAGACAGAGTGGGGCTTACCAAAAGATAATTATACCGTTGTAATTCTTGATAAGAACAGGGTTTGCAGGTATATCTTTGAAGGACATATACCTGAAACGGATAACAAAAAGATTGTAGATCAGATCATTGCACTTACAAAGGAATAAGATTTTTGCGAAATCTTTTTAACCGCAAAGCGCGCTAAGAGAAGCAAAGTACGCAAAGAATTACTGGTAAATTTTAACCTTTGCGCCCTTTGAAATAATCTTTGCGATCTTTGCGGTTTATTGTTTTTGTCTTTCAAAGTTTAGTATGAAGATTCCAAATCTTTTATTGATCGCCGGAACCGGCACCAAGTCGGGAAAAACATCAATGGCATGCAGGATAATAGAACAATTCAGCGATCTAAAGATCACTACGATAAAAATTACTCCTCATTTTCACGAAACGACTCCGGGTTTAATAACCGTTTATGAAGAAACGGGAATTTCTATCTATGAAGAGACTGACCGCTGTTCAACGAAAGACACTTCCCGTATGCTGCGGTCAGGAGCTTCAAAAGTTTTTTTTGCCAAGGTGCTTGATGACCGGCTGTTATATGTTTTTAACAAAATAAGGGATCTTTTACCTGAAAATTCACCAATAATATGTGAATCACCAGCCTTGCGTAACTTTATTGAACCAGGAGTTTTTGTCATAATGAGTTCAGAAACAACACGGTCACGTAAAGATATCAGCAGGTATTTGACATTGCCTCACCTGGAAATCGAGCTGGAAAAACTTACTGAACTCTCTTCGATTCCAGTAAGATATGAGAATGGAGGGTGGCATTTTTGCCCCCCTGCCCCCCCTTCACTTCGTTCAGGGCAAGCTCTAAAGGGGGGTTAATTCTTTCTGTTTCACCTAAATCAGTTCATGTCGCAGAATTAGTCCCCCTTTAGGGGGATCCCGCGAAGCGGAGGGGGCATTTTTAATTATTTCTCCACATCGATATCCGAAATATCCTTGCCCAGTTTTGCCTTTATCCTTTCAAGATCGTGTTTCATTCCTGCAACTGCCTGGATCAGTTGTTTTTCAGGTAACACAGGATCGGGTAATTCACTGCTTATATAATTGACAAATTTCCAGATTTCTTTTACCTCGCTGACATGCACCTCATATGGCTCATAGACGGGATTGAGTGAATACAATACAAGTTTGCCGTCAGTTTTGATATTATTCTCAGCTACTTTAAATACGATTCCATCGTCGAGCGTAAAGACAATATATGCTTTTCCGCTGATGATCTGCATCCAGTCCTGAAGATATTCACCAGTTACCCAGGAACCGTCAGGTATAGGCAGCATTGAATCACCCTTCAGCTGGAAGGTACGGTATTTCTTTTTATCGGAAAGAAACGGTAAAGTGAAAACCGGCAGTTCGCCAATATATTCAGGATCAGCATATCCGGTTGTATATCCGGCTTTGGCTTTCTCGGGTACCAGTTCAATATTTTCCCTGTTGCTCGAATTGACGGTCGTCGTAAGTACTCGCAGGTTGCTTCCCCTGACATAAGCATCATATCCTCTTTCAAGTTCACCAAGCTGACTTTCCGACAACTTTGAAATATCAAGTTTAAGGATAGTATCGATAGCAATGTTAAAATATCCTGAAAAGGATATCAGGATTTCTATTCCNGGTTGGGCCACACCGTTCTCATAACCGCTCAGGGTTGAACGTTTAAGGTTAAGGGCAAATGCCACATCATCCTGTGTCCTGCCCCTCCTTTTTCTTAAAAATTTTATGTTTGATGCAAAGTACATAATGAAAATTGATTATATTGTAATCATTAAAATGATTATTTTCTAATCAAAAGTAGAACTTAATTGTTATATATACAAGAATTATACAATATATTTTCAATAGTGATTAAAAAAGTTTGGAGTGCCTAAAGTGCCTAGAGTGCCTAAAGTGCCTAGAGTGACTAAAGTTAGGAGTAACCAAAGTTAAAACATATGGATAATAAAGAGTTTAGCAAAAAGCTTGAGGCAAGAACAAAAGCATTTGCAATAAGGATTATCAAATTGTCAGCTACCCTGCCGAATACAGTTGAAGGCAAGATTGNCAGAAATCAGCTGACAAAGGCAGGAACCAGTATTGGCGCAAATTACCGTGAATCAAACAGATCAAGAAGCAGAGCAGATTTTAAAAACAAGATTAAAATCTGCGAAAGCGAATCCAGTGAAACAAGTTACTGGTTAGAAATAAGTATAGATATGCAATGGTCTGAAGCTAATGAATTAGACTCAGCGCTCAATGAATCAAATGAGTTGCTGGCAATTTTCACTTCGATCGGCAAAAACTTAAATCTCTAAGCACTCTAAAACTTACACACTCAAGTACCTTAGGCACTTTAGGCACTCTAGGCACTCTAGGCACTTTAGGCACTTAAAACTATTCTTATGATCCTTGCCGGCAACATAGACCGATCAGTTCTGCATCTCGACCTCGATACTTTTTTTGTATCGGTCGAGAGGCTTAAGAACAGCCGCCTGAACGCTAAGCCGGTCATAATAGGCGGCATGTCGGACCGCGGAGTGGTCTCAAGTTGCAGCTATGAGGCACGGAAATACGGCGTAAGCTCCGCAATGCCGATGAAAATGGCCAGAAGCATGTGTCCCGATGCCATTGTAATAAGAGGCGATATGGAGCTTTACACCAACTATTCAAATATGGTGACCGGCATAATTGCTGAAAGGGCACCGCTATACGAGAAAGCGTCTGTTGATGAACACTACATCGATCTTACGGGGATGGACCGTTTCTACGGATGCTACAAATGGTCGCACGAACTGCGTCAGTATATAATAAAAGAGACCGGACTACCTATATCAATCGGACTTTCGGTCAATAAGACCGTATCTAAAATAGCAACCGGGGAGGCAAAGCCTAATGGCGAAATTGAGGTGCAAAAAGATATTGTGCTTCCTTTCCTCGATCCGCTTTCGATAAGAAAAATACCGATGATCGGTCAGAAGACATACCAGGTACTCCGTTCTATGGGCATTGCAACAATATATACCCTGAGAAACATCCCCATTGAGATGCTTGAAAAGCTGATGGGGAAAAACGGCATTGAGATGTGGAAAAGAGCCAATGGAATCGACTCCACTCCCGTCATCAGCTACTCGGAACAGAAATCGATAAGCACCGAACATACTTTCGAAAAAGACACCACCGACCTGGTGAGGCTGAATCAGCTGCTTGTAAGCATGGTGGAAAAAATTGCATTCGAGCTGAGAAAGCAGGAAAAACTCACTTCATGCATTACCGTTAAGATAAGGTATTCAAACTTCGATACACATACACTTCAGAAAAGGATTCCATATACCTCATTTGATCATGTGCTGGCCGATATCACAAAAGAACTCTTCGCCAGGCTGTACCAGCGACGAATGCTTATAAGACTCATTGGTGTAAGGTTCAGTCATATGGTAAGAGGCGTCCAGCAGCTCGATATGTTCGATGATACTCCTGAAAAGGTCAGCCTGTACATGGCAATGGACAGGATAAGAAAGCGTTTCGGGCGTGATGCGGTCAGGAGAGCCTCCGGAGTGATGACGGTAACCGAGAGAGAGGAAAAAGCTCTTAAACAGCTCGAAAATGCTCTTAAAGAGCAAAATATGATGGAGGAGAGACTCCGGGGAGGGTATTGGCATTAAAAACGGGGTGCGCGGTGTGCGGCGTGCGGTACGCGGCATTTCACAGTACTGGGTACCATGCATGGGTTAATAACCATAAGCCTCGCACCGCATACCGCATACCGCATACCAAAAAAACAAGTAACATGTATCTGAATTGTCATTCATATTATAGCTTGCGTTACGGAACAATGTCCGTTGAACAGTTAATACAGAAAGCACTGGCTGCCGAAGCAGATACTATTGTGCTCACTGATATTAACAACTCAACCGGAATTCCCGAGTTCGCAGGTGAATGCAGCAAAAACAATATCAGGCCCGTGGCAGGGATAGAATTCAGAAATAATAATGAACTTCAGTATATAGGAATTGCACGAAACAACAAGGGTTTACAGGAACTGAATGAATTTTTATCGGAACAGAATTTTAATAAATCATCAATTCCTTTTCCTGCACCTCAATTCTCTGAATCGTATATAATATATCACCTGAAAAAAATTCCTGCACGTAAACTATTTGATAATGAACGTATCGGAATAAAACCTGATGAGCTGAACAGCCTGCTGACTCTTACTTCATCAATAAACAGAAATTCTATGGTTCTGCTGCAGCCTGTCACATTTGCAGAAACGGATGACATCTTCATTCATAAAAGTCTGCGGGCAGTAGACAATAATATTCTTCTCAGTCACCTCCGGCAATGGCAGTGGGCCGGAGAAAATGAATTCTTCAAAGACCGTGCATATTTTGAAAATATCTTTAAGGATCACAAATGGCTGCTGAACAGTACAAAAAAGCTTCTTGAAGACTGCAACCTGCAGTTTGATCGCGATAGCCTGAAAAATAAAAAAATCTATTCTGCCAGCAGATATGACGACAAATTGCTTCTTGAAAAGCTTGCCTGGGACGGAATGGTTTACCGATATGGCAAACAAAACAGCGAAGCAAAAAAAAGAGTCAGACACGAACTTGAGATAATCGACAGGCTCGGTTTCTCAGCCTATTTTCTCATAACCTGGGACATAGTAAGGTATTCAATGGCCCGTGGTTTCTATCATGTCGGTCGTGGCAGCGGTGCTAATTCCGTTGTTGCTTATTGCCTTAAAATCACCAATGTTGACCCAATTGATCTAAACCTTTACTTCGAGAGATTCATTAATCCGAAACGAAGCAGCCCTCCTGACTTCGATATCGATTACTCGTGGAAAGAAAGGGATGAGGTTATCGATTATATTTTCAAGAGATATGGTTACAGACATACTGCACTGCTTGGAACTATGAGCACTTTCAGAGGAAAGTCGATAGTGCGTGAACTGGGCAAGGTGCATGGTCTGCCAAAGGAAGAGATCGATTCGCTTATTGATAATCCTTCTGCCGGGACAAACAGGAATGAGATAACCAATCTTATTTTTTCAACAGGACTAAAGATTGCCGACTTTCCAAATATGCGGAGTATCCACGCCGGTGGCATTCTTATATCAGAAGAACCTATCACCTGCTATACTGCCCTCGATATGCCCCCGAAGGGTTTTCCGACAACCCAGTGGGATATGTACACAGCCGAAGAGATCGGCTTTGAAAAACTCGATATACTTAGCCAGCGGGGAATTGGTCACATCAAAGAGAGTGCAGAGATCATACTGCGCAACCGCGGCATAGACATCGATGTTCATGCAATACAAAAATTTAAAAAAGATGAAAAGGTAAAGGAATACCTGAGAATAGGCGAAACAAAAGGGTGTTTCTACATCGAAAGTCCGGCAATGCGGGGACTTCTGAAAAAACTGCAATGCGACAATTACACTACACTTGTGGCAGCCAGCTCGGTGATAAGGCCGGGTGTGGCGCGTTCGGGTATGATGAAAGAATATATTTACAGATTCCATAATCCCGGAAAATTCGAATACATACATCCTGTCATGAAGGAACAGCTTGAAGAAACATTCGGCGTTATGGTCTACCAGGAAGATGTACTGAAGGTCTGTCATCACTTTGCCGGATTGGATCTTTCTGATGCTGATACGCTGCGACGGGCAATGAGCGGAAAATACAGGTCGAAACAGGAGATGCAACGTATCATTGAAAGATTCTTCACAAACTGCCGTGAAAAGGGCTATAGCGATGATGTCACAAAAGAGGTCTGGCGCCAGATAGAATCTTTTGCAGGCTATTCGTTCTCGAAGGCCCATTCAGCTTCATATGCCGTTGAAAGCTTCCAGAGTCTTTATCTCAAAGCTCATTATCCTCTTGAGTTCATGGTAGCTGTTATAAATAACTTCGGAGGCTTTTACAGGACGTGGGTTTATGTGCATGAAGCAAGGAGATGCGGAGCAACCATTCAGCTTCCGTGCGTGAATAAAAGTAATTATAAAACCACTATTTATGGTTCGGAAATTTATATCGGATTCATTCATATCATGAGCCTCGAGTACAAGCTTGCTCAGTCAATTGAAGAAATACGAAACGCTGAGGGACCGTTTTCAGGTCTTAACGATTTTATTACACGTGTCAATCCAGGTCTCGAACAGATGATTCTTCTCATAAGAGCAGGAGCATTCAGATTTACAGGAAAAAAGAAAGCTGTGCTTTTATGGGAAGCTCATATGATGATAAACAAAAACAAACCTGACGATATTCGTCCCCTATTCTCCTCTCCTGTCCGTGATTTCTCTCTTCCCGACCTGGTTCAGGGAAAAATGGAAGATGTGTATGATGAAATAGAACTCTTCGGTTTTCCTGTCACAATGAGCTGGTTCGATATGCTTGAAACATCATTCAGAGGCGAAGTGTCAGCACGTAGAATGAGCGAAAATACTGGTAAGAAAATCAGGATGGTAGGTCACCTGGTTACTGTGAAGTATATCAAAACAATTAAAAATGACTGGATGAATTTCGGATGCTTTATTGATGCCGAAGGTAATTTCTTTGATACGACCCATTTCTCTCAATCGCTGAAATACTGGCCCTTCAAAGGAAGCGGGACATATCTTATTCTTGGAAAAGTAGTTGAAGAATTCGGTTTTCCGTCTCTCGAGGTGGANAANATGGCAAAGCTGCCGGTAAAGCCTGATCAACGATATTAATTTCCTTTTTAACCACAAAGCACGCTAAGAGGGCGCAAAGGGCGCAAAGTCAAAGCAATGAGATTTTAGCCTTTGCGATCTTTGCGTAAAACCTTTGCGAACTTTGCGGTTAATGGATTTTGCCGTTAATTGTCGTACCTGGATGTTTTCAGAATACCTTTTATAGACTGAATTCTTCTCATAATACCATGAAGAACATCACTATTAGGAACCATTATATGAAGTATTCCTTCAAACATTCCGTCTGCCATATTATAATTAAAACTTCTGACAACTGCCTTTTGACTGGTGATCACATCTGCAATTTTATTCACCATTCCGATATCCTCAATGCCGGTTATTTTAATTGCAGCTATGAAAGAAGGACTATTCTTTGATTTTGACCATCGGGCAGATATTACCCTGTATGGATATCTGGCCATCATGTTATGAGCATTTGGACAACTTGTTCTGTGAATTTTAATTCCTTCGGAAATAGTGACGAAACCAAAAATACTGTCGCCGAATACCGGATTACAGCATTTCGAAAGTTTATAATCAAGACCCTCAACCCTGTCTTCAATTATCAGATATTCAGCAATCTGGGAATCGACCTGTTCCTTTGATTCTTTTTCAGGAACTAATACAGTAACTGTCGGTTCCACGGAATCATCCTTTAGCAGTACCTCTTTTATCTGCAAAAGTTCTATTTTTTCAATAGCGATAAGGTAATAAAGATCCTGTGCCGTTTTCAGACTATAGTAATTGAGCAGTTTTTGTACCAGGGTATCCCCGTAAACAATCTTCCAGTTTTTTATCCGGCGCATGAGGATCTCCTTGCCCTCTGCAGCTGCTTTGGTTTTTTCTTCATTAAGCACCTGTTTGATCTTCGTCTTGGCCTTTGTTGTAACAACGAATGACAACCAATCCTGTTTAGGTTTCTGGTTTTTTGATCTTATAACTGAAACATGGTCTCCATTCTGTAAAACGTATTTTATTGTAACATTCTTTCCGTTAACCTTAGCTCCGACACATGATGCCCCTACAGCAGTATGAATATCGAAAGCAAAATCGAGAACTGTTGATCCTGCGGGTAATTGACGCAGGTCGCCTTTTGGTGTGAACACGAAAATTTCATCGGTATATAATCCTGAGCGTACCTGATCAAGAAAAGCGTCTTCCTCTTTCTCGGGAGACTCCAGAATCTCACGCATTTTTGAGAGCCACGAATCGAGTCCTCCCTCTCCCCTTATCCCTTTATACCTGAAATGGGCGGCTAATCCCTTTTCTGCTATTTCATCCATCCTGTTTGAACGAATCTGTACTTCAACCCATTTTCCTCTTGGCCCTACAACTGTTGTATGAAGTGATTCATATCCGGTTGATTTAGGTACAGAGATCCAGTCGCGCAATCTGCTGGGGTTTGGTTGATACAGATCAGTAACAACCGAATAAGCCCTCCAGCAATCTGACTTTTCATTCTCGCCCTGGCTGTCAATGATAATCCTTACTGCAAACAAATCGTACACCTCCTCGAATTCCACACCCTGCTTTTTCATTTTAAGCATTATGGAATGGATAGATTTTGTCCTGCTTTTTATGGTGAATTTAAATCCTTGTTTTTCGAGCTTTTCTTTCAGAGGAGTTGAAAAATCACGGATCAGCTTATTTCTTGAAGCCGTGGTTTGTTTCAGCCTGCAATCAACATAATTGTATTGTTCCGGTTCAATATATTTAACTGCCAGGTCTTCCATTTCCGACTTAATATTATAAAAACCAAGCCTGTGTGCCAGAGGTGCATAGAGAAAATATGTTTCGGAAGCCATAGGCATCCTGTCTTTCTCGGGAGCATTATCGAGGTTGCGCATGTATTCAAGCCGTTCAATAAGCTTAATAAGAATAACTCTTACATCATCAGCAAGACTCAACAGCAATTTACGGAAGTTCTCTGCCTGGTATGAAGATTGCATGGAGTCGATACTTGTTATCCTCGAAAAACCATCTAAAATTTCAACAACTTTCTTCCCAAACTCCTTCTCCAGTTCTTTTGGTGTTGCACTCAGATTCGAATAAGAATCATGCAGTAGTGCGGTTACAATTGAAGTCAGACCAAGTCCCATCTCTCCGGCAATGATCCTTGCAACTGACAGAGCATGAAGTATCTCAGGTTCACCGGTCAGAATAATTTTGTCGCCGCAAGCTTCGATGGCAAGATCCAATGCTCTCCTGATGACCTTGTTATCTTCGGATGAAACAGTATTTTCAGCAGCTGACAGAAGTGTGCGGTAGGCACTGTTTATTTTATGTGAGTCAATATTCATTAACCTTTTTGAATTAGATCTAAGCAATTAACTAAAAAACCTGCTAAATGGTTCTATTATTCGTAAAAAAAATCCCCGGGACATTTCAGGCACCGGGGATTTCAGTCTGAACAATTAATTTTATCTGAAGGATAATCCCAGTCCTGTGGTAAGAACATTATACTGGGCTTTTGTATAATCAACATGAATTGTAACAACTGCCAGTTTAATCCTTAATCCGATATTGGCCCTGAGTCCTGAGAAATTCTTAATATCCATATTCGGAAAGTCCGACCCTTTTTTAACGCCTGTATTGTTATACTCGGCATAAGGTACTCCTGATGTCGGAGTTACTAGAACCGGTGTTGGAAAATTCCCGGTAAAATCCATGGTTGTCTGCGTTTTGCAGTAGCCAAGTCCGCCATAGAAAGTTATTACAGGCAGATTAAGTGAAGCAATTGCACTTACATTAAATGCCTGAACAACTACCTTCATATTCTGATCATTAAATGAAGTAGCTGCAGAATAAGGAGTTGAATAGTTTTGNGGAGAGCCGGGATCGAGACTCAGAGGAACATTAGCCTGAAGTTTTGTATAACCACCAAAAAGAGACACATCGAACGGCAATAATTTATTTCCTGGCAAATACTGCATTAAGCTGTGTAACAATCCTACACCCCATAAAGAAACATTCCCATCTTTGATGTTTATTTTAGGAACAAATCTCACTTTAACTTCAGTCCCAAAAGGCAGACCAATACCTACCTGGGCTGTTGGAACAGGTATGTATCTCCAGTCAACTCCTTGTGGAGCATTGAAAGAAGCAAGAGTTACGTTATTAACTTTGTAGCTCATAAGNGGGCCATCAGTCTTCGCACCTGCAACCGTAGGTGAAATTCCAGTGCCCGTTATTGAGGATGAAAGGCCAATTTTGGATGCATCAAAGGTTTGCGCCGATGTTGGAACAATCCCTACGCTTGCGCCAATTGTCAGGTCGAATCCTAAAAGTTTATGAGGTTTTGCCGTATTATACCATCCGCCACTAAGTCCCGATCCAAAGGCATTTGCCCATGGAGAAATATATGCCTGCATATATTTCACACCATCAGCCGGAGCACTTTTCAGAAAATCAATATTACTAAATTGTGAAAAGGATACCAATGAAAACAGAAACAGACTTATCATCAGAATCCCCGATCGCTTGAAGAATTGATTGCTCATAGGTTTAGAATTGGTTCATATTTCGAATTAATACAAATATAAAAAAAATTCATACTTAAATTGTATTGTACATTCAGACACATCTTAATAAGATGACAAGATCTTTCGAAATATGGTTGCGTCGGTATTTGCAAAATATGCGTTCTATTCTTCAGGAGTTTTCTTTTGTATTTTATCGAGACTCTTAAGCTCCTGCATATCAAGACTTTTTGACATATCGGAGATATTTTTAAGATTTAATTCCCCTTTAATTGAAATAAGAGAGTTACCGCCCGGACCACCGGTAACCACAAGCAATTCTGTAATAATATTGCCCGATTGCTTAATGAGGAATTTGGTTATATCTGGTCCGGTCTTTACTACCATAAGTTCTTCATAAACTGACAAATCAAGTTTACGGCTTAATTCAGTATAAAAATTCAGATTCTTGTTCAGCAGGGAATCTTCAACTGAGAGTATTTTTATTGATTTTAGCTTGCTTATTACATCATCTGTATCCTTTTTATCTGCATCCTTATTTGTAAATAAGCTGAACATCTTACTTGAGATGGAAACAACTGTGAATCCCTGCTTTTCAGAGTACCTGTTAAACATCTCATCAACCGGATTGCTTTGAGCCTTTATCATTAAGGCGAGGCAGATTGCGATAAAAGAAAGAAAAATCTTTTTCATATCATCGATTTTTATTTGTTTATGTTCTTTTCAACACTATTATGAGTAATCTCCACTGCTTTTTGAAGGTAGTAGAGGTTCTTCAGGTTTTTCTCAACTATCCCTGTGGATTGTTTTATTGATGCAAATGTTTTTTTATTCATTTCATTTATTTTGCCGACAGGTTCCAGAACATGTGCGCCATGATTTAACTGTGATGAAACATTTCTGAGTATTTTTATTGTTTCAGCATAAGCAAGTTGAGGATCGGTAAACGTATCCCCTGTTTCAGCCTTTTTAACCAGGAGAAAATAAGATCCTGCAAGAATAAGTAACCCGGCTGCAGCGCTGATAACCGGCAGAAGATACCTCCTCATCTTTTGGGAAGTGCTGTTTCGTCCTGAGGCATTTATCCCAGCCATTATCCTTGTTTCAAAGTCAATTGATGGCTCTGGTATTTCTGACGATTCAGTATAATAGCTAAATATAAGTTTCTCTGCTTCATATCCGTCAGGGATATTTCCTCTCCTGAAATAATCTTTCAGGCTACTCTCCTCTTCTTCAGTACTAGTGCCGTTATAGTACTTTTCGATTAACCTCTTTAGTTCCTCTTCGTTCATACTGATATTTATTAAATTCTTCTCTGATCATCTTCCTGGCTCTTGACAAATTTACCCTGATTGTATTAATATTCTGCTTTGTTTTATCTGCAATCTCTTCATAAGACAGTCCCTCTATTTCCTTTAATTCTATCGCATCCTTATAAATTGAAGGTAACTGGTTAATGATATGATACAAAATATCTCCTGATTCTCTGNTTTCCAGAAGTTCATAAGGCGATGAAATATCGGAGCTTATAAATCCCACCTCCTTATAATCCTCCTTGACAATGTTTTTCTTCTTCCTGAGGAGATCAATGCAAATATTTTTAGTCATAGTAGTTGCGAGAGCGCCAATACTGTCATATCTATCAAGTTTACTCCCCATGTTCCAGAGCTTGATGAAAACATCCTGTACAGCATCTTCCGCCTCCTCCTGGTTCCGGAGGATGCGGAAGGCAAAACCGTAAAGATTACGGCTAAGCTGCCGGACAAGATCATTAAAATCAGCCCTGGTCATTATTGCGTTAAGCAATTATTACATTGCTTATAAAGATAATTACATTCCTGATTACTTATTATTCGGGAAAAATTCTGAACCATGGTTTTTCTCAGCGTCGCGTGAAAATTTTCTTGCTTCCTCATACGTCATATTACCTTTTATCTGTATAAGGGCATTATCCTTCCCGCCGGCAATCAGTAAAAACTCTTTGAACCTGTTGCCTTCCGAACGTACCAGCATTCTGAGATTCTCACCTGAGTTCTTCACTCTCATGAATTCATCGTAATTTTTTAGATCAATATCATTNATTACCATATTATAGAANTTCTCAACAGGTATACTTTTATCTTCCTGCGCAAGAATGCGTATTTCTGAGATATTAACCGGAAAGGAATTATCTTCATCATTGTCGGCAAGGTGACGGGCCCATTTAAGCAGGTTTCCATTTATTGTGACAGTCGTAAAACCATCTTTCCCGGCATATCTGTCAAATAAATTGTCTATGGATTTTTGTCCATATGAAAATGTCACTGTAATCGTAAAAACGATAAATACCCAAAATTTTTTCATAACGCATGTATTTAAATTAATAGATTGATTTTAATACATGACGTATGGAATGGAATTTCATTACAAAGATTTAGTCTTTGTCCTATTTTTGCCCCTTTAGGGTAGATACCGAGAAGCAGCAGAAGAAAAATTCCATGAATCGAGGATTTCTTTCGCCCCTTTAGGGGAGATGCCGCGAAGCGGCAGAGGGGTCCTCCCGGCAACTTATGGAGCGAGAACAATCCGGATGCCCACAAAACCAGAGAAGGAATCAGGACTACTGGAGCTGCGATCAGCAGAACGACAGTACCTGGCATAATAGATACAACTTCCCCCACGAATCACTTTGGTTATGCCTGTTGCAGCACCGGTCGGGTTGGTTTGAGCTGTTGTAGGATAAGTGCCGTACCAATCGCTGCACCATTCCCAATCATTGCCATGCATATCGTTAAGTCCATAGGCATTTGCAGGGTATGAACCTACAACCTGGGTTGCACCTGTAGGAGTTGTGATAGTGTTTGTGCAGGTACTGTAGGGAGATGACCAATTGTAATTGGCTTGTGTGTTGCTTAAACAACTGCCGGTATTAAAAGGTGTAGTGGTTCCGGCCCGACAGGCATATTCCCANTGAGCTTCAGTAGGCAGATGCCCTCCAACATATGTCGCAAATTCGGTAGCTCCATACCAGGTAAGAAATATTGCAGGATGATTTTCGTACCCGGCAACAGGCACCCATTTTCCTCCTGTGTAATGCAGACCCCAGTCAATACTGCCAGAGCTGGCATAAACCAAAGGTTGTGTTGGAAATGATCCGGTTGCGCACAGCCCGTTAGTGCTAACGTTTTTGGCATTAAGGAATAGTGCAAACTGGGCATTGGTAATCTCATACTTACTCATGCGGAAGGCGCTGAGTGTTACAGTGTATTGAGTTTCATCAGCGTCACGGCTAACTTCGCCGGTGGGACTGCCCATTGAAAAAGAACCCGCAGGAATGCTAACCATGGTAATATCTATTACAGGTCCCGAAGGATCATCTTTTTTGTGACAACTATATGTAAGAAATAAACACATTCCCAATATTATAATCGGGAGAATGGAAGAAGTTGTTTTTGCTTTCATTGTTTTAAGGGTATAAAGATTTCCGGATCAGTCGTTATTTTTCTAGTTATTATTGATCATAATCCTTTATATCAAATCTAAGAAAAATATTCCGACTTGTCTGCATTGATACTATTTTGAATTACAATAGCCATTAATTTTTCTTCTGATCCAGCAGGGGCTCGAACCGGACCGAGCGTTAAAAAAATAGCCCGGTGAGCAATTTTAACGAAGAGACAGCCTGTTGCGATGGCGGGTTCGAGTGAATAAAATAAAAGCAGCATTTATGGCTGCCAAGTGATCCAGCTGGGGCTCGAACCCAGGACCCTTCCGCAAAGCGGAATGCTCTATCCTCGAGCTACCAGTTCACANATAAATTTCTTTGATTTTTTGCTTTTAATAAACTTCTCCCTGTACATGGCATCTTTCTTAAACGCGTAAGATTCTTTATAAACAAGAACCCATGGAATTCCGGAATCAGTATACTTGCCTTTGATTCTATTATGTTCAGTTAATCTTCTTGTCAGGTCATTGGTATAACCAACATAAAACCGATCAAGACTCTTACTATGAAGTATATATAAAGTATACATACTTCAAATTTCAAC
>JGI20214J51088_10000860_pt1 | contig 20698 bp, 18 predicted proteins | sample WetSurMetagenome_FD_51088 | JGI IMG/M metagenome (IMG submission 51088) | reverse complement strand
AAGAGGTCAATGTATCCCGAATCGGCGGGTTGATCGGTTGCGCGCGCGCGGGCCAGGTCCTTCACCGAGACTTTCAGAAGCTCGGGAAGGTCTCCAGCAAGGGCGCGGAGCTCCTGCCCCGGGTCCGCCTCGGGCTCGAGAAATATCTCGGACAACAGAGTGAAGACCCGCGTGAGCGTGGCGATCCGACCCCCCCGCATCCTTCCGGTTGCTCCGATCAACTTCTGACTGAATTCCCTCATGAGCGGCCACCGAAAATGGAATCTGGCCCCTAGACGTCGGGGGCTGGCGTAGGCGCAATCTCCTCCTGAACCTCAGGTGATGGTTCTTCTCCACGAGCGAGGTCTAGCTGCGCCTCTGTCCTCCCCGAGGCCTCGCAACCCGTGATCATGGCCCGAAGGAGCGAGAGGGGCGTCTCGCCCGTCGTCGTCAGGTAGAGGTGGACGATGAGAAAGGCCGTGAAGAGAAACGCCCCCAGCGCGTGGGCGGGGCCCAACGTCCTTGCTCCGCCCATCTTGGCGAAGAGATCCGGCCAGCGATCGGCTCCCCACATGAGGACGCCGGTCACGACCTGGAAGGGCAGCAGCACGTTCAGGAGGGCGAGGTAGGTCAGCTTCTGGAGCGGGTTGAGCTTGTGCCTGGCGTCCAACTCGAAGGGGTGCGGCTCTCCCTTGAAGATGCCATACAGATAAAATCGGACCTGGCGGATGGCGCCCCCCGTGAAGTCGTCCATCTTGGGCAGGTAGTGGTGAAACTTGTCGGCTGTCAGGTGGTAGAAGAGGCCCAGGAAGGCGTTGAGGACGAGGAAAAGGCCGATCCAAGAGTGCCAGGATACTGCCCGCGCAAGGGATCCGAAGAGGCCGAAGCCGATGGGATAGTGGAGCGCGAACCCGGTCAGGATGAGTAGAAGGAGGGCTCCCGCCTGCAGCCAGTGCCAGACCCGCTCGTGAAGCGCGTAGAGAGGTTGTCGCGTGTCCATCACTTGCCTCCGAAGATGCGCAGGGCACCGTGAACGAGGGAGAAGAGAACGGCGCCGATGACCGTGAGCCAACCGGTCCATTCAATCCAGGCCACGCGGGTGTGGCCCACGAGGTAGTAGCCCGCGAGGAGTTCTCGGTTGTCGAACACGGGCCCCGCCTTGCCATGGTGCACGACGGCATGTTGGCTGCCCCGGTAGTAGACCGGAACCCCATCGGGAAGCGCATCGTCTAAATCGAGGGGCCGTCTCAGCATGCTGTCCCGCTGATGGCAGGCCGTGCAGGTCTTCACTGCCTGGTCTTTGCCCGCGATGCTGTGGCTCATCGCCCAGGGCGCCACCTCGACGCGGAGCTCGGGGTCCGTGACGCCGGCGAATTTCTGCAGAAGCCCTCTGACCACGGCGATCTTCTCGGGGCGGTCATACACCGCCTGGGGCCGGTCGATGAATCCGTCCTTGTCCGCAAACGCCTTCAGCACCTCCGGCCTGTAGATCGGGGCACCTTCCGCATCCCGACCTGAGAAGAATGCCCGCTGCACCTGCCAGGTGAAGACGGGGCGACCCTTTTCCTTGTCAAACCAGTAGACGCCGGTAATCAGGTTGGTGGGCCGGATTCGGAGGCGGCCATCCGCATCCTTCGTGGGAATGTAGGCGGGGAGATATCCCGTGACCACGGAACTCGGGTCAACGATGTCCCCCTCGATGCCGCGGAAGGTGATCCGGCTCGTCCCGGTGTCCATCAGGGCGCCCCATTCGTCGCTCCGGTAGGCCCAGAAATGGACGGCGGGGATGTGGCACGTCTGGCAGGCCAGCGCCTTGAAGTGAAGGCTCTTGTAGGGAAGGAAGGCGTGGCCCTTCTCCGGCTCGTGGCAATCCGCGCATCCGCGCATCGTGTCATGGCGGGTCATGTTCACCGTCTCGGGCGGGATATTCCCACGGGCGAAGTTGTGATCCGGGCGTTTCAGGTAGACGGCGATGTCGTTTTGTCCCGGCTTGTACCGGAGGTTCTTCTCCGAATCGGACTGGATCATCCGGCCGGGGTTGTTGGGGGAGAAATGGCAATCGATGCAGATGAGCCCCTTCGCCGCGTGGGCGTCCCAGGGGAAATCCATCTTCTCCCTGCCGGCGATTATGGGAGAGGTTGTGTCGGAGATCTTGGCCCCGTTGTAGATCCATCCCGCCTTCTCCGTGCCCCGCAGGATGTCCGCGTGCTGGATGGGCTTGATGACGGTCGCGTTTCTTGCCGTGAAGCCGTGACACTGGGCGCAGTTCTCGATGGTGGGGTCGGAGATCGCGAGGACCTCCTGCTTCACCGTCCCGTCTTCTTTGAAAGCGGAAGCGGTGTACGCGAACCCGCCCTTTTCGTCCTTCGTCACGATGCCCGATTCCGAGAGGGTCGCGTTGCTGGCCCAGCGGAAGTTACCCTTGGCCATCGCTTCCTTGCGTGCGCCCCTGTCGGCCTTGGGGACGTGGCAAAGGAAGCAGTCGGCTTCCGCCGTCCCGCTCTTGTTCCAGTCCCAGGGCAGAATCTGCCCAGTCTTGGCATCGCGAATGTTGTAGTCCCGATCGAGGGGGGATGTCTGGGATGCCTCGGCGGTCCCGTATTTCCTGTTCTCGCTATCGAACTCGGATATCCCGCCGCCCGTGTGGCAGACGCCGCACTTCGTCAGCCACTCCGGAGTGCTCAGGTCGAAATCTTCAGGCTTTGTGATTCCGAGGTGGGTGAGCTGCCGGTTGGGGAGGATGGAGAACTTTCCGTACATGCCAGGAGAGGTGTTGTATTCGGCGATGCCGTGAGCGGTGAGCAGCTTTCTGTCCGTCTCGGTGCGGCCCTGCTGAAAGTGAAAGCTGTCCGCGATGAAGTCGTAGTCGTGACAGTCGCCACAGGTCTTGCGGGTGCTGATGGGCCCCGCTGACTTGAGGACGTTCACCCCGTGCTCGTCCAACAGGGGGATCGCCGGGTGAGGAAGGCGGGCAGGCGGATTTGGCGGGCCTCCCGGCGACGACTGTCCCAGGATCGCAAACGCCACCCCGAGCGTGCCCGCAAGGGCCAGCAGGACCGCGCCAACAGTCTTTATCCGCGGCCGCTTCAGCGAATCCTTGCCGTCTCTGAACATGAATCGCTCCTCATTGGGTTGCGAGAAACGCGCCGGGGGGCACGAAGCCCCCCGGCTTAGGAGAAATGGAGGGATCTACCAGCGCGCCTCGACTGAGAAGTAGAGGTCTCTGACGGTCTTCGGGAACGGGTAGAAATTGACAGCGCTGGCGTTGTCCAGGTTGTAGTAGGAGAGGGGCCCCGGCGCGATGTGCCAGCCGCTGAAGGCGGTGGAGTAGTCGTAGTCTGTGTAGCCGACCTTGACGAGGAAGTTCTTGTTGATGATCCAATGGAGGTAGGCCTCCCAGACGTTGCCGCGGGCCGCCAGCTTGGTCTCCGGGCTACCGGCGTCGGGGGAGTAGGTGAACCAGTTCGGGGAGCCGTGGTTGAACTCGAGGCCGAGGGACATGTGCTCGATGGGCTTCCACTTGACGCCGAGGTAGTAGGCGTAACCGCTCTCGCTCTGGTAGGGGTTGCCGAGGAGGCCGCCGAAACCGTAGGCGCTCACCTGGCCGTTCGGGTGGCTCTTGACGTACCCGTAGTTCGCGAAGTAGGAGAACTTGTCGTTGATCGTGTGCTCCCAGAGGATGCCCCACTGGTCCATGTTGCCCAGGTTCTTGGTGGCCGTAACGTACTGGGGCGAGGCCTGGGCGTAGGCCCCGGGGATGGGGAAGTTCACGAGGGAGCCGTAGGGGATGTCGGTCATGTCACCGAAGTAGTTGTAGCCGATCATGAGCCGGGCGCTGTTGATGGTGCTGCCGGCCTGGAACAGGAGGGGCATGTCGAAGATGAAGCCGGCCACGGTGGAGTCCTTCATGCCGTTGATCATGCCCATCCCGAAGGGCGTCATGGTGTAGTTGTCTTTCACCTGGCCGCCGCCGCCGAAGCCCGACTCGTAGCCGATGCCCGCGCAGATGCCGAAGGTGGTCCCGTCGGGCATGCCGATGCTGTCCATGTGCCAGTCGGCGTGGACGCCGTCCACCTGGGCGTTCACCATGATCGCCATGGGCGTGCCCTGGCGCTCGGTCTCGTCCTTGATTTCGAGCGGCGGACCGTCGCTGCTGTTCATGCGGCCGAAGGCGATCGTGAAGGGCGCGTTGGGGAAGTCGTAGCGGAGCATGGCGCGTTCGACGTGCAGGACGTCGTTGGTGGGGATCTTCACCGAGTTGAAGTCGGAGGCGACTGTGTTCGGCTGCCCGTTGAAGACCGGCACGGCGGCACCGCCGTAGAGCTCGTACATGCTGAGGCGTCCCATGAACTTCAGGTTCGGCGTGATCTGGGCGCTCATCTTGAGCCGCAGCCTGACGGACCAGGAGTCGGGGTTCGACCAGTCCTGGCCGGGCACGGGGACCACGACAGGCATGCCCGTGTGCGGGTCAACGCCCATGTACTGCATGTAGGGGTTGATGTGCCAGCTCTGGTTGTCGTAACGGACGCGGAGGTCACCGCCCCAGCTCATGTTGTCGCTGGCGGTCTTGGTCTCGACCTTCGCCACGCGGGCGTCTAGGTCTTTGAGCTGCTGCTCGGGCGCCTGGGCCGGGGGATGCTGCTGGTTGTTGACCTTCTGCTCGAGGGTCTGGAGCTGCTGCTTGAGCAGCTCGATCTGCTTCATGAGTTCCTCGTTGCTCTGGGCCATGAGGCCGAGGGGCAGCAGGAGCACCGCCGCCACAAATCCAACTAAACCCTTTCTCATTCATCCCTCCTCTGGGTGCTTGTTCCGCGCCAAATGGAACATGTGTTTCTTCCCCCTGGGCGCTCAGCCGCCGCAGGTCTCTGGCTGGGGAGAGTCGGATGCGTGGGCCGTCAGGAAGGTCTCCACGTCCACGAGCTGGTCCGCGGGCATGACCTTGGTGAGCGCGTCGGCACCCTTGTTGTGCTTGCCCGCGGCGAAATAGGCCTTCCACTGGGCCTGGGTCTTCGTCAGCGGGGTGACCTCTCCGCCCGCCGCGCCCTTGGCGTGGCAGGTTTTGCATGTCTTCTTGAAGTAGAACTTGCCCTTCGTCTCGCTCCCGCCGGCGGCCACCACGGCCACCACCGCGAAGAGACATATCAGGGCGACCCAGAACTTTGAGGACTTGGCAAAACGCATGAAACACCTCCTTTCGCAAGGAGGAGCCATTGGAAGAAGTGTGCCAGAGGCTTAGGGCTGTAAAATCAAATAGTTAGAAGGACATCAAGTCACGGGCAAGATGAACCCACTGTTCCACATGGTTGGCGCCCAACTGGGCTAACCATTTGAAGCCGTGTATAATAACCTCCCAAAGGGGGGTTCGGAACAGGTGTTCCATGCGTCAGGCGGATTCAACGGCTTGATGGAGTCCAAGTTGGAAGTGGGCGCGTTTCAGTCAGCCACGGCCTGCGCCGCCAGAACTGTCGCCCTCTCGACCCTGGCGCTGACCTGATCCCCGATGGCGGGAGAAGTTGTTGGCCACGAGGTAGAACAAGGGGCCGAGGTTCACCGTGAGCGGCCCTTCATCGAAAATGGTCGTGCGCTGAAGGCATCAAGCCGCCGGGGGATGCCTTCGGTAACCCAAGTTCGCCCTGCCATCCGCACATATCAGTGAGGAAAAAGGTAGACCTGAGGGAAAAGGGAGGGCAATTAGGTGCAGGTTCCTCCAGAACTCATCGAACGCCTTCAAGCCAAAGACCCTACTGCCTACGATGAATTCATGGAGCAGTTCGGCCAAAACCTGCTGAGAATAAGCATGCACATCTGTGGCAACCGCGAGGACGCCAAGGAGGTGGTCCAAGATACGCTGATGAAGACCTTTCAGTCCGTGCGCGGATTGAGGCAGCGGGCGGGCTTCGCGGGCTGGATCTATCGCATCGCCACCAACGCCTGCCTGATGAAGAGACGAAAGTCCAAGTTTCTTGGGCAGGAGCTACCGCTGGAAGACCTTCTGCCCGACCGCGCTGAACTCTCCCAGGGCGGACCCGCCTGGAATCGCCCACCCGACATGGCCACCCTGGACGGTGAACTCTACCGACAGATCCGAGCCGCCATCATGAACCTGCCCGAAAATTATCGGTCAATATTGGTGCTTCGAGACCTCAATGGGTTGGATGCCGACGAAACCGCCCTGGCCTTGGGCCTGAGCAAGGACGTTGCCAAGATGCGCCTTCATCGTGCACGGGCCATGGTTCGAACCGCGATCGAGGAGTCCCTCGCTTCTAGCCGTCCCATAGGCTGATTGTCACGCTTGAAGTGGCTTCCTGAACCTAACGCGACTCCATCATCAACTGCGGCTTAATTCGGAGTGCGGCCCCCGCCGCCTTGATGGATTCCCCTGTCAAAGTTCCTCGCGTCTCAACTTGGCCTGCATGATATTCAGGATCTGCCCGTCCATGGCGCTCATGCCGAGGGTCGCGATCTTGCCTAGATTGGCGAGGGACTCCATGCCGCTCGCGCCCACGATCCCGTCGGTTTCCGGAATCCCGATGCCGTTCATGGCGAGGGATGCGGCACGGAAGGCCGCATCGACGGAGGTCATGGTCTTAAGGGCGCAACCCATCTTCGCTCCGTCGCAGATCATGCCGGTGACGTTGCCGACGATGTTGTTCACGGCCCGGCACACGGCGCGCAAGTCGCCGCCCTGGAGGGCCACGAGCCCGGCGGCGAGGCCCACGCCCGCGGCGTTCGAACACCCGCACGCCGCGGAGAGGGTGCCCAGGTGGAAGGTCGTCGCGGAAGCGAAGAGGCAGGCCGTCGCCAGGGCCTCGTCGATGCGCTCCTCCCCGGCTCCGATCTCCCTACCCCAGAGCACGATGGGGACGGAGGTCACGATGCCCTTGTTCCCCGACCCGGCCAGGGACATGACCACGAAGTCTTCTCCAGACATCCGCGCGTATACCCCCGCGCTCACAAGACGGCTGATGCGGGTCAGCGCGTCCGTGCCGATGAGATCCATGAAGGGCTTCGGAAGGAGGGTCAGCCCGTGCCGTGCGATGGCGATGTTCATCTCGGCGCCCTTGCGCAGGGACTCCCGATCTGACGGGCCGATGGCGCGTGCGATGGCGAGCAGGTCCTCGAACCGAAGCGTGGCCAGCGCCTCGCGTATGGGGATTGTCGAGGCCGCAGCGGCGGCGCCCACCCGACCACCCTGCCTGTCAATTGCTACGTGTTTACCATTCCTCTCGAGCCGGACCAGCCTCGTGTGGTCCCTCTCAATCAGCGCCCTTCCAGACCCGCCCGAGCGGATGACTGAGCAATCCACCACGAGCTGCTGCTGGGAGGGGTCCACCTCCACCGTTATGGCATTCTCCTCGATGAGCCGTCCTGCCTCGGCCAGGATCTCGGCGTCGATTTGCCGGAATACCTCAAGCCTAGTCTCAGGATCTGGCAAGAGGCTTCCGATAGCCAAGGCCCAAAGAATTCCCACTTTGTGTCCAGAGTAGGGGATACCCACGGCGTAGCAGTTCTTGTAGATTCTCGGATCGCACCGCAGGTGGACGGAGCGGACCGGCCCATCCGACTGAGATGCGGCCCGCGAGGCGGCATAGGCTATGGAGGCGGGCTCGGTGCATCCCAGCGCGGGCTTCCACTCTTCAGCGAGAAATTCCTCGAAGCGGATCATTCGACTTCCTCCTCACTAGGCATCGCGATTGTCAGCGGCAATTGAAGCACAGCTTGCTGGCGACCTCTATCCGTGCCTTGTTGGCTGAGGGCGTTCAGGCTAGAAGCGGTAGTTTAGACCCACTGAGAGGATGTAGTGGGGTTCGAGCTGGTACCCATTGACACGCTGGTAGATCGGTATCTGCAGGAAGGCGAAGAGCTCGAGACTACGGCCTATAGATGCCGTGAACCCTGGACTAAAGTAAGCGAGAGTGGCTCCGCTGTTGGGGACATCGGCGTTGATACCGCTCTCGCGGTCCTCGGCGCGCAGGCTCAGCTGGAGCTGGGGGGTTATGGCGGTGAACCCCGTGTAGCGCACTCCGGCGCTGATGTTCAACGCGTCGCCGGGGCGGTAGCCGTCCTTGCTGTCCATGGGGAGCTGGACCAGGCCGGACACGAAGTAGCCCCATTGAGGGCTAATACTCCCGAACTTGTACGCACCCACCAGCAAGTCGGTCGTCCCCGAGCCCAGCTGCAGGCCCCGGTCCACCGTTTGCCCCGCCTGGGGGCCGGTCGCGAAGGTGTCATCGATGCGGCCCGTGGGGAGCTTCACCCCAAGCTGAAGACCGAAGGAATGGTCTTTTGTGAACCCTTGGTAGCGGCCCACAAGCCAAACGTCCCCCACGCCAGCGCTTCGGGAGTAGGAAGGGGCCACGTCCCCCTCGGCGATGGTGCTGTGGGTGCGGTCGGTGAAGGGGACCAGGACATTGATGCTCCAATTGTTGCTGGGGCTGTAACTGAGATTAAGCAGATAGGTCCGGCTGATGGTGCGCAGCTGGATTTCCTGGCCCGTGGGATAGCCGATGCTCCCCGTGTCCACCGTGGTCCTGCCCGTCCGCAGCTGGTCTTGATCGATGTAGTCGAAGCGAAGGTTCAGGTTGAACCCAGCTCCGAACTCGTACCCCTGGCTCGCCCAATCCGAGTTGAGGCTGCAGCCACAGGTGCCACAGGCAGCGACATCCATGGACAGTAGCGCGAGCGCCAAACTTGCAGATACAGCAAGAGCTGAGATCGGCTTCATGGCAGTCTGTCCTCCCCCCTAACATTCCGTCTGCCAGGTCGACCACCGTGCCCAGGACCACGCGGCCGCTGGCAGTGCCGAAGAGCACATGAAGAACCCTAGCAGTCAACACCAGCGTTCCTTATCACTCCTGGGCTGTAGGTTCCAATGTGAATTCCCACCCGCAGGCAGGGTGCTCGGAGACATCAGGAGGGCAGTAGAGACAGCGGACGCGGATTCGCGGGTCAATTGCCCTCGATAACCCGGCGAATTCCACCTCACCCACGGATTTGCAGGGGAAAGCCGGAAGTCCCTTCTTCTGCCTCGTCTCTTGGACCCTGCAAGCGTCCATGGAGAACCGGAGACGCTTCCGATTGGCTGACCACTCGATCCGTTGGGGATTGATGAAGGCATACATCCGGAGCTTCAAGACCCGCTCCAGGGCTTCGAGGCCGCCCGCTTCGGGGATGTCGAAGCTAGCCATGATCCTGTTGGCTTCCGCCGTCGAGAATCGCTCCCATGCGCGCGCGTCCAAGGCAATCGCGGTCTCGGTGCCCAGTTGCTCCTCTGCGGCCAGGAACCAGCAGCCGTCATGGGCCAGCCAGCTGCCGGCAAACGTGCGCAGTGCCGTGAGGAGGCCGCGCCGGTCCAGGGAGGCGAACGCTTCCGGCGCACCGACAGCAGAAGGCCGCCTGAAAACGGTGACCCTGTGCAGGTGTCCCTCGCGCAATCCCACTTCTTCGGCCCCCAAGCCAGAGAGGACGCCGCGTGCCCAGTCCATCGTGACCGGTCCTTCAGGATGAACTTTCCCCTCCATCGCCTGAACCCGGGCGACCAGTTCAAACCCCTCTCGGGAGAACTCAGCCAAGACAATGAACCCTCCGGGTTTCACCACGCGGACTAGTTCCTTGAGGACGGCTGCTCCATCGACCAAGTGGTGGAGGACATCCAGCGTAACCGCGGAGCCGAAGGTGCCGTCCGGGAAGGGCAGGTCGGCCCCGTCCTCCAGGGAGAAACTGATGCGCGAGGAGAGGGAGGGGTCGTCGGTAAGGAACACGGCCACCTGCTGATCCTCGGCACTTACATCCACGCTGTGGACCTCCAACCCTCGTCGCGCCAGCTCGCGCGCCATGAGGCCCATTCCCGTACCGAGGTCGAGCACGGGACCGGCCAAATCGTCGATTCCGTCGAGCACGAATGCTGGCGTCAGGAACCGGTCGTAGCCGAGGTCCGCGAACTCCGAGGTCCGAGCTTCGAATTGCCTCTTTCTGGCTTCCAACTCTTCGGGTGTCAGTGCCACGTTCGGTCCTCCTGTGGATCTTCGTCCTTCGTCGCGTGTCCCTCATGGTGCAGGCAGGCCTCAGCTGATCAAGCCATACAAGATCGCCGCAGCGCTCAAGACGGAAACGATCAACCAGAGCGTGACGCCTTGGGCCATCGGCTTGATCCCGGTCCTCCTGAGAACCTCCCTGGTGAGGCCGATTCCGATAAGGAACAGAGTCACCACCAGGCTCTGCTTTGCGATGCCGTTCAGCGGATGCCAAACCGAATCGAACTGTGGCAGGGCGGTCCTGAGGGCCGCGGCCGCGATAAAGCCGACGATGAAGAGGGGGAACTTGGTCTTCCCTTCGGACTTGGTGAACCATGCGGCGAGAAGGGCGGAGGGCATGATCCACAGTGCCCTGGTCAGCTTGACCGTGGTGCCGATGGCCAGTGCGAGTCCGCCGTAGGCGGCTGCAGCCCCCACGACGCTGCTTGTGTCATGGATCGCCAGGGCCGACCACAGCCCGAACTGCCGCTGTTCCATCTCAAGCAGGTGCCCGATGGGGGGGAAGAGGATCAGGGCGATGGAATTGAGCGTGAAGACGGTGGCCAGGGCCACGCCCGTCTCCTCGGGCTCTGCCTTGATTACGGGGGCCATGGCCGCGATGGCGCTCCCCCCGCAGATGGCCGTTCCGAAAGAGATCAGGATCGAGGTGCGTCGGGGCGTCTTGAACAGTTTGCCGAGGAGGTAGCCCGCCACCATCGTGAAACTGATGCTCATAGCAGTGTACAGAAAAGCATCCTTGCCCGTCTTGAGAAGTTCGGGGAGGTTCATGCCAAACCCAAGACCGACCACCGAGGCCTGCAGAAGCCCCCTGCTCCAGGTGGACGTGGTCGCGCGCCACGGATTCCCGATGACCATGCCAAACGCGATGCCTGCAACCAGCGCCATGGGGGCGCTGACCACGGGCACGCAGCACGCTAGCAGCAGCAGCCAGAAAGCTAGCTTCAATCCACGGCTGCTGTCCAAAATCGGCTCCTATTGTGCGGTCGATGCCAACTCAGTCAGAAACGCCCACGAGGGACGCTGACCATGAAAGGTGGATTCTACACCTGCCCACCAGTCAGGGAAGACGGCCCTCCGCAGGAAGGGGTGTGTATGGGCGCAATTTGAAAAAGGTTTTCCCTGAAGGTCCGGTTCTTCATCAGCTTCACAAGTTTCTCGCAGATGAACCCGGACCAGGCAAAGGGGCAGAGCCGTGTGGGCCACAGAGCGCCCGTTGGCCGCGCTGGCCGGCCTTCCTGACGTTGCCGTCTCCGGGCCCCCCATAGAGGTGCCCGAGGTCTGCGCCCCTGCATGGACGCTTGACCTCGGCGGGGGTTGGCTGGACCACCCACCTGCCGTCCTCTGCGTTTCTACTTTAGTTACCCCCCAGATACTCATCATTCGCTGCAGGGGCGCCAATGCCATTTGGGCCTCGAAGGCTTGTGGAAGCCCGGCCTAGGCTTTTCCTAGTGCCAGGTCCAGATCGGCTATGAGATCTTCCACGTCCTCAATGCCGACCGAATAACGGACCAGACCATCAGTGAAGCCTGCGGCTCTGCGGGCTTCCTGGGACATGGACGCGTGGGTCATGGAGGCGGGATGCTCGATGAGGGTCTCCACTCCACCGAGGGAGACGGCCAGGGTCGCGAGCTGAACATTGTCCATCAGCCGCTGTCCGGCCTCGAGGCCGCCCCGGAGCTCGAAGCTGATCATGGAGCCGAAGCCGTTCATCTGGCGCCTGGCGAGCTCATGCTGCGGGTGGGAGGGCAAGCCGATGTAGCGGACGGACGCGACCTTCGGGTGATCCTCCAGCCACCGGGCGATAGTCATGGCGCTCTGCTGGGCCCTCTCAACACGGATGCCCAGGGTTTTGAGGCCCCTCAGGACCAGGAAGGCCTGGTGGGGATCCATGTTGCATCCGGTGGCGACCATTACGTCGCGGAGGCGCTTGAGGATGTCCAGGTCCTTGGCAACGAGCACGCCGCCCACGACGTCCGCATGGCCATTGATGAACTTTGTGACGGAGTGAAGGACGATGTCGGCGCCGAGTTCGAGAGGCTTTTGGAGGTAAGGGCTGGCGAAGGTGTTGTCCACGGCCAGCAGGCTTCCACACCCGTGCGCGATTTCCGCTGCGCCCGCAATGTCGGTCACCTGCATCGCGGGGTTGGATGGAGACTCCACATAGATCAGACGGGTCTCGGGCCGGACCGCCTGGCGGACGTTGTCCAGGTCCGAGGTGTCCACAAAGGAGGCCTGGACGCCGAACCGCTCGAAGTGCTTCTCGACGAGCCCACGGCTGGGGCCGTAGACCGAGGCGGTGCTCACCATGTGAGCCCCCTGGGCGAGGAGTGTCATGTAGAGCGTGTTTACGGCACCCATTCCCGAACTGGTTGCAATGCCTCCGCATCCCCCCTCGAGAGATGCGACGCTCTCTTCGAGAGCCCCGATGGTCGGGTTGCCGATGCGGGTGTAGATATAGCCCTTCTCCTCCCCTGCGAAGAGGGCGGCACCGTGCGCCGCGTTGCGAAAGGCGAAGGTCGAGGTCTGGTAAATGGGTACGTTGACCGCGCCCGTGGCGTCTGGGTGGTAACCTCCGTGGACAAGCTCGCTGTTAATGCCCAGTTTTTTCGTGTCCATCACTCCTCCTCAATCGTAGGCCAGCCGGACGGCCGGGTTCGCAATCGTGGCTCGCAGGAGATTCTTCCAATGAGGCCCATTCCATGTGTTCATCTCCTGATGAATCAAGTAGTACTTCTGCGGGACGGGGTGCGTCCCCACAACGACTTCCAAGCCAAACTTCTGCGGAATCATCTTGCAGAAGTGCCCCAGGTACGGGCAGGGCGGGTAGCCCACGAGAAACCCCGTTGCCAGGTGGATAACCTCCACCCCGTTCTTCTTCATCTCCTCCGGCGCCGATTCGATGTTTCCACCGGGACAGCCGCCGCAGGTCGTGAAGCCGACGAGCTGGATTTCCTTTCCCGCGTAGGCCTCGAATGCGCCTTCCCGGTCTCGCAGGGCGCGGAGGCACTTCCCTCCAGAGCATTCCCGGTAACGGTCGCAGATGATGATGCCGACCTTCACCCCCTCACTCATGCTGCACCTCGCCTCCTTGGGTTATCCCTCGGTCACTCCCCTCCTGACGGTGCCCTCTGCTCAGCCTTTTTCAGAAAGGCCAGGTGGTGCTCGGAGCCCACCCTGACCATGGGAACCGCGCAGCGCGGACATTTCGTTTCCTTGCATGGCGTGCCCGCGAGGTGGGGCACCCTAGAGCCGCACCGGAGGCAGACGCAGAGGCCGGCGGGGCCGCCGCCATGCCCACCGCTCACGGCTGGTGCGTTCCATGTCCCTGTTCGTGGCCATGGTCTCCGCACGCATGGAGGTGGCCCCCGCTGCATTGGGCACCTGAAGTGGAAAGCGTCCCCGAGAGGAACGCCTTCACCATCTCGTCCGGGGCTCCGCCCGATACACCCGTCACGACTTCGATGCCGTATCGCTCGAGCATCTGCACGGCCCGCGGGCCCATCCCCCCGGCCAGGATGACGTTCGCCTCCTGGTCCTTGAGCCAGGTGGGGAAGGCGCCCTGCTCGTGGGGCGGGGCGGCTCTCACTTCTGACTTTACGATTTCCTTGGTGCATGGGTCGACTTCGAGAATCGCGAAGGCGTCTGCGCCTCCGAAGTGGCTGGTGAACCGGCCCTCGCTGAGGGGGATTGCGATTTTGATCATCGTCTTCTCCTTTGTTGATGTTGGGAAGAGTGGGCGCAACTTTCGCGCGTGCAACTCTCCCTGGGATTGTCTCGATGAGCCAAGTAGGGCTTGATGTCGAGGAGGGGCGTGCCGTCATCGAGGTCCAGGCCTTCGACCTTGAGCAGGCCGCCTTGCGCGCCAACTATCCTCACGAGCGTGAGCATTAGTGCACCGGGACCACATGCCGCACGTGCACCGAAGCCTTCGCGGGGCGCCTGGCCTGCCGCGGCCGGCCCGTCGGTGTCAGAGGACCCGGGCCTGCAGTAGGCCAGGAGCCACAGGTCGCGGACAGCTTCAATCCCCTTGAGCCCTGGGAGGAACTCGGGAAATACCTCCACCGTCCCCACACTCGAATGCCCGAAGTGCTTCGGGTTCGGGCACCCTCCGTGGAATGGCGAATGGACGACCCCGATGGCGCCGAGCGAGAACGTGACTCCGGCCTCGCCGCGGGCAGAAGACGCCGCACGGGAGGGGGTAGCGCTATCGGCCCACCGGAAGTCCCCCGCGCTCATCTCGTCGCGCCGTGCTCCGCGGCTGGCCTTCGTCACGTGGTACATGAAGCCCTCGCTTTCAATGGTGCCGCTCGCTTCCCGATCCCGCGGGACGACCCTTCCCGATGCCTGGTCGTGGATTGTGGAGTTGGAATCCAGGGGGGTCATCGTGCACCTCCCGCTAGCGACGTTTCGGCTGAGGATGGCCCGCACCAGGCATCTGGTATCGAAGCTCATCGAGGGCTCCGCAGGCGAGCGCCGCCACCACTTCGGCCACCTTTCCCGAGAGGCCCGACCGGATGCCGATCCCCCGGGCCATCAGTTCCTCTTCCAGCGGGCGCCCGATAGCACCGCACAAAAGGAGCTCCGTACCCAGCGCTTGCAGCTTGGAAGCCTTCTCACCAGGTCCGAGCGGCGCGCACCTCCGCCGGCCCACCAGCCTGCATCCCCGGTCGTCGATGCGCCACAANGTTAGCCGTTGGCAGAAGTCAAAGGCGGGAGCCACTCGATCATTGAAGGCAGGTACCGCGACCAGCATGGAGCCCTCCAGGTCATGGGGAGAGCAATCGCCGTGCCGCGATCGGATCCGCCTTCTTAACCAGGGAGTTACGATAAGAAGGGGCAACGAGAAGGGCACAAATAGGTGCAATTTGCACCAGCACGATGACCCGATGTGTGCAAGGTGCAATGGATGGGAGGCTGAGTTCCTGCCAGAAGGAGTGGTCCGCTTTACCGCTTCTCGCGCCGAAGCTTCCGCCAGAGGGTCGTCTTGTCGATGCCGAGTTCCCGCGCCGCCGCGCTGCGATTGCCACCATGACGCTCCAGCGCCGCTTCGATGATCGCCATCTCCACCTGGCGCAAGCTACCCCCCGAAGTCTGGCAACTCGTGGAGGTCTCGTCCTCCAGCAACGCCTTGGGAAGATAGTCCGGCAGGATGAGACTCTGGCGGCATAGAACGAAGCCGTGTTCCACCGCGTTCTCGAGTTCGCGGATGTTGCCGGGCCAGTCGTAGCGCATGAGCCGCTCCATGGCCTTCGGCGCAAAGCCCTGGACGCTCCGGCCATGCAGGTGATTGAGTTTCTCGAGGAAACGTCGGGCCAGGGCGGGGACGTCCTCGCGTCTTTCCCTCAGCGGGGGGATTGCAACTTGCATCACATTGAGGCGGTAGTAGAGATCTTCCCGGAACCGGCTGGCCGCCACCTCGGTGCGGAGGTCCTTGTGGGTGGCTGCGACGAACCTGACGTTCGCCTTTACTGGCGTGCTGGAGCCCAGGGGCTCATAGGTCCTCTCCTGGATGACTCTCAGTAGCCTGATCTGGAGAGCGGGGGAGATGTCCCCGATCTCGTCCAGGAAGAGGATGCCACCCTCGGCAGCGGCGATCCGGCCCTTCCGATCCTTCTTCGCATCCGTGAAGGCCCCGGCTTTGTGTCCAAACAGCTCGGATTCGAGAAGGGTGTCCGGCAACGACCCGCAGTTCAAGGTGACCATGGGCTTGCGGGACCTCCGGCTGAGGTGATGGATGGCCCGGGCCATGAGCTCCTTGCCCGTGCCGCTCTCGCCCAGGAGGAGCACCGTGCTCTCGCTCTCAGCGACCAGGGGGAGCAGTTTGAAGATCTCCTGCATCCGGTGGTTCGCGGATGTCATGTCCTGGAAGGTCACGCGACCTTCCACGGCTTTCCGCAGCTCCTCGACCAACGAGAGGTCTCTGAAGGTCTCCACCCCGCCCACGACCTGGCCCTTGGCGTTCTTGAGGAGCGCCGTGCTGACGCTGATCGGGACGCGCCGGCCCGAGGCCGTAAGGATGTTCACGGGCTTGTTGACGATCGGCTTGCCGCTGGCCAGCGTCTGTTTTAGGGCGCACTCGCCTTCGCAGATGTCCGCCCTGAAGACCTCGCAGCATGGGCGGGACAGGGCCGATTCCGGTGAGACGCCGGTAATCTCGGCCGCCGCCCGGTTGAAGGAGGTCACCGTAAACTCACCGTCCACCGTGAACACGCCGTCATTGATGGAGTCGAGAATAGCCCGAAGGTCGGAGGGCGCACTCAGAGAATTGATCGCGCGCTTACTCGGTCCGGATGAAGTTCGCATCAGCGCCTCCTATTGCATTATGCAACGTCTGGACTCTCTTGGCAAAGCCACCCCAGGGACGGAAGTGAGGCAGTCTTGCCCCATAGAGAGGCGAATAGCGGGGGAAGGAAGCATCCCTTCTCGGCGCCCGATGGGCGCAACAGAAAACTCGGGCGCCCAGAGCCGCAGCGCGGCCCTGGGCTTCGGATGAATTCAATCCTGGACTTGGCCCGTTTCGTTGAATCTCGGCGATTTTAGGGCGCCGGTTTCCTGTCGAGAGTCTGAGGGGGCGCCGCCCCGCCACCGGGCCGAAGCAGGGCAACGCAACGGGGCTTCCTCCCCATTGCCACCAAGAGGGGCACGACAAGAGACCTAATGCATTTCGGAGAGCAGGCGGCTGCGAATCGGTCAGAGATTTGGTTTTATAGAGTGCGCAGGAGAAAGGCCCCTCGCAAGAGGGGCCTTTCTCCAGTTCAAATCGGTTCCACTTTCACCTCCTGGTCGGCGGAATTGCCATCAGGGGGACTGCAAGAAAACTGCATGTTCTGAATCACACTGAAGGGCACTCCTGGCAAATTCCGAAAAGACCGCCTTGGCCGATTCGCCATCTTTCGTATGACTAGAGTGGACTAGATGGCACTCCTGGGCACTCCGCTAAAGTCGGCCCTTACTCTTCTCGAAAACCGTTAACCCGCAAGGGTTCGGGGGTTCGAATCCCTCTCTCTCCGCCAGAACATTCCAAGAGGGAGGCTCCGCCCCCCTCTTGGCGTTTTGCTCCCTCCGGTCACTCCACTGAACTCCTCGGGGTTGGGTTGGCCTTTGCGCGGGCAAAGCCCGTCGCACGGCCGTTCTGAGGAGGGATGAGAAGGCCACCTCGAAGGGCTGCCTCCTGGGACTCCCTGGAACCATGACCCACGGCGTTCCCCCAAAGGCAGGCTTCGTGAGGGATGGGAGGCCCGCTAGTGCCCGTTACGAGCGCGCGACCGCTGAGGGAGCACGCGAAGTTAGGGCACTAAGGGAGGGACCCGCCCCGGGAACCGTGGGCGGCCTTGAAACACAAGCGGCCGGACTCCGACGGCCGCGAGGCCTTTAGGCCGCGCAGGTTCGAATCCCTCTCTCTCCGCCAGCCACACCTTCCGAAACGATCCCGCGACCTATGCACCCCATCTGGGAAGAGCAGGGCCGATGCGCGGCCCGCCCGCCCCCAGGGCCCACCCCCGCCGCTGCGGGGCCCAACCGTGTCCTCAATGCCCACGATTGTCACAAATTAATATAAAAGTATAATTATTTAACTTAGTGGACTTGATTTTTATTTTAATATGCTCTATAATTATCTCTACCGAGGAGGAGAGAGCCATGACGAGCCCGTTGCGCGATTTCCTGGAGATCCCCTACGACAAGCTGGAGGAGATGAACCTGGCGGCGAAGGCCGAGCGGATGGGCGGCAAGAGCCCGGACGCCATCCGCGAGGCGCGGATGAAGTACCTGAAGGACGAGAAGCGCATCAAGGCCGTCACGGTCTGCTTCACGGACCTCGAGGGCCGCTTCCACATGCTCGACTACGACAAGAAGTTCCTCCTCGGGTCCTCGGACAACCTGACCTTCGACGGCTCCTCGATCCGGGGCTTCTCTCGGCAGGCCGAGTCGGACCTCCGCCTCGGCATCGACTGGCCCGCCTTCTACTGGCTGCCGGCGGACGTGTTCGGGCCCGGCAAGGTCCTCGTCTTCGGCGAGGTCAACAACCAGGACGGCACGCCTTACGCGGGCGACATGCGCGCCCGGCTGAAGGCTTACTCGGAGAAACAGGCCTCCAAGGGCCTCACGATGAACGTCTCCAACGAGATCGAGGGCTTCCTCTTCAAGGGGCGCGACGCGGAGCGGCACTACCCCGAGATGGGCCGCTTCGAGCTCATCTCGACGGGGGGGTACTACCACTCGCTGCCCGGCGATCCCCTCCGCGCCTTCATCGACACGGCGGCCGAGGTCCAGCGCGCCCTCGGCTTCGGGAACGAGAAGGACCACCCCGAGGTGGCCCCCTCGCAGTTCGAGATGAACTACTCTTACGCCGCCGCCATGGTGGGGGCGGACCAGGTCCAGCTCTACAAGCTCATCGCCCGCCAGGTCGCAGCGCAGAGCGACCTCACGGCCTCCTTCCTGCCCAAACCGGTGGCGGGCGTGAACGGCAACGGCATGCACACCAACATGTCGGTTTCCCGCAAGGGCAAGAACCTGTTCTGGGACGCGAAGGGCAAGGACAAGCTCTCCGGCACGGCGTGGGATTTCATCGGGCGGACGCTCGCCAACGCGAACGACCTGTGCCTCATCCTCAACTCGAGCGTCAACGCTTACCGCCGGCTCGACCCGCATTTCGAGGCGCCCAACCAGATCAAGGTCTCCGCCTCGGACCGCGGCTCCATGGTGCGCATCCCCCTGGGCAACGAGCGCTCGGCCCGCATCGAGGTCCGCTCCATCGGCCCCGATGCGAACCCCTACATGGCCATCTACGCGCTCTTCCGCACGGGCCTCGAGGGCCCCGTCTCGGAGGAGGAGGGCGAGGGCAAGCGTGCCCGGACGCGCTTCCTGCCCGACAACATCCTGGACGCCATCCGGATCTTCAAGGCGAGCAAGTGGGCGCAGGAGCTCCTCGGCGCCGAGGTCCACGAGAAGTTCTGCGACGTGAAGCTGGCCGCCGCCGAGCGCTCCCCGAAAGCCCTGGGAACCCGCATCAAGCGGAGCGAGATCATCTTCCACCACGAGGTGACCAACCAGTACCTCTGGTCGCAGTTCTAGGCACTCCCTGGCGACACTTCATCGCTGACCCCAGCGGGGAGGGCTCCGGCTCTCCCCGCTTTTCGTTTCGGCGCGTTGGCGGAGAGGAGGCCCCTCAGGGCCAGAAGTAGTTCTTGAGGAGCGTGAACGCGCGGTCCACGTCGCGCTTCTTGAGGATGAGGGTGAACTCGGTGTAGGTGGAGACGATCTCGACCACGTTAATGTCGCCCCACATGAACTGCTTGAGGATGCCGTAGAAGACGCCGGGCGTGCCCACGGCGCGCGGGTCGAGGTGGATGCCGACGGCTGCGAGGTCGTGGAGGCGGGAGATCCGCTTCTCTTTCGCGAACGCCTTCTCCACGAGGGGCTCCAGGCTGGCGCTCGCCATGACCGTGAGCTCGTGCACGCCCCGCGTGAAGGTGACGAAGGCCTCGGCCCGCCCCTGGACGGCGGCGAGCATCCGCCGCTGGCCCTCGAGGATGGTGTCCGAGTTCTGGTAGGTGAACTCCGAGATGTCGGACCGGACGGTGACGTCCCGGATCTGCCGTGCCAGCTTTCGCGGGTCGGCCGCGCGCCGCGCGAGGCGAGGCGCGAGGCGGCTGAGGGCCATGATGACGGCGCTCTCGCTCACGGGCTTCATAGCGGCGGCCTCGACCTGAGGGCGGATGGCCCGGGCCGCGGCGGAGAGGTTCAAGAGTCCCGCGCCGAGGCCTTCCTCCAGGAGAGGCGAGCTCTTCACGATGCTCTCGACGGCTGCGGCCACGGTGATCATGTTAAATATATAACAACTATTCATAAATATCGTCAAGTCTTTCGTGGATTTTGACGCCCCTCCTCCGCGCCGCTAGACTCCCCCCGACGATCGATAGGAGGACGTCATGTCGAACCCGAACGCGCTCTGTCCCGTCTGCGACGCGGAGGTCCCCGTGGCCTCCGACACCGTGGTCTCAGAAATGCTGGTCTGCGGTTCCTGCTCGGTGGCCCTCGAGGTCCGGAGCCTCGATCCCGTGGTGCTCGACGAGGCGCCGCAGGAAGAGGAAGACTGGGGCCAGTGATGGTCTCCATCCTGGACACCACGCTCCGCGAGGGGGAGCAGACCCCGGGCGTCTGCTTCGACGCGCACATCAAGCTCGCCATCGCGGGCCTGCTCTCCGACGTGGGCGTGGACGTGATCGAGGGGGGACACCCCGCGGTCACGGAGGAGATCCGGGGCGCCCTCACCCTGCTCGCTTCCCGCGGCCTGCGGCCCCGCATAGGGGCGCACGCGCGTTCCATGGAGCGCGACGTGGACCTCGCCCTCGAGTGCGGCGTACAGTTCCTCGGCGTCTTCTACTGCGTCACCGACGAGCGATTGAGGGATCACCAACAGAGCCTGCCCGCCGCCATCGACCGCATCGCCCGCGTGGTGCGCTACGCGCGGGAGCGGCGCCCCGACCTCGTGATCCGGTACACCCCCGAGGACGCCGTGAGGAGCCCCTTTGACAACGTGGTCGCCGCCGCCTCCGAAGCGGTTCGGGCGGGCGCCGACGTCATCAGCGTGGCGGACACGACGGGATACCTCATCCCGGGCACGCCGCGGAGCATGTACGACTTCGTCTCCCGCCTGCGCGAAGCCCTCGCCTCGCGAGACCTGG
>JGI20214J51088_10000859_pt1 | contig 20700 bp, 18 predicted proteins | sample WetSurMetagenome_FD_51088 | JGI IMG/M metagenome (IMG submission 51088) | reverse complement strand
ATCCACAATCAGTTCTGTTTACTGTTGTTGCAAAAATTTTTATAAAAACCTCGTTGTCTTTTGGAACTGGTTTTTCAACCGCCATTACTTTTACAACTTCCGGAGGTCCGTATTTAGTGTGGATTGCGGCTTTCATTTCTAAAATAAATATTGTAATTGAAAGGAATATAAATAGTTAAAATAATACCAACGCTTTTGGCAATACCTTGTTTGCAGAAGTTCTTTTATTGAGTCTTGAATAAGTTAATTGTATAATCCAGTAATTTTATGTTTCCATATTCTCCATGTCCTGGAACAACAATTTTAACATCCGGATACGCCCTTTTAACATTTTCAACTGTACTTGACCAATCCGCAACATTAGCGTCACCCAAATAACCTTTACTAGCATCTAATTCTTTTATTAAACAACCACCAAACATTACGTTTTCACTTTTAAAATATCCCACTACATTATCTTTTGTATGTCCTTCACCGAAAAACTTTGCAATAATATTTTCATCGCCTACTTTTAAAACAAGGGAATCCATGAAGCTGTTTTTGGGAACAACAAAACTATTTGCTTTTGCAAAGTCAATTGTTTTGAAATACGCATAAGAAGGAATTTCATTTTCATCAAATGCTTTTAGTCCTCCTAAACAATCACCGTGGAAATGTGTTGGAATAATTGCGTTTATTTTGCAAAGAAGAGTTTCTCCTATCCATTTGATTAACTCTTCAGAACTTTTATCGTTGGTTGGTGTGTCGAAAACAATTGCTTCATTACCATTCCTCACGATGAGGCCGTTACAAGGAACATTCCCAAAATCATTGGTTTGTAAAAACGAGGTATAAATAAAAGAATTCTCGGTAATTTTGGTTACAATTAAATCATTGGTTTTATAAACCACATTGGGTTTGAATGCATCTCGTTGTTGACAAATACAATTTACAATTGTTATTGAGACTACAATTATCAATAGAGCTTTCATAATGACTTTCATTTTCTTATGCTGTTAGCGGTTCGTTGTTTTTTCAACACCATCCAATATTGCCGCTTCAAGCATATCAATGTTTATATCTTTCAGCGTTTTGAACCTAATGCAATACCCGGTTATACGTGCCTTGCCCAATTTCTTGCCATACGTTTTGGGTAAGTATGTCTTGTCCTTGATACCAATGATATAGACAGAGATTCCTGTTGTATTTGCACTAATACCAATTTGATAAAACTCTTTAGCCTTTCCATCAGCGTATTCTATGATCTGAAATCCATATCCAATATTAGGATTAGTGACAGTTTTACCTTTCTCGTCTTTGCCGTCTAAGAACCATAATTTACATTTTGGCATTATTTGAAGTATCCTTTGGTGTAATATTTCTATGTCAGTCCGTTTTGATTCAGGTTGACTGTCAATATATTTTTTAATTTGTTCTTGTATATTCATAGGTCAAGCTTATAAATAAATTCTTCTATTTCTGTCTGCCGTGCATTTGCAAAACCTTTGTCTGAACCGATTTTAATAAACTCGCATTTTTCTAAAACTTTTTGCGAACCAAAATTGTCAAAAGCAACTCGTCCAAAAATTGGTCTTGTCGTTTCAATGTCAAGAAATATCTTTAGTGCTTTTGTCGCAATGCCTTGTCCCCAAAATTTTCTGTCTAACCAATAAGTAATTTCCGCCTCTCCTTCCATTACAAACTTCGCAACACTTCCAACAATAATGTTGTCAACGATAATTGTCTGATTGTTTACGGTTGGGTCGCTCAACAATTTTGTGTATTTGTTTATATAAGCAGATTTGTCTGTCGGGTCTTTTGACATAAAAGCGGCTAAGTATCCACCTTCTTTGTCAAGTTGAAATTCAAATAAAGTATCCAAGTCTGCTATTGATGTCGGTCTAAGTTTTATGTCAAGTTTGTTATTTGTCATTATGTTTTCCATTGTCGTCCTACAATGACCGCTAACGCTTTGCAGCAGCCCGAAGGTGGCGATTTTGAAGCACTTCACTGTTAACCAAGCAGAAACTTTGATAGATGCACAAAGCTTGATTTTACCACCGAACCCCCGCTTTTGGGTAGGTGCTGTTATGTGCAGTGCTTCTTATTTCCATTTGTCAACCTGTTATTAAAATTGTTTTCTCGCTTCTTTGACTATCCACTCTTTCATATTGTCCCATTCAGTTAGGGTCATTTGATTTAGTCGTGGAGCAATGTTTTTTATGTCCGAGATTAAGTTCGGCAAGTTTTGCTCATACTGATTTTCTGTCCAACTGTCGAACGAAGCAGTTTGTTTTATTTTAAAAAACTCAAATGCCCAATTCAAACCAAAACTGTCGTTGTCATAAATGCTTTCGTCATATTTGTCTGCTACGTTAATGGTAACCCCAAATCCGTGTCCAAGTCTATCGTAAATTTTTAAACAAAACTTGTTGTTATATAAATTTTCAAGAGTTCCCTTGTCAGTCTTGATTCTCGCTCGTCTATACTTGAGATTGTTGTCGTGAAGCCAACACAACAAGTCAGAATTAATATAGTCTTGAACTGATTTCATTTGTCTAATGTCGTTTGTCAGCATAGCACATAACTCATTTATAGGTCTCACAAAACCAGCCCTATACAGCCGGAATGGGCGTATAGGTCTCATAACAGTGAACTTTTATTTTCTCAAAACCAATTAAAGAATTATTATAAATCATCAAAAACAAATTAATTTTTAAATTACTTCCAATGATTCTCTATGAGCAGCAATTGTCTTATCCAAATCGTCTTTAGTGTGTGCAGTTGAAACGAACAATGCTTCAAACTGTGCAGGTGCAAGATAGATTCCACGTTTTAACATTTCGTGAAAATATTTTCCGTACAAAGCAGTATCAGAAGTTAATGCGGATTTAAAATCATTAACAGGTTTTTCTGTAAAGAACATACACATCATAGAGCCAACACGATTCATCGCATAATTTTTTCCAACAGCTTTTAAGTTTTCTTTAAATCCATTTTCTAAGTACATCGATGCTTTTTCTAACTGAACATAAATTTCAGGATGTTCTTTAATGTATGATAACGCAGCAAATCCTGCACACATTGCAAGCGGATTTCCGCTTAATGTTCCTGCCTGGTAAACAGGACCGCTTGGCGAAAGCATTTCCATAATTTCTCTCTTGCCTCCAAACGCACCAACAGGCAAACCGCCGCCAATAATTTTTCCGAAAGTTGTGAGATCAGGTTTAACTCCTAAAATTTCCTGCGCACCGCCAGCCGCAACACGAAATCCTGTCATTACCTCATCAAAAATTAAAACTATGCCATCTTCATTACAGATTCCTCTAAGCTCAGCAAGAAAATCTTCGTTTGCTTGCACAACGCCCATATTGCCGGCAATTGGTTCTATTATAATTGCAGCAATTTGTCCGCGGTATTGTGTAACTAATTCTTTAACGGAATTAATATTATTGTAATCAGCCAGTAAAGTATCTGAAGCATTTGCTTTTGTAACGCCGGGAGAAGTCGGAACGCCAAAAGTTAGAGCGCCGCTTCCGGCTTTAATTAAAAAATGGTCTGCGTGACCGTGATAACAGCCTTCAAACTTTATAAACTTATCGCGTCCGGTATATCCGCGCGCAACACGCACAGCACTCATAGTTGCCTCAGTTCCACTGTTTACCATTCTTACCATTTCAACAGATGGAACTAACTCTATAATAAGCTGCGCCATCTTAACTTCCATTTCAGTTGGTGCGCCAAAGCTTGTTCCGTTTTCAAATGCTTCTGTTAACGCTTGTTTGATGAATGAAGGGTTGTGCCCGAATAAATGCGGTCCCCAGCTTCCGATGTAATCGATGTATTCGTTACCGTCAACATCGTAAATTTTTGAGCCGGCTCCTCTTTCAATAAAGATTGGATCGCCGCCAACAGATTTAAATGCTCTTACCGGAGAGTTTACTCCGCCGGGAATATATTTTTTTGCTTTTTCAAATAGTTGTTTGCTTTTTGTTGTGTTCATGATTTTTTTAGTTTAATTCATAAAAGGAATAGAACGCTGATTGCACAGATTCAGCGGATTAACACAGATCAGAGCAAATCTGCCTAATCAGCGAAATCTGAGTTCTATTATTATTTAAAAAGTAATTGATAATCTTTTTGTTTACCTGCTAGCCAAAAGTTTTCCGGAACAACCTTCCAATTCCCAATTAATTTTGGAGTAACGAGTTTTTCTTTTTCAATCCATTTCATCAGATAGAATCTTAAATCCTTATCTGTTGAGTTTATAATTCTTTTAGATAGCTCTTCCTGTGGGATTTTAGCTCCGCGAGTAAGATGTCCACCACCGCCATTTCCCCGATATGAATTAATGGCAACTTTATATTTTGAATTTAGATTAAAGAAATTTCCATTAGATAAATTTTTAATCACTACTTTTTCTCCGATTGGCTTTGTAACATCAACAACATAATCAATTCCTGCGGCAGATTCATAGTTGTAATATCTTTCCTCAAGCTCCGGAGATTTGCTTCGTTCTGAATATTGCAGATTTCCGGCTTCATCAAGTTTAAATTTTAACAGATGATCGTTTTCATTCTTCATTTGATTAAACCAATTGCCATAGGAGTATTCCAGATAATCTTTTATTTCCTGTCCGGTTAATTCCATTGTGTAAAGTAAGTTTTCATATCTGTAAAGATCAAACATATCTTTAACGTAAACTGTTCCTTTATCAATCTTTGCATTAAATGAGAGAGGCGCCGAAAAAGAAACATCTGCATCGGTAAGATCCTGCTGAATTGTGTGTATTAAGTCAACAAACATTGATGGACCAAACATTGCATCGCGAGAGGAAATCATTTCTATAAATACTCCAACCGGACGAGAAACATAATTCTTTGCTTCTTCAAAATTATTTTTATATCGATTCATAAACTCAGTATCTGGCGTATAGTTTTTCATTTCTATAAGCTCGCCTTTAATTTCTTTTTTGTCGTAAATCATGCACATCTTATCATATTTCAAAACATAATTTGCAACAGCAACATTTCGTGCACCGGCAGTTGTTCCAAGAATTAAAACATCTTTTCCTGATGGACTTTTTGTTTTAAAATTCCAGCCTGCGTGATCATGACCAACAAAAACAACATCAAACCCATCTACTTTTTCTGCAACCAAGCGAGCAGCATTTTCATTTTTATAAGTGTTTTCGTTCTGATCATTATATGTATAATCAACACCCGAGTGAAATAATCCAATCATCAAATCGGGCTGTTCTGTTTCTCTTATTTTCTTAACCCATTTCTGTGCTGTTTCAATCATATCATCAAAACGCATTCCCGACCAGATCTTTTCCGGAAGCCACTGCGGAATAGCAGGCGTTATCAAACCTAGTATTGCAATTTTAACTCCGCCTCTTTCAATAGTTGTGTAAGGTTTAAAGTAAGATTCGTTATTTGTTGTGTTGATTGCATTAGCGGCAAGCCACGGGAAGTTTAATTCTTTATTAAACTTATCATAAACAGCATGCCCGGTTTCTATATCGTGATTACCAACCGTACCAACATCATATTTCATATAATTCATTACATCGGCATAAAGATGAACGGTATCTGTCTTTTCAAAATTATAATAGTAAACAACAGGATCGCCCTGGAGTATATCTCCGTTATCTAATAAAAAAACAATTTGATTTGAATCAGCTCGTTGTGCTTTTAAATATGTTGTAACTCGAGCAAGAGATGAATTTGTTTCTTTATCTTCTTTAAGATCATAGGGAAAAATTGCACCGTGAACATCAGACGTTTCTATAATTTTTACACTTACAGTTTGTGTAAAACTTGTAAGATTTAGAAAAAGAGCAAGGGCAATAAAACTTAATAAACGAGATATCATTTTAATTTTCCGATTGATTTTTGTTTGCAAGATAATAAAATGATTGATAACAGATTATGAAAAAAGGCGACCGTTGCCGATCGCCTTTAATGATTTTATCTCTTTTCATATGGCGGCTGTTTAGGATTTACAGGTGGATTTTCCTTATGTAATCTCATAATCTCATCAATTGCTTTTTCCAGTTGATTATCGACACCCTTGGAAAGTTGTGAGTAATCTTCGGGCACATCAATATCAGGATCAACTCCGTGACCTTCCTTAAACCAGGTTCCGTCCGGATTGTACTGTCTGAAAGTTGGAACAGTAACATTTCCACCATCAATCAAAGCTGGTGCGCCGGAAATCCCTATTAATCCACCCCAAGTTCTGGAACCAATAAGCGGTCCGATTCCTGATTTACGGAAAAAATCGGGGAAGGCATCACCACCAGAACCACTCCAGCCATTTATTAACATAACCTTAGGTCCATAGTTAGCAACCGTCGGCCATTGCCAATTCTTTCCATCTCGTACAGCAAAGAAGGCAAGTGGTTTTCTATTTAGTAACTCTACGAAGCGATCTGGAATTTGTCCACCATTGTTAAATCTTTCATCGATAATTAATCCTTCTTTAGAAAACTGTGCAGAAAATTGTCTTACAAGTTCATCCTGCCCATCTATGCCAGTGCTTGGAACATAGATGTATCCAATTTTTCCATTTGTTGCATCATCAACTCTTTTACGGTTTGATTCAATCCACTCAAGGTTTCTTAAACGAGTTTCATCACTAAGTGTTTTAACAATAATATTCCATGCACCATCAATTGATGGTTTATCGTTAACGGTTAGCTCAATTGTTTTTTCAGCAAGTCCTTCAAATGCCGACCATGGATCTTTAGTAACGTCAACGGAAACACCGTTAACCGCAAGAACATAATCGCCTTCTTTTACTTTTAATCCTGATTCTGAAAGCGGAGAACGAACTTCAGTATCCCAGGCTGCTCCATTAACAATCCTTTTAATTTTATAAGCCCCATTATTTAATTCCCAATCCACACCAAGATAACCAACCTGTCTTTGTGGAGGAATTTCATCATCGCCGCCGCCGCGATAAGTGTGAGAAGCATTTAATTCAGAAATCAACTCACCAATGATAAAGTTTACATCGCCGCGAGTTATAGCGTTATCGATAAGATCGCCATATTGTTTTTTCATTGCATTCCAATCAACGCCGTGCATGTTTTTATCATAAAAGTAATCTCGCTGCAATCTCCAAACATCAGTAAAAATTTGTTTCCACTCTTCGCGGGGCACAACAGTCATTTCAAGTTGATTTGTAGGAAGTTTTTTATCCATCTTTTGATCTGGTGCTATATCTACGACAGAAAAGGAATTTTGTTTTGCAACCAAAATCTTTTTTTCATCTGCAGAAATTTGAAAGACATCTGCATCATCAACAATTGTTTTTTCTTCCAGTTTATCGAAATCAAAATAGACAACAGATCTTTTTTTATCAGCCGATCCGCTGTTTGGTGAGCGAAGATAAATGACTTTCCCCGTAACAGCAGCAATGTTTCCATAATTACCGGCAGCAGGCGGAAGAATTACTACGCGCTGTTCAAAATCATTAAAATCAATTTTTACTTCTTTGATTTTAGGCTCATCTTTTTTGTCATCCTTCTTCTCTTCTTTCTTCTCATCATCCTTTTTTACATCATCTTTCTTCACCACACTTGAATCATTTTTGGGAGCCAACGGAGAAGCAATATCTTTAGTTAAAGTTACAACAGCAAGTTGAGTTGAATTTGGATAAGTCCAGGTTCCTTCAAAATCACCATAAACAGGCTTAAAACTTCTGTTGGTTAAGAAGTACAAATATTTACCGGCAGGATCAAAAACAGGATTTGAGTCTCTATAATATCCCGAAGTTACTTGATTTATTTTTTGTTCTTTTGTATCGAAAATAGCAATCGCAGTTGAGCTGCTTTCTAGATCTTTTGTATATGCAATATATCGGCTGTCTGAAGACCAGCATACAGAAAAGTTTTGAAGTTCTCCTTCGTACAGCCACATCTGTTGGTCAACTTTTGTGATTTTATCTTTATCCATATCATAAAAATAAACTGTCATTGTCTGATCAATAAAAACAAGTGATTTGCTGTTTGGTGACCAAAACAATCTGTATCTAAAACCTTCGCCAAGAGCAGTTAATGATTTTTCTTCTGATGGTTTTTCTAAATCTCTGATTGTTAATTCATATTCTCCAGATCGATCACTGAAGTATGCGGCATATTTTCCATTTGGAGAGTAGGCTGGATATCTTTCTGCAACCCCGGATGATTGTGTAAGATTTATAACCGGACCATATTCTGTCGGAACTGAAAAAACTTCTCCGCGCGCTTCAAACAAGGTACGATTGCCATTATACGACAGAGAAAAATTCCGAATCAGCTTTTCAACATTTTCATTTCTTGCAAGTAATGTTGATTCATCGGTTACAACATTAATTTTTACTTCACGATATTTTTCGGTTGTAAGATCAAGCAAGTAAAGTAATCCACCGGCTTCAAATACAATTTCATTTGAACCAATAGACGGAAAACGAATATCAAACTTATCAAAATTTGTTACTTGTTTAGTTTGCTTGTTGGAAAGATCATAGCACCAGATATTATTTCTTTTGTTCTCGCCGCGATCAGATAAAAAATAGATTTTATTTCCAGACCACATAGGAATTTCATCACCAGCAACATTATTGGTAATGTTTTCGGAGGCGTTACTCTTTAGATCAAAAATAAAAATATCGGCGGCCATTCCGCCGCGGTATCTTTTCCATGTCCTGAATGCCGCACTTATTGGAGTGTAAGCAATTTCATTTCCATCTGGAGAAATAACACCAAACTCGCCATAAGGCAAAGGAAGTTTTTCCGGTAAGCCCCCAGATTTTGATACTTTGTAAAACTGATTAAATCTTTGTTTGCCGCTTTCTCGCGAAGAAGCAAAAAGCAAATTGTTTCCGTCTGGATACCAATCAATTAATCTATCAGTCATTCCATGATGAGTAATTCTTTTTGGCAAGCCGCCAAGAGAAGGCATAACATATACATCTATGTTTCCGTTATAATTTCCGCTGAATGCAATTTGTTTGCCATCGGGAGAAAATCTTGCAAGCAATTCTGTTCCCTTAGCAGAAGTAAGTTTGTTGGCGATGCCGCCTTCTTTTGATACTATCCAAACATCTCCACCGTAAGTAAATGAAATGTGCGTTTGGGAAACATCGGGGTATTGAAACATTTTTGCATTTACCTGTGCAAAAGTAACTTGAGCAGTAATTGCTAAAATTAACATTGAGAAAAAGAAAAAGTTTTTCATAATACTTCTCTCTTTAATTTTTAAGAATGTTGTTTTGTAAAGTGTAGTTTAAAATTAGTGAAAACAAAACAATCGATTTTAATACGATTGTTAAGCGGTTAAATATACTTATTAACGGAAGATTACTTTAATATTTAGTAAAGTAAAAAAACTAAACAATATTTTCAACGAACCAGTTATGAACAGAATACATTTCTTTAAATGTTTTGTAAGAAAAAGAAACAGGATCTTTTTTAATTAACTCAGCAAAGTCTTTGCTTTCGTAATAAACATAAAATCCACTATGTAAAAGTAGTTCACTATAAATGTAGTCAGGATCAAATCCTCGCGGAGTTTTCTTATATGTTTTACCCCCAAGCTGATATTTTTCATTCTTCAATAATTTCTTTACTAGGTCAGATAATTCCTTGCCTTTTGCTGGTTTAGAAACAATCTCGCGATATTTAAGTAATTGATCTTTAGTGAATTGATACATTCCTGCACCAAGAAAAAATAGTTTTGGCTCGATATGAAAATAAAGACCGGAACACTCCATTTTTTTTCCACTTCCTTCCCAAAAGTACAAACCCATATTTGTTTTAAACGGAGCTTTGTTTTTACTAAATCTAACATCTCGATGAAGACGAAAAATTGATTTATCAATTTTTGGGATAGCTATAATGTTTGGAGACAATTCAGTCAATTTTTCACCAAGATCAATTACAAACTGTACTGCTGGTTGAAGAAATTCAAAATCAAATCTTACGCGATTTTTTTCAAACCATTCTTTACTGTTGTTTTTTGAAAGCGCAGTTAAAAATTTTATTGTTGATTGTGGAAAGATGGTTTCGTTTTTCATTTTTGCCTCATTTAAGATAAACAATTTTTGTTGACTGCATTACATCGCCCGAAATTATAGTTAAAATATAAATCCCGCTTGAAATATTTATATTATGTGAAGAAAGGTCAAGAGTAAACTCATAAAATCCCCAATGAAAATCCCGATCGACTAAAATTAGTAGTTCATTTCCTAGAATATCAAATAATTTAATCTGTGCACGAACGGGTGCATCAAAATCAGGAGTTATAGATGTAACAAAAACTTTTGTTTTGTTAGAAAAAGGGTTGGGATAGTTATATAACTCAAAAGTGGGATTATCAACTTGCGGTTTTTTAAAAGAAGTAAACTTTAAAAGCGCACCGTCTTCTCCACAAGCAAACCCGGTATATTTATCAACAAATTGCAGATCATAAACCGTTGTACTGTCTGGAGTAAGTTCTTCAAACCAGGTATTACCACCATCACCAGTATGTAAAAATTTATAACCGGAAGCTGACCAACCCTCCTTGTCGTTAAGAAAATCTATTTCAAACGATAAACCAAAAAAAGGAAGTTCGGTAAACTCCCAGCTTGTCCCGGCATCTGTTGTTTTGATCAACCCAATTTCAAAAAACCCTTCCGGGTCACCGGAAAGAGCAATAGCATTGGAAGAATCAAAAACGAAAACATCAAATATCTGATCGGGGCTTAGTCCGATTGACGACCAATTATTTCCACCATCTGTGGTTTTCCAAATAACCCCGGCAACATCTAATCTACCACCGCAAGCATAGCCAAAAGTTCTGCTGCAAAATGTAAAATTTAAAATAGGTAATGTGGAAACCCCGCCTGAATCTATATGAGAACTAATCCAGGTTAATCCACCATCTGTAGTTTTCTTAATTCCGTTTCCACCAAGAAAACCTACAGACTCATCAAAGAAAAACACGGTAGACATAATTTCATTTTCAAAAAAGGTTGCGTTGTTAATCCAATTAAAACCACTGTTAGTTGTTTTTAATATAGTTGTTCCAAACGGGGGAACCTGTGGATAAGTTAAGGCCCATCCGCAATTATTGTTTATAAAAAATATATCAACCACGGGAGTAGTTACTGTGCTGTTCTGTAAAATCCAGGAATTTCCGCCGTTGCTTGTATGGATTATTGTTCCTGCAAGTCCGCTTGCCCATCCATTGTTCTCATCAATAAAAAATAGTTTTCTTAGGACATCATTTGTCGGAGAGGTAAGTCTTTCCCACTCATTTGTTCTTTGTGCAAATATATTAGTTATCAAAAGAAAGAATATCTGCAAGAAAAGTAATCGGAGACTGCTCATTGCTTAAAAATAAACCAAACTTATTAAGATTAATATTTAGATAAAACTAAGTTAAAGTCATTCCTCTAAATATTAAAGGGAGTTTTCTGCGATTATTATATTCGGTGGCTTACAAAAAAAAATATTTTGTCAACCCAATCTTATCCCCTATAGAAATTGTCCCGGTGTTTTTACAAATAACATTCATTCCAAACAAAACTTTATTTTCAACTTTTCTGTATTCTGAGAGAGTTTTAAGCGGCTCATTTCTTCTTTCAGCAGTTTCCTGGTTGGTTGTTGTAATTACACATCTTGCACAAGGTTTTACTGCTTTGAATTTTACATCTCCAATTTTAAAATCTTTCCAATTATCTTCTTCATAGGGTTTGCCGCCGGTAAAGACGAAATTTGGTCTAAAACGATTTATTAGTAATGGTGTTTCTAATCTTGAGTTCAAATCATCTAAAGAAGATTGTCCGATTATTAAAAAAGGATAAGCATCTGCAAAACTTACGATGTGATCTTCATTGATATATTTTTTTTCAACTATTCTTTTTTCATCATCGGGCATATAAACGAGAGAACATTTTTTGTTAATTACAGTTGAAAACCAATTATCTAATTTTTGATTTACCCGCACAGCATTGCAAACATCGTCCCAAATCTTAACTGAAATAATTTCCTTAGAATCGGATTCAAGCGGCAGAACAATATGAGAACCATCTTTAGTGTTTAAAACTTTAAATCCATTTTCGCCAAAAGATAATTTTAACAGAGCCATTTCAGCAAAATCACGTTGAGTCATGAAGACACCGTTTTCATCAACAAGTAAAAAACGTCTATCATATTTTAGCCCGCGCGCTTCTGCAATAGCCGAATCAACGCTTATCCCACCAAGGGATTTAATAGGATAAATATATATTTCTGATAGCCTGAGCACCAAAATTACTTTTCTCTTAATGTGATAATAACAATTTCCGGAGTTGAATTATATCTTACCGGTGCAAGCGACATTCCTAATCCGCCGCAAACAACAGCCAGCATATTATTAAAATAAAAATCTCCTTTAATATAGTTTGTCTCGAATAATGTAGGGGTTAATTGAAGAAAAGGAAACACTAAAGTAATTTGTCCACCATGTGTGTGACCGGCAAGAAAAAGATCATAATCATTTTTGGCTGCACTGTTAATTAAAAATTCTTGCGGCTGATGTGTAAGAAAGATTTTGAAACCAGCTTTGTTTGATATGGCAAGATTTCTAAGTGTAGTTTCGGAAATATCTGAAACATATGTATTTGTTATAAAAGTGATTCCAATCCGGGAAGAATCAATTTCAATAAAGCGTAACTCGTTATCCGGCATTTCAATGTTGTAATCATGTAAAGATTTTTTTATCTCGCGCAAGCTTCTTACGTAATCTTGTCGATAAGCCCAATTGTCATGATCTCCCACGCAAGAATATATTCCATATTTTGATTTTATCATACCAATATTTTTCGCTGCAGTTTCAATATAATCCGGAGTTGATGTAATAACGTCGCCGGCTATTAAAACCAAATCAGGACGCGATTCATTTATTTTGTCAATAAATTTCTCAAGTCTTTGTTCATCAGTATATCTGTCCGCCTGGACATCCGAGATAAAAGCGATTTTAAATCCTTCCAATTCCTTTGGAAGATTTTTCTTTAAATAGTTTACTGATCTTAAATCAACAGTATTGTAATCATAAATAATTCTTGCTGGAACATAAACAGCAAAAAACAGAGTAAGTGCTAAAAAGATTTTGACCTGCAAACGATAGAGTTTTTCTTTATGTTTTTTATAGATGGGATATAAAATGAGTTTGAGAAGATCAACAAAAAAGAAAAGTACGCTTACCTGCAAAATTAAAACAATCAAAATCCAAAACGGATAAAGCAGCAAATAATCAACAAAAATATTTTGTGGAAATGCAACAGATTGCTTTGTTATCGCTGCATAAATTGCATTGAAGATTAAAATTGCAGGATAAAGATTTAATAAAATCAGAAACGAATATATAATTAATTTTTTATTCTTAACTGGAAAATCAGGAAAGAGAGTTCTAAATACTCTGTTTGCTTTTCTTGTAAAATAGTACTCCAATAAAAACAGCACCACTACACCAATTAAAACACGAACTATTATCCACATATTTTATTCTTTTAATTTTTGTTTTCAGATAAAAAAGTTTTTGCTAAGAGGTAGACATCATCAACGCTAATATCATTAATATTATCAGTTGAGGATTTAATAAATTTTTGATTTTCACCCATAGGTGCCCATTCAGATGGATTTGTTGGACCAAAAAGAGAAATCATCTTTGCGCCGGAATAACCGGCAATATGCATCGTTCCGGTATCATTCGTAATATAGAGATCTATCATTGACAAAACAGCACCAAGTTTTTTAACTAATTCGTTATGTAAAATATTATACTCAATGTTTGCAAGGGTCAAATCTTTGCATATTTGTCCGACAATTTTCCCATCTGTCCAACCTGAAGTTATTAAAATGTAATTATCATACCTCTTATAAAATTTTTTTATTAACTCAATAAAATTCTTATAGTCCCAAAGATTAGACACTTTGCCAGCTCCGGGATGAAAGGCAATTACTCTTTTATTTTTATCAGGAAAATTTAGTTTAATAAATTCTTTTGCAAAGGATATATCTTCATCAGAAATTTTTATTCTAATAGAAATCATTTCTTCGCCGGATAAATCACAACCAATTTGTTTTACAACTTGTAAGTTCCGTTTTGTTTGATGTTTTTCTTTCCAATCAAAATCCGTTTTAACATTTAAATATTTATGTGATTCGTTTTCTTTGCCATCAATAGATTTTGCGCCAACACGAATTTTAGCTCCGGATATCCTATTTATTATGTGTGATGTTCTTGACAAGACTATCGTTGAAGGTACAATTCCTATTTGATATGTCCGGCTTCTTAATTCTTTAATGAATTTTAGAATTGTTTTAAGGGAGGATTTATCAAAAACAATAACACGATCGAGATAAGGATTAATTTCAAAAAACGGGATTTCATAGTTTGTTTTTGCTGCTACTAAAGTTATTCGCGAATCCGGGTATTTTTTCTTTAGCGCTTTATAAAGCGTAAGCGAACACAGCATATCGCCAATCTGATTATGCTGCCGCACAACAAGAATATCTTTTACTTCTTCAAGAGGTTCGATTTTAAATATTACTTTCTTGTTTTATCCAACCACTTTGCAAGATCTTTTGCAAAGTAGGTTAAGAACATATCAGCACCTGCACGTTTAATGGCGAACGCTGCCTCTACCATCACTCGTTCTTCATCAATCCAGCCATTAGCGCCCGCAGCTTTTATCATCGCATACTCACCGCTAACCTGGTAAGCTGCTGTCGGCATTCCAAATGTATCTTTAACTTTTCTAATAACATCAAGATATGGTCCGGCAGGTTTAACCATTACGATATCTGCGCCCTCCTCGATGTCTTCCACAACCTCGCGCAAAGCTTCGTTTACATTTCCAATATCCATTTGATGCGATCTTCTATCACCAAAAGCAGGCGTTGATTCTGCGGCATCTCTAAATGGTCCGTAAAAACCGGAAGAATATTTTGCAGCGTAACTCATAATTGGAATCTTGGTAAAGCCTTTGTAATCCAATGCTTTTCTGATTGCCGCAACTCTTCCGTCCATCATATCAGAAGGTGCTATCATGTCGGCACCGGCTTCGGCATGCGTTAAGGCTTCCTTGGCAAGCAGGGAAACAGTTTCATCGTTAAGAATTTCTTCGCCGTTTAAAACTCCGCAATGTCCGTGAGAAGTATACTCACACATACAAACATCTGTAATGATTAATAAATCTTTCACCTCTGCTTTTATAGCGCGTATAGATTGTTGTATAATTCCATTCGCATCGTAAGCCCCGGAACCGACTTCATCTTTATGATCAGGAATTCCAAAAAGAATTACAGCAGGAATTCCAAGATCACGAACTTCTTTACATTCCTTTACGAGCTCATCTATGGATAACTGAAAAACTCCCGGCATAGATTTAACCGGATTCTTTATCTTTGTTCCCGGAACTACAAACAGTGGATAAATCAAATCATTTTTTGTTAATACCGTTTCTCGAACCATATCCCTTACGAGCGGATTGTATCTTAAACGACGATGACGAATTATTGGGTACGTTGACATATTTTCTCCTTCTTAACTCTGCGTCTTTGCGTCTCTGCGGTAAATAAGAATTTTAACCGCGGTGGCGCAGAGTCGCTGAGAATTATATTTGTTCTAAAATTTTATTAGCTACTATTTCGGCATTTTTAATGCAGTCTCCAACGGAAATTCCACCACGGAAATTACCGCTTATAAATAAACCGGAATTTCTTTTCTCAAAATCATCAAAAAATCTTTCATGTTCAATGTATCCTAAATTATACTGAGGAATTGCTTTCTCCCAAAATCTTTCCGAGGTAAAAATGGGATCGGCGGTTATGCCCATTAATTCTTCAAATTCTTTTCGGATTTTCGTTAACAATACCTTTCTTTCTTCTTTCACAAATTCAGGATTTCTTGATCCGCCAACAAACAATGTAAAAGCAGCTTTGCTTTCATCTGTTCTGTCTGAAAATATTATAGAACTCCACAGTGCGCCAAGAAAAGATTTGTTTTCTTTAGCTGGAATTAAAAATCCAAACCCATCCAATTCTTGTTTGATAACTTTCCTATCGTAAACTAAATAATAAACTAAAACAGGCGGATAATAAATTGCATCAGCATGTGTTTTAAAATCTTTATCATACTTTGCAAAGATTAAACTTGCAGTATAAGCTGGAATTGTTGACAACACGACACTACAATCAATTTTATTAATCATTTTATTTTGTTGATAAGAAACAGAAAACCCGTTTTCCTTTTTATCAACAGAAACAACTTCGCTTGAAAGTAAAACATTATCGCCAAAATATTTTTCTATGGCTTTTGGTAAAGCAATCATCCCGCTTTTAAACGATAACATTTTTGCAGATTGCTTTGCAACTTCCGCTCTTTTTTTCCTTTCCCGGATACTTCTAACTGTTCCAACAATCAAACCACCATATTTTTCTTCGAGTGCATACAGTTTGGGAAATGCAGACTTAACACTTAAGTCCTCAGGTCGTCCTGCATAAACTCCCGCAACAAAAGGATTAATTGCATAATCAAGAAACTCTTGCCCCAATCTTCGCTTAACAAACTCAGCAAGACTTTGATAATAGCCATCCTTTGACCTTCCAATAAATGGCTCAGCCATCAAACGAAGTTTTGCTTTGCCGGAAAATAATTTTGTTTTTATCAATCCCTGTGGAGACATTGGTAATGCATGCAAAATATTATCACGAAGAATGTATCTTTTGTTAGCTTGTTTGCTTGCATATAGAAGTTCAGGTTCAAGTTCAAGTTCACGAATAAGCTGTCCAATAACAGGTGTTGTTTCTAATGCGCTGTTTGGTCCGCGATCAAACAGAAAACCATTTTCAATCACGCTTTCAATTGAACCGCCCACAGTAGCGTTCTTTTCTAAAATCGTAACATCAAAGCCTTTTTTGGATAAAAGATATGCTGTTGTTAAACCGGAAATTCCAGCGCCAATTACTACTATTTTTTTATTCATAAATCTTACTTGAACTTACTCACGAACTTGAACCTGCCATGTCGGCAGGCGGGCTTAATCTTGAACTTAATTTGGACAAATTTAGTAAAAGAAAAATGAACTTTTAAGGCAGTATATCACTCCTGTTCATAAAATTAAAAATTATTTGCTTGAGAAGAATACTCATTACTATGTAAGTTTAGCCAGGTTATTTTTTTCAACGGGAGATTAAAATGAGAACTATAGTATGCCTGTTTTTTGCAATTATTCTTTCCTCTTGTAACATTTTTGAGGATGATGAAATTAAACGCCCAATACCAGTAGACTCAATTTCTGTTAACAACATTTCAAATCTTTCTGTTGATTTTACCGCCTCAATTTTTTGTGGAAGTATGTGCTGGAAAAACACTTACTTTGAAAAAAGAATTAGTGGAAGCGATGTTTTTATAAAAACATTTGCGGTTATGGATGAATCGTCAGTCTGTCTGGCTGTATGTGTTGATTATCAAACCACAATCAACATTTCATTAATATCAGCAGGCAGTTACACATTTCATTTTTGGAAAAGCGACACAAGCAGTATTGATACGACCCTGATGGTGGGTTTGTAAAAAGAAACCTTCAAGGTTACAAGACAGAACACTTGAAGGTTTTAGCAAAACTATAATGAGTTCTTTAGATGTTCAACGTAACTTACAGGCCCACCAGGCTGATAGCCTGTCGTTAATACCAAATTTCCTGTAGAGTTAAATAAAAGTATTGTTGGGTATCCCTGAATTCCAAATTTTTGAGCAAGCTGGTTATTGTACAATTTTGTTTCTGCACTTTGCTCAATGTTCTGTGGAAAATCTATTTTAACAAGAATTAAATTATCCTCAGCGTAATCTTCAAATTCACTTTTAGAAAATACTTCTGCGCTTAATCTCTTACACCAGACGCACCAATCGCTTCCAGTAAAGTTAACAAGTACGGCTTTATTTTCTGCATTTGCTTTTTGCAGCGCAGTTTCAAGATTTTCTTCCCAATTTAGGTTATCGTTAGAACCACCTTTACTGCAGCCGATTACAACAGCACTCAATAAAATCGCAGTTAAAAATATTTTTTTCAATTCACACTCCTTTTAATTTTTTAAATTGTTTGATTCAGAAAACAATTTTCAGATTCAGTGAAATTGTCATGCCGGCCTTGATCCGGTATCCATCTATTATAAAACGCATAGATTCCGCATCAAGTGCGAAATGACAAAAATGTTAAGACTCCGTTATTTCCTTTTTTTTGGGTTTTGGCGGTCTTTCATAAAGTTGAGCTAATCCAAAGTACTTTAAGTGAAGATCATCTGATATTTGGTTCCAGGTAAAACGCCACATCCAGTTGCCGCCAAGTTTACCGGGAAAGTTCATCCTTGCTTCGCCGCCAAGATTTAAAATATCCTGCATAGGAACGATAACTATATTTGCGACAGAGGCATAAGCAGCACGAATTAGTTCTGGAACAATATCATCACCAAAATAATTAAGATATTTTTGTACGTGATCATAAATATCAACTTCTTTATCAAGCTTAGCCGTTTCAAAAAATGCACGGGTTGTATCGTTATCATGCGCCCCGGTTAGCACAACACAATTTTGTACAAAGTTGTGAGGAAGAAATTTTGTTTCCATATCTGTTCCAAATGCAAACTGAAGAATTTTCATTCCCGGAAATTCAAAATCATCTCTTAGCTTTTCAACCGCAGGAGTAATCACGCCAAGATCTTCTGCAAGAATTGGTACATCGCCGAGATGATTTTTTATTGATTTAAATAATTTATGTCCCGGGGCTTTAACCCATTTTCCTTTTTCTGCTGTTTTGGCATTCCCGGGAATTTCCCAAAAAGCCTCAAAGCCACGGAAGTGATCAATGCGGACTATATCAACCATAGTAAACAAATGAGCAAAACGATTTCTCATCCAAATGAAATCATCCTGTTCCATTTCTTTCCATCTGTAAAGCGGATTTCCCCAAAGCTGCCCTGTTGGAGAAAAATAATCAGGCGGAACACCTGCAACAGTTTCAAGATTTCCTTTATCATCAACAGTAAATAAATTTTTATTTGCCCAAAGGTCGGCGCTATCATAGGCTATAAATATGGGCATATCGCCTATTATCTTTATTCCTTTACTGTTTGCATAAGTTTTTATTTCATGCCACTGTTTAAAGAAAATAAATTGAACAAATCTTTGATAAAGAATATCATCCTCTAATTTTTTCTTCCATTCTTCTATGGATTTTTTCTTTCGAAGCACCAAACCCTCATCCCAATCTTTCCAAACAATTCCGCTGTGAGCTTCTTTTGCTGCCATAAAAAAAGCAAAATCATCTAACCAAAGCTTATTCTCTTTGCAGAACTTGTTAAAATCTTTTTCAAAAGGGGTAGGATGTTTTTTAAAATTTATGAAAGCTTTTTTTAATAAACTTTTTTTGTATTCAATTATTTCACCGTAATCTATTGATGCAGGATTATGTGCGGGAATGTTATGAAGATCGTGATCACGAAGCAAACCCTCATCCATTAATTTATCCGGACTAATAAGATTAGGATTTCCCGCAAATGCAGAAAAACATTGATAAGGAGAATCACCATAGCCTGTTGGACCAAGCGGAAACACCTGCCAGAGTTTTTGTCCGGCTTTTTCTAAAAAATCAACAAACTTATATGCATCATTACCAAGATCACCAATTCCATATTTGCCGGGAAGTGAAGTTGGATGGAGCAGAATACCTGCACTGCGTTCGAATTTCATTTAAACCTCTGAAAATTGTTGAGGAAAAATAAGCAGAGTGTAAGCCAAAAAAAATCCTGCTCAAATCTAAGCAGGATTAAAAATAGAATTAGAGATTATTTACCTATGAAAATTGTAAAACCTGCGTTAACAGCAAAAATATTTTCTCCATTTCTGCCGCCACTCCAACCTTTAGGATTCATAGTAATCTGATCGTAAGATAGTGCGAGATTGAACAATCCACTATTACCAATCTTTACTTTTACTCCACCTCTTAACCCCCAAGCTAAGCCGCTGTAAGCAGCATCACTATATGAATTGTAACCAATCCTTCCTTCAAGAAATGGGAACAGATTGCTGCGAAGATCAAAATTCCAGGCAGGGGCGAGATAGATACCAAACGAAGTAGAAGAATTACCTCCACTGCTTTGTAACAATAATGATGGTTCAAGACCAAGCTCGAAGCTATTAACTACAAAGTAACCGATGTATGGTTCAAGTCTAAAAACAGATAAAGAATTACTTGAGCTTTCTCCATCGCTAACAGAGGTAATGCTGGAAAATCCTAAACTTCCCCCTGCTTCAATAGTTCCTTTGGTTGCAAAATTTTGTGAGAAAGAAGTTAAAGTGAAAAGAAAGAGAATTGGTAATATCAAAAACAACTTTTTCATAAGACCTCTCTTAAGTAATTAATAAAAGCATTTAAGTCTAATAAAAATCAGACTTGCCAAAATTATGACAAACTGCTTGTTATTTCAAGTTTTTGTCAGAGACAATCAAGGTGGGATGAAAACGGTTTAAAATAAAAAAGCAGCGCCGGATGACGCCGCTTTTTTAGAAAAATTAGAAAGGATTATATCCCAAATTTATAAGCTACTCTTGCACCAATGTAATTAGCATCGCTAACAATCATAAAATGTGCACTCAAATCTAACGCATTCTTTCCCATTGGCATTTCATAACCAGCACCAACGCC
>JGI20214J51088_10000857_pt1 | contig 20715 bp, 13 predicted proteins | sample WetSurMetagenome_FD_51088 | JGI IMG/M metagenome (IMG submission 51088) | reverse complement strand
GGTTATGAAACCCGTTTCTACAACAGTTTTGCCAGCGTTCAGGGCAAAGCATTTCAGTTTGCAGAATATACAATGAACACCGGTGATCCTGAATATTATAAAAAGGATCTTGCTGCTATCCAGGCTGTGACCATGGCTGATGTGAAAGCCGTATACAATAAATATATCAAGGGTAAAAACTATGTTGAGACGAGTTTCGTTCCAAAGGGAAAAGCAAATCTGATGGTTGCCGGTTCATCAAAATCAGGAATTATTGAGGAAGATGTTACAAAAGCTGCTGAAGTAAAGGCGGATGCCGTAAAGGATGAAGCGATAGTTAAGACTAAAACAAAACTGGACCGCTCGGTTATGCCAAAGATCGGTCAGGATCCTGAAGTTACAATCCCTACTCCATGGAAAGCCTCTCTTTCAGATGGAATGAAGATCTGGGGCATTGCTCAGAATGAACTTCCGCTCGTTCAGTATTCAATTGTGATCGACGGCGGGCATATGCTTGATAAAGTTGAGAAAGCCGGAGTTGCTAACCTGGTCGCATCAATGATGAATGAAGGAACAAAAAACAAAACTCCCGAACAGCTTGAAGATGCTATTGGCTTGCTTGGTGCCTCTATACGAGTAACTTCTTCCAATGAAGACATATCAGTAGAAGTAAGCTCAATGACTAAAAACTTTGAGAAAACACTTGCCCTGGTGCAGGAAATCCTGCTTGAACCAAGGTGGGATGCTGAAGCATTTGCGCTGGCAAAAAGCCGTATAATCAATACACTCAAGCGCAATGCTGCCAGTCCTGATTATCTCGCATCAAGCACTCTCAACAAGCTGATGTTCGGCGATAATATACTTGCCACAGATGCTACAGGAACTGAAGCTTCAGTTTCATCAATTACGATAGATGATCTGAAGGATTACTACAATAAGTACCTCTCTCCTTCTATTGCTAAATTCCTTGTGGTGGGTAATGTTGATCAGTCGAGAGTTAAAGCAGCCCTTTCAGGCCTTAACCAGAACTGGAAAGCTAAAGATGTGGTAATACCGGAGATTAAGGTACCTGCAGCTCCCGAAAAATCACAGATATATTTTGTTGATCTTCCCGGTGCAAAACAATCAGTGATTGCTATAGGCACCCCCTCGCTCCCTAGAACTGATCCTGATTTCTTCCCGGCAACAGTTTCCAACTACAAACTTGGAGGGTCATTCAATGGTATTTTCAATCTTATCCTGAGAGAAGAAAAGGGATTTACATATGGTGCGAGATCGAATATTTTTGGCGCTAAAAACTATGGCACTTTCATTGCGACATCCAGGGTGCGTACAAATTCCACACTTGAGTCTGTTACAATTTTCAAGACAGAAATGGAAAAATACAGGAAGGATATTCCGCAGGATTACATTGATTTTACAAAGTCATCACTCATGAAGAGTAATGCGCTCAGGTTTGAGACACTTGGCAATCTTCTCAGCATGCTTAATACCATGACAGCATTCAATCTGCCAGATGATTTTATTAAGCAGGAAGAGAAGTTTATAAAAGGGCTGACAATTGACAAGACACTCGAACTGGCAAATAAATATATTGATCCGGCGAAGATGTACTATGTTGTTGTTGGCGATGCAAAGACACAGCTTGTTGAACTTGAAAAGGTTGGATTAGGCAAGCCGGTGCTGATGAAATAATTGTTTTTAATACTCTGTGGTACTTTTTGACTACTCTATGATACTCTGTGTAAGTTCTTATTTGTTTTTTAGTTACACTTAGTTACACAGAGAAGGCACAGAGAACCACAGAGTTTTTTAACCCCTGAGGTGATCAACTGTTTTAATTAAGGATTATTTATTATAAATTTGCACCACTTATTTCTACCGACTGCAAGACTGCATTACTGCAAGACTGCACGACAGAATATCTGCCCGGATGGTGGAATGGTAGACACGCAGGACTTAAAATCCTGTGACCATTGCGGTTGTGCGGGTTCAAGTCCCGCTCCGGGTACCCAGAGGCACAAGAGGTCAAAATCGACCTCTTGTTTCTATTTGTGACATCATAAAACATCACTTTCCCTGAGTATGAGTTGTATGGATTTGGTGGAAGCTGTGTCTGCAACTAAAATTATGAAATTTAATATTTAAGACTTAATTTTAATAGCCTTAAGCTTTAAACCGGAATGACATATAATAGTCATTACTGATTTTGTATATAAACAGGTTCAGAAGTGCTTGAAAATACTAATCGTTTGTTATTATTAAATATCCATAAACTATACTATTCACATCATGAAAAAGACGATTTTGATTCTTATTATAAGTCTTTCCGTAAGCCTCTTAGCCAAAGCACAGGAGAATCTGACATTTCAGAAACCATCTGCTGAAATTCTGGCATTAGCTGATTATAAAAGAGCTCCTACTGTGACAATGGACTCAAAAAAGGAATATATGCTATTAAGCTATCGTGACACATACAAATCACTCAACGATTTAAATCAGGAAGAAATGCGGTTAGGAGGATTACGTATCAACCCTGTTACAAATATTTCGAGTGCCATAACCTATATCAATAATTTTAAGATCAGGAAAAATTCTTCCCAGGATGAAATTCAGGTAACAGGATTGCCAGAGAATCCGAGGCTTGGCAATATATTGATGTCACCCAATGAAAGGAAAATAGCTTTTACTCATACTACAAATATTGGCGTTGAAGTCTGGATTTTGGATATTGAAACAGCCAAAGCTACGCGTTTAACTGAAGCAATTGTAAATGCAAATATGGGTAATCCTGTTTGTTGGTTAAATGATAATGAAAATCTACTTGTAAGATTATTACCAAAAAAAAGGATTGCCTTAATTGATACGAAAAAAGATTTGCCTTTAGGTCCCACTGTTTCATCAAGCGATGGCTCCATATCACAGAATCCAACTTTTCAGGATCTGTTAAAAAACAAATCCGATGAACAAAATTTTGAATCCTTAATTACATCTGACCTTTACAAAATATCAATAACTGGCAAAGCTGAACTGTTTAAACCTTCCGCAATGTATTCCGGGGTAAGCGTTTCTCCCGATGGAAACTACGTTTTAATTACAATTATTAAAAAACCATTCTCGTATTTGGTACCTTATTACCGATTCCCTCAAATATCAATTGTTTATGATATTATGGGGAATGAAATAAAAGTGGTTAATGAAGTTCCTTTGACAGAAAATTTACCGAAAGGATTCGATTCAGCCCCAAGGGGAAAACGAAATATGGGATGGAGAGATGATAAACCTTCAACTTTGTACTATGTTGTCGCCCTTGACGAAGGAGATAAAGCTAAAAAGGTTGAATTGAGGGATGAGGTTTTTCTTTGGAATGCACCTTTTACTTCCGAGGCAACTTCTCTATTTAAAACCAAACAAAGATTTGCAGGCATAATCTGGGGTAACGATAAATTTGCTGTAGGTTACGATCAGTGGTATGATACCCGTAACATGAAGACCTATCTTATTGATCCTTCAATCTCCAATGAAAAACCTAAAATTATTTATGACCGTAACTTCCAGGATATTTATTCTGATCCGGGAAACTTCGAAACTAAGAAGAATCCATCTGGCAGATATGTTCTAATAATTGAAAAAGATAATGCGTATTTGATTGGAGATGGCTACTCAAAAGAAGGTCAATTTCCGTTTATCGATGAAATAAACCTCACCTCTTTAAAAACAAAACGACTGTATCAATCTGAATACAAGGATAAGAAGGAAGATCTGCTTTCGGTTGAAAATATTAAAAAAGGAGAAGTACTGGTATTGATTCAATCAAGCAATGAGTTTCCGAATTACTTTATCAGAAATATTAAGACCAAAGGAAAACTGACGCAGATAACATACTTTAAAAATCCCTTTGAAAGCATTAAAAGTGTTTATAAGAAAGTGATCAAATACAAAAGGAAAGATGGTGTTGAACTATCCGGAACATTGTACCTGCCTGTAGGTTATGATACTATCGGCAAGCAAAAATTACCATTGCTTATCTGGGCTTACCCATTAGAATATAAGGATAAAAACAGTGCCGGGCAAAGTGACCTGAACTCAAATGAATTCACATATCCAAGTTATGGTTCATTTATCTATTGGGTAACGAAAGGTTATGCAGTTCTGGATAACGCCTCCTTTCCCATCGTTGGTGAAGGGACCACCGAACCAAACGACAATTTCATTGAACAATTAGTTTCAAACGCCGAAGCGGCTATAAACGCAGTAGATAAATTGGGATATATAAATCCAAAAAAGGTAGCTGTAGGAGGCCATTCTTATGGAGCCTTTATGACTGCAAATCTCTTAACCCATTCAAAACTTTTTGCCTGCGGTATTGCCAGAAGCGGTGCATATAACAGAACTCTGACACCATTTGGTTTTCAGAGTGAACAAAGAAATTACTGGGATGCTCCGGATGTATATAATACCATGTCACCGTTCATGAACGCAGAAAAAATGAAAACACCACTTCTTCTGGTACATGGTGATGCTGATAATAATCCGGGAACTTTTACGCTTCAGACAGAACGCTATTTTCAAGCTTTAAAAGGATTAGGTGCACCGGTCAGGATGGTATTGCTGCCAAAAGAGAGTCATGGGTATGTTGCCAAAGAGAATATTCTGCATTTACTATGGGAGCAGGATCAGTTTTTTGAAAAATATTTAAAGTAGAGGAGCCCTTTTACTGTCAAAATGAAATAACAGGACTCAATGAAGGTTAAATTATTTCAACATCAAAAGGTCTTTTAACCTGTTGCAACTTTTGTCCGTTCGAGGTACTGAAAAAAGAGCGAGAGTGAGAGCGAGAGCTACACTCTCGTCGCTTTTTTTCTCGCTCCCGTTCTCACATTCACACTTTACTGAAACTTCCCAAATCCAAACTAATTCTAAGGATGAGATGTTTTGTAATTTTCAGATAGAGGATTGCAACTATTTTTTGAATATGAGTTTTTTATCTAAGTTGCAACCAGGTTACTTGACTTTAGACAAACATCCTGAATCCTATGTCCTCGTTTGCATTTGGTCATTTCAAAAACTTCAATCAGTAATTTTTCAGCCTCAAAGTCCCTTTTTACCGTTTTACCTGTTTTATTCACTCTATTACTCGTAGTTATGTATCTTTGATATATTATGAAGGAGTTGTTCTGGCAGCATATGGCAACTGTCGTAAGAATTTTGCACATTTTATCTTAAAGTTTAATTATTCCGGCATCCGCCTAATCTTATTTTTCGATTATGAAGACTAAACAGATTTGGAATTTCATAGGAATAGTAATGATCATTTCTTTTGGGTTGGGAGTCCTTATTCATTTTAACACATTAATGACTGCTTTAGCTATTGGTAGTGATACTATTGAAACTACCCAGCGTGCCGTAACAGGGAAAAGCGTACTAACTGAGATATTGGTCAGTTCTGTTGTGGCTTTTTTTACTTTTATGATCAACTATTATATAATCAGACCTTTCAATAGTACAATTCAGCTCACTACTAAACGCATCGTGTTAGCCGTTTTGGTAACAATAATTGCTGTAAATGTTTTGAGCGACTCGTTTTTTGCTATTAAACATCTGATAAACCATCAACCTCTCTTTAAGAAATTTAATATCATTTATACCTTCCGGGATCTTTTCACAGGCATAATTGTAATCAGCGGTATGTCATTCATAAAAACAGTTTATGATAAGCAGTCTGCAAAAAATGAGAACCAACTGCTTCAAAACGAAATACTGCGGGGACAGTATGAATCTCTGAAAAATAAGATAAGTCCCCATTTTATGTTTAACTCACTTACTGCCCTCAGAGAGCTTATTGACCAGGATTCAGGTGATGCCAGGCTTTATGTTAATCACCTTTCATTGGTTCTCAGGTACACACTGAGCAGTATTGAAAGTAAATCAAAATGTCTTTATGAAGAACTTGAAATGGCAGAGTCCTACATGCATCTTGTAAAAATCAGGTTTGGTTCCAGCATAAAGGTGGAATCAAATGTTGATTACACATATAAAGACTTCAGGTTGCCTCCTCTTGCAATCCAGACACTCCTGGAAAATGCAATCAAACACAATGAGATCAGTAAAAAGAATCCATTCACAATTCGAATTGAAACAGTCGGTGATAATGTTCTGAGTATTACAAACACAATCCAGGAAAAAGTTACGAAAGAATATAGTTCAGGTTTAGGTCTTTCAAACATTTCAAAACAATACCATTACCTCGGAGGGAAAGATATTACCATTTCTAACAAGAACAATGAATTCAGGGTTGAACTTCCCCTTTTAAAACCATCTTCCGATGAAGGCTTTAATAGTTGAAGACGAAATTCTTGCAGCGCAGAATCTTGAAAAAATTCTTTTTGATATTGGTTCATTTGACTCAATATATACGCTCGATAGCATTAATGAGGCTGTTGCATTTTTAAAGGGAAATGATAAACCAGATATTTTATTCCTTGACATTCATCTTGCCGACGGTTCCGCTTTTGAAATATTCGATATAGTACAGGTTGATTGCCCTGTAGTATTTGTGACAGCATATAATGAGTATGCCCTGAAGGCCTTCCGGTTGACGAGTATTGACTATCTCCTGAAGCCTCTTGATATTTTTGATGTAAAAAGAGCTATTGATAAACTCAAAAAGTTGAAAAAAGCATCAGGAATGCATGAAAATGAACTCAGAAACCTAATATCATATTTTAAAAAAAATACTGAATTTAAGAGTCATTTTCTTATAAAGATAGAAGACGACAAACTCGTTCCGCTTAAAACAGAAGACATAGCATTTCTCTATAACAACAATGGAGTAGTTAAGGCATTTACATATAACGGAAAAACATTCACTATGGATCAAACTTTCGATCAGATTGAAGGGATGCTTGATCCCGGCATGTTCTTCCGCGTTAACATCCAGTATATGATTTCAAGGAAAGCTGTGCGTGAATTAGGTTTCTGGTTCAGCAGGAGACATTCTATAAATCTTAAAGTCAAGACTCCCGAAAAAATTGTTGTTAATAAAGAAAAGGTTACAGAATTCAAATCCTGGATTGAAGAATATGGCAAAGATATCTGATAAAAAAAAACCTGTTAGGTCGTTGTTGAGTCATGTGATCATGCTGTTTGGCATATTGATTTCAAGTTTTGCATGCATGCAGCAGGCAATTGCTTCTGGCTTTGATCCTTCAAAGTTGCAACAATTGGGTGACAGCGTGCATTACGGCTCCTACTATATTTACAAAATAGGGGAAGACATATTTAAAATCAGCGACCCCGGAGACCCGGAAGCAATATTGGGAGGGCTTATAGGCACGGATATTTATTTGATTTGTGGTGAAAGCAAGGCTTTAATGATTGATCTGGGCAACAATTATATCGATGGTTATGGGAAAGATCTCATTAAACCCCGGAGAAATGCAAAAGAGGAGTTCCTGGATATTGTTAACAAGTTAATTGGCAAACGATCGCTCGAGGTTGTTGTCACCCATATGCACCCTGACCACAGCGGCATGACCAAAGCATTCCTTGACACAAACGTGACTTTATGGATCGGGGAACGTGAAGACTTGGAAAGGCTGAAAACAATGCATGGCATAGACCCTGCAATCTTCAGGATTTTCAGGCAAGGAAAAAAAAGCTTTGACCTTGGAGGCGGACGCATTGTCGAATCATTTTTGCTCAGGGGCCATTCAAATGGCGGTACTGTATTCCTATTAAAACCTGACATGCTGCTCTTTACAGGAGATGCAATCAGTCCGGGGCCACGAAGAAAAAGAGAGTTGCGTTCAGCAGAGGCATTTAACAACTTTACGGTTGATATTAACAATCTCGTTAATAATATAAGGGACAACTTTGCTCCCTATGACAGGTACAGGTTACAGGTTTACACCGGCCATTCAGGGGAGATGATGTATCATGCAACAAAAACATATTCTGCGGATATATTGCCCGAAGATGCAGGTTATGGAGAATGGCGATTTGTCCAGGATATGGCTAACGTTGCAAACGCAATAAAGGATGGCTCCTGGCTTGATGCAACAAAGGGGTTTTATCATTTCGAAGTTCCTGCAGGAATGAATAATCAAAAGCAAATTCAGATTGTCTTTTTCAACGGGGCTCTCATTTTACCTGAAGATGTTGCATATGGGGCATCGGGCATGAAAGTGCCTGAGAAACAAGAAAAGTAAATTATGCTGCATTCATTTAATAAGATGAGATATACTGGTACAGACAGCCTCAGTTATAGGAATCATTCCGGCATCTTCAACCCGGCTGCCTCATAGGCCTGTCTGAGCGGTATTATTATCGTACCGGTACCACATACCATAATTGCCTGGCCTTCAGCAGAAGGCCAGGCATCAGTATAGGCCATATTACCTATATAGCGAATCCCACTTCCTTCGACGAGCCACTTGCCCTGGAGTATTCCATTTGCACAGGAAGCCACATCCTGTATGAAACGCCAGTCAAGGTATCCAATGTCAATCAGGGATTTGTTCTGGTGCAGGAATCCACCATAGGCATTCTGCCACCAGTGGCCTGTATAGACCCGCAGTCCATAACGCTCGTAGGGAGTAAAATTTGCCTTGAAATATTCAACCAGCTTATGAGAGTCGTCTGCTACCTGTCTGAGTTTTTCGATTGTGGGGAATGCCTGACCAAATCCCGATCCCAGGGCATCACCCGAAAAAACAATCATATCTTTCTTTATTATATACACGGTGCCGCCATTGCTGTGCCCCCTGACCGGGAAGGTTTCAACAATGTGTCCACCACCGAGATCGAACGATTTACTGCCCTGTGTAAAGACCTGAAATATTTCAGGATTCAGTGCATGCTGTGTTTTAAGTGCATTAAGGTCTTCCCCCTGCCCTGCCCATAAAGACACTTTCCTGTTGCTGAAAGCGCCAGCCATGCCATCATGATCAGGATGCATATGAGTTACAGCGATTTCCAGAGGTATGTTGCCAGCCAATCCGTCAATAACTGAGAGAAGCTCTTCTGCTGCATTCCTGCGAGGTTTTAATAAATCTTTTTCATAACCTGTAATGTAATTGTTGCCAAGGTCTATCATCAACGCTTTTTTGGTGCCGCAAACCAGATACATGTCGACGCCCCACCCGCCACCTTTGGTATTTTTATCACCAGGATCGTTGATTTGAAAAACCATGTCGCCTATTTTACGAATGAGGTAGGAACCATATCTGACTTCGTCACCTGTTTTGATAAGTGTGGATGCATTGAAAGGAGTCACCTGTTGTGAAGTTGATAAAGTTGTAACCAGTGGTTTAAATGCATCCGCCCAGAATTGAACAGGATATTCTCTGGTACCATTCGCGAATTCAACAGGAACCATATGTCCCACATTTTTCAAAACTGAATATTCATGCTTAATACCCAATGAATCGAGATAATCGCTGAATAGACCAGTTATGAGTTTACCATTATTGTTATACAACCAATCCTGATCGCCTACAATAAGTCTTACTTTTACATTTTTCTTTATCAGTTCCGTATTCTTCCTCGCATAGAATCTCGGGTGAACCGCGTTAAAGTATTCAATTGATTTTTCTGAGTCAGCCCCAGTGGCAGGTCCAAAAGTGTTGCTAAGATATTGCGGATTGTGTTCGTCCTGAAAATCAATCAGAGCGCCTGCTATAGATGAAGTGAAACCAAACAATTCGGGATACTTAAAAGCAAGTCTTATTGCTCCAAAGCCCCCCATTGACCATCCTTCCAATCCACGCCCTGAGGAGTTAGCAATTGTACGATAATGAGCGTCGATGTATGGAACAAGGTTTTTTATTATAATATTTTCGACAGGTCCGCTAATTACACCTTTTGCACCAATATTGGCATTGCAATACCAGCCTATTGGTAAAGCTTGTACACCTACAATAATTGCCGGCGGCATTTTTTGAGCTTTTATAGCCCTGTCTATCTCGTTCATAAGCCATTTACCTTCCCTCTGGTTTCCATTTCCCCCATGCAAATAGTAAATTACCGGGTAACGATTGGAAGTATTTTTGTACTCTTCAGGGAGATAAATGATAAAACTTCCAAAAGTATCTTTACCTCGTTCCGGAGTAGGATAAAGCTGATATGATGCAAAAGATGGTACGGACTTATTCGGTGAGACCCAGGCTGTATCGGGATCAGAATCCTGAATCCTGTCAGGCTTAACCTGGGCAAAGTTATTGTTAACAATAAAAATCAGACAAAAAAAGGATAAGACTATTTTAAATTTTACTATTCTAAAACAATTTACAGTTATTGCTTTCATTTCCTGTATTTTTTTATTGATACATTTTCCCACTCTCTAATGTACGAATAAAAAATTAAATTGTCCATTCAACTGGTTGCAACGTTTGTCCGTTCAGGGTACCCACGGGCTCAAGAGGTCTGAATCGACTGCGTGTTTTTTTCAGAAACTTTCCAAAAACTATTTAATCTTTTTCTTCACGCCTAACTGATTTTCTCCAGAGGAATTCTTCTTCGATATATATTCTACTTTCTCCTCTTTTTGATTTCTTCTCAATCTCATTAATAAGCAGTTTGACAGCTTCCATACCCATTTTCCTGGGATCCTGGTTAATCACTGTCAATGCCGGGTTAAAGAAGTCTGTTATTTCACTGAAACCATAACCAAATATCCCGATATCCTTTGGGATTCTGAGTCCGGCTTCCTCAATGGCTTTATAAGCGCCCAGCGCAACCCGGTCATTAACTGTAAAAATAACTTCAGGCAGTTTGCCTGAGCCATTAAGTTTTTTAAAAGATTCATAGCCATCTTTTAATTCAAAACCACTTTCTATTATCCATTCTTTTCGGATTGGGATCTTATTTTTCGTAAGAGCTTCAATATATCCTTCAGTCCGTTCCTTTCCGATATTTGTATTTGAATACCCGGCAAATAATGCTATTTTAGTATATCCTTCGCGTATGATATAGTTCAGGGAATTTTTGCCTCCATTTTTATCTTTAAATACAACTCTTGAAAACTTCATTTTCTCAAAAGTCCTGTCAAAAAAAACCAAAGGGATCTTCATTTTCTCAACCGTTTTGAACATATGCCTGTCTGTTGATTCCTGAGACAGGCAGACAAGTAAGCCGTCAACCCTCATCCCAATGAGATTCCCGATGTTCTTTTTTTCAATTTCTGATTTCTCGCGGGAAACAGTCAGAATAACGTAATAACCATGTTCGGTTGCAAAATCAATTATGCTGTCGGCGATATAAGAAAAAAAACTGTTTTCGAGGTCAGGAATAACAACTCCAATAGTAAAAGTCCGGCGTGAGTTCAGCTGACGTGCAATCTGGTTAGGAACATATCCCATTTTTTTAGCCAATGCAGAAATTTTTTTCTTCATTGCTGAAGAAATGTCAGGATGATCACGCAATGCTTTTGAAACTGTTACCCGGGAAATATCGAGTTTCTTCGCAATATCTGATTGTCTTATGTTAGCCATTTAGTTTCATTTCTTGCCCTTCCTCGTTCATGATGACAGGAAGGGCTTCATAGATTAATTTACTCTACTTCCCGGGAGACTTTTCGGATTTGATGATGCAAACTCAATTCTGAATCCGATTACCGGCCATTTTGGTAGTTTAGATGGCTTCTTAATTGTCATAGCATCAGCTTCCTGCGACCATTTGACTTTAATATCACTGCCTACCATCTTAACAGATTTTATTTCGCTGATTTTATATCTCGAATTTTTGCCTAACGACATAATCTTAATATCGCCCCCAGGTATCCCCAGGCAAAAAGCATACAGGAAACCATCCTTTGTAGTAAAACGAATATCTTTCGAATTAAATTTATAGTTTTCATTAAATCTGCCTGGTTTTACGGCTCTGGCTTCAGGTGATTTTTCACCATATGTCTGCCATGGACGTGATCCATAAATACCTTCGCCGTTGGCAGCAGTCCATACAGTTATAGAATCAAGTATATTAAGCATATCATCCTCCAGGTCTCCTTCAGGAGTCTGAACAATATTTATGAGAAGGTTTCCATTTTTACTTACAATATCTACCAGCATCTGAATAATTGATTCGGCTGACTTGTACTTCTGCCCGGTACTGTAATACCAATCACCGATTGAGGTATCGGTTTGCCATGGGAAGTCGCTGATAGTATCGAGTACACCGCGTTCAACATCCTGAACCCATTTCCCCTGTGAAGCCTCTTTACAAGTATATACAGCATCGGGTTTGCCATTGTTTTTTATAATATTCTGATTATAGTAATGTGCCACCATACTACGCCCAACATCCCCAAAAGGCATTTGACTGTCAGAATAAAGAAGATCAGGTGAATAAAGGTCGATCAACTCTTTAATGCTCTTAAACCATTCTATCTGGAATAAAAGGTTATTTGTTAACCAGCCGCTGTCGCGGGGTAGTGCTTTTTCATGATAAAGACTAGCATATTTAGGGTCTGCACCATCATAAGGCACTCCTGCGAAAGGACCGGTTTTATCAGAACCATGAGAGGCCTGAAACCAGGTATAACTTGCTCCAAGATGTTCAGAAACACCAAATTTCATTCCCTGTTTCTTTGCAGCTTCCTGCCATATCTTTACAACATCCTTATGGGGACCCATTTTCACTGAATTCCATTCATGAATCTTTGAATCCCATAGAAAAAAATTATCATGATGAGTTCCCATACTGACAAAATATTTTGCACCGGCTTTTTTATAAAGCTCCATCAGTTTATCAGCATCCCATCTCTCTGCCTTCCATAGCGGAATAATGTCTTTATAACCAAAAACTGAAGGATGACCATAAGTCTTAACATGGTAATCATATGCTTTGCTGTACCATTCAGAAATGCCCGGAGAATACATTCTTCTTGCATACCAGTCACCCTGACGAGGAACAGCCTGGGGCCCCCAATGTGCCCAGAAACCTAACTTCGCATCACGGAACCAATCAGGATACTGATACTGTCTGAATGATTCATCCGTTGGCTCATAAGGCCCTGCAGTTATCGGGAGTTGCCCAATCTTAGTACTACCAATTTGTGCATGAGCTGAGATGGCAAGAATCAGAGAAAGAAAACACATGAAAATTAATTGCCTTAGGAGGTTGGTTTTCATACTTACTCAGATTAATTAATAATTGAATTTATTATAACGACTTAATATTTATTAACTTACAAGAATTAAAGCTTAATATCGAACCTTTATTTTAATTGATCCTTCAACTTCTTTTTCAGAAACTACAATAACGTAACCTCCACCGCAACCTGAAGTAATTGCCCCGGGATAGTTTGCAAAATAATTTGTCTCCATCTCCTTAAAGATATCATCCGGAACAGTGAGTGGTAATATTTTCTTCCACATTATCAAAGTATCAGTCATTGCTTTTCCCAGTCCCCTGATATCTTTCTTCAATATGCTGTCAAAGCAGCTATCTCCTGCTTCACCCAGTGCTTTAACGAAGTGTTTTTCGAGATGCATCTCCTTCAGTGGATCGTATCCGTCGGGGCGTGGTTTTAGTGGTACCAGATAGATAACATCCGAAAGCCAGTCACATATCTCCCTGTCAACAGAAGATTGTATTTTCCCGGGCCAGTAAGCTCCATTGTAGTATAATCCGTTCACACCGGGAAGAAGTAATCCGAGCTGGTCCTGTGAACCGGCAATATATTTTGTTCCGGGAGGGTTCTCAGCACCAAATAAAATTTTTGCATTTTGAATCGGATCACCATCGGGATACCTGTCACCCCAGATTTTTATTCCAACGTCACGGGAACTGGTAGCAAGCCCTGACCTGTTATTAAAATCCATCGATGGCCAGATTTGTGCAACTACAGCCGATCCGGGATAAACTTCGGATACCCAGGGCTGATCCATCCAACCTCCGGCAAGACAAAGTCTGTAGGGAAATCTTAATTCTTTTTTAGTTCCTGAACTGGAGCGGACGGGAAGTCCTTCCTCAGGAATCCTTGGAAGAACAAGATATTCCACTCCGGATTCTGTACATAAACTTTTCTTCTCAGGAGTATGACCTTCTTCATTAACTATGAAAATATCCGGATTAATCCTTTGAAGGTCAGGCTTGAAATCCAACATTCCCGATCCCGATGCCAGAAAAGCTTCACTGACATATCTGATGGATTTTACAATATAGAGCCGTTCTTCCTCTGAAAAGAAAGGCATTTTACCTTTTAGCAAAAGCAAGTTATTATCTCTCCCCACACTCACATAAAGATCCCCATACGTTGCGGCAGTCTTGAAAAATGCAACATGCCCCCCATGTAGCAGATCAAAACAGCCGCTTACCAATACCTTCTTAGATTTCATTATCCGGCCGGATTACTTATTATATTTAATTGCCTCTTTTTTAATCGTCGAGTCCTGCGACATCTGATCTTTTATCCAGTCGTAGGTCTTCTTCATCCCTTTCTTCAAAGGAATTGATGGTTCCCAATTCAGGTATTTCCTGATCAGGGTATTTTCACTGTTACGTCCCCGGACCCCTTTAGGTGCATCAAGGTCATACTTCCTGTTAAGTTTAAATCCTGCAATTTCTTCTACAATATCAACAAGCTGGTTTATAGAGACCATTTCACTACTTCCTAAATTCAGCGGTTCGATAATGTCACTATACATAATTGCCAATATTCCCTTCACGCAATCGTCAATATACATAAAACTACGTGTCTGATGACCATCGCCCCAGATAGTGATATCTTTCCTGCCCGTTAAAGATGCTTCAATAACTTTGCGGCTTATGGCTGCAGGAGCCTTTTCCCTGCCACCATCGAAAGTGCCATGAGGTCCATATACATTATGAAATCTGGCAACCCTGGTTGTCAGTCCAAAATCTTCTCTGAAATGACGGCACATACGCTCACTGAAAAGTTTTTCCCAACCATATCCATCTTCTGCAAGTGCAGGATAAGCATCAGCTTCCTTCAGTCCCGGGTTATCCGGATCTGTCTGTTTATCCCCATTATAAACGCATGCTGAAGATGCATAAAAAAATCTGTCAATTCCACAATCTCGCGCAGCAATCAACAGATGCGTATTAATAAGAACACTTATCATACAGGCTGCCTTATTATTTTCAATAAAGCCCATTCCTCCCATATCCGCAGCCAGGTTAAATACCTCATTGTAACCATTAAGAGCAGCATAGCAGTTCTCTCTGAGACGCAAATCCAGAACAAGGTTATCCACTCCATCTGTAATCTGATACCATTCATTCAAAGGTTTTATATCTACAGCTCTTACTGAGTTACCTTTCTTAACNAACTCCTTAACAAGATGTCCACCAATAAAACCTCCGGCGCCTGCCACCAAAATCTTTTTCATAATTCAAAAAATTAATAATTACTTACACGATAACTTTCGCGATTATTTAAATACAAAAATATTAAACTATTTTATTCTGCAATTTATTTTCAGGCTTAACTTCCGTAAAATAAAATTTTCGAATAGTTATCTGCAACATAATTATTTATCTAATCTGAATCCACAGTTGAATCTTCAAGGTGCGACTACTTACACATTCATACTGTTAATACGATTTTGTTTTGTACCAGCTAGGAATAAAACATAAAGCACAGGTTTCTGAGAGCTGCTAAATTTTGAACAATAGATGTAAATATCTGTTTCACATATATTTCGAAACATAACACATTTTTTTTGAGAGAAAGTGGAGACCAGAAACCATAAAAAACGGGGCGAAACTGAAAAGCCATAAGAGTAGGAAAATTTTAAAATTTAACACAGTGAGAAAGAATAAAATAATTTCAGCGTCATTGTTCCTTGGAATATTACTGACATTAAGTTCAGCTATTTATGCCCAAGACTTTGTAAAGGCAGCAGCACAAGGCACTACCAAGGTACTCCTTGATAATGATCAGGTAAGAATGATACAGATCGAAACAGCCCCTGGAGAAGTAACACCCTGGCATTCACATCCGGATTATTTGCTGTATACACTGACCGATGGAAAACTTGAGAATACTGAAAAAGGTAAGCCTGCAACCATCCTGATTTTTAAAGCAGGTGAAGCTTTTTATATGCCAGCAGTGACTCACATGGCAAAAAATGTTGGTACTACGACTGTTAAGTTGGTTTTGACAGAATTGAAACCAGCCATCAAGAAATAGTGGGTTTATTCATAACAATTGCAACTTTTAACGTTCGGAAACTCAAAAGTCTCGCAATAATGCGGGACTTTTCGTTTAAAGCAACTAAATAAAAAACAATCAAAAAGAGCTGTTATCCAAAGCGTCCGAATAGTCCTGATCACCTAAGTGTGAGTTCCTTTTTTAATTTTATATCCTGCGATGAAGCACCAACCTGAATTTCAAGCCGGCAAAGGTCATTGTCCCATGCATGGGTCTTCTCGTTCCAGTACATCAGATCCTTTACCGGAATCAAAAGCTTAATTGTTTTGCTTTCAGCCTGATTAAGGGCAACCCTTGAAAATGCCTTTAGTTCCTTTTGCGGCCAGTCAACTGTTGGGTTAATGCGATGTACATATATCTGAACCACCTCGTCGGCGGACATTTTGCCTGTATTTTTCAGATTTAATGAAACTGCTATTACGTCATTTTTGCCGTACTTTTCCTTATTGGTACTAAGGCTGCTGTACTCAAAATCTGTATAAGTAAGGCCATACCCAAAAGGATACATAACCGGGATATTTTTTGTGTCGTACCAACGATATCCAACAAGCGATTCTTCAGAATAAAATGCAGTATTGGGATCAGATTTTTGAAGTTTTTCCCCTTCCTGTACTGCTTTTCCTGCTGCGTCAGTCTTTGTAACAAGATTTGCAAAGACATCTGAGTTTTTATCTCCCTGCGGATAATTATGCAGAGCATAGGCAGGTGAATCTTCGAGCTTAACAGGCAATGTGAAAGGTAATCGTCCGCCCGGGGAGATATTACCAAGAAGCACATCAGCTAAAGCATTTCCCCCGTCTGAACCGTTAAACCAGGAAATAAGCAAAGCTTTTGAAAGTGATTGAACGACTCTTAGATCATTTGGAGCACCGCTTGTCAGAACAGTTACAATATTCCTGTTCACTTCTGAAATACTGGTAATTAATTTATCCTGACCTGAAGGTAAAAATATGTCATCCCTGTCGCTCCCCTCAGTTTCAATTGCCCTGTTATCGCCGCCAACGAAAATGACTAAATCTGCTTTAGATGCTGCTTCAACTGCTTCTTTGGTGAGCCTCTGTGCCGTTGCTTCCTTTTCACGTGCTGCTTTTTCAAGCTGCTCCGGTGTTTTTTTCCTGAATCTGTCGGCAAAACTGAATTGTACCGGCTCATATCCCTGGGCATATATGATCTGAGCTTTGTCGCCAATACGATTCTTCAATCCATCCAAAGGTGTTATCTCGTATAATGTCTTCACTCCTGCTCCAAGTCCTCCTGTTGCCATTTTCTGTGTTGCATTTGCGCCAATAACTGCTATAACAGGTTTGCGGTCAAGCTTTATAGGGAGCACTCCATCATTTTTTAACAGAACAATCGACTTGCTCGCAACATCATAAGCAATTTTATGCTGGGCAGGCTGAGAAGTTACTTCCTTGTTCGCTTCATTTTCCGGAACTGGTTTAATTGCGAGCCTGACTCGTAATATTTCACGAACCCTCTGGTTAATAATATCTTCTGACACTAATCCTGCTTTGACTGAATCAAGAAGGGCTTTCCCAAAATACCTTTTGTCGGGCATCTCAACATTCAGTCCGTTTTTTACGGCGTTAACTGTGCTGTGAGTACCTCCCCAGTCAGAAATAACCATTCCTGCAAAACCCCACTCCTTCCGCAGGATCTTATTTAACAGCATGTCATTTTCTGCACACCACCAACCGTTGACTTTATTATAGGCAGCCATTACTCCATAGGCATCAGCATCTTCGACTGCCGCTCTGAATGGTGGAAGATAGATCTCACGCATTGCACGTTCACTAATGATAACATTAACTGTTCCACGGTTGTTCTCCTGATTATTCAGGGCAAAGTGCTTGATGCAGACTGCAACCCCGTTATCCTGGGCACCTTTGGTGTAGCCTACTGCAAGTTTTGAACTCAGAAAAGGATCTTCACTCAGATATTCATAGGTTCTCCCTCCTGTCGGGATACGTTGTATATTTATTGCCGGCCCGAGTATCATGTCTTTACCGCGTAGGCGTGCCTCTCGCGCCATTCCTGTTCCATAGCTGTAGGCCAGCTCAGGAGACCATGTTGCGGCCAGGGCTGAACCTGTAGGAAAAAAAGTTGCCTTATCATTCTGAAGACCAAGCGGATTCCAGTTGTCAGGCTGCATTTCCTCACGAATACCAAAAGGTCCGTCAGCATATTTTATATCAGCTATTCCCTGACCCGGCACCCCTGCTGAAACAAACATATGTTTGGCATGAAGCATGTCCGCTTTTTCTTCGATTGTCATTTTGCTTATAATCCCGTCGATCTGTTTATCGTACTGCAGAAGGGCAGACCTGTGTATTTTTTCTGTCGTTGTACTGACAAGAAGAACTACGATAGCGATTAATACGAAGGTTATTGGTACTCTCATTTTTTTATGTTTGGTTATAAACTTTCTGATGAATTATTGTGGCTTGTAAATATACTTGACATCAGCAATACATTATTCCAGATTAATCACAATTATTTTCCGGTTGAAGAATATACAGGAATAAGTATAATAACCGTTAAACTACTTCCGTACAGATTTATAACTGAGAAAGTTATTATGGTCACAACTTTTATCCGCTCGAAGTACTTAGCCAGTCGAAGCTTTCCTCTGCCTGTAAGGCACGTTTGAACACACATTATCAGCTGATAAAGTCCGACTTTTTCTGCTATTCGGGAGACGTTACGTGACGTTGTCATTCCCATTTGAATGAAGATCCTGAAAGCCTTAACAGATCTCTTAACGGTGAATCTTTATTGCTGAACTTTTACGATCTCAGAGTAACCCGAAGTACCTGCGACATTCTCCCCTTTTATCCGATAGTAATACACCTTTCCTGACAATGCTGACTCATCAGTATAAAGTGTAAGTGGTTCTGAAGCTTCGGGTGATGGTTCAAATTTTACCACATCCGAAAGGACAGAATCGTCAAGTCCTGTGGCAATTACTTTCCATGGGCCTGCAGCATTTCCAGACCTCTCCAGAGTATAAAAAGCAGCACCTGTGGAACCTCTCCAGGTAAAGCCGTCCTTCCTGAGAAGAAGAACAGGAACGGGAGCCGGTTTAGCAATTTCGGGTGTCTGAATTCCACGTATAAGAAAAGCTTCTTTTCGAACCAGATCAAGGATCTTTATCTCGTCATAAACAAAACCTGTTGAAAAGCCCGGGACATGGAATGAATTGACCGGAGTGCCTCCCTCATTGTGATAGTACCAACCCCCGTCGCGTCTGTGGCTCCTGAGGCTCCACAACAGTCCCCCGGCAATGTTTGATTCTCTGATTGTTTTCATCAGCTCACGGAGGTTTTCTGTAGAACCAAGTCCAAACTCATCAATGATCAAAGGTTTCCTGCCTTTGCACTGGTTATACGATTCGAGTGCAAGAGGCGCCAGTACCCAGGGACGGCCACTCATTCTGTTCCAGTATTCATAAAGATGATCGCTTATTATATCGATGTTTGGATCGGCAATCAATTTAATGCGATCTGCACCCCCGGCTTCCATAACAAGATGATTTGGATCTGCTTTTTTGATAAATGCCGCCATCTCAATACTCCAGTCCAGTATTCTCGGCGACCATTCTTCATATTTTAACCCCCGGTCACCGGGATAGCTTCCGAATTCATTACCAAGCTGCCAGGCAAGTATTGCTGGGTCATTTTTATAAATTATGCCGCTGACAGTATTCTTCCTGTTTAGAATAAAATCAAGGAAATGCCTGAAATCTTCTTTTTGCTCCGGGTCAGTCCAGAATGCTCCTTTCTGTTTCCCTGCAATTGCCGAAAATTCATCCACGCCGCGGATTCCCGCAAAGGTCTGCGAAGCAATGAAAGGGATAATAAGACGAATATCATACTCATGACAAAGGGCAATTCCAAGATCGAGACATCTGAAGGCTTCCTCATTGTACTGCCGGCGGCCTGAGACATAAACAGGCATGCCCTTATCATCGGGGGAATAAACTGAAAGAGAGAAAGTCCGCGTAGCACGGCTTCCGACTCGTCTTAATCCATCGAGTATGTCCCTGATTTCGTACTCATCAGGGAACCGGTTGGTTCGGTCAACTCTTATCTGGGATTCGTTTTGCTGAATATTTGGTGCACACAGCCCGAAAAAACGGAATACAGAAGAGCCTTCCATCAGCTGATCCCCTTTTCTTGTAATTATTGGCCAGGATTCATTCTTATTGCCCGGATCATTTAATGTCTGCGCTTCACAGGCTATAGTGCATATAAGCAAAAAGGCCAGGCATAAGCTGCCGGCCAGAGAATATTTATAAATTGTGCTCATAAAAATGTTGTGGTTTTTTCTTTAATATAATTATCAGGAAAGATATGAATTTTAGAGTATAGAATTAAGCGATTTAATTTTACCTGAAATGCTGAGATTTTAATAAATCTTAACTTAAACTTTAAAAGTAGAAATAATGTAATAAATTTAATACTTAAGATTGGTAATGAACACTGTTATTAAACTCATCTTATGAAAAAGAATCAAAGAATTATTCATTTATACATGCTTCAGCTGCTTCTCCTTACTTT
>JGI20214J51088_10000856_pt1 | contig 20728 bp, 9 predicted proteins | sample WetSurMetagenome_FD_51088 | JGI IMG/M metagenome (IMG submission 51088) | reverse complement strand
CTCAATCCTCTCCAATCGGCAGGATACGGACCAGAAGCCACCGGTAACTGAGGAAGGTTCCATATATCCGGAGGTAGCCCAAGGTCATTGTCGCCAATAATAATTTTATCAACATTCACAGCGATATCATTGGAAACCAGACAAATGGTTACTATGGCATTAGCAGGGATAGCAACTTCACTTATAGCATAAAGAAAGGAACCGGTAAGATTTCCGGTTGAATGAATATTCAATTTTTGTACAGGTTGATTGTTTACAGTAACACTGATCAAACCCACTCCAAATGATGAATAGCGAATCGCCAGTCTGCCAGAAGACGGAAGACCGGTGAACCTGATCCCATCGTCGGGTTTGGTAAAACTGATCAGGAATCCTCCTGAGGCCTCTTTATCAGCCACTTTGGAAGCTCCTCCAATGAGTTTGGCAGATTCAGCCTCGAATGTATGCTTTTTTGCCGCAATGCCAGAAGTGAAAGCGTGAAACAATAAAAATGAAAATACAAGAATATTTCGGATGGGAAGCATATATTTGAAATTCAGAAATATATGCTGCCTGTCTTTATGTTTTTTGTTCATAATTATATGTTAGATTTTTCAATTATAANGTTATCCTGATTCTTATTTAAACATCCACCAATCGAAGTTGAATAGATCTTTTTCTCCCCTGAACACGAAAAATAAATCGTGAACTCCTTTAATATTTTTCACTGGGGCACTTATTGTTTTCCATATGTCTCCTTCGCCTGATGTATTTACGTTAATTGTTCCTAATACCGCTCCATCAATTTTGTCTGAATGAATTTCAATCTTACCACCATACAAAGAAGCAACACTAACATCAACCGATGTTGTTCCTTTTGAAAAGTCAACACCTTGCACTTTAATGTAATCTCCGTTGTGAATAGAAGTAACAAATAACCTGTCAGCTATCTTTTTCCCTTTGTCCCATTCTATGTTCCGTTCCCATTCTGTGGCAAATTCAGTCTGAAGTCCTTCGCTAAAGGCCATGGTTTCTGCTTCGTTTTTAAGGTATGGGGTTAAAGTGCCAATTTGAGGAGTACCCTTTGTTGACCACCAGGGAACTTTCTGAATAGAGCCATCCTCATTATAGGTCATTTTTTCAACACAGATCGAACGTCTTTCATACTTTTTTGACATTGTTTGTTTCAGGATAGCATAATTAAACCCGAACACGTAAGAGTTCCCTTTGTAGTCGATAATTCCCGGATGGTTTCCCGATGATCTCTCATCCGGATCCATGATGGTACCCTTGCACTTCCATGGACCTGTCGGGCTAGCGCTCATGGCATAACCAATTCCTTCGGGACAACAACGGGATGCCCAGGCCAGGTAGTAATGATTATTCTTTTTCCATAACCATGGGCCTTCAGTATAGGATGCTTCGGGTGGAGTTCCTTTAAAGTCTATGGATGCAACCTGGATGTCNCCTGAAATAGAAATCATGTCTTCGTTCAACTTTGCATAATAACAGGGGCCATTCCCTCCCCAATACATATAGGCCTGCCCGTCATCATCAATAAATACAGTTGGGTCGTAATCGCCGGGATTTGAACGAAAAATCAAAGGTTTGCCTAAAGCATCAGTAAACGGTCCATACGGGCTTGTGGATACAGCTACTCCAATTGCCATCTTTCCCTGGTATATTGTTGGACAATACAAATAAAATTTTCCTTTTCTGGAAACACACTGTGGGGCCCAGGCACTATGACCATCTGCCCATGCGAATGTCCTGATAGGTTCTTTAACACCTGCAACAATACCACGATCGGTCCAATTGACCATATCAGTGGATGTGTATAGCATCCAGTTCAACATTTTAAAACCAAAGGCATCGTCCTCGTCATGACTGGTATAAAGAAATACCGTATCGTGATAAACCATAGGAGCCGGATCGGCGGTGTATTTTGTCTGGATTATTGGGTTTTGAGCATAACACAAAGACCCAAAGACTGTTGTGACGACCAACATATTAATTGCAAAAAGTAACAGAACTCGGGATTCTTTAATTAAATTTTTCTTGGCTATAATTTTCATATTTTTTTTAGATTTTCCGTAATATGTGAGTTGATGGGTTGTGCAATAGAATAAACATGTTCATGTCCGGCATTGAGAGAATACTATTAACAAAATCATTATCCTGGCNTGAAAAAAACTTTTATTTACTTACTGAGAATACTTGTACTTCNGCTATGCTTAAAATNCCCAAACCATTGATCTGTATCTTTACGAATNGNCCTCGCCTAATTCCTGTATTGAACAGAATGGATGGAGTAGGATACATNACCTGGTAGTTCGACCAGACCTCCATCTTACTGGAATCCAGGATAGAGATTGTATACTTGCTCAACCGGTCCATGCAACAATCGGTACGGTTGAACATTTGTATCGCGCCAATAGTATAGGTCTTACCCAGGTCAACTTGCCACCAGGGATTGTCGGAATAATTCCCTGTATGAGTGACTGAATTCTGCGAGGCAAACCAGTCACCGTCACTGTTCAAATCCACAGCCCTCGACGCGACACCTCCTTCGCCAGTGATGCTCTGAGTAGCGTCTTTTTTCAATGCAACATTCGTATATGATTGTAGGGGAAGGGTTGTATCGGCGAAAACCTGGACTTCAGCCAATTGTAAAATGGCGCTGGCACTGTTGATCTGCACCTTTACAAATCGTCCGCTTATCAGTCCCACATTGAGCAGAAGGTCGGGTTTGGGGACGATGTTTTTGGCTTTAACCCATACTTCTCTTTTATTGGAATCGAGGATGGAAACTGTGAAATTGTTCAGTCGATCATCCCAACCGTCAGTCCGGTTCCAAATCCTTATCTTGTTAATAGCATATGATTTTCCCAGATCGACCTGCCACCAGGGATTGTCCTCCCGGGTGGTATGAGAAACCGAACCATTGACCGAGTCGCCATCTGAGTTCCCGTCCACGGCTCTCGATGCAGGAGCCTTTTCTCCAATAGAACTCTCCGCTGCTTCCTTTTTCAATGCGACATTGATAAAAGATGAAGGCTTCCATGAGAAAACCATGACTTCGGCCAGATACAAGGGTCCAGGTCCATTGAGCTGAACCTTGATATATTGTCCTTTCGTGTTGCCACCGTCGAGTGTAAGAGATGGATTNGGGAAATAGTTTATTTTACGAGTCCAAACTATCTTTTTGGTGCTGTCGAAAATCGAAATCGTAAAATTATTCATCTTATCCGAACAACAATCGGTACGGTTCCAGATTTCGACAAGACTTATGCTATAAGTCTTTCCCAGGTCGACCTGCCACCAGGGATTGTTGTCCGATCCTGCTGTTTCGGTGACCGAATTCCAGACCGCTCGGCCATCGGTGTTACCGTCTACAGCCCTCGAAGCTATGCCGCCGTTGGCAACAGAACTCTGCGTTGCGGTTTTTCTCAAGGCAACGTTCCCCAAACTGATGGTTTGAGAGAAGACTACCGAATAACTCCCAAAGATAATTAACACAGCGAAAGCAATTCGATATTTGAATCTGTAAATAAAATAATTTGTATTCATATTTATTCTATTATTTAAGGCACCGAAAGTTCCTGTTCCTGTGTTGACTGCAGGTTCCATCCATCGAGTTTAAACAGTAATTTTCCTTCCGTCACCAGCGAGGCATCAAATTGCACTTCGACGGTACGTTTTTCACCAGGCAACAGTGGGAAATAATTATCCTGCCAGAAAATTGGCAATAAAGGCTCTTTTGTTGATGCTGAAAGCACTTTTGGGTTCAATGCGAAAGCGAGAGAAGAAGAAGAATTTGTGAGTTCAACTGATAGTTTAAGCTTTCCATTCTCCTTCGTAAGCGGACTAAGTTTTCCTGTCACATCAACTTTGGGTAGTTTGGCCAGATCGGTAAAATCGGCATTCTCATCACCCTTTGCCGATAACCAGTAGAAATTCGATGAAATTTCCTTCCCGGTTCCATCTTTCAGGCTGAGTTTCAGAAAGTAAATATTGGTAAGTTCATTAGGCAGATCCAATTTGAAAAGTATCTTACTTTCATCTGCCTTCATATCAGTCGTGGATTCTTTCGAGAATATCTCTTTCGCGTTAAAATCGAAAGCCCTGGCAATAACTTTTAACCCTGTGAAATCTTTGTAAAAACAGTTCACGAGTTGAACCGCCTTCTCCTTGTAGTTATACTGCAAGTGCAGGGGTTCGCAAGCTTTTTTTGCACCATAGAAAGCACCGTTTGGCATGAGGAAATAATCGTACAATTGCCAGTAGAACTTGGGCCAGGCGCTGTTATACATCCAGTATATGATTCCGCTCGACTTGTACTTGTTCCCAGCGAATGCTTCGAACATAGCCTTAACTCCTTCAAGCTGGAAAACCTGAGACTTAGTACAATATTCCTCCAGACTTACAGGCTTCCCGTAACGCGATTCGAGTCCTGTGTGCGCAGAAGGATAATAGACCTTACGCAGGCGCAAGTCCCATCCCGGACCAATGGGCCAAAGATCTCTCTCGGGCATCACCCTCCTGATAGTTTCAATAGGAGGAAGTTGTTCTCCATTGGGACCGGCCTCAGTATTAAACTCGAGCTTACTGTACCAGTATTCAGGAGGGAAATAACCGTATACCTGAGGCCAGGGACCCATCCACAAACCAGTGTAACCTGCTATCTTGCTTGGATCCTGCGTAGCCGAGGAGGAATATGGTCTCGTTCCATCATACTGGTTGAGCACTTTAATGTAGCGCCTTTCAATTTCCTCCGGCGGGAAATGATCGCTTCCATACAACCAGGTGAAAACAGAAGGATGTGCCCGAAGATTGATAATCTGGTCATGCCAACTTGCCTCGGCGATATCTGCTGTATGCGGTGTCCAACTTTTCCAACGCTCGAAAGCGCTGCAACAGCACCAGCCAACCATGATCATTATACCTTCTTCATCACATCGCTCGAAGAGATAATCTGAACCCCGGGGAGCTTCCATCCTCAATGCATTCATGTTCATGAATTTCAGGTAGCGAAGATCGGCATCTACGCGCTCGTTTGAGGGACGCAGCATCAGGTCTTCCACGTATCCGCCACCACGAATCACTATGTTTTTGCCATTCACCTGGAACACCTTGGTGCGTTGGTTGTTGAACTCGTTCATCCATGAGCTGATCTCCCGGATTCCGAAACGTAATTTACGCGTGTCGGATAAAGTCCCGTCAATCTCGAAGCTCAGATTTAGGTCGTAGAGGTTTTGCGGGCCCACTGTATGCGGCCACCAAAGGCGGGGATTTACAACAACAAGTTGAGGAAATTCATCGGGTGTGAAGGTAACTTCCTTTGTCTCGTTTGCCATCAGGTTCACTTTCTTCGAGAAGTTGAGGTTCCCGATGCTACCCTTCAGAATACCAGTTACAGGAGAGTTTTCTGTATTCTTCACTTCCGTGATCACGGTGAGCTTAGCCAGATTATTCGAAGGCAGGTTAAGCTTGGTTTTCACGAAAGGATGATCAATGGCCACAGGGCCGCTGGCCGATATAGTTACATCATACCAGATACCCATCCCCCTGTCGGGCGTAGCAGGGTTCCAGTCGACCCAGGTGATAGTGAGATCCATACCTATGGGGGGATAGATCTCAAGTGCAAGGCAATTTTTTTGTCCGGCTTTTGCGTATTGAGCAATGTTGAAGGTATACAAACGGTATGCACCCTCCATCTGAGTGGAATCAGCAACTTTATGTCCGTTTACCCAGAGAATTGCACGGTAATTTACGCCATGGAACTTCAGCCACACTTGTTTACCTGCGTAATCGGATGGAAGATCAAACTCTGTCCGGTACCACCACGATGATTCGAAGGGATTACTTTCCGGGGAATCCCATCTGCGCATACCAGGCAGTTCCATGATGTTATTTCCGTAATAAGGATCAGGGTACACTTTATTTTTTACGAGCGCGGCAAGCACAGTCGAGGGTACCGTGGTGGGATACCAGCCCTTCGAATCATAACCGGGTTGGGATATGACCCCACCGCCGTCCATGATACGTACCATTGGCATTAACAGGCCCTCAGCCTGATCAGCCGACGACCGAATAAACCAGTGGTCGCGTAGAACCATGCTGTTTCCTGGAGATGTTTGCGCGAAAACATTCAATGACAGGAAAACTGATAATAGTAATAATGTTAAAAGAATACGTGATTTCATAAGTGCAGGGCATTTGATTTTAGGCAATTTATGAAGATCGTGAGTTTGTGTTGACTTTAATTATTCAATTCCCTTTAGCAAGTTGTTTATACAAATCAGTATCTAACTCTTCCAGACCTGTTATTCCATGCAAGTGATTAACAGAAATCCATGGTAACCAGGTACGATGTGCTCCAATACCTCTGACAGGTCCCATACGCCAGTGTTCCTGCTGCCAGCCGGGTCCTTTTAAATCGTATGTACGACCTGGCAGAGCCAACATCGCTTTTGTCCCATGCAGAAGGATGCGTGCAACATCAAGGTAATGATCATCTTTTGTATATCTATATAGCCGAGCATAGGCAGGGACAGCCCAGTCCAAATACTGATCCACCCCTCCTATATCGTTAGAACCAATCCCATTAACGCCGATTGTGGATACGCCAGGCTTCCAACCCAAATCGGCTGAATGGGCACCTATTGGCATTGGAACATTCCATATCCAAATCCAGCTTTCGGTGTAACTGCCTGCTGTCTGAGCATAGTCGAGCCATTTGGTTTCCTTAGTATTTTCATATAAAACCAGGAAGGCTTCCAGAGACAACATTCCTGACTCTTTGTCGGCAACGGTTGGAGTACCGGTTGCACCAAGGAATACACACTTACTTCCAAAGTTTTCCCAAATATAATCTGCGGCATGAATCGCCGAGTTGAGGTATTTCTTATCACCTGTAACTTCACTCATCTTCACAAGCAAAGGCACGGCAGCATAGCTTGTTACACCAGTGGTCCCTTCTTTTACCGCTCCGGTTTTATCCATCCAGGTCATGGGGAAAGACCCATCTTCGCGCTGCTGTTTAAGNAACCAGTCGGTATAAGACTTTGCCCATTTGAACCAGGATGGGTGTTGGTGCCCATGAGCCTGTTCCTGTCGGATCAGGTCCATCATTGTTGACATATCTTCTGCCCATGAACGAAGAGAGAACGCTGTCCCGGTATGAACGGCGCCAGGCTGACCAGTTCTTATATCGAAGCCTTCTCCGCAAGGAGGTGACACCGGCACAATACGTATGAGACTGGAAATGATCATATCTCCTAGTTTTCTCATTCTCTGACCACGTGGGCTCTTATCGCGGTCACTTTCGAGCAGCAATTGTTGTGCTACCTCGACATGCTTACCGCAGAAACCTATAACTATCTTCGGCCATATATCAAGTTCTGCAGCAGTCGGGTCAATATCAATGCCAATAGACCTGGCCCAATNAATCAGTTCCTGATTCTGATTTGCTGCCGGGGTTTGTCCAGGCTGGCCACCAGGAGCACGNAANATTTGCTTCATNAAAGNGGGCCTGAATGAGCCGGGTTTACCCGAGACAGCATCAATAACGAATGGAATGCCTGCCCGGTCCTTTACTACTAAAACGCGGTCAGCAAGATGATCGATAAGTGTAGTCCGAACAACCTCGACATCTACCGGAGTAACCTTCGGTTTCAGGTTCTCCCATGCCCATCGCCATGCATCGCGTTCCATGTCAGAGAAAGAATTGCTTTTTCCAAAGCGGAAGGCCACCTGGTAGCTCTGTGAGAACCCTGCTTTGACCGGATGATAGCGATGATGTATAACAGGAGTTGCACCTGAAGCTGCCGGCCCCCCTCCAAAAAATCCTCCTCCGAACTCTTTTGTTGTGCCGGGTAACCAGAATCCGATTTCAATTCCTCCTCCCGCAACTTCGCTGGCACCTAATGCTCCAAACTGAATTTTTTCATCAATCACCGGTTTGTTTGCCTGTTGAGTTGTCTCAGTTATTGTTGTTGCCCCGTTCGGAATAGGATCCAATACGGCTACCCAATTCCCGTTATGAAATGAAAGACCAAACAGTGGAGCTGAGAGGTAGTCCTCTCTTATGTTAAATTGCTTTGCGTTGTAATATAAACTACCACCTATTGCCCTGGGGTTAGTGTGTGGTTCCCCATAAATCAATCCGGGCGCAAGATATTCTGCATCCTCCCATTTGACTGTGGGTTGGGTCGACAGCCGTATCGCAGAATAGAATCCAGCACTGTCCTCAGTACCGGTAACATTTACTTTCCGGCTGACAAACAAATCATTGCCCGAGATATTCCATTGATCTTCGACCTCAAATTTTGCTCCACTTTTGTTAACCAACTTTACCCTGGCTACAACTGAGTTAGTCTCCTTATTCACTGATTTGTAACCAACAGCCAACTGAAGCAGGCTGTCTTTGCCGTTAAAGACTTCAATCTGCGCAGGTTTTCTTTGGGTCATATAGGGTTCTTTTCCGTTGGAGATTTCGATACCCCATCCGTTGCCTGTGAAATAAACGAACGAAACAGTCGCCCCGTTTTTGAGGTTACCAAGATCTACACGTTTACCCTGTTGAGTGCAACCTGTTACCAAAGCCAGACAGATCACAAGAATTAAGTACTTTTTGAAAATTTGAATTTTTCTCATCGATTAAGTTCACTTTAAAATTCTTTCCTGGTGCAGATTTGTGTAATAATAAATCAGTTTATTCCGCTTGCACATAGTTTTTTACGATCCTTCTTCAATTCCCTTTAGCAAGTTTCTTATAGAGTTCCGGATCGAACTCTTCCGTTCCTGTAATACCGTAGAGGTGATTGACGGAAATCCAGGGCAACCAACTCCTGTGTGATCCGTAACCTCTGTTACGTGACATACTCCAGTTTTCCTGTTGCCATCCCGGACCTGATAAGTCGTATGTGCGTCCGGGCAATGCTAACATAGCCTTGGTATTGAACAACAATATTCGTGCGATATCCAGGTAATGTTCTTCATTAGTATATTTATACAACTTTACATAATCAGGTGCCCCCCAGGCCAGGTACTCATCTACCCCGCCCGATGCTTTAGCTGTTATACCCTGAACTCCAACCGTTGATACTCCATGCTTCCAGTTCAGAGTAGAATCGTTAGCACCAACAGGCATTGGCACATTCCATATCCATATCCAGCTTTCGGTGTAATTACCAGCGGTTTTAGCATATTCAAGCCACCTGGGATCCTTTGTAGACTCATACAGGCTTAAAAAAGCATTTAGGGAAAGCATTCCGGCTTCCTTATCTACAATATTCGGATTGTCCGTAGCTCCACCTACAAACACACCCTTGCTGCCGTAGTTCTTCCATATGTAATCCGCGGCACGGATCGCTGTGTTAATATATTTTTTCTGACCTGTCACTTCGCTTAGTTTAACAAGGAATGATACCGGGTTATAACTGCTTGTTCCTGAAGCCTCATTCACAGTTCCTTTTCCTGCGTTCCAACTCCTGGCGAAAGAACCGTCTTCATTTTGTTGTTTCAATAGCCAGTCTGCAAATTGAATACACCAGCTAAGCCATTCCTGATGGTCGTGTCCATGACTTTTCTCACGGCGATATGAGTCGATTAAAGTGCGCATACCCTCCGAGGGTGCTCTGAGGTTCATCACTACTGTTGCCTGACAGTCTGGCTTGCCAGTCCACAGGTTGAAACCTTCCCCTGCAGGAGGAGACATTCCGACTGTCTTGACAAAACTGTTAATAATCATTAATCCCTGTTTCCTCATCTTCTGACCACGGGGACCGGGATCACGGTCTCCTTCCAGCAATAACTGATCTGCCGATTCTATGCCTTTAGAAACAAAACCCATCAATATCTGCGGCCATCGGTACAGCTCATAGGCATCAGGGTCAAGGTCAATACCAAATTCAGCTGCCCACTTTGAAAGTTTTATATTAGATTCCATGCTCATCTCGTTACTTTCCATCATTCTGTTTAATGGACGATTAGGCTGAGGTTGCTGGTTCGCTGCAGGCATTCTTGCGGGCCTTCTTCGATATGAGCCTGGGTTTCCGGTTACAGCATCGTAGAGAAATGGAACTCCTGCCAGATTGCCTACCACGAGAACATGATCTGAAAGATGATCTATTAAAGTACGGCGAACAACATCGAGGTCGACAGTTGAGACTTTAGGGTTCAGACTCTCCCATGCCCATCTCCACACTTCGCTTTCTATATTGCGAAAAGAATCGTTATGCCCAAAGCGGAATGCCACCTGGTAGCTCTGAGAGAACCCCTCCGTTACAGGATTATAGCGACGCCTCACCAATGGGGCTACCGGTCCTCTGCCAAACCCGCCTCCGTATTCATCGGTAGTACCTGGCATCCAGAATCCGAATTCAACTCCACCACCTGAAACTTCGTGTGCTCCAAGGGCTCCGAATTTAATATGTTGGTCTATAACCGTTGTATTGGCCGGCGAGATACTCTCCTCTGCAGAGGTTTCACCATTTGGTGCGGGATCCAGCACTGCTACCCAGTTTCCATCATTGAAGGAGAGCGTAAACAGTGGAGCAGACAATAGATCCTCGCGTATTGAAAATCGTTTGGCCTGATAATTCAATGTGCCGCCAGGAGAAGTGTCCCCGTCGTATGTTGGATCACCGTAGAGCAGGCCGGGAGCTAAATATTCTGCATCTTCCCATTTGACTGTGCGCGGGGTTAAGAGCCTGATTGCTGAATAGAATCCTGTACTGTCCTCAGTACCTGCAACATTCACTTTCCGGCTGAGAGACAACACATTACCAGAGATTGTCCAACTGTCCTCAACATCAAACCTAGCTCCTCCATCGCTTGCCAACTTTGCTTTTCCTACTATTGAATTAGTTTCCTTTTTTAATGATTTGTAGCCGGCGGCAAGCTGATGCATGTTCTGCAGGCTACGAAATACCTCTATCTGGGCAGGTTTTTTTTGCATTAGGTTCTGCGTCAAACCGTTTGATATTTCGATACCCCAATCACCACTTCCGTCGCGAACGAACGAAACGGTTGACCCGTTTTGCAGGTTTCCAAGGTCTACCCGATCACCTTGATGAACACATGATGACGATACCGTCAAAAAAACGCCAAGGCTTACCAATTTGCCAAACATCTGTATAATCTTCATAAATAAAATATTTTACTCAAAATTTTGGTTTTAATGTCTCTTCATATCATTTTCAATCAGATCGTTCAGATTGTTCACCGGACGTTCCAGATCAAATGGGATTGGTTTCCGGCTGAATTGCTGAAAATAAAGGAGGCAGGCATCTTTCCATACCTGTGCATTTACACTTTGACTCCGAAGTTTTCTTTGAACTTGTGCAAATCGCTCCTGATCCACATAAGGTTTTACTTCATCCCATACTTTCTGAAATTGCCGTACCTGCTGCAAACCTGTATCATAATGGTAGCATAGATCTTCCCACAAGGTTCGTCCATTTTTCATCTTATAATCCCATGGCAGATGATGGAACCATAACAAGTAAATTTCAGGACAGGTCTTTAAATCTGAAAACTGAGAATTAAGCGGTTCATGGTACTGACTCACTGCATTGCTGCCTGCCAGAGTACGATCAAATCCTATTCCAAGGGTATCGGCTTTATGATAATATGGAGGAGTCCAATCTTTTCTCATTCGTGCAGGGGCCCACCATGGTCCTGGCCCATAATGCTCATTTGCTGAAAAAATGTGGTGCAATCCCAGCGGCATCATATAGTTTACAGCTGCTTCCCTGCTTTCAAGTATCATTTTCTTTATAGGATTCAGAAAATTCTCCGTCCATTCATTTGAGAAATCAGCATGCCCGGAGTTTCCTGAAGTGAATTGAAAAAATGTGAGCTTAATCCATTCATCAGCAATTTGTTCACTAGTCAACTTATTGTTCCATGCTATCCGGCCAAAAGCATACCAGTTCGCCTGTGCAAAAGGGTGTCCGCACCAGTTGGCATCATGCCCGATATTTGAGACACCGGCAATTGCGGTATGCTTTTGTGCAAAAATGCTCCCATCGGTGCAACGGGCAACAGTGCTGCCTGCTCCTTCCTGATAAGTGTCGCTCTGTAAGAATTCTTTCCACATTGAAGCGAGAAATACAAGGTGGACAGACTGCCCCAGATATTCCTGGGTTATTTGTACTTCAGGCATCACAGAAGTTTTTTTCATAGCTCCAAACAGAGGGCTGAATGGTTCTCTTGGTTGAAAATCAATTGGTCCGTTTTTTACCTGAATAATAACATTTTCACGAAACTTTCCGTCGAGAGGCATAAATTCCGAATAAGCTTGCTTTGCACGATCTTCATCTGAGGCAGTATAAACAAAAGCCCTCCACATCACAATTCCTCCAAAAGGTTTAAAAGCATCCGCAAACATATTTGCTCCATCAGCATGTGTACGTCCGTAATCCTGAGGACCAGGCTGACCTTCACTATTTGCTTTGACAAGGAATCCTCCAAAATCAGGAATCAGTTTGTATATTTCCTGTATCTTAGTTTTCCACCATTTAATCACTTCCGGATCCAGTGGGTCATCGGTTTTTAAACCTCCGATTAATGTTGGAGAAGAAAACTTAATTGAAAGGTAGGTTTTAACTCCGTAGGGACGCAGCACCTCAGCAATAGCTTTCACTCTTTCGAGGCATTCCGTGGTCAGCATCAATTGTGACGCATTGACATTATTGAGTACTGCCCCATTAATACCTATTGAAGCATTGGCTCTGGCATATTCCCTCCAGAGAACTTTATCTTTTTCAGTGACAGATAGTGAATCTGTTCCATGACGCCAAAAAACTGAAGGTCCTGCGTATCCTCGTTCAATGGATCCATTTAGGTTATCCCAGTGATCCAGCAAACGACGTTCGTACGATGGGTTAATAGTCTCCTCGTTTATATTCTCTCCGGTTTGCTGGCGACGCAGCAGTTCATAAACACCATATAAAATTCCCAGATCGTTATTTGCCTGAATCCCGTTCAAGGTTAGTTTAAAACCATCTCCTTTGATCGTTTTATCGGGTCTGACACTGAGAACGACCGAAGTTTCTGCCTTGCCCAGCCAACCATGCTGCAATTCCTGACGTGCAATATCGATTGTGGCAGACTTCTTTGTGCAGATAACATTCACAGGCGAACTACTTTTAACTCTAAGCCATAGATTATGGCCATCTTCAGCCTGAAGAAATAAAGATTGAATTAAAATAAACACACAAAGCAATATCTTCATATCTAAAGTAATTTATAGAAATAATCATAAACACTTCAATTCATATGTTCAAACAGTCGGGGATGACGGGAATTTACTGAATGGTTAATGTTGCCATTTTCAGGTTCCTGTTATCTGAACTGTTTCCATACCATACTTCATATTCTCCGGAAGTGACAGCCATTTTTCCGCTTGTCCGGTCGAAGAACTCAAATGAAGCAGAGGGCAGGCTTACAACCGCCTGACCAGATTTTCCTGCAGCCAGTTCAATCCTCTTGAATCCCTTCAATGTTTTAAGAGATCCATCTTTATCATTTACTTTGTGCACATATACCTGGATGATTTCTGTTCCGGCACGTTTTCCAGTATTTGATACGGGAATAGTAATTTCAATGTTTCCGTCCTTACTGATCTTATTTCGCGAGATCTCGGCTGTTCCTATTGAAAAAGTCGTATAGCTCAGTCCAAAACCAAAGGGAAAGAGAGGATCAGACATATAACGATAAGTCCGTCCTTTCATCGAGTAATTCTCGAAATCTGGCAGTTGTTGCGAGCTCTTGTAGAAAGTGACCGGTAGTTTACCCGATGGGTTAAAATCTCCAAAAAGAACATCGGCTACGGCCTGACCGCCTGATTCTCCACCGTACCATGCCTGAAGGATAGCATCGCAGTTTTCTGTTTCAGGAATGAATCCAACTGCAGATCCTGAACAATTCACAAAAATGACTTTCTTTCCTGACTCTTTCAATATTTTGATACAATTACGTTGTACCGCAGGTAATTCGATATCTGTCCGGTCGCCACCTTTAAAGCCCGGTAATGATACCGGCATTTCTTCACCTTCCAGAGCATTGGAAAGGCCGCCAACGAACACAACTACATCAATTCCTTTCAGCTTATTTAGCAATGCGGTATAATCCATGTCAGACTCTTTTCCAAGATTAAATTCAATTACTGCCTGCCATGTATTAAGCTGTGCAAAGAGTATTTCTATTTTATATTTCTTACCCGCTTCAACCTTAAATGAAGTCTTCGAAGTAAGCGCTCTCCAATCCTCAAATTTTGTGACGGATACACCATTTACCTTCAACTCAAAAGAACCGGCAACCCCGCATTTAAATAGAATCTCTTCCGTTTTGGAAGGTACNAACTCGGTTTCAAACCTGGCTGAGAATTTTTCAAGTTGCACTCCTGGAGCTAATGCAGTCTTTCCCTCTGTGGCTAGTTTTAAAGGGCTTGCAAGCTGTTGACTAGCAACAGGATTTCCAGTCATATTACTATTATTCCAATAAGTTGCTTTAAACCCCTGCTTCCCGTCAATAGAACATTTCGGGATGAAACTTTCAAGTACCTTATTGTCAACAATATCACAAGCTTTGTCGTAAAAAAGCTTATCGGCTGATACCTTAGACTTAATACCATCAAGAATTGTTATTGTACGGACCGGCGTTCCATTATAATTTCCCCATAACACTCTGGCATTATCAGCATTAGGACCAATTACAGCAATCTTTTTACCGGATTTCTTTAATGGAAGAATATTATTTTTATTCTGAAGTAAAGTCATTGTTTCATGTGCCATATCCAACGCGAGTTTTCTGTGCTCTTCATTGTTTATAACTGAAGCCGGAATTTTTGTCCAGGGAACAATAGCATCATCATCCATTTCACCCAGGTCGAAACGTCCGACAAGTAATCTTAACAAACTTTTATTTACATTATCCTCTGTTATCAAATCCTTTGCGACAGCTCCCGGAAGTTTCTTATAATTATAATCCTGCCATGCGCATTCCACATCAGTTCCCGAAGGAACGCTTCTAGCTATTGCATGAGTGGAATCAGATGAGAATTTATGGCCGTTATAAAAGTCAGTTATCGCATCACAATCAGACGTAACAAGATATTTAAAGCCCCAATCATCGCGGAGAATTCTTTGCAACAACCTGGAATTGCCACAACATGGTTCATCCTCAAGACGCTGATATGCACACATTACCTCCCTTACCTCAGCTTTCTGAACCAACTCTTTGAAGGCAGGCAGATATGTCTCATACAAGTCTTTTGGATCTACATTTGTTACATTTAGAGAATGACGGCTCCATTCGGGACCAGAGTGTACTGCAAAGTGTTTTGCACAAGCCAACANCTTCCTGTACCTGGCATCGGCAGGCCCTTGTAAACCTTTAACTACAGAAATTCCCATGCGAGAAGTCAGGTAAGGATCCTCACCATAAGTCTCCTGACCTCTGCCCCAGCGCGGGTCGCGGAAAATATTAACATTTGGAGTCCAAACCGAGAGGCTTAGAAATCGCGTATTTTCCTGTCCTTTTTGTTTTGATTCAGTATACCTGGCTCTTGTTTCATCCGAAACAGCGTTGAAAATATTAAATAAAAGCTGATCATCAAACGATGCTGCCATTCCAATTGGCTCGGGGAAGACTGTTACATTTTCATTATTTGCCAGTCCATGAAGTGCTTCACTCCACCAGTTGAACTTTTTAATCCCAAGACGAGGGATGGCATTAGATTGATCGCACATCAACTCAGCTTTTTCTTCCAATGTTAACCGGGTTATCAGATCTTTGGCCCGTTCTTCAGAGCTTAAAGCAGGATTTTGATATGGGAATTTCTGCGCCCAAATGGCTGAGGTCAGAATAAATCCCAGAGTAAAAAACAGAGCTTTCTTCATAATAAATATATTTATAGTTTCTGCAATTAATTAAGATGGAATAATTATTGTATTCTCTTCAATTTTGCNGCAAACCCGCCTCTGCGTAATAATTTCACACTCACAGAGCTTGATTTATCTACTGCCATATACTGCGTTGAGAATTCTTTATCATGTTTACCATCAGATATAAGAGTCAGCTTATACATAACTCCATCAGGTAAAAAGTCAAATTTCAGAATCTTGTTTTTTTCAAATCTTTCAGAATTAAGTCCTCCAATGTACCATGAATCACCTTTCTGACGGGCAATAATTATATCACGGCCCGGATAGCCGTCGAGCAATTTCGTATTGTCCCATGCATTGGGGACTTCTTTAAGGAAAGATCTGGGTGCATCGGGTAGATCATAATAACCCGATGGCCTGTCGGCCAGATGCTGCATACCTGATTCGAAAACGACACTCAGTGCCAGCTCGTGTCCGTATGATGTAATATGAGGATTCTGGGAATCGGTAAAAGTTACAGGAGTATAATCCATTGGACCGACCACGTTTCGTGTGAATGGTAGTATCGTATTATGTTCGGGAGCTGTTGTAGTGAATTCAGGGCCGTTATTGTACCATTCTGCACCCCGAACTCCTTCGTGCGTCATAAGGTTTGGATATGTACGTTCCCATCCCCGCGGTACAATACAACCATGAAAATAAACCATCATTTCAAATTTGGCTGCATCATCAAGAATATCAAGGTAATATTTGATCATATCCTGTTTTTCACTTTCGAAAAAGTCGATTTTTACACCTGCAACTCCCATCTTTTTTAATTTAGTGAATTCTTCAACCCGGTTTTCATGCGTAAGCATCCGGTCGCGGGGTGTTGAAGTGACTCCTGTATGTTTTCCACCTGAGTTATACCACATAAGAGGTTTTACTCCTTTTGAATGTATATATTTTAAAGCATCTTCAAGATTTCCTCCATTGCTCATTGTATCCCATTCCCAGTCAAGAAGAGTGTATGGCCAATCCATGCTGGCAGCCAGATCAGCAAAATCACATACAATTTTATAATCCTTTGTTCCATGGTTACTCGACCAGTAGTTCCACGATACAAGACCAGGTTTGATCCAATCGGTATTCTTTATAACAGATGGCGGGCAAACATCTTCGGTAAGTGTTGATTCAACAATATCTGACAGACTGCCTAAGATAACTATTCTCCATGGCGATTTCCACGGAAGAGCAATGGTTGGAGCCGATTCCCCCTGTCCATTACCGTCCTTAGCATCAGGAAATGTGATTTTATACAAGGATTTATCAGTAGCGTTACTAAGTTTTGAACCACAATAACCACGGTTCACATCTGCTTCGTGTATAAGATACCAGCAGTTGTTATCTGTTAAATTAAAGAGGGCAGGATAGCACCAGCTTTGCTGAGTGTTATCGTCGTTCATGGTAATATAGAGCCCTTCATTTGCAGTATTCCACTTTTCCAGCCATCGTTTCGCTGACTGGGGTATGCTATATGAAGTAAACTCATCTTTAACAACAAAGGAACCTTCCTTCTCAGGAAACTCATAGCGGAATGCCATACCATCATTATATGCCCTTAAGATTAAATTTAGTTTTGCTTTACCCGGATTTTCAAACGAAATCACTGTCTCATTGGCAAGATTGTTACACTGACTTCGTTTCCCATGTAAAGCAGAATATTGTTCCGTAACCAGAAGTGTTTTTCCTGCTTTCAGGAATTTAAGTTCTTTTGAAAAATCCTGATCACTGCGCGACAGCCCCAAATTAATCCTAGGTATAGCCTCGCAAATCTTGCCATTGCTATTTAAATTTANTTTAATATACCATTCACCTATGTCCTGGTTCTGCTGGTTGTAAAGAGCAATACTTATCTTTTGGTTTGGCGAGACAACAGTTACTTTCTGAGATGTTGCGCCTAAAGCTAAAAAGATTGAAAGACAGGTTAATATTAAATGCTTCATCTGTTAAATTAAGATTTGGTTGGATACTATAAATTATTTTTATCTCTTATAATCATTCTCAAACTTTTTTCCTGACATGGTGAATAAAATAAACCAGTCAGGTTACTCAGCAACATTGACTTTATAACCTAAAATTGTAAGCATCTTGGCCGCATACCGCCTTCCAAACTTCCGGTATCCTTCAGCATTGAAATGCAGATTGTCACGCCCATCAGTGCATCCGGCTGAAGAAATAACATATGAATTGTGAACTGTCTGCGGCAGGGTAGCAATAATTTTATTCATGCTCGCACATACACCTCCCTGATCTGCATTCACTACTTCCCCGGCGAGAAGTGGTACTTTTCTGGCTTTAAGATGAAGATCTTTTATAAGGTTGTTGTAAACTACTTTGACTTTTTTGGTCCACAAACTGTCATTCGTATTNGACTCGCCCTGATGTAACAGGATACCTTTTATTACACCTTCTTGCTGGGCCAATTTTGCTATCTCCACAAGCTGAGCATATGGATTTCCACCGTACTCCTTGATTATGTTTGTCATCCACGAGGGAGCTGTTGATGCATATACCTGAAAATTATCCCTGTCGAACAATTCAATTTTGCAGCCTGCCACTGAGACGTTTATTACACCAACNCTGATATTTTTAGGAAGATAATCTATCAAAGTTCTTCCAAAATAATCTGCAGGAGTAAGCCCGGTATGGCATCTGCATAAAGGAGGAACTGCAGTATACCATTTACCTTTTACTCTGCCGAGGTTGGGACAATCAACCGCTTCCAATACTTTAAACCGTTCATTTACGGTTGTGTCCTGAGGTTCAATTCTTGCATTCCCCTCCATGTTTGACTGTCCGAAACATAAAAAGATATAAAAATTCGGATTTTGTGAATAAGTCTTTATAGTTAAAAGAAATCCTGCTATCAGTAGCAATCCAATTTTAGTTTTCATCATCTGCAGTTTTAAAGTTAATTATACATTCTATTTAAACAGGAGCTGGGCAAAATTATAAAGGTTGTTCCTCCATACAGGCCAGGTATGTCCTCCGGGATATTCGCTATATGTGTACTTAACCTTCAGTTCATCCATTTTTTTAAGCAGTGCCTGGCAATTATTATATGCAATATCCTCTTTACCGCCAACTCCTATCCAGAGAAGATTAAGATTATTTTTAATCTTGTCAATATTGGTTTTCATAAAATCATACTGTTTATTAGCAAGTTCANTCTGNGCNGGCATTAACCATCCNGAACTGAATACACCGAGATATGAAAACAGGTCAGTGTTATTAATTCCAACAAAAAGAGTTTGTATGCCACCCATCGACAGCCCAGCAAGAGCCCGGCTCTTTGAACCTGTTTCAGCACGGTAATTTTTTTCGACAAAAGGAATTATACTTTGTTTCAATTCTCTTTCAAACATCCTGAGTGTATTTTCGCCAAAACCCTGTCCGCTTACATTTCCATCAGGCATTACAATCAGCATAGGTTTAGCTTTATTAGCTGCAATCAGGTTATCGAGGATCAGATCAGTTTTTCCCTGTGTTGCCCATCCTCTTTCATCTTCGCCACCACCATGCAATATGTACAGCACAGGATATTTTTCGTTGATATTAACATCGTATCCTGCAGGTTTATAAATATAAAACTGACGCCAGCTGTTAAAAGCAGTTGAAAAATAACGCTTTATGCAAATTTCGCCATGAGGTACATTTTTTTCTGCATAATAACCATCTCCTTTAAAAGGCACTTCGATGCCGCTGGCCATTCTGCCCATTCCGTAAAATGTTTCACTGGCAGGATCTGCTAAAGCCAAACCATCGACAAGAAGTGAATAATAATGAAAACCCTCAGTCAAGGAATCCGTTGTAACCTCCCAGATTCCCACGCTGTTTTTTACCATATCGTATTTCTTCACCAGATCAAGCTGAACCTTTTGGGCATCAGGGGCTTTAATGCGAAATATTGCACGGCTGTCGGGCAGTATCTGCGGGTATTTCACTCCTCTTATATTTGAAGAAGGTGGTATGCCGCANACGCTGTATTTGTTGAATTTTGATACATCGACAGGTTTAAAAATAAGCTGTGAAAACATGAATAAAGAATTCTTCCACACTTTAAAGTCGTGCACTCCGGGTTCAATATAATATATATGAGGAACATTGTTTGCATTAAGGTAATCGTGTGTACGCTGGCTGTATGTAATCAGACCGTCGTCGTCACCGCAGGAGATCCAGAGCAATTTCAACTTTTTCCTGGCATCTTCAGGGTTTGGCAGTAATTGCTCAGGTGGTTTAGTATTTGGAGCGGAGGAGAATCCACCTATCCAGGCAAACTGATCGAGGTTGCCCAGTCCGAAATTCAATGATTGTCCACCACCCATAGACAAACCTGCNATAGCACGATGTTCACGGTCTTTAAGAACCGGGAATTTCTTTTCAATAAACGGAATAAGATCGTTTAAAAGATCTTTCTCAAACGTGGCAAATGCCTGAACTTTGTCAGGTGCCATTATATTCCCTTTGGCCGAGTCATCCTTGGTAGCACGGCCGTTAGGCATAACAACAATCATCGGTTCAATCTTATTTTCTGCATAAAGATTATCAAGAATAACTTGTGGATGGCCTCCGTTTAGCCATTCCTTCTCATCACCTCCAATTCCGTGCAAAAGATATAAAACCGGGTATTTTTTGCTTNTTGAATAAGCCGGCGGTGTATAAATTATGGCCCTGCGATTCTTACCAACAGTCTTCGAAAAGTAACTGATNGTATCTATTTTCCCATGAGCAATTCCTGTGCGAAGAGAGTCAAAACCTGCAGGGGCATGCTTTACGATATTCTGTGCATTTGCAGTAAAAATGACTGCAAT
>JGI20214J51088_10000855_pt1 | contig 20745 bp, 16 predicted proteins | sample WetSurMetagenome_FD_51088 | JGI IMG/M metagenome (IMG submission 51088) | reverse complement strand
TGACGGTAGCTACTCCTGATGCCACAATAAATCCTGTCGATACTCTTTGCCAGAACGGCCCGCCAGTAATGCTCACCGCCCACGACCTAGGAGGGGTATGGGTTGGAGACGGTCTTACAGGAAATAGCTTCTCCCCTTCCCTGGCTGGCCCGGGGGATCATATGATCACATACGATCTTAACAAGCCGGGGTGCACCGACAAGGATACCATAATCATTACGGTGGTCTCGGTCCCCGTTGTTTCTATTGACAGGGTGGGAACGCTTTATATCAACACCGCTCCCGTGAAGCTTATCGCCATGCCGACGGGCGGAACCTTCTCGGGGCCCGGTATCACAGGCTCAGATTTCAGCCCGAACGAAGCGGGCCTCGGAACTCATGTGATCACATACACAACTGCCGTTGACAAGTTCGGCTGCTTTTCCGAAGATACGATACATATCCAGGTGGTGTTTCCTCCGGTTCCATCCGCATACTGGCTTCCCGACACATCCGGCTGCACCCCGCTGACTGTGCCCTTCAGGAACCTCAGTACCGCGGGCGAATCATTTATATGGGACTTTGGCGATAAGACCTACTCGGCTGAGAAAAATCCTGTACATACCTATTATATCCCGGGAAATTATATTGTCAAATTGCTTGTTTCGAACATAGTTGGATCCTCGTCCCACCAGGGTATCATCAGGGTCTACCAGAGCCCGGCAGCTATTTTTGATGCTTACCCGACCAATGTCGTGAACAATGAACAGGTGGTGGTATTTTATAATTATTCGACAAACGCCAGCACATACCTGTGGAATTTCGGGGACAGCGCAACTTCCACAGAACTGAATCCCTGGCATAAATTTGAAAATCCGGGCACCTACAGTGTCTCCCTCCTTGTAAGCTCAGACGCCGGTTGCAAGGATTCAACCGTAATTAAAACTCCAATACTTGTGAAATGGAGGGAAGGGTTCATCAAGTACCCGAACGTTTTCAGGTGGAACAGGTCAGGGCCGACCGGCGGCTTCTGGAGCGAAGGGGTAAGTCCGGATATGGATTGCGTTTTCAGGCCCTTCTTCGAGAATGTGATTGATTATGACCTCCAGATCTTCAACAGATGGGGGATCCTCATATACGAAAGCCACGATCTTCACAAAGGGTGGGACGGGTACTACGGGACGAACAACCTTGCCATCCAGGGCGTATATGTCTGGAAGGTCAAGGGCCAGTATGCTGACGGAACCTATTTCAGCACAGCGGGTGACGTCACCTTCCTGCACTGAAACAGCAGTAGCTGATTCAATTTCTGCATTGGTACCAGGATCTGCGCCTCAGGCTAATCCGCTTTTACTTTTACAACGATTTTTAGGACGTTTCCTTTTGATCCATCCGCCAGGCCCGGCTTATGGGCATCCGAAGGGAAAAAAATGAAGAACCTGCCAGGAAGGGCTAAACGCTCTGTCCCCCCCGAAACGGTCATGAATTCAATATCCTTTTCAGCATCATATGGCTGGATCATGGTCCTTTTATACGACAACGGTGCAATACCAATCCATTCCTTTCCTTCTGTCACGTACTGAATGTCGATATACTTCCTGTGAGCCTCAAAAGCAGCCTCCCCGGCATCCTTGGTAAGATACCTGCTTACGGTTGCATAAAGCTCATCTCCCAGGATATCATATCTTTTAAGCTCCATCTTGCCGAAATCATTATCCCTCAGGAATTGAAAGGCTTTTTCCCACCTTTCCCGGTGCTTCCTGTATGATTCCGAGAACTGACGCCGGTCAATCGATTCATCAGGGACCGACTTCCATCCTTCGAGCCACTCCTTCTTTTCGAACCATTTATCGGTCTTCTTCCCGCTTTGATCACCGGCGTTCCGGGAAGGATTCAAAGCGCTGAACAATGTCGACAATATCATAAGGATCAGAATATTATTCATTTACTTATTTTTTTATAATGCAAAAGACCAAATGTCTCCTCCGGGTCTCCTCCCTGTTCCTCTGTGAAAGTTCTTCCGGTAATCAAAGGTACTTTTGAAGGTCCTTATAGCAATCCTTCCAGAAAAGCTCGGCCGTCAGGCTCTCCATTGAAGGTACAGGAGCCGGCTTTTTCCGCGAAGTGTAAATTGATCCGCTCAGCACAGAGTTATCTTCAATCAGGTCAGCCAGTTTACCGGCGATCTTAGCAGGATTCCGCATGAAAGGCGCTGCAATCTTATACATTATCCTGAACCAGGGTTTCTGGTTCCTGTAGATCCCGGACCGGAAAACGCCGGGATTAAATCCAAAGCAATTCAGCCTGAGGTTTTTATATTTTGCAGGAAGATAGCTGCACATCAGTGCCAGGTAGAGCTTTGAATTGCTGTAGGCTTTGTACGGCTTGTATTCGCTTTTGACGGGTGTTGCTACAAGGTCCTTTCCGGCAATTTTATAAACAGGCGAGACAATTGCCGCTATCTTAAGCTGAATATCTCTATGACAACCGCTTACTATCAGCTCATTAAGAAGAAGATGAGCAAGAAAATTGACCTGGAATGTATATTCAAGATTATCCCCGGTCATCCTGAAATCGGGCGGGCTAAGGACACCTGCATTGTCTACGATCACATCGAAGGAATGGTATTTGCATATCTTTTCCGCCACTTTTGCGGTCTCCGCAAGGTTGCTGAAATCGGCTTTGAAAAAGCTGAATCTGTGTTCATTGGTCTGAAAGCCGGGTATAGAGCGGCCCATTACGACCACGACCCATTCCCTGTTGAGCAGTACCCTGGCAAGTTCAAGCCCAAACCCCGATGTGCCGCCGGTTATAAGCACCGATTTTACCCTTTTCGCGGTATTGTTCATGCAGACAATAGTTCTAAAAAGCTTCAAACTTAGAAAAATTTGACTTTTCCAGCAAGCACCCTGATGACAAGGTTTGAACAGTATCAGATTTTTTCCTTTAAAAGTGCTTTTCGCAGGTCATTAGGGGATATATTTTCCCTGATCTCCCCTCCTTCAACAATTGAGATCCTTCCTGTCTCCTCAGATACGACGATCACCAGCGAGTCAGTATGCTCAGATACACCGATTGCGGCTCTGTGCCTCATGCCTAAATGCCCCGGCAGGGAGATCCTGTCGGTGATTGGCAGTGGACACCTGGCTGCATAGATTTTCCCATCTTCGATAAGAAGGGCACCATCATGAAGCGGGGAATTCTTAAAGAATATCGTCTCGATAACCGAGGCACTTATGATTGCATCAAGCCGTACGCCGCCCTCGGAGAACAGATCAAGGCTGCTCTTCCTTCCGACCACGATAAGTGCTCCGGTCTTCTTCACCGACATTATCTCGGCTGCCCTTACTATCTCTTCGGCTTCTTTCGGACTGCCGGATTCATCCTCACCTGAACGGAAAAATCTCCGGAATGAAAACCTGTTGTTGAGCTGCCTGTTCCCGATGATTAAAAGGAACCGTCTNACTTCCTGCTGGAAGACAATTATCAGGGCAATAACGCCAACACCCACAACCTGGCCCAGGAGCGCACTTATCAGCTGCATGTTCAGCGCCCTTACTACCAGCCAGAACATATAGATCAGGAATATGCCGATAAAGATGCTGAGCGCCGCCGTACCNCTTATCAGCTTGTAGAGCTGAAAAAGGATGACTGCTACNAGTAAAACGTCAATAAGGTCAAGAATGCTAAAGTGTACTCCCATGTTTAAGTTTTTCAGCCAGTTTGACTGCCTCGACAGCCTCCTTAACATCGTGGACCCGCAGGATGCTGCACCCGTTGAGCAGCGCCACAGTGTTGAGTACCGTAGTCCCGTTGAGGGCTTCATCCGGGGTGATCCCCAGGGTCTTCCATACCATCGATTTCCGGGAGATGCCCGCGAGAAGTGGTAATCCTGCTGCGGAAAAGTCGCCGAGACGTCTCAGCATCTCGAAATTCTGATCAGCAGTTTTACCGAATCCGAATCCGGGATCGATGATTATATCTTTCACTCCCATCGACTGGAGCCTGAATATCCTTTCCCCGAACCAACGAAGGATATCTGCAACAACATCTTCATAAACCGGATCCTTTTCCATCATTCCGGGAGTCCCCTTCATATGCATCAGGATATAAGGAACATTCAGCATGCTGACCGTATGGAACATTTTCTTGTCAGCCTCTCCTCCTGAAACATCGTTTATGATTGCTGCACCGCATTCATCAACGGCCTCCAGTGCAATTTCCGATCTGAATGTATCAATTGAAACAATTGTATCGGGCAATTCCTTAAGGATTGCCCTTACTGCTTCGATCACACGCTTCCTTTCTTCCTCGGCAGGGATCCATTCTGCACCCGGACGGGTTGAAAAACCGCCCACATCAATTATAGCCGCCCCCTCCATGGTCATCTTTTCTGCAACCGACACGACCTGCATGAGGTTCCCGACCCTGCTTTTGCCGTAAAATGAGTCGGGTGTAACATTTATAATACCCATAACCCTGGGTATTGTGAGATCGAGGAGCCTGCCTCTGACATTCAGATATCTTGGTCTTTCGGGCACCAGGTTCGATTTGCCTACGAAAATAGCCAAATTATTAATATAATATTACCAGAGCCCTGAAAGGGCGAAGCAATAATGGGATAGTGGTATATTTAATTTCTTGAAACACAAAGTCCCGATAATTATCAGGACACAAAGTTCAGCGCAAGGTCACACAATGCATGCTTTCGGTATACGTTGCTTTTGATACAGCCCCGGCTATACCTCTAAAGATCAGAGCCCTGCCGGGACGAACCCTACTAAGTGCAGTTTCCTGCACTGCCAGGAAAGACTTACTCCCACTTCACCAGGCTGGTGTCAGTTAAACCGGGACTTACATCTTCAGACCAAAGAAGTAAACTATTCGTTTTAATCTTTGGATCGCCGTTATTACATTTGCATATGATGAATCCGCAGAAAAATGAAGCTTTTTGTAATTGAAGGCGTGGACGGCTCAGGGAAATCGACCCAGCTTAATCTGCTCCGGGAGTTCCTGTCCGGCGAAGGATATAAATGTGAATATCTTCATTTCCCGAGGACCGATTCGCCTTTTTTCGGAGAGCTGATCGCCCGTTTCCTGAGAGGCGAGTTCGGATCGCTCAATGAGGTGAATCCGTACCTGGTGGCGATGCTGTATGCCGGTGACAGGAACGATGCTGCGGGAACCATAAGGAACTGGCTTAACGACAACAAGATAGTTCTGCTCGACAGGTACACTTACTCAAACATCGCTTACCAGTGCGCAAAGCTTGACAGCGCGGTTGATCAAAACCGCCTGATGAACTGGATCCTGAAACTTGAATTTGAACATTTCGGGATTCCTGTCCCCGACCTCAATATCTTCCTCGATGTCCCGTTTTCATTTACGGAAAGAAAGCTGCTCTCGAAGAGGACCGGTAGCGACAGGAATTATCTGAATGGTACTTCGGATATCCATGAGGAGAGTCTGGATTTCCAGCGCAAGGTGAGGGATATCTACCTGAGGGTGGCATCCACAGGGAACAATATGACCGTGATCAACTGCAGCAGGGGAGGCTCGATGCTCCCGGCACGGCAGATCTCAGGCGAGATCCTTGGGGTGATCCGGAAACGAAACCTGATTTGAAATGAGGACACTTAGGTTCATAAGCAGGATAATAACCGGTTTGCTCTTTATCTTTTCCGGGACCGTAAAAGCGATCGATCCCCTCGGATCAGCCTATAAATTCGGCGATTACTTCCGTGCTTTTCACCTGGATTTTCTGCATGGTCTGGCGCTTCCACTTGCCATTCTCCTGTGCACTGCCGAATTTCTCGGCGGCCTGTCGGTCCTCACAGGTTACAGGCTCAAGGTAGGAGCCTGGCTGGTCTTGGTGCTGATGATCATTTTCACCCCTCTGACACTCATACTGGCGCTTCTCAACCCGGTGTCTGACTGCGGATGCTTCGGGGACGCCGTTCACCTGACCAACTGGCAGACCTTCATAAAGAACATTGTCATCCTTGCACTGGTCCTTGTGATCTTTACGGGCAGGAACCGTATCAGGAATATACGCTCCGCCNTATCGGAATGGTCCGCAATGGCGCTGACGGGCCTCCTCTTTGCAGGATTCGCTCTTATGAATCTCAGGTATCTTCCCCTGGTCGACTTTCTTCCTTACAGGATCGGGACCAGCATACCTGAGGCGATGAAGGTACCGGAAGGCAAACCTGCCGATCAGTACAGGACTACCTTTGTGTATGAAAAGAACGGGGTCAGGAAGGAGTTCACGATTGATAATTACCCGGCAGGTGATTCATCCTGGGTGTTTGTGGAACAGAAGTCGCTCCTGATTAAGAAAGGATACCAGCCTGCAATCCACGATTTCAGCCTGACGTCAATAACGGGTGCGGACTCGACCGAGGCAGTGCTGGGAAAACCAGGATATACCCTTCTTCTTGTTGCGAGAAAACTTGGCGAAGCCGGGGGCAACAGGCTCCGGGACGGTCTGAGGTCAGGTCAGGAGTGTATACGGAACGGGATTGATTTCAAGGTTTTAACGGCATCCGGAAGCGATGAGATAATGAAGTTCGGGCAGAGCAGCCTTTTCTTCATGGCTGATGAGACCACCCTGAAAACAATGGTAAGGGCCAACCCCGGGTATCTTCTTTTAAAGGGGGGGTCAATTTCCGGGAAATGGTCATGGGCCTCATTCCCGGGCGAAAAAAAGTTACTGGATGCTGTATCAGCCGACAAACCTGTATTTCCCGGGCCAGGGCGCCTTCCGCTATATGTTGCGACACTCCTGCTGATCCTTGTGATCCTGGGCCTTTCAGCAGATGCAGCCCTTGCTGGGAAAAAGAAATGATCCGGAACAGAAAAATGGAATAGAGCGTTTAATACAGATAGGACCAATATTAATTTTTAATCGAAAACTCATGAGAAAAAAGATCGTTGCCGGCAACTGGAAGATGAATATGGACCTGCCGGATGGACTTAAATTTGCAGAATCATTGAACGAATATTTCAAGGCAAAGCCATCGAAGGCAGAAGTCATTCTCTGCACGCCGTTCATCCATCTTGCAGGTGTTTCGCAGATCGTCAGCACGGGCAGGATAGCATGCGGTGCCCAGAATTGTGCATCGGAACCCGGCGGCGCCTATACAGGGGAAGTCTCTCCCCTTATGATCAGGAGCACCGGGGCGGAATATGTGATCATCGGCCACTCCGAAAGGAGAACCTATTACCATGAAAATGACGGGCTTCTGAATAAAAAGACCAGACTGGCGCTTGAAAATGGCCTCAAGGCCATCTTTTGCTGCGGCGAGGTTCAGAAAGAGAGGGAATCAGGGATCCACAGGGAGGTTGTCAGGAAACAGCTGGAGGATGGATTGTTCAATCTTTCCGAAGTCGACTTCAGCAAAGTCGTGATTGCCTATGAACCCGTATGGGCAATTGGCACAGGGCTTACCGCCACTCCTGAGCAGGCCCAGGAAATGCATAAATTCATACGTGACCTCGTCAGGGAAAGGTACGGGAAAGATTGTGCAGAAGAACTGTCAATACTTTATGGTGGGAGTTGCAAACCTTCAAATGCAGGCGAGATCTTCTCCAAGCCGGATGTCGATGGTGGACTGATCGGTGGAGCTTCCCTGAAGAAGGAGGATTTCTGCGCGATAGTCGAAGCTTTTTAGACGACGGGGCTTTATTAACAATGGTCAGGAGGATCCTCATAACCGGCTTTTTCATGATAGCGTTAACCTGCGGGAAAGTGTTCCCGCAGGCAAAAAGCGTATTCAGCGGCGATCCCGTGAAATTCAGTGAGGAGCTGATTACCTTTATGGGCACCACTCTCACGGAAGAACAGAAAGGGGTAATCAGCTCGTTTATTGCCAAATGGGACAGCGCTGCATTCAGCAAGTCGAACATGGTCCGAATACTGGATTTGGCAGGGCAGCTTAACGGGCGCCAGATGAGGGCATTCCCAAATTTCAGCCAGTTTCTCAAAACACTTACGGACTTCTGCACCTACAAAAGGGATGATGCCTTTCTAAGCTACTGGCTGACCGGATTGAGCGAGATGCTTTTCAACAAGAGATATTCAAATGAAAGCATAACGAAATATATTGAGAATACCAGCCAGTTGATAAAGGAGAACCTCCTCATCAATTCGCCATCGGTCAAATGGAAGGTAAAGAATGCCGATCTGAAGTTCGCCCACGATACAGTCTTCCAGATCATTGTCAAAAATGCCACCCTCACCTGCTATTCTGCAAGGGACAGCACTGAGATCTACAATGTCACCGGGACATATTATCCGGATCTTCAGACGTTCCATGGAGACCGTGGAACCGTTACCTGGGAGAAAGCCGGCTATCCGGCAAATGATGTTTTTGCAGAGATCTCCGATTATACGATCAATGTGAAGAATAACACATTCACATGCGATTCCGCCAGGCTGCATCACAAGACCTACTTCAGGGAACCAATCCTTGGGATCCTTACCGACAAGGCTGCCAGCACTCCCTCCAAAGAGAGGTCGGCTTTCCCGAAGTTTGAGACCTACACGAAGAACTTCCGGATAAAGGACCTCTACGAGGGTGTGAACTACGAAGGAGGGCTTGCCTTTGAGGGTGCACAGGTAAAAGGCAAGGGCGACAGGTTCAATCCGGCAAAAATAATGCTCTTCAGGAAGAACACACTGTTTGTCAAGGTCACATCAGATGAATACATCTTCACAAAAGCGAGCCTGAACAGCCAGGAAACCGCCGCGACCATCTACCTCGACAAAGACTCGATATACCATTCGAACCTGGGGTTTTCATTTAATGCTGCAGTGCGTCAGGTGAACCTGTTCAGGACCAATAACCCGGTATCTCCCAGCCCATACTACGATTCGTTCCACAATATCGACATGTACTTTGAGTACCTCTCGTGGGACATGGAATCTTCGAAGATCATCATTTCGAGGGCAAGAGGGGCGGCATTGGGAGAAGCGAGGTTCATCTCCTCCTCATTTTTCAATGCCGATTACTTCCTTAGGCTTATGAGCCTCGACAATTACAATCCCCTTACCCGCCTGCAGAAATTCAGCGAATGGTTTTATTCCGAAACATTCCCTGTCAGTGATTTCGCCAAATGGCTGAACAAGCCCGAGGAATTTGTTACCGGGCTCTGCATCGACATGGCTAACAAGGGCTTCATCTTCTACGACAGGGCGAACCAGGAGGTTACTATCAAGAAGAAGGTCAGGGATTTCATTGACTCATACGCCGGTAAGAAGGACTATGACGTCCTCTCTGTTTACAGTGAGACAAAGGCGCCGGTCGACAATGCCGAGCTCGACCTTAAAACCTTTGATCTCCGGGTCAGGGGAGTACATGAAGTGTTCCTCAGCGATTCGCAAAGGGTTGCAATATTCCCGAAGAACAGTGAGCTAACAATCGAGAAGAACAGGACACTGCGTTTCGACGGGGTTGTCGAGGCAGGGCTCTTCACGATTTTCGGCCGGGATTTTACCTTCAGGTACGATTCCTTCAAAATAAAGCTCAACAAGATCGATTCAATCAAGGTGGATGTTGAAACTGACAAGAGGGATGCCATGGGAAATCCCATAGCGCATAAAATAAACAGCCTCATCCAGATGACCACCGGTGAGATATATATCGACGACCCAAATAATAAATCGGGGCTGAGAAGCCTTTCCCAGTATCCCATGATAAACGCGATGACTTCTTCCTATATCTTCTACGACCGGATCCCGGGCCTCGAGAACGTATACAAGAAGGAGAACTTCTACTTCAAGATCGATCCATTCAGGTTTGAGAATATCGATCACTATTCCAACAAGGATCTGAATCTTGAGGGTGAGTTCTTTGGCGGAAATATCCTCAAGCCGATGCGGCAGACACTTACTGTTCAGGATAATAACTCCCTGGGGTTCCACATGAATATACCGTCTGACGGTATCGGCGTTTATGATGACGCAGGCAGGTTATTCGACCAGGTCAGTATGAGCAACAAGGGATTGATCGGTGGGGGGACGCTGAAACATATAACAGCTGTGGCAAAATCACCTGAATTCAGGTTCTATCCCGATTCGATGGTGACCCTGGCTGATACATTCAGCATAACAAGGGATCCAAGGGGGCTCTTCCCCGATCTCTCCGCCGGGGATGTTAAAATAAAATGGTACCCTATTAAGGATGAATGGTTTGCATCCAACGCTACTGACAAGGATTTCAGGATGTTCAATAACGGCACCCTGCTCGACGGCAGCCTGATACTCTCGAAAGCACAGGTTACCGGGAAAGGGGTGGTAAATATGCCGGAGTCAAGGGTCAACTCACAGTCGTTCAGGTTTAACTCCAACGCGATAAAAGCCGATACCGCAGACTATTATCTGAAATCCCCGTCAACGAACGGATTTGCGTTTACAGCCGAAAATGCGGCAGCCGATATAGACTTCGCCCTGAAGCATGCCAAATTCCACCTTAACACGGATTCGTCGGCCGTCAGCTTCCCCGAGATACAGTATGTTAGCAAAATGACTGACTTCGACTACGACATGCAGGAAAAGATCCTCTCGATGGAGCAGAAAGGGAGATCATCCGGCAGCCTTATGACGCCTGAGAAGCTTCTCCGGCAGAGTTTTTCTTATCTCGACAAACCAACCTTCTTCTCTGTCAATAACCTCAGAGACACTATTGCCTTTACCTCCCTTAAAGCAAGGTACAATGTCGAAAAAGAATTCATCGAGGCTGAAGGCATCAGCTACATTCATGTGGCGGATGCTCTGATCCAGCCTGACCATGGAAAGCTTGTCATAAACAGGAGGGCCATGATCGACAAACTTACCAATGCCCTGATTGCGGTAAACAATCTGCATCTGATCCACTCGGCTGATATTACGATTGAGTCATCAAAAAGATATTCAGGCAGCGGCGCATACGATTATGTCACTGATAACAATGAAAAGGAGACCATCACCCTTCCGGAACTAACGGTTGATACCCTGACGACCAGCGCCAAGGGGTTCATCCCTCCCGAGCAAAAATTCCTTCTCAGCCAGGCCTTTACCTTTAACGGGGACGTCTCCCTTTCTGCTCGCTCAAAGTTCCTGACATTCACCGGCTCTTCAGGGATTTTGAACGACTGCAAGGATATTGAAAGCTATCCCGTGAAGTTCAAGTCACAGATCGATCCGCAGAATGTGATGATACCACTGACAGAAAAACCAAGGGATGTCAATGACAACATCCTGGTGTCGGGCTCGTGGGTGAATATCGATTCGGCACATGTCTATCCTGCGTTCCTTTCGGCCCGGAAGTCCTGGAGCGATGCCGGTCTCGTAAATGCCACGGGGGTTCTTTACTACAACAAGGCAAAATCGAGGTACCAGATCTCATCGCCGGCGAAGATGGTCGATCCGACGTTGCCGGGCGACCTGGTTGCACTCGACAGGAATTCGTGCATGGTTTCCGGAGAAGGCAGGCTGAACTTCGGGACCAATCTCGGCAGGGTAACAATAATGGCGGCCGGCAATGAAACCCAGGAACCTGATTCAGGGAAAGTTGAGATCCATGCGATTCTTGCCCTGGACTTTTATTTTTCACCCGAAGCGCTAAAGGTGATGCAGGATGAGATCAGGGCAATTCCGACCCTGAAGTCTGTCAATCTCAATTCCGATTTCAATAACAAATCAATGAAGGACCTGGTGGGTGCGGATGTTGCAGGCAGGCTAAGGGAAGAAGCAGACCTGTTCGGGATTGCCAGGAATATGCCCAAAGAGTTCAACTACGAGCTGCTGCTCAACGATGTTACCTTGTACTGGAATGATGTAACCTCTTCTTTCAGGTCAAAGGGCCGGATCGGCATTGGATTTGTCGGACAGCAGCCGGTAAACCTCTATACCGACGGGTATATTGAGATCCAGAGGCGGAGGTCAGGAGATATAATCGACATTTACCTGAAAGCTGAGAATTCTGCCTGGTACTATTTCTCGTACCTCAGGGGTGTGATGATGGCGAAGGCTAAGAACCAGGATTTCAACTCGATAATCAGCTCTGTCAAGGAAAAGGACAGAAAAGACCCGGATTCTCCCTCAAAAGAACCATATATATTCACTATTGCAGCCGACAACCGCATAAACTCCTTCCTAAGGAGAATGTTGGGGGAATCGGAAGGGGACGATCAGGACAACCTCCAGGGAATTGTGAGATGAGGAGCCCAATACCTAAAGCAGATGCAGATCTTCTATTCCACTGATATCACAGGCAATACCTGCAGGCTCGACAGGAACGAATCGAAGCACTGCGTGAAGGTGCTGAGGCTTGCATCAGGAAGCCCCGTAAAGGTAGTCGACGGTTTGGGGAACCTCTACCATGGCATCATAACCAGGACTGATCCCGCGGAATGTGAAATTACGATTACTGATGTGTTCCGGAATTATGAACCAAGGGGGTACAGGCTCCATATTGCGATTTCCCCTCTCAAGAACGCGGAAAGATTCGAATGGTTTGTCGAGAAATGCGTTGAGATAGGCATCGACGAACTGACCCCGTTAATCTGCAGGAATACAGAAAAACCAGGCATCAGGGCAGACAGGATAAACAACATTATCATTTCTGCCATGAAGCAGTCAGTCAAGGCAATGCGACCGGCACTGAACAACCCTGCCAATTTCGGTGATTTCGTTTCAGCAGGACANCCGGGAATAAAAATGATCNCGACCTGCAGCAATGATAAGGAGCGTTTGGATATCAGCAAGGTTTATACTTGGGGCCGGGATGCCCTGATCCTCATCGGCCCGGAGGGTGATTTTATACCTGAAGAGCTCGAAATGGCGGTGGAAAATGGATACAAGCCTGTCACCCTGGGATCAAGCCGGCTGCGGACCGAGACGGCTGGCATTGTTGCCTGCCATTCCGTTTATTTCATGAATCTTTATTCCGGATAACAAAAAAAACACAGGAAATCTTTTCCTGTGTTTTGCTGATTTTATCAGTCTTGCTGCCTGACCCGCTCAATAAGTCGTTCTGTCAGTCGTTTCTCCGGAACCGGTGTTACCACCAGGTTCAACAGGTTAATCACATCTGAAAATTCAGAGTTGAATCCCCACGCGTCCTCATAAATGTCAATCTCGTCAACCAGAATTTCGTCGTATGAAAGAAAAGGAGTAGATTTTAAACCCATAGGCTAAGTTTTTATNATTTTTCAATAAAAACGCCACGGGCTTAAAAAAATTGTATNGCATCAATTAAAAGTTAAACTTATTTTTTTCTCTTCCATCATTTTTCTCATATTGATGAGTGCATATCTCATGCGGCCAAGCGCCGTATTTATGCTAACATCAGTAATATCAGCTATTTCCTTGAAGCTGAGTCCCGAATAATGGCGAAGTATGACCACTTCCCTCTGATCGTCAGGCAGCTGGCTTATAAGTTTCCTGATATCTTTCTGGATCTGCCTTTTTATAAGATGATCTTCAACGTTTGCCTCAGCAAGCTTCTTTGAATTGAACAGGTCCGATTCGTAATCGTCGTTCGAAACGGTGTTGAGCTGCTTGATCCTCCGGAAATGATCAATGATAAGGTTATGGGCTATTCTCATCACCCAGGAGATGAATTTGCCGTTATCATAATACTTCCCGGATTTTACGGACTGGATCACCTTCAGGAAGGTGTCCTGGAAAAGGTCTTCGACAAGTGCCTGATCGCGGATATAAAGACTTATATACGCGTAAACTTTGTTCTTGTGACGGTGGATTAGTTCTTCGAAACAGGATTGATCACCTTTTACGAACTTCTCGATAAGTTCGTAGTCAGACATGGTTTTTTTCATAACTCTCTCTTTAATAAATATGTGAATAAATATTAAGAGTAGAGTTGTGTTATAGGCGGTCCTCCGTAGGTTTAGTTTCGTTTATCAATGAGAACACAAAGAAAACACTTTTTTTTAATTTCAAAGTATTATTTTTGATTTTTTACAAAAATTTTAAAAAAAAGCGGAAACAGAGGTATGGAAGGAAGGATAGAGATAAGAGGGGCACGGGTCCATAACCTGAAAAATATAAGCCTCAACATTCCAAGGAACAGGCTCATCGTAATAACCGGGGTGTCAGGGTCGGGAAAATCATCACTTGCCTTTGATACCATTTATGCCGAAGGGCAGAGGAGGTATGTAGAGAGCCTCTCTTCATATGCCCGGCAGTTCCTCGGGCGGATGAACAAGCCGGAAGTTGACTTTATAAGCGGAATTCCGCCGGCCATTGCAATCGAGCAGAAGGTCAATTCGCGGAATCCGCGTTCAACGGTGGGTACGTCAACGGAGATCTACGATTATATACGGCTCCTTTATGCAAGGATCGGGAGGACATATTCACCTGTTTCCGAAAAGGAGGTCAGGCACCAGACCCCGGAGGATGTGGTGAACTTCCTTACGGCGCTGCCGTCAGGAACGAGAGTGATCGTGACCGCACCCGCTACAATTCCTGAGAATATAAAGATCCCCGATTTTTTTTCATTCCTTGTGAAGCAGGGATTCAGCAGGATAGAGAATGACGGAGAACTTGTCAGGATTGATGAACCCGGTTCCGACAAGCTGTTTTCAAACGGCCAGAAGATCAATGTTGTGGTCGACCGGCTGGTCATAAGCGATGATCCTGACAACCTGAGCAGAATGGCCGATTCATCACAGACGGCCTTCCAGACAGGAAAGGGGTACTGCCAGGTGATAATCCGGGAAGGGGAAAAGATCGAAAGGGAGAATTTCTCGACAAAGTTCGAGGAAGACGGCATTGAGTTCGAACAGCCTTCGGAGTATCTTTTCAGCTTCAATAACCCGATCGGAGCATGCCCGGTATGCGAGGGATATGGGAAGATCATTGGCATTGACGAGAGCCTGGTAATCCCGGACCAGAATCTTTCTGTATACCAGGATGCCATTGTATGCTGGAAAGGTGAGACCATGAAGCTCTGGAAGGAACGCCTTGTCAATAGCGCACACCTGTTCGATTTTCCCATTCACAAACCTATTTACCAACTCACTGAGGAACAGAAGCAGCTTCTCTGGACCGGCAACCGTTATTTCTACGGCATTAACCGGTTCTTTGCACATCTTGAAGAGAAGAAATACAAGATCCAATACCGGGTGCTTCTCAGTCGCTACCGCGGGAAGACGGTATGCCCGGAATGCAGGGGAACCAGGCTCAAGAAGGAGGCGGGATATGTAAAGGTGGCAGGCAGGACCATCCAGGAACTGGTAGTAATGCCCATTGGAAGACTTTATGACCTGTTTCTCAATATAAACCTCAGCGGGGAGGAAAGGACCATTTCCGAAAGACTGATAAGGGAGATTACGCTAAGGCTGAAATTCCTGACTGATGTGGGCCTCCCCTATCTCACACTCAACAGGCTTTCATCAACCCTGTCGGGCGGGGAATCGCAGAGGATCAACCTGGCCACTTCGCTGGGAAGCAACCTTGTCGGCTCGATGTACATACTTGATGAACCCAGCATCGGGCTTCACCCTCGCGATACAAATCTCCTGCTCAGTGTCCTCCGCGAGCTGAGGGACCTCGGGAACACCGTGATCGTGGTGGAACATGAGGAGGAGATCATAAGAGCGGCCGACGAGATAATCGATATGGGTCCGGAGGCCGGAAGGCTCGGAGGGGAAGTTGTTTACCAGGGAGGGCTTGACTTCTCGGAAAAGAATCATTCGCTGACTGCTGCATACCTGGGAGGCAGGATGTCGGTAAAGGTCCCTGCAAAGCGCCGCAAATGGAACAGCTTTATCGAAATAATAGGTGCCAGGGAGAACAACCTGAAGAATATTGATGTGAAATTCCCGCTGCACGTCATTACTGCGGTGACCGGGGTAAGTGGATCAGGAAAATCGAGCCTGGTATCGGATATCCTGTACGCATCACTGTCGAACAGGATAAACGGCAACAACATTAAGCCGGGAAGCCTGCGGGAACTGAAAGGAGATATCTCCGGACTTACTGGGGTGGAGCTTGTCGATCAGAACCCGATCGGCAAATCGACCCGTTCAAATCCTGTTACATACCTGAAGGCATATGATGAGATCCGGAAGCTCTATTCCGAACAGCAGCTTTCGGTCCAGAATAACTTCAAGGCGTCGCACTTTTCATTCAACATTGAAGGGGGCAGGTGTGAAGAGTGCCAGGGAGAGGGAATAATACGCGTCGAAATGCAGTTTATGGCCGATGTGGAGCTGACATGTGAGAGCTGCAAGGGGAAAAGGTTCAAAAGGGAGATCCTTGAAGTAGTGTACCACGGCAGGAATATTTACGATATGCTCGAGATGACGATTGACGATGCGATCGAATTCTTTGAAAGTCATCCCGGCAAAACCGAGAAGCGAATAATCGAGAAACTAAGACCCCTCTCCGATGTCGGACTTGGATATATCAAGATGGGGCAATCGTCGAGCACTCTTTCAGGAGGTGAAAGCCAAAGGGTCAAGCTGGCCTATTTCCTGAGTCAGGAGAAGGAGGGCGGGCATATACTCTTCATTTTTGACGAGCCTACGACAGGCCTTCATTTCCACGATATCAACAAGCTTCTCAAGTCGATGAATGCCCTGGTAGATCACGGTCACTCCGTGATACTAATTGAGCATAACCAGGAGGTAATAAAGAATGCCGACTGGGTGATTGACCTGGGACCCGAAGGTGGTGAAGAGGGCGGGTATGTTGTTTTTGAGGGGACCCCGGAAGGGCTGGCAAAGTTCAGAGGGTCGTATACGGGGACATTCCTGGCAGGGAAACTAAAACCCCTGGATCCCCTGAAGGGGACTTAATTCACCCCCTTCAGGGGGCGCAGGGGGGCGAACCTCTATTCTACCGTGTAAGAATTATTAGGAGTCTATTTCTTGATCTTGAACCCGAACATTATCGCAACACAGCCGCTGGGAGGATTCATTCCCTGCTGGCCTGTCGATTTAACCTTGAGAACTATTTTCAGCTGCTGGCTTGACTGAAGCTTAAAGTCCCACACCTGGGAATTGTTTGCATCCTTATTCGAATACAGCAGGTTCCTGTTTGCATCCAGAACCGAAAACTCCACCTTGCCGATAGTCTCTTCATTGCATACGACCATCCGGTAATCCATGTCGGAATAGAAAGTTTTGTAGAGTTCAGCCTCTTCTCCTTCAAGCAGTACGGTAGCATGGTAGTTACCGTCGTGAGTGTATTCTCCGAGCTCAGGAAGGCATTTACTTTTGGCAAACGCCTTGCATTGGGCATTCGAATCAGGATTAAAAGCCAGAAGGCATATTATCAGTACCGGAAATATTTTCAGTATTCTCATGGTGTGTTTTTATTTAATGAATGAAGCTCTGATTTCTGCGACCGCTGATGAAAGCTCTGCGAATACTTCCGGTTTCAGATCGGCATGAACTTCCGATTTGAGAACAGTAATATCGTTTTCCTTATCATATTCAGGCCTCACTGGTGATGTTTCTAGCGGTATCTTGTCGAAGATAGTTCTGATCTTTTTGATCTGTGTTATCAGATCGTCGATTGCGGGATTACCCTTGCTGTTCTCGAGGAGGTTCAGAAGGATATCAACTGAAAGCTTCTGGTCAATTATCCTGCCCACCAACTTATTCCCGCCTAACTTCTTCATATCGACGAGCTGTGTAGAAATATAGAGTCCTTCGATCCAGCCGCCTGCCAGGACTATCGAGGCGATTGCCTGCTGGCCGTTATCCTCGAGATAGGAGTTCGAGTTGAGATAGGTCTGCGACACAATCTCCATTATGGCCTCCGTATTGTGAATGTTCTCTTCAAGTTTGTCGATATCTTCCTTCTGGATAGCATCGAGAATTCCGAGCCCGTCAGCCATCTTCTTGGCTGCATTCATATAATCAATGATAAGCTGCGTCTGGTCATAAAGGCTTGCAAAGCTGAGATCGCATGTATATATCCCCAGGTTAACCGCCATGCTCCTGTTGGTGCTGTAGTTCTTTGCGTTATCCACGGGGTTGAGAAGCTTGCTGTCGAATATTGCCCCTGCTGATTTTATCAGCATTGCTGATTCCAACGGTGAGGGCAGTGTATAAAAGATCTTCTCCGCCTGCTTCAGATTTTCATACGCAGCAGCATTGCCCTGGGGTACGCTGGTCGTATCTGCTACCTTTTGAACCTTCCCCCCTCCGGAGCGGCAACCGGTCATTACAAATGCAAAAAGTACCAAAAGTACCACAAGATATTTGCTGATTTTCAGAAGTCTGTTCATGATCAGGTGATTTTATTTGTTGAACGCAATTATAGCTAAATTATTACAATTATTTTTATTTTTCAAAACGGGATACATCTTATTGAGTGGCTCGATAACTTTGCGGAATTCAGTTGTATTAAATAATAAGGTATGATAATATCCGAAAAGAAGCTGAAGGAACTCGAACTTGTTCTGATAAGGGGAAATGACCTTAAAGTGACAGAGTCGATAAAATCGTTAAGGAAAGAAATACCCTTCAAGGGTGCGATCAGCCTGCTGGCATCATTCTACGACAGGAGCAATGATGCCGGGATCAGGAAAATGATAAAGGAGTTCCTGAACGACCTTAAGGATAAGTCTGCAAGAGAGGAAGTTATAGATTGCATCCGGAAAAGGAACAGTGCTGAAACAAGGAAAATGCTGATATCATCATGCTGGCAGTCGGGCCTGGATTATTCCGGCTATTCGGCGGTCTTTGCACACTATTTCCTTGAAGAAGATTACTCGACTGCCGTTGAATGTTTCTCCGTCATTGAATCTTCGGTAAACAAAATCTCCAGAAGCCAGAAGGATGAGCTGATAAAAATGATCCGTCAGAAATCCGGAAACGAGGTCAGGGATAAACACTCGCTGACTCTCGAACTTATATCACTATTGACCTGAAATCCGCAGAATAGAGAGGGTGGATCATACGGCGAAATATTCTTCCCGCCTTGCCTGATTTGCTCCCCGCCGGGTTATTGCCTGCGCCCAAAGATCAGGCTGCCGATCCTTACCATGGTGCTCCCCTCCGCAATTGCCAGTTTATAATCTCCTGACATCCCCATGGAGATTTCCCTGAATCGGCTGTCTTCAGCGAAATATCTGCTCTTCAGCTTTGAAAATAAGCCTGCAAGGTACCTGAATTCACTTGCTGTTTTTGCCTCATTGTCCGTAAATGTGCCAATCCCCATGACCCCACAGAACCTGACTGATCTTAAGGACCGGAACTCCGGGGAATCAAGCATTTCAGTGACTTCCTCAGGGGAAAATCCGGATTTTGTTTCCTCATCCGCTATTCTTACCTGCAGCAGGCAGTCTATGGTCCTGTCGATCGAGGATGCTTCGGAGGCGATCACCTTAAGCAGCCTGAAACTGTCAACCGAATGGATCATGGCAACGAATGGAACAATATACTTTACTTTATTGCTTTGCAGGTGTCCGACAATATGCCATTCGATATCGGAAGGAAGGAGATCTTTTTTGTTAAGGAGTTCCTGTACCCTGTTCTCTCCGAATATTCTCTGGCCCGCCTTATAAGCTTCCAAAATATCGCTTACCGGTTTCAGCTTGGATATAGCCACGAGCTTTACCGAAGGAGGAAGCTCCTTTTTAAGCGACGTGATATTTTCGGTGATAAGTGACATTTATTTCACAGAGATCACGGAGGAGGCACGGGGGACACGGAGATCTTGTTCTACAGAAGATGGATCACCAGTCCGCTTCTCAGCTTTGGCTCGAACCAGGTCGTTTTAGGCGGCATGATATTCCCTGAATCGGCGATGGAGATGAGCTGTTTCATGGAAACGGGGTAGAGGGCGAAGGCGACCATCATATCGCCGCTGTCGACTCTCTTTTTCAGCTCCCCAAGGCCTCTGATCCCCCCCACAAAATCGATCCTCTTCGATCTTCTAAGGTCCTGGATATCCAGCACAGGCTTCAGTATTTCATTTGTCAGGATGGTCACATCGAGGCTCCCGACGGGGTCATTGTCGTCCCAGGTTCCGGGGCGTGCATGCAGGCAATACCATTTGCCCCCAAGGTACATCGAGAATTCATGGAGCTTTGAGGGCTTAAATATCTTCTCCCCTTTTTCCTTCACAATGAAAGCCTTCTCAAGACGGTCCAGGAATTCCTGTTGTGAAAGCCCGTTCAGATCCCTTACAGTACGGTTATAGTCGATTATCTGCAGCTGGTCGTCCGGAAAGAGCACAGCCATGAAGTAATTATATTCCTCCGTCCCATTGTGGCCGGGATTGCTTTCCCTCTTCTCCTTGCCCACCAGTGCTGCAGCTGCGGTCCTGTGATGACCNTCAGCAACATAGGTATAAGGTACCTTCTTGGAAAAGATCCTGCCGATCCGGCCGATAGTGGCGGCATCCCTTATTACCCAGAAATGGTGGCCGAATCCATCCTCTGCCGTGAAATCGTATTCAGGCTGCTCATTGTCAACAACCGAGCTTACGATCGTATCCAGCTCTTTCACTGCCGGATAGGCAAAGAAAACAGGTTCGATGTTTGCATTGTTCACCCTGACATGTATCATGCGGTCCTGTTCTTTATCCGGCCGCGTAAGCTCATGTTTCCTGATTATGCCATTCAGATAATCGTCAACGGAAGCGCAGCCGACAATTCCATATTGGGTGCGGCCGTTCATTGTCTGCCCGTATATGTAGAAATGCGGCTCATCGTCCTGAACGAGCCAGCCCCGCTCCTGCCACACCCTGAAATTCTCAACCGATTTCCGGTAAACCTCCTCTGAGTGACAATCTGTGTCAGC
>JGI20214J51088_10000854_pt1 | contig 20770 bp, 22 predicted proteins | sample WetSurMetagenome_FD_51088 | JGI IMG/M metagenome (IMG submission 51088) | reverse complement strand
CCCATATTTTTTGTTTTTCATCCCTTAATTTTACCGCCAAATTAATTGCACTTCAAAACGGAATCAACGAACTTTTTAATCTGAATATAAACAATAAACATGGGGGTTTTATGAAAAGGCTGATTTTCTTGGTATTTGTCGTGATTTGGTGTTTTTCAATGGTTGGCTGTTCGTCCACGCTTCGTAATGTTGAGAGGGATAACTCTCTTGATAGAATCGAGGCAATGAAGGGGCAGGAAAACCAGGACGATAATTTTTCTCAAAGGCAAGAAGCGCTTGCCGAGCAGGAAATCCGCGACCGCAAAGTTATCGCGGACACCAACCGGGGGTATAAAGTTTTAATCGTGAACGAGTCAAGGGACGAAGTTACGATTGAAATTAGAAAATTTAGCTGGTTCAACTGTTTTTCTGTTAATCCTCTCACGGCAAGATTTGTTTTTTATGGTAAGAGTCATGAAGAACATTGTTTAATGCCCGGGAAATACGATGTCTCCTGTTATTTAGGGGATATACCTCGGTGGTCAAAGGTCTACGAGGTTACAACTGCTCCACAATGGGACGGCCAGGCTAATGAATATTACCATTGCATTATCAGAAACCTTTGGGTTTCATGTAATCATTCATACGATAGACCGTTAAGAGTCTATCGTAGACATTAAAAAGTGAAAACAAAAAAAGGGAAGCGACAACGCTTCCCTTTTTGCTCTTTATTTAAAAATATTTTTAACCGGGCAAATTTATTCCTCCGTTGGCCGCACCGTTCAGGGCGTTGAAGACAAAATAAGTAATGGCGTAGGCGGCGATGATTATTGCTAAACCGATGATTGCCCTAGTGATTGTATGTAGTGATTTTTCCACTTTTTCTTCATTGCCTTGGGCGGTCATCCATTGAAAGCCGGCGTAAATCAGTAAAACTACAAAAATTATTGCCAAAAAGCCAAGTAGAGTCTCGATTATTAAACCTGTGATTTGTCCGATGGTGGTTGTGGGGTTTAATCCGGCAGCCTGAGCAAAGGCGCCGACTTGTTTTTCTTGTTCGGTGGCAGGCGAGGCTGAGTCAGCTTTGGCTATGAAGAAGAACGGCGAAAAACAAACAATTAAAAACAATGCTGGGAATAAAAATTTTTTTAAATTTTTCATTTTAAGGTTTGGAAAATAAATAAGTTAATCACTTGATATATAGCATAAACACCGACCGTTACGATTAAGCCTATGATCGCATTACGCATTATTGCTTGAGCTTTTTCAATCTTAGCTTCGTCGCCGCCGGCTGTCATCCAGGTAATGCCGGCAAAAATGATCAAGACGACAAATATTATGCCCAGAAGGCTTAAAATCGCGGCCACAACAGTGCCAGCGATCGTCGCGACTGAGGTTTCATTTGTTTCGGGGTTATAACCGGCGCCTTGGCCAACTTTGTTTAAATTATCAAGCAAGCCGGAAGCAAAAACGAAATAAGGCATGACTAAAAGTGTTAGAAGACAAGCAAGGATTGAGAATCTTTTGATTAGTTTTTTCATAAAAATTTGTGAACAAATATTTAACCACCCCTCCCACCAGCCCCAAACCCCTCCTCCGGCAGGAGGGGAGTTCTTAGGAAGGGGGTCTATATTAAGGCTTTTTGGCTTAAGGCATTAATGACAAAATAGCTAATAGCGTAAGCGGAAATAACAATAATTAGGCCAATGATCGCCGAACGGATTATTTTTTGTGCTTTTTCCACTTTAGCTTCTTCGCCTTCGGCTGTCATCCAAGTGATACCGCCGTAGATAATTAAAATCAAAAATATCACCCCCAGCAATCCGAGGATCGACTGAATGATAGTGGAAATAATGGCGTTTATGTCTGAGGCTTCAGCTGTGATATTGTAGCCGGCTCTTCCTGCAGCGGCATCCAAAGCATCATTGGCGCTTTTATCCTTGGTTTTAAAAGCATCTTCCAGACCGATAGCAAAGGCGGGGAGGGAAAAAATAAACAAAAAACAAAGGCAAGATAGAAATATTTTTATCCCAAGGCGGTTTTTATTCATAAAATTTCAGTTAGCCCAAAGTTTTTGGGGTAATAGCGTTAACAACAAAAATGCTTATCGCGTAAGCCGCTAAAACAATAACTAAGCCGATCACGGCTTGGGTGATTATTTTTTGCGCTTTTTCAACTTGATCTTCTTTGCCTTCGGCCGTCATCCAAAGAATGCCGCCGTAAATGGTTAAGCCAAGAAAAATAATACCGAGTAAAGAGAGAAGAGAATAGATGACCGCGCCAGTGCCGGAAAAAAGATCAAAAGAGAAGACGCTGGAGTTGGTGTTACCGGTTTTTTCAGCTGTGTTTTGCAGACCGCTGTCATTGACAAAACTATAAGCTAAAAGTTTTTTATCCGCGGAAATAAGGTTGGAGAGTAAAAACATATTTTGAACCAAAATTTTTACGCGCCGGCAGTGGTTAATTGTTCACCGATAAAAGCGGTTATGGCATAAGCGGCGAGTACTATGATTAAACCGATAGTGGCGGCGACGATTATTTTTTTGGCGGTTTCCACTTCCTGCTCGTTGCCAGATGCCATCATCCAGCGCAAGCCGCCGTAGAAAATCAAAACAAAGAAAATAACGCCAAGAAAAGATAGTATGGCGCCGATTACTGTGCCGACTACTATTTGAGGGGCGGCGGTAATTAATCCTGTGCCTATGGCGGAAGTATTAAGTCCTTCTTTGGCTTTGTCTGCGCCGGTTTCATCGGCTAAAACAGGAATAGTTGAAAAAGCCAACGACATTAAAAAGGCGGCGGCAAAAAAAAGACAAAATATTTTTTTATAGTTTATGGTCATATATTTTTCACTGCTCTGAACGCAAAATATTTTCCGTCCAGGGCAGTGGGTTCTTTAGGAGGGAACCCACTAATTTTCCTAAAACTAGTTTTGGAAAAATTACGTAGTCGTGTTCATCGCGTTAAGGAATTGAGTTATCACGAAGTTGGTGATGGCCCAAGAGGCAAGAATGATAAGCAAGCCGATTATGGCGGCGATCAAGATCTTTTTAGCTTCAGCGATAGAGTCTTCGTTTCCGGCAGCAGTCATCCATTTAAAGCCCCCGATCAGAATCATAATGACAGCTAAAAGGCCTAAGAAGCCGAGAACAATATGAATTATATTGACTGCGACAACTTTCGGGTCAGCGGCTCCCAGACCAATGCTGTTGGCAGCGTTCGTGCCAAGATCAAGAGCCATAACAGGCATGATCGGCATAATAATAGCCAAAGCCATTGCAGCGATCACTAGTGTTTTTAATGTTTTTTTCATAATTCACCACCCATTTAAAGACATTTTAAATATCTTTAATTAATTTATTAAGACGCTTGTTTCACTAACTTTAAAATTATGTAGCAGGAGTGTTGTTCATTGCGCCAAGGAATTGAGTTATCACGAAATTGGTGATGGCCCAAGAGGCGATAATGATAAGCAAACCGATTACGGCGGCGATGATAATTTTTTTGGCTTCGCCGACCTGATCTTCATTTCCGCCTGCGGTCATCCATTTAAAACCTCCGATCAGAATCATAATGACAGCTAAAAGACCTAAGAAGCCGAGAACGATATGTATTATATTGACTGCGACATCTTTCGGGTTAGCAGCTCCCAAGCCAATGTTTTCAGCGGCGTTTATGCCAAGATCAAGAGCCAGGGCGGGCATGGTCGGGACGATAATGGTCAGGGCCATTGCCACGATTAGTAATGCTTTTAATGTTTTTTTCATAATTCACCTCCATTCTAAAGGCGAGTTTAAGACGCCTTTAATTTAGTTTATTAACATACTATAATTTTAGCATAAAATTTTTCCTCGCACAACGCACCTGCGTTATGCAAGGAAAATTGACTTAGCTCTCTCTAAATGTTAAGATATTTTGTATAAAATCAATGAATAATATTTCTAAGAAAAACGGGATAATCAAGAAAATTATTGTTGAAATATTACTTGCGATCATGAAGCTGCTGGCCTGGCTAAAGGCTTTTTTGGCGGCTTTTTTATCTTTCATTTTTAAGCCGGTTTTTTGGCTGATGAACTTGGTTTTTATAAAATTTTTGGTCAAGGTTTATTCGGCCTATCTTTCTTTTGCCAAAAAAATCGGTTGGAACAGGTTTAGGGGAAACTTTTTTTCATTTTTGTTGAGTCGTAAAACAGTGCACGTAGTCTTGGCGATTTTAGTTGCGGCGGTTTCATTTTCAGGTTTGATGAGTCGACAGATAAATGCTAAGCCGCTTTTTGATAATGCTAGAAGAACCATGATTGCCGGTTTGATTTCCGGTGAATTAAGCGATTCGCTCGACGATGGCTTAATTGAAGAAACTGCCGGTGCGGCGGGCATTTCTTTTGCCGGTAATCAGTATTTGGATAATTCAGAGGTGGCGGTAAATAAAACTCAAATTGCCACCAGCACTGAGACAGATCTGGGAACGGAATTGGCTTACGTCGGCAAACAGGACGATGATATACTTGTAAAGCCGGAAATAGCTTCCACGCAAAAAAGCGTAAAAACCAGAAAAACTGCGATTGAATATATTGTTCAGCCCGGAGATGTAGTAAGTACGATCGCGGCCAATTTTGACATCAGTGTTAATACAATCCTTTGGGAAAATAATCTATCAGCAGCTACCCTGATAAGACCTGGCGATAAATTAATCATTCTTCCTTCAACCGGTATTACTTATAAAGTAGCTAAAGGTGAAACTTTGGGCGTTGTTGCCGGTAAATATAAAGTTGATCCCGAAGATATTATCACCGCCAATAATTTATCCGAAGATTCCAAGTTGTCAGTTGGTCAAAAATTGTTCATTCCCGGAGGTGCAAAAATTTATTATGCGGCTCCAGCGGCAAAAGTGGCATCAAGTTATAACCCGATCGATGTTATTAAAGATATTTTAAAACCGACCAATATTCCTGTCGGCAGAATGCTTTGGCCGACTGTCGGACATGTTATTACTCAGTATTTTTCCTGGCATCATGCCGGTTTGGACATTGCCAACAAAATTGGTACGCCGGTTTACGCGGCCGAAGACGGCGTCGTAGAAATAGCGGCGTCCGGCGGTTGGAATTTTGGTTATGGCAACACTATTTTACTTGATCACGGCGGCGGTATAAAAACTCGTTATGGCCATGCTTCAAAATTATTAGTTAAAAAGGGTGATGTTGTTAAAAAAGGAGATGTGATAATGTTGATGGGTTCGACCGGCCATTCGACCGGCCCGCATTTGCATTTTGAAGTAAAATTAAACGGTAAGGTGACTAATCCGTTGAGCTATATTAGATGATTTAAGCACTTTAAAATATAATTCGAATCTACGAATATCAATCCGAATCTACAAATGTCATCCGAATTATCCGAATGCGCCTATTATCCATTCGGATGTCATCCGTAGATTCGTCGAAAATTCGTAGATTCGAATTAAAATTAAAATATGAATATTGTTTTAGGAATTATTATTGCCGCGGTTGGCGTACTGATCTCGGTTAAATCAGAGGCCATGCTTAATATGTTCGGCTCAGTTGCTTTTTTTGAAAAATATCTAGGTACGGAAGGCGGCACGCGGTTGGGTTATAAGCTCTTGGGTATTTTGGTTTTTTTTCTTGGCGTTTTGCTCACGTTTAATTTGTATAATTCTTTCATGCTGTGGGCCTTGTCGCCGTTAATAAATGCCGGCCGAGATATAAAATAGATGTCTTATGTCCGGTTTGACTAATTCTTTTAATTGGTATAAAAAGATGATTGAAAGATTGAGTCAATAAAAGATTTTTAGTAAATCGAAAATTTGAGATCGTCAGTCAGAAATCAATAAGGGGGATATAGCTCAGTTGGTAGAGCATCGCGTTTGCAACGCGAGGGTCAGGAGTTCGAGTCTCCTTATCTCCACAATAAAAATACAACTCAACGTTTTTGTTTTATCTTTCGCTTATGGAAAATTTTGGGCGATTTCAAAAAGAAATCGCTACAAATTTTCAAATCGCTCAAGATAAAACAAAAACGTCTTAGTCTTAAAAAACCTTTTAATTGTCGATTGATTTTTAATATGAGGAGGATAAAAAACAAAACTTTTTATTTTTTAATATTGGGTTTTGTTTTTTTATTTTTGATTAGTCGACTGCATTTTAACCAGAATCAAAAAATAACCGCCGAAGATATTGTTAAAACAAATTCAGCGTCGGCAAAATTAATTAACCAATCCTCCGCTACTTTAAAGGAAAAAATAGAAACAGAAGAAAATAACGCCAGCTCTTCGCCGATTAAATTTTCAGCACAAAACATTTCTCAGAAATATTATAAGGTGGTAAAAGTGGTTGATGGCGATACCATTGATATAATAATGAATGGTAAGACGGAAAGATTGAGATTGATCGGCATCAATACGCCGGAAGTGGTTGATCCGCGTAAGACAGTGGAATGTTTTGGCCGCGAGGCGTCGGATAATGCCAAGAAATTATTAAGCGGACAAGAAGTTCGAGTTGAGGCCGACTTGACGCAGGATGATCGGGATAAATATGGAAGATTATTAAGATATGTCTGGCGGCGCGACGGATTGTTTTATAATTTAGAAGCGATTAAGGACGGTTTTGCTTACGAATATACTTATCAACTTCCTTATATATATCAAAAAGATTTTAAAGCGGCGCAAAAATATGCCGAAGACAATAAACTTGGGCTTTGGGCGGACGGCGCTTGTGGCGTAAAAAATATCAAACCAGCGGCTATTAGCGGTTCGGCAAAAAGCGGCTGTGTTATCAAGGGAAATATCGGCGCTAAGGGCGATAAGATCTATCATCTCCCGAACTGCCCGTATTATAAGAATACGGTTATTAATGAAAGCCAAGGCGAAAAATGGTTTTGTTCTGAGACTGAAGCGATTGCGGCCGGTTGGCGCAAAGCGAAAAATTGCCCATAAAGATGATTTGGTTTAATATTTTTGTTTTATCTTTCGCTCATGGAAAATTTTGGGCGATTTTAGAAAAATCGCTACAAATTTTCAAATCGCTCAAAACAAAACAAAACAAAAATATTTAGCTCTGAAAAAAGCTTTGTATTTAAGAAAGTTTTGCTATAATATAAAGATATGCCCAAAAAACAAGATAAATTAATGATTATTGATGGCAATGCCATCATTCACCGCAGTTTTCATGCTCTGCCGCCGACTTTGCGCACCAAAGACGGGGTTTTGGTGAATGCGGTTTATGGCTTCTCTTCGTTTTTATTAAAGGCCTGGAAGGAATTAAAACCGGATTATATTGTTTTGACTTTGGATATGAAAGGGCCGACTTTTAGGCATCTTAAATATAAAGAATACAAGGCGACGCGCGTCAAAGCTCCAGACGATTTGTATGCCCAGATTCCTTTAGTGGAAAAAGTGGCCACAGCTTTTAATATTCCGATTTTTAAATTGTCCGGCTACGAGGCCGATGATTTGATCGGCACGATCGCCAAAGTGGCGGATGAAAAAGTGGAAAAAATAATCGTGACGGGCGATATGGATACCATGCAATTAGTCAATGAAAATACCAAGGTTTTTGCTATGGGTCGCGGACTTTCTGAATCGGTTTTGTATGACGAAGCGAAAGTTCGCGAGCGGTATGCTTTGAATCCTGATCAGATGATTGATTATAAAGGTTTGCGCGGCGATCCTTCTGATAATATTCCGGGAGTAAAAGGTATTGGCGAAAAAACCGCGACTGATTTGTTGCACGATTTTAAAACATTAGACGGTGTTTACGAAAATATTGAATCAGAAAAAATAAAAGATCGCATCCGTGAATTATTGCGCGTTAATAAGGAAAACGCTTATTTATCCAAAGATTTAGCTACTATTAATACGGCGGCGCCGATTGAATTTGATTTGGAAAAATGTCGGGCGAAAGATTTTGATATTCAAGAAGTTTCTAAAATATTTTCCGACTTGGAATTTAAGTCGCTTCTGCCGCGGGTGCAGGATTTAGTGAATAGATCGGCGACCAAGGCGGAGAATATCCAGATTTCGGCTGACAAATTTTCTCGCGATAAAAATGAATTTGATTATCAGTTAATTGATGATGAAAAAAAGTTTAAAACATTTTTGGCAAAATTAAAAAAACAAAAAGAATTTACCGTGGATACGGAAACCACCGACCTTGATCCTTTGGTTTGCGAATTAAGAGGTATTAGTTTTTCATGGAAAGAAGGAGAGGCATATTTTGTTGAAATAAAAAATAAAAAAGAAAAAATAAAAAATAGCCAAAATTCACTTTTTGATACTCCTAAAAAAGATGAGAAAAAAATAGATAATTTATGGTTAGAGGAGTTAAAGCCGATTTTGGAAAATCCGGCCATAAAAAAATCCGGCCACAACATCAAATACGACCTGCGGGTTTTGCGCGCGCAGGGAATCAACATGCAAGGGATTGAATTTGATTCGATGATCGCCTCATATTTATTAAACCCCGGCACTCGTCAGCACAATCTGGACGCCATAACTTTCAGTGAATTGAATTTTGAAAAAATCAGTAAAGACGATCTGCTTGGTGCCGGTAAAGATAAAAAAACTTTTGCCGAAGTGGAAACGGAAAAATTGGCTATTTATTCTTGTGAAGATGCTGATTTTACCGAACGTTTGGTACGAAAATTAAGCAAACAATTGAAAGAAAAAAATTCAGAAAAATTATTCCGCGAGTTGGAAATGCCTTTAGTGCCGGTGCTCGCCACCATGGAAGATAATGGCGTAAAACTTGATGAAAAACTATTAAGCGCACTGTCGAAAAAATTAACTAAAAAAATTAACGCCTTGGAAAAAAAGATCTGGGAGTTAGCTGGCAGCGAATTCAACGTCAGTTCAACTCAACAACTAAAAGAAATTTTATTTGATAAATTAAATATTTCCACGGCAGGGATTGCTAAAACTAAGACCGGATTTTCTACGGCCTTTGAGGAATTGGAAAAAATCAAGAACGAACACGAGATAATTCCTTTGATTCAAGAATATCGCGAGTTGAGTAAGCTGGAATCGACTTATGTTTCCGCTCTACCGCTTTTGATTAATAAAAAAACCGGCCGCCTGCATGCCAGCTTCAATCAAACTGTGACAGCCACTGGACGCTTATCGTCTTCTGACCCGAATTTGCAGAATATCCCGATTCGCACGGAACTTGGCCAAGAAATCCGCAAAGCTTTCATAGCGCAACCGGGCTGGAAAATCGTGTCGCTTGATTATTCGCAAATTGAATTGCGCTTGGCCGCGCATCTTTCCGGCGATGAAAAAATGATCCAGACTTTTGAGCAGGGAATTGATATTCACACGGCCACAGCCGCCGCGATTAATGATGTAAAAGTTGAAGACGTGACCAAACAGATGCGCCGCGAAGCCAAGGCTACTAATTTTGGTATTTTATATGGTCAAGGCGCTTACGGCCTTTCGCAGACAGCGGAAATTCCCTATGCCCGCGCCAAAGAATTCATCGCCAATTATTTTTCCATTTATGGCAAAATAAAAAAATATACCGAAGACATGGTGGCCTTTGCCCGCGAGCACGGTTATGTCGAAACGATGTTTGGCCGCCGCCGCTATCTGCCGGAAATAACTTCGCAGATCCCGATGGTGCGCGCTGGCGCGGAACGCATGGCCGTCAACACGCCTTTGCAAGGCACCAACGCCGACATGACCAAGAAATCAATGATCCTGGCGCAAAAATTGATCGATGAAAAATATTCTGATAGTGTCAAAATGATAATTCAAGTCCACGACGAATTAGTTTTTGAAATGCGCGAGGACAAAATGAAAGAAGCGGCCGGCCGCATCCAAGACATCATGCGCAATATTTTGCAATTAAAAGTTCCGGTGGTCGTCGATATTGAGGTCGGAGATAATTGGGGAGAACTTGAGAAAATGATAAATGCTAAATGATGCCACCCAGAGGGTGGTCAGCCTTTGGCTGAAATGATAAATTAAAGGTATAAATATAAAAAAATGGCCTAAATTGGCTATTTTTTTATATTTTAAATTGACAAAATATTTAATTTATGCTACTATTAAACAACAGTTCATTGAAAATAATATGATATAGACAGTAAACTTTAATTCAGAGAAAGGGGATTTTATGAAGCTCAGGAGCGTTTGTTTTTTGTTGGCTATTTTTTTCTCCACAAGCTTAACTGGATGCAAAGGAGAACCGCCGTTTTTTGGTTCCAGCTATTCAATACCCGTATCGCATTCATTGACAGTAGCACAAATGATTAAGGCAGGTAATTATTGTTGTGATTTGAGTGCAATTGATAGCACAACAGCCGTCTCTTGTCTGCTTACTGAAATGCATGCGTTGGAGTCAAAAAAATGCCAAGCTTCGTTTAGGTGTGTTTTCGTTGCTTTTGATCGACCAGCGTATACAGAAGAGGTTCTGGCGGAGCTAAAAAACAAGGGATTGCGACCGGCAAAACTTGACGAGTTACTATTTTTCGAAGCTGAGTATACCAATGAGCAAAAGAGCTTTCCAATTGTTGCTCTTGCAGGTTGCTTTGGCGACGGAGCCCCAAGGGCTGCACTCATTTCTGAGTATAATAGAACAAACTCATCGAGCAGAATATTAGCCTTTAGCGCACTTGATTCTAAGTTTGGAGGTATTTGCCGTTTTTTAGCTATTGAAAAGTAGCCAAACCCCATCTCGTTTTATAGTTATCGGTGAGCAGTTTTAGTTCCGCAGCAGTTTTCCATCGGGAGGACTGCTGCTTTTTTAATTTCAGAAGTTAATGGTCTTTATTTCGTAAAATCTTTTGCCTAAAGTTGAGGGCGCCGCAGTCAGAGGCGAGACTGCGGCGGAACCGAAGTATTAATGTTTATAGTTGATAGTTTACTGTAAACCGTCAACTGTCAACTACAGTTTTTGATTTAATACGTTTTTTTGTTTATACTACATATATGATTGATAAAAATAAGCTTAAATTTTTGCAGAATAAAAAGATTGCCATGCTCGGGTTGGGCGTGGAGAATTTGGCGTTGGTAAAATTCTTGATAAGGCAAGCTAAAACAACGGCCTCACGCACCCCGGCCTTCGGCCACCCCTCTCCTTCGACTACGCTCAGGACGGGTCGAGAGGGGAATATCCATATTACTATTTGCGATCCGAAGTCGGCGGCGGAGTTGGGCGATCGGTTTTTGGAAATCAAAGAATTGGCGAGGAAAAATAAATTGCCGGAAATAAATTTGATCTCGGGAAAAAATTACGATGCGCATTTGGCGGATTTTGATATTATTTTCCGCTCGCCTGGCTCATTATTATTAAATCCAAATATCGTTAAGGCGAAAAAGGCGGGCGTGGAAATATCGAGCGCGATGAAATTGTTTTTTGATCTTTGCCCGACCAAGAATATTGTTGGCGTGACAGGGTCGAAGGGAAAGGGGACCACCTCATCTTTAATTTATGAAATTATAAAAGAGCATTTAACCGGCCATAACACACCCCGTCGCGGCAAGGCGCCGCGCCACCCCTCTCAAGAGGGGATTTCACAACGTGTATTTTTGGGCGGGAATATAGGTACGGCGCCGTTTGAGTTTATTGATAAGATAAAGCCGAATGATTTTGTAGTTCTGGAATTATCCAGCTTTCAATTGGAAGATTTGGAAGTCAGCCCACATATTGCTGTGGTCACTAATTTGTTTCAAGAACATTTGGCGCCGGCCGATCCGAATAATCCTAATTATCATAAATCAATGAAGGCGTATTGGGCGGCCAAGGCGAATATTTTTGCGCACCAGAAAAAAAATAATTGGCTGGTTATTAACGAAAGTCTTAAAAGTCACGTCATTCCCGTGAAGACGGGAATCCAGCTTAATCACGCCAGTCTTGCTTTTCTGGATTCCCGCCTGCGCGGGAATGACAAATATCGCGGGAATGACGTGAATGGGAAGGTTATTTTTTATAGAAAGTCGGAATTAATAAGTAATTTGATCGGTGAACATAATAAAGAAAACATCGCGGCGGCGGTTGCAGTTGCTAAAATTTTAAAAATTAAAGCCGAAATAATAAAAAAAGCCGTGAAGAAATTTCAAGGCTTGCCGCATCGCACGGAATTTGTGGCGGAAATCAATGGTGTAAAATATTTTGACGATAGTTTTGCGACTGTGCCAGATGTCAGTGTTGTTGCTTTAAAATCTTTTCCCGGTAAAAAAAATATAATTCTGTTGGCCGGCGGTGCGGACAAAGGCTCGGATTTTAAAAATTTCGCTCAAGAAATAGAAAAGCGAGTGAAGCACTTAATTTTATTCAAAGGAAAAGGTACGGATAGATTAAAAAAACAAATTTCCAATTTCCAATTTCCAATTTCTATAGTTGATAATATGAAAAAAGCCATTGCTATTGCAAAAAGCAAGGCAAAGACGGGTGATGTTGTGTTATTGTCTACCGGCTGTGCCAGTTTCGGCTGTTTTAAAAATTACAAAGATCGCGGCGAGCAATTTAAAAAAGAAGTGAAGAATTTAAAATAAAGTTTGTTATAATGCTGATATGAAAAATGATCAAAAAAATTTAAAGTTTCCTAAGGATTTTCTTTGGGGTGTTTCCACTTCGGCTTATCAAATTGAGGGCGGAATTATTAATGATTGGAGCCAATGGGAAATGTCAGAAAAACGGTTGAAAGAATTACGCGACAAAAAATTGGATTGTCACGATTTTGTCGCAGGTTCGGCTTGCGATTCATATAATCGATATGAAGAGGATGCAAAAATGGTTAAGGATTTAAATTGCGGAGCTTATCGCCTGGGAATCGAATGGGCGCGTATTGAGCCACAAGAGGGTGAATTTGACTTAGAACAAATTAAACATTATCGCCGGGTTTTGGAAAATTTACGGGGAAAAAATATTAAAACAGTTTTGACGATTTGGCATTGGACTAATCCGTTGTGGCTGGTTAAAAAAGGCGGCTGGAGCAATAAAAAGACTGTGGCTGCCTATGCTCGTTACTTGGAATTTGTGGTCGCGGAGCTGGGTGATTTGGTGGATTTTTGGGTGACGATTAATGAACCGACCGTCCATGTTTTTCAAGGCTATTTTAAGGGAATTTTTCCGCCCAATAAAAAAAATTTAATCCAGGGAATAAAAACTTTTTTAAATTTAACCGCGGCTCATAAAAAATCTTATCGTATAATTCATTACCATAATTCGGAAGCTAAAGTAGGGTTTGCTCATTCTTGCAGCGATTTTTATCCGGCTCGCCGCTGGTTTTTTCCAGAGATGATTTTGTCTTGGTTGTTTGATTTTTTCGGCAATTTTTTATTTCTTAATTTGGTGCGCCAGGAATTGGATTATGTCGGATTGAATTTTTATCACTCCAACCGATTGGTTTGGTATCCGCCTTTTGTGAAAAATTTAAACAGAGAGGTGAGTGATTTTGGCTGGGAAATTTATCCACTCGGGATTTATGAAGTTTTGAAAAAATTGCGGCGTTTCAAGAGGCCAATATATATCATGGAAAATGGTCTGGCCGATGCAACTGATGCTAAGCGTGCTAAATTCATTATTGATCATTTGCGTTATGTTCATCAAGCGATTGAAGGAGGAGAAGATGTGCGCGGTTATTTTCATTGGTCGTTAATGGATAATTTTGAATGGGCGGCCGGCTATGCGATGAAATTCGGTTTATATTCCGTTGATCGAGAAACTTTCGCGCGCTCGCCGCGACCAAGCGCCGCGGTTTATGCCGAAATTTGTAAAAATAACGGCATAAAAATTGAATAATACAAATAAGGACTGCTGGTTTTGCCGGCAGTCTTTTAATATTTGCCTAAATTGCCAGAAACAGGGTAATATTTAGGTAAAGGCATGGATCAATTTCGTCACAGTCATCCTTCGACAAGCTCAGGACAAGCAGGGGCGGAAACTGTGGCGTGACCAAATTATTTTTACACAAACAATTAGAGATTTCCTTTTTAGAGTTTGAGAACATTATTTTTCGTGTTCGAAAATCTAAAATCGAAAATCTAAAATCGAAATGTGGTTACTCATCGCTACTTTATCTTATTTCATTAACGCCGGAGTTTACGTCGGCGATAAATTTTTGCTGTCCAAAAAGATCCACTCTTCGGTCGCTTACGCTTTTTATGTCGGCATTTGGAGTTTTTTGAATATTGCTTTGTTGTTTTTGGATCCCTGGGTACCGAACTTGCAGGAATTCGCCTTAGACATGTTTGCCGGCTTGATCTTTTTAACGACTTTGATCTTTTGGTATAAAGCCTTGCATCAATCCGAGGCGACGCGTGTTGTGCCGATTGTTGGCGCGCTCGTGCCGGCTTTCAGTTTTATTTTAGGTTTTGTTTTTTTAGGCGAACAGCTTACCGAACGCGAACTTTTAGCCTTTACGATCTTGATCATCGGCGGCGTTTTGATTTCCGTAAAACAGACAAAATTTTACGAACTGCATGTGGTCGCCAATCGGGTCAAAACTGTTTTTGGCAATGCTTTGGGCGATATTCACGCGGCTTATCGCCCGACCCAGCGCCTGGTCGTCAATTCAATAGTAGCCGCTTTTTTCTTTGCCGCTTTTTACGTTTTGATCAAATATGTTTATACAGCCCAGCCTTTTATTGGTGCTTTTGTCTGGTCGCGCCTAGGCAGTTTCTTGGGTGTGCTTTTAATGCTTCTGATTCCGTCTTGGCGAAAGTTGATTAGGGAAAAACAAGCCGGCGAAAGCAAAAAGCCGAAAAATTTATTTTTATTTTTCTTTATCCGCATTTTAGCCTCGCTAGCGTTTATTCTTTTAAATTTCGCCGTAAGTATGGGGAATGTGGCGCTGATCAATTCCTTGCAGGGCGCGCAGTATATCTTTTTATTTTTTATTGTGCTATTTTTATCTTCAAAATATCCCAAAGTCTTAAAAGAAGAGCTGGGCGGTGCGGTCTTATTCCAAAAAATAATCGGCGCGCTTTTGATCGGCATCGGGTTATATATGCTGGCAGTTAGCCCCGCATAACGCATAACGCATAACGCATAACGACAGAACCGTTACGCGTTATGCGTTATGAGTTACGCCATTGTTTTATCAATATTTCTATTTGCCTTTTTAATTTTGTCATTTAAAAGATTGGATTTGGCCGTAATGTTTATTATCGCCGGTCTGCCTTTGTACTTGGTGAGATTTAAAATTTTTGGCATTCCAATGACGCTTTTGGAGGCGATGATTTTGATCGCCTTTTTTTGCTGGCTGATTTTTCAAACTAGGCGAGCAATCCCCCCTCCTTTTCAAGGAGGGGTTTGGGGGTGGTTAAAATTGTTTAGACCGGGTTTTTTAAAAAGCAATTTTTGGCATAAAAATGGCGGCGTTGAAGGCAGAAAAAAATATCCTTTTGGCGCGGAAATAATTTTATTATTAATAATCTCTTTTATCGCTGTCGGCGTGGCAGGATTTTCTGCCAGCGCGTTAGGAATTTGGAAAGCATATTTCTTCGAACCGGCGCTATTATATATTTTGCTCTTAAATTTATTTCAGGATAAAAATGGCGTCAACAAGATCGGTTTGTCGCTGGCCGTCGGTGCCGGCGCGGTTTCAGTTTATGCCGTCTTCCAAAAGATTACCGGTTTTGGCATTGCCAATCCGCTTTGGGCGGCGGCCGAAACTCGCCGAGTGGTTTCTTTTTTCGGCTATCCCAACGCGGTCGGATTATATTTAGCGCCGATCATTCCGATTTTAACCGCTTTTTTATTTTTTCCGCGCCAAGATGAGTGCGGTCTTTTGCCCGAGAAGCTTTGTTTTCCTTTAAAAAAAGAAAATATTTCCGTTATCGGTTTGTCGCGCGGATTTTTGGGGTTTATTATCGTTTTATCGCTGGCCGCAATTGTTTTTGCTCATTCCGAAGGTGCCTTGGTCGGCTTAGCGGCCGCCTTTATCATTGGCGGATTGTTGGGAAATAAAAAAACCCGTCTGGCGGTTTTGGCTTTTGTGGTAGCCGCGGTTATCGCCTTGTCTTTATCACCCGGCGGTTTTAAAGTTGTCGAGCAAAAATTAACTTTAAAAGATTTTTCCGGTCAAGTGCGCCGTTATCAATGGAAAGAAACCTTAATAATACTCAATCACGGTCACTTTTATCAGGGCGTTGGTTTGGATAATTATCAAAAAGCGATCGCGCCATATCATCAGCCGGGTTTTTTTTATGACAACGGCACTGACCCGTTATTTCACCAGCACACCGTAGAAAGCGCCGAATATCGCGCCAAAACTTGGCGGCCGGTAGAAATATATATGTATCCGCACAACATTGTCCTCAACTTTTGGAGCGAATTAGGCTTGGCTGGCTTATTTTTATTTCTTTGGATTTTTGGCAAATATATTTTTATTTCTTTGCAAAATTTAATCATTATTTCAAAATTCAAAATTCAAAATTCAAAATTTCTTTTTTTGGGTTTACTTTGTTCTATGATAGTGGTCGTCGTTCATGGATTAGTAGACGTCCCTTACTTTAAGAACGACCTCTCTTGCCTTTTTTGGATTTTAGTGGCAATATTGGTTTTGTTAGACTTAAATAGCAAAAAAGAACAAATCGAAAATCGTAAATCTTAAATCGAAAATCGACAAGGGAGAGGTGCCAGAGTGGTCGAATGGGCTTGACTCGAAATCAAGTGTGCTCGTAAGGGTACCGAGGGTTCGAATCCCTCCCTCTCCGCTAGCAAAAATAAACCTAAAATTAGGTTTATTTTTTGTATTGACAATTTAATAAAAATGGTATACAATATAATAAGTAATTAAAACAAGATATATGAATACTAAAAATAACAGTGGACAACTTCAAATCCGTATAGACTCTAAAACCAAGAACGAAGTAAAAAAGATTTTGGAAGATTTAGGAATGGATATGAGCTCGGCGGTTAAGATTTTTTTTCATCAAATAATAAATGCCAAGAATTTTCCTTGTGAATTAAGGGATGTTAACGGATTCACTTTGCGGAATGCGGAAATTTTGCGCGGGTCGATTAAAGACGCGAAAGACAGCGGAAAGTCTTTTAAAACCGGCGCATCGCTTATTAAGGATGCTTTAAAAGATTAGCTTATGTTTTTATTGAAATATTCAAAGCATTTCAAAAAAGACTTGAAATATTATCGTCATAATAACATTGTTTTGGAAGAATTAAAGAAAGTTTTGGATATTTTGGCCAAAGGAGGAAAATTGCCAGAGAAGAATTTGAATCATCGTTTACAAGGTGAGTTCAGAGAATGTTTTGAATGCCATATTAAGCCTGATGTTTTGCTTATTTATAAAATAGAGCGATCGGAAATAACTGTTCTATTGTTGAGAATCGGTTCGCATGCCAATCTTTTTTAATTACGATAAGCTCCTTGGGGGCGGAATTTAAAAATATGAAAAATAAAATTTTAGGTTTAGCCGCTTGTATTTTAATTTGCTTGGCCGCCGGATTTATCGGTTCGCTTTTTACTACGTCGGCGATTGGTTCTTGGTATGTTTATCTTAATAAGCCGGTATTTAATCCGCCCGCCTGGATTTTTGCGCCGGTATGGACTTTGCTTTATATTTTAATGGGTATTGCCTTATTTTTAGTTTATCGCCAGATTGGTAAAAATAAGCTGGCCGTTCTCGGTTTAATTATTTTTATAATTCACCTTTTATTCAATGCTTCCTGGTCGATTATTTTTTTTGGGCTGAAAATGATACCGTTGGCTTTTGCCAATATTATTATTCTCTGGCTATTGATCGTTTATTTGATAATTATTTTTTGGCTGATTGATAAGCGGGCGTCGATTTTGCTTTGGCCCTATCTTGCCTGGGTTTCTTTTGCTTCGGTGCTTAATTTTTCCGTGATGATACTAAATCGATAGTGTTTGGTCAAATTTCTTGCTTTTTTGGCTAAAGTTTTATAAGATGAAAACAATCCCTTCTGGGGTTGTTTTTATTAGGATTTTCGGGGTATAGTATAACGGTAGTACGCGCCCATGGGGTGGGTGTAGCCTGGGTTCAATTCCCAGTACCCCGACAGGTTCCCACCCAGAGGGTGGTCCGCCCCTGGCGGAAATTCCCAGTACCCCGACACTCCGATTTTCGATTGACGATTTTAGATTTTCGATTTTGTCGGACGGGGACAATTAGCTCAGCTGGTTAGAGCGCTGCATTCACATTGCAGAGGTCACTGGTTCGATTCCAGTATTGTCCACCTTCGCCCGCCGAAGCGGGCTTCGGTGGACGCAGTCCACGAGAAGACCGCGAAGGCGGGAATAATTAGCGGGCCTATAGTCTAGTGGTATGACGTTGCATTCGCATTGCAGAGGCGGCAGTTCGATTCTGCCTAGGTCCACACACCGATTTTCGATTTCTGATTTTCGATTGACGATTTGAGTTTGCCAAGTTTACTTTTCAGCATTTTTCGAAATTCGAAAATCGAAGTCCTCCTTCGCGTCCTAGGCGGGCTTTGCCCGCCGAAGGTCGCTACGGCGACCGAAGGCGGGAGTAATTCAACGGTAGAATGTTTGCTTCCCAAGCAAAATGTTGCGGGTTCGATTCCCGTCTCCCGCTCACACCGATTTTCGATTTGAGATTTCCGATTGACGATTTGCCGCTGTTAATATTTGTAATAGTGCTAAAACAATAAATCGAAAATCGTAAATCAGAAATCGTAAATCGAATTGGGCATGTGGCGAAATTGGTAGACGCATACGCTTCAGGTGCGTACGGAGCAATCCTTGAGAGTTCGAGTCTCTCCATGCCCACACATCGATTTTCGATTTAAGATTTTCGATTTGCGATTGACGAAACGAGTTTTTTGGCTTAAGGTGTTAATTGGATGAATCGAAAATCTAAAATCGTCAATCGAAAATCGTTTCGGGGTATGGCCTAATTGGCTATGGCGCACGCTTCGGGTGCGTGAGGTTCTGGGTTCGAGTCCCAGTACCCCGACAAAAATAAAGAACGGCGAAAGCCGTTTTTTTTGTCAGGAGCTAATAAGGCGGAAGAATATAAATAATCCAGCGCGGCTAACTATATTTTGGGCAAAGGGTTTTATGAAATAAAAATATTCGACTTCTGAAACTAAAAACGCCGCAGTCCGAGGCGAGACTAAAATAAAAGCAGCAGTCCCGAGGCGGAGACTGCTGCATGGCGAAAGCCAGAATTATTCGAAAAAAATGTTTTTTGACTTCTTCGGACCACAAGATGCTATTTTTTGCACAATATCGGAAAAAACAATCTTTGACCAAGTTTCCAATTCATTTTTAGAATCGCTTAATAAAGTATTGATTTCCTAAATTGTCATAATGCGACCCTCGGCGATTTCTTTGTCAATCGGTTTAACGTCGCCACCGTAGTCAATCACATTTAAAATACCCAAATGAACTCTGTCAACTTCAGTTTTAGTTTCGTAAATAATTCCAGACGGATCAAACATTCTCATGGAAAATTTAATGCCAACTTCTTCCCACAATTCACGAATTACGGAATGAATTACCGGAAGGGCCGCGCCATCTTTTCCCTGACTAATATGTCCGCCCAAACCGCAAGACCATTTATTTCTCAAACGTTCTTCGTCATAATTGTTTCCCGGATCTCGTCGATAGAAAAATATTTTATCTTCCTCTTCATCTTCAACAAATTCACTCCCATCATATTGAACAAGAACCGTGTAAACAATTATTTGCCGCAAAGAAAAATCTTTTTCGGCCAACCCGCGATCATACCAAAAAGCTTTTTCATAATCGTATCAAAAATTCCATCGTTAGCAGTGATTGGTAAAAGACCGCTTTGTCCCGACCCAATATTTAGATCGGCATCTTTAACCACTAAAACATTATTCATTTAAAGCCTCCTTGAAGAAGTTAGATTTTGCTTACTTTTTGCGCAATTACCTTAAAAACGGTAGAAAAATCGTAGGCTAATTCAATGCCAGCCCTTTTTGATTCCGATGTTTTTTTTCTGAACCGAGGAGATATTTCCACCAACACTCCATCCAAATTATATTTGTTGTGATAATATAGATTGGTAGTATCTCCTCTGTAAACACTTTCTCGGGGCAAGCGATCCTGACCAGAACAAAAAATTTTATATTTATCTTTCATTGATCTGTAAATAATTTTGTCAATCCCGGAAAGACTTGATTCCCCATCGTTTGTTCCTAAAATAATATCAAAGTTTTTTCTGGCTATGGGCTGTTTGGAAAAACCATGAAAATCTAATAACACTATACGACCCCACTTTTTTGATAATTTTTTGATTATTTCGCAGATTGCATCATGATAGGCTTCGTAGAAAAGTTTTAAATTCCTATCCGAATAAGCCGTGTCATCAAAACGATTATAGTCAATATAGCATCTTGGTATTAAACCCACTACAGCATTGGCCGGATATTTTTTTAATATATCGGCCACAACATGCCAGATGTAGGCATCACCTTTAGTGATATGATTATCGTCCTCTGGCCTTTTTTCAAAAAAATAATTAAGCCATGAGCCATACCTTCTAGGCATCCCCCCGTGTGGCACGGTGATTAATATAGGGCAATCTAAATTCTTAATGCTTACAACAAAATCTTTTTGGTTAAATTCCATTTTTCCCTCACATTTTAAGTTGTGAATGTTCCTTCAATTTATTTCAATTCACCTTACAACAAAAATAAAATTTAGTCAATATAGCCCTAATTTTTATTATGGTTTATAATTATAGTCTGAAAACTTAAAATTTATTATTAATAACATGACTTACGCACTTTGAAAATTTAGCTTAGATAAGATGTTATCCGCAATTTTGAAGTCAAAACTGCATTTCCGCTTAACTTGATAAATTGAT
>JGI20214J51088_10000853_pt1 | contig 20772 bp, 22 predicted proteins | sample WetSurMetagenome_FD_51088 | JGI IMG/M metagenome (IMG submission 51088) | reverse complement strand
GATTACGGATTTACTAAAGAGCTTGAAGAGGGGCTCGACGCCATCGCTTCGGGGAAAAAACAATATCGTTCTGTTGTCGCGCCCGCTGATGAAGGTCTAAATAAAGAGCTTCAGGCAATCGGAGCGGGTGCGGTCGGAGCCTTTAAATGCCCTCAGTGTGGTAAGTCCCTTAGAAGGATACCGGGTAAAAATGGTTTCTTCTGGGGTTGTGAGGGCTATAAGTCCGGGTGTAAATACACGGCGTCAGATGTTGGTGGAGAACCGAAAAAAAACGAATAATTTTGTCTTAAAAAAAAGAGAAGGAGGCGTAAAGGGAGAAAATCCACATGAAAGAAGAAAGAGACAGAAAATGTCCAGGTACACGAATAATGCTAATAACGACTGATCAGGCAAGGAGTTTTTTTCGGCGCGGGAATAACGTTAAGGCTGTAATTGAGACTAATGAGGGCCTTGTAAGTATAAAAATCATTGTTGATGAAAGTGAATTTTATATAGCAGAAAAGGATTTTAACGACAAAAAAACGTGGCTTACAAGGGATAAGGCTATTATTCATATTTGTCGGAACTTCGGGCTTCCTGAGGCGACAAATATAGAGATTGAATTCAAAAAAAAGTGAGGCAAAAAAAATGAAACTTGGAAAACGGGCAAAGATGTTTATACCCAGCGCGGTAGCAGTTGGCGTTATTTGTGTGTCTGAAGCGGCTTTTGCGGCGTCAGGAATCAGCAAAGTTGATACACTCCTCGACAAAATCCAGACCGGTCTTCTCGGGGCCGGAGTTGTTGTAATAGGCTGCGCTATTATGTGGGCCGGATATAAGCTGGCGTTTTGTCATTCCAGCATGGGCGAAATTATCAAGCCGGTCGGCGGTGCTGTCCTGATCGGGTCGGCCGCATCGATAGCCTCATGGCTGATGAGTTAAAGGGTTATGATTACCCAAGACCCGTTATTTAAGGGCATGACAAGGAAAGCGGCACTATTTGGAGTGCCGCTTTTCCCCCTTTTTTTCACTATTGCGGCGCTTATAATGACCGCCTCAATTTTCACGGCAATTACGAAACAGGCCGGGCCGTGGGTGATTGTGATTATAGCGACATTCCCGATTATCGGCACCATGCGCTTAATAGTGAAACATGATGAGGATAAATTTAAGCTGCTCTGGATGTGGTTTTTATCCAGACTGAGGGAAAAAAATTTTCAACACTGGAAAGCAGTATCATATGGCCCGGTGAGTTATCAAAAAAGAAGGTGGTGACTGGAAATGTTGCTGTTTAAGCCAAAACACATTAAACAAATTAACGATGACCGAACAGGTGAGGCCTGTATTACTATTTCGTCGCACATTGACCCCTTCACCCTGAAGCTGCGGTCGGGCGATTATTTGCGAGTATGGAAGGTCGGGGGGATCAGCCATGAAGGGGCTGATCCTGAAGATATCCAGATCAAGCTTGATGCGCTGAATATACTTTACCGCAGTTTGGCTTCGCAAACAAACGTCTCATTCTGGATTCACAATGTCCGGCGGCGGATTTCGGATAAGCTTAAATCGCAGTTCGGTAACATTTTTTGCAAAGAGCTTGACGAAAAGTATTACAAGAGCCTGAGCGGTTTCAAAATGATGATCAATGAAATATATTTTTCTGTAGTGTACCGGCCATATACGTCAAAGGCAGTCAAAAGTTTCAACAAGTCGTCGCGGACTCTCGAAAGCATAAAAGAAGAGACAAAAGAAGCGCTGCACGTTATGAAAGATATAGCCAGCACTGTGGAGTCTTCGTTACGCGCCTACGACGTTGAGGCGTTGGGAGTGTATGAAGAAAACGGCGTGAAGTTTTCAAGGGCTGCTGAGTTTATTGCTTACCTGGTCAACGGCTGCTGGCAAAAAATACCCGTTCCTCGTGGGCCGTTTTACTTGTATATACAGACCTCACGGGTATTTATCGGCAATGAAGTTGTCGAATACCGTATGCCTGAAGGGACCACACGGTATGCCGCAAAGCTTGACATCAAGGATTTCCCCGACACTACCGAACCGGGCAAGTTGAATAACATTCTATACGAAGATTATGAATATGTCCTTACTCAATCGCTCTCAACAATGATAAGAAGAGACGCGCAAAAGGCTTTATCAGACCAGCAAAAGCGCCTTATGAATGCGGAAGATGTTGCCGAATCTCAGATTGAAGAAATTAGCGGGGCGCTTGATGATCTTGTTTCCGGTAGAATAGCGTTCGGGCATTACCATATTGGGTTGCTTATCTTTGCGGAAGATTACGACAAGCTGAGAAAAAATATCGCTTCCGCAAGAACGACGCTCGGGGATCAGGGTTTTCTTGCCGCAAGGATCGATTTAGCGCTTGATGAGGCGTATTGGGCGCAATTGCCTGGTAATTGGAAGTGCCGACCGCGCATTGTCCCAATATCGACACGTAATTATGCGGGGCTTGCAAGTCTGCATAATTTTGCTACAGGTAAAAGAGACGGCAACCCCTGGGGCCAAGCTGTGACGATTCTGAAAACCCTTAACGGGCAACCGTATTATGTGAATTTCCATGCGTCGAAAGAGGATGAAGATAACCGGGATGAAAAGCTGCTCGGCAACACGAAAATAATCGGTATGTCCGGAGCTGGCAAAACGGTTTTATTGGGTTTCTTATTGGCGCAAGCTATGAAGTATAGCCCCTCGGTCTTTGCGTTCGATAAAGACCGGGGAATGGAAATACTTATTCGCGGGGTTGGTGGAAAATATTCTGCCGTTGAAAATGGTGTGCCGACCGGCCTTAACCCCTTTCAACAAGAACCGAACGAGACGAATATTCTATTTTGTGAGGCGATTGTCAGAAATTTAGCCTCGGAGGGCGGACGGCCTCTATCTACAAAAGACGATCATGATATAAGTCACGCTGTGCGAACGGTTATGAGGATGCCTCGTGAACTTCGACGTCTTACAATCGTCAAGCAAAACCTCATCGACAATTCGGAAGAATCGGTGGCAAAAAGACTTGCGAAGTGGTGCGAAGGTGGTCCTTTGGGGTGGGTGTTAGATAACCCAAATGATCAGCTCGACTTCTCAACGCATAGCGTTTATGGGTTCGATGGCACGGCCTTTCTGGACAATCCGACGGTCCGCACACCAATAGCAATGTATCTTTTGCACCGCATGGAGTCTGTTATTGACGGTCGCCGGTTTATCTACGTAATGGATGAGTTTTGGAAGTGGCTGAAAGATCCTTTTTTCTCTGAGTTTGCGTATAACAAACAAAAGACGATTCGTAAGCTCAACGGACTCGGAATATTCGCCACTCAGTCGCCTTCAGATGTTTTGCAAAGCCCGATATCAAGGGCAATTATCGAGCAGTGCGCGACGGACATTTATTTACCTAACCCGAAGGCGGACAAGGACGAATATGTAAATGGGTTTAAGATTACGGAAACAGAATTCGAAATGGTCAAAGGATTTACAGAAGATAGCCGGGTAATGCTCATCAAACAAGGGCATAAGTCGGCGGTGGCAAAGCTTGATCTTGCAGGATTTAACGATGAGCTTGTTGTTTTGTCCGGCAGCGCTGATAACGTCGGGTTACTGAGTGAAATTATGGCGGAAGTCGGGGAAGACCCGGCTGTGTGGCTCCCGATTTTAACGGAACGAGTACGGTTAAGGCGGGGGCGTATTTAATAATGTTTTGGTCTTTATAAAGACCCATAAAGCTTTAAGAAGGGGGATGTCATGAGATTGATTTTGGCGATATTGCTTCCTTGGTTGCAGTTTTTTACAATCGGCAAGCCCATTTCCGGGATATGTTGCCTTTTGCTTCAAATAACGCTTATTGGTTGGATTCCGGCCTCTATATGGTCTGTGTATGCGCTTTCGCAATACAAAACAAGCAAAAGGATTGATAAGGCGCTGTCGAAGGGCGGAGTGGCCTTAAAAAGTGGGGTAGTGGCTGTGTTATTTGTTTTCTCTGCGTCTTCGGCTGTGGCTAGTGGTATCCCGGTCATAGACGCCGCAAATATAGCTCAGAGCGTGGTAAACCACCTGAAGCAAATTGCTGAAATGGCAAAACAGCTTACGGAGCTTCAGCGGCACTATGACCAAATGGTTAAGCAGTACACTTCTATGACTTCGGGCCGGGGCCTCGGAAGTGCTACGAATAGTGCAACTCACAAGAATTATTTACCGGATGAGTGGCAGGGCGTTTATACGGCCATAAGCGGCGGCGGATACTCCGGGTTGACGAGTTCCGGCAAAACAGTCAGGAGTAACAATCAGAAGTATGACATATGCGGCACTATAAGTAATTCAGACCAAAAAAAAGCATGTGAAAGACAGACTGCGCTTGCGTATCAACATCGCTCTGACAGTACCGACGCATTCGATAAAGCAAAAGCGCGTCTTACACAGATTGAATCCCTCATGAAGTTGGCCGGAGAGTCTGAAGATCAGAAAGCAATCTTGGAGCTTAACGCCCGTATACAGGCTGAACAGGCCATGATTCAGAATGAGTCAATCAAGCTTCAGATGTATGAGCGTATTATGGCGAGTGAGAGGCGATTGGCCGAACAGCAAGAAAAGGAGACTGCGGCTAAAGCCCTTACCCAGCGGGGCGGCTTTACTCTCGGCGTTGTGGAAATCAAATAACGAAAGGGAAATAAAATGACAACTGTAAAAAAAATAATATCTGTGGCACTGATACTGTTGATAACAACAATATTGATCGCGGTTTGTGAAAAAAAAACAGACGTAGTGACCGACGTAGTGACCGATCCGGAGGCGTTATATAAGTATTATTACGACAACAAGGACGCTCGCGAGGAAAAGAACAAGGAATGCAGATTATTAAGCGTCGATGCTCAAATGAAAAGTCAGGCCGGGGATTTGGAACTAAAGCGATGCTCAATAGCTATGAAAGCCATGAGTGATAAGGCACTCAGCCAGCGCGGCGGATTTAATCTTGGAATCGTAAAAGGGCCGGACGACAAAAAGAAATGAGGTATTAAATGACTATTTTTAGCGATATGGGACAATCGATCGACACTTTATTGAACACGTTTGTTAGCCAAACGTCATCGAGTCTGATTGGGGGGCTTCAGAGCACCGTCACGGTAGCGGTATCGCTGTATTTTGTTATATTTGGATACTTGGTTGTCGGGGGGTACATACAAAATACAATCCCTGAGCTTATCAAAAAAGCTCTTACTATGGCCCTTATACTCGGACTGGCCTTTACCGCTGCGGCTTATCAAAGTAATGTCGTTGACGTTTTCAGGGGGCTTGAAACTGGATTGGCGTCAATGGTGTATAAAGGTGACGCATCAAACGCTTATCAGCTTTTAGACACTTCATTCACGAGTGGGCTTGACTTGGCTGGCAAGGCGCTTGAAGAGTCCGGCAAATACTCGTTATGGACCGGCGCGACTAATCTTATCGGCTGGTTTGTAGTGAGTATTCTTATATGCCTTGGAACAATATTGCTTCTTACTATTGCGGGAGGCTATATAATGCTTGCAAAAATCGCTTTAGCTATTTTGTTGGGCATAGGCCCCTTATTTATAGTCTGTCTTTTGTTCCCTGCCGTTCGCCGTTTTTTCGACGCATGGGCCGGGCAGGTTGTCACATACACGCTTATTATTGTGCTAATGGCGGTAGTAGTCTCATTTGGGCTGACCATATTCAATGAAACAATTACTAAGGCTCAAGCTCAAATAGCGGCAGGAACTGGGAGTATGTTAGCAGTATGCGCTCAAATTCTGATTGTGACCTTGTGTTTGGCGATTGTCGCGCTTCAAGCCCCCTCTATTGCTTCCGCATTGGGTGGTGGTGTCGGTTTATCTATGCTGAATCCGCTTACTCCGGTGGCAAACGCTGTGAATGCGGCAAGGTCAACGGGCCGTAATGTGGCGTCAACTTATCGAGGAGGAAAGGCAGCTGTTAATTATGGCAAGCAAAAAGGTCAACAAGCTTACGCGTACATGAGACGAGGCGGAAGCGCAAGTAATGTCTCAAAGTAAAACTGTAAGGTACATTACAAATTCAGGGAAAGGATAAAGAAATGTTAAGAATGCTGGTTGCCTGTTTGATAGTTGTTGTCTTTCTCGCGGGCTGTGGGGCTCCTAAAGCGGTTAAGCTTGACGGCACTGATCGTGTGCCTGTCAATGCGCCGGATAAAAACGGTATTCAAATCGTCAAGGACGGAGGTGTGAAAAAATGAAGCTTTTCGGAAAAGACAAAACAGGAGATCCACAAGGTTCTGTTAAGCCGTCCGGCGCAGACGATTATCAGCAAGCGGCGGATTGGGAATCGTGCCGCTTGGCTGATGCGTTGAGAAGTGAGACAAATGCGTGGAAGGTAGCTGGTTGCGCTGTCGCTGTCGCTGTCCTCTTGGCGGTCGCTGTTATTGTTTTAGTGCCGCTTAAAGAGAGCGTCCCTTATGTCGTCAAAGTAGACAGCGCGGGGGCCGTCGATATAATAACGACGCTCAAAGATAAACCCATGAGTTATGACGACATTCTTGATAAGTACTGGCTTGCAAAGTACGTAAGAGCGTATGAGTCGTGGGATTTCTACACCGCCCAGGACGACTATGAATTTATCGGTTTGACAAGCTCTCCGGAAGTGTCAAAGCAGTATGCCGGATTATTTACCGGGCCTAAAGCTATAGATGAAATGTATGGAGAGCAAAACATAGTAAGGACAAAAATTATAAGTGTTGTCCCTACCGGCAACGGTATTGCTACTGTGCGTTTTGAGAAAGCCGTAAGGAATAGAAACAGTCAAAGCGACGTACCGGGGATAACCTCGAAGTGGGTTGCTACGATAGGTTACGATTATAAGAAAATCGCGAAAATGAAGGAAAGCGAACGGTTGAAGAATCCACTCGGCTTTAACGTACAAAGTTACAGGATCGACGCCGAAATGCTCGACGTTCCTGCCGTGCCGAAAGCCGCCGTAAGCTCATCTTCACAGCCTGTAGTGCCTGCTATAAACGCAACACTTGGAGGCTCAAAATGAAACGGTTATTCGCTGTTATGATAACTCTTTTATTTGTATGTCCGGTTGTTTACGCTGCGCCTTCTATTTCAGCTTCGGCAAAAGAGGTTGACAAGAAGGCTGATCAAAAAACCGAACTGGCCGGACCTAAAAAGGCCGATATTCCCGGTCCCAAGATAGTCAATGATCTTCAGAGTAAAGCGCCGGGGGGTGTAAGCGCGCTTCTTCCTGTAAAACAAGAACCGCAGGTTTCTGAAACGGGTAAGACAACTTCAATGAAGATGACGCATAAAGACCCGCGCATTAGGCATGTGGTGTTCGATCCCAATAAGGTTGTCCTGATCGACGCTTACCCTGGAATCGCTACGCATATCGTCTTCGCAAAAGGCGAAACGGTTGTTGATCACGGAACGGGATTCAGTAAGGCCTGGGAATTGGTTCCAAACGGTCAGTCCGGCAGTGGTCACTATTACTTGAAGCCCAGAGCGTTAGCCGGAGATACAAACCTTTTCATAACGACAAACAAAAGGGAATACAGTTTTGATCTCATTTTGCATAAAGATTGGCGCAAGAAAATTACAGATAAGCTGCCGGTCATATCAACCATGACATACCGCGTTGTTTTCGTCTACCCGCAGGATGAAGCCGAACAGCTTAAAAAACTGTCTGAAGAAAAATATGTAAAAAATCAGATTAACAACAATCCGAAACCGCGCAATTGGAACTACACAATGCATGTAAACCAAGGTTCGGAAGATATGGCTCCCAAAATGGCGTATGACGATGGCCGCTTTACTTATTTGAAATTTCCGAATAACCGGGAAATCCCGGCTATTTATCAGGTATGGCCGGACAAGTCGGAGAGTATCATTAATCACCACGTGGTTGATGATATGGTTGTCGTGCAAAGAGTAGGGCGGGAGTTTATCTTGCGGATTGGTGAAATGGCAGTAGGTCTTTTCAATGATTCGTTTGACCCTGACGGGGTGGCTCCGGCGAATGGGATAACCGTTGAAGGCCTTAAAAGAGTAATAAAAAGTGAGGATTTGACCAATGAATAACGAAGACAGCGTAAACAAACCCCATGATGTGCAGGATAGAGGTATCCCTACAGTAAACAGTATGAAAAAGAAGAAAGGGGGGTTTTTAAAATATTTAGCGATTGTCGCCTTTATTGGGTTAGTGCTTGGTATTATGGCGTTGGCGTTCTCTAATTTTGTTCTTAAAAAAGATGTCAAGGTTGACCCTGATAAGGACAAAAAAGGTAACGCTGTGCAGACATTACCTCAAAAGACATTTCAGGCGCCTCTTCAGCCGCTGACTGCCGACGGGAAGGGGGGTAAGCCGACCGATGGTAAACCAGGCGATGGTAAGTCAGATATAAAATTAATTACAAAGGATGGTTCTCAAGGGCCAATGTTCGGCAAGGATGGTGAGAGAATATTAACACCCTTTGAACAGCTCAACTCGGATCGTTTTTCGTCTACATTAACTCCAAAATCAAGCGGTGTTGTTGCCGCCGCTGTGCAAGGCAAAAATGATGTATCTGTGCAACGGGGATCGGCGGGGGTGCTTGGAAGTATGCTTTCATCAACGTCAACGCCGGCGCGTTCTGCATCACGGATCAAAAATAGAAGTCTCACGCTTGCTAAAGGCGCAATGATACCCTGTGTTCTTAAAACAAGGATCGACAGCACGGTGCCGGGCATGACAAGCTGCGTTCTACCTCAAAACATATATAGTGATAACGGGAAGGTTGTTCTTGTCGAACGCGGCAGTGAAATAACAGGCGAATATCAGTCTGAACTTAAACAAGGGCAAGCGCGGCTTTTTGTTCTTTGGACGCGCATTAAGACCACAAAGGGCATTATTATTGATCTCGATTCTCCAGGAGCCGATCCGTTGGGCGGAGCGGGGATGCCGGGGTATGTTGATAATCATTTTTTTGAGCGTTTCGGTGGAGCTATCCTGTTGAGTTTAATCAGTGACGGCATTTCCACGCTTGCACAGTACGCGCAACAATCCGCAAGTTCCGGCAGCGGCAATACTATGGTATATCAATCCAGTTCGAGTAACGGACAGCAAATGGCAACAGAGGCCCTGAAAAACACTATAAACATACCTCCGACTCTGTACAAAAATCAGGGTGACAGGATTTCCGTATTTGTCGCTCGTGATTTAACTTTTGATCGCGTTTATGAGATAAAACCTTTGTAAGGGGGGGCGTATTTTGGATGATTATACAAATAGAGGCAACGGCGGAAACGGCAAGGGTGGTCACACGGCGGTAATAAGTGACGGGTCATCCGTTAAGTATCTCCTTCAGGTATTCCATAAGTATCTATCTGATCCCGAGATCACTGAAATATGTGTCAATCGGCCTGGCGAAGTGTGGTGTGAACGTAAGTCAAAATGGGAAACCCATAGCGCGGCGGATATGACGTTTGAAACATGCATGTCGTTGTCTGTTGCAATCGCGGCATTCACGAAGACTAACCTTTCGGACATGATGCCGATAATGTCTGCTACGCTGCCGGACGGCGAAAGAATACAGGTTGCCATTCCCCCGGCCGCTGAGCGCGGCACGATAAGCATAACTATTCGTAAGCCTTCAAAGTCGATCATTGAGACGGCAACTTTCCAGGCGCAAGGTTTTTTTTCTCGCGTTACTCCTGTTTGTGAGGGGTTTACTGATGAAGAAAGAGAGCTTCAGAAAATGCTGAGAGCAAAGGAATATAGGGATTTTCTTCTTACTGCTGTGCGCCTGAAAAAAAACATAGTTATTGCCGGTGAAACCGGATCGGGCAAGACGACGTTTATGAAAGCGCTTATGCAAGAGGTCCCTACAATCGAACGGATCATTACCATCGAGGATGTCCCGGAGCTTTTTTTGCCGAATCATCCAAATAGGGTACATATGTTTTATCCCTCTGAGGCTGCTGACGACGCGCCGGTAACCTCTCAAAAGCTTTTAAAGAGCTGTCTGCGCATGAAGCCTGACCGTATCATGCTTGCTGAGCTTAGAGGCGGTGAAACATTCGATTTTATCAACGTCGCGGCTTCGGGTCATGGCGGAAGTATAACCAGTTGTCACGCCGGATCGGCTGAGCTTACGTTTGAAAGATTGGCTTTGATGGTGCTCATGAATAGGCAGGGCCGGACGCTGCCGTATGAGATTATACGGCGTCTGCTTTATCTGGTTATTGATATCGTCGTGCATATACATAACGACACGTCGGGGGGTAAAGGCAGGCATATAACTGAAATATGGTTTGATCCCATGAAGAAAAGGGAGGTAGACAAGAAAAAGTCGTCATGAAAAAAACGCCCTTAATCGTAAAAATAATATTTTGTCTTGTAGTTTTTATCCTTTGCTCCGTTCTGGCCGTTTATCTGTCCGGCGCAATACTTATGATTGTTCATAAGCGAGTGCCGGACTTTAACGCCTTGACGTGGTATCAAAACTGGTATAACCTTGCTGGCGCGGACCATGCTTTTGACAAAAAGCTTTATGGTTCGCTGCTCGCTGCGGTTATTATTTCTTATGGCGCTCCTATCGCTATGTACTTCGCTGCTGCTGTGCAAAGACCGTTGCACGGCGCGGCCCGCTTTGCAAGGATTTCGGAGATTCAAAAGGCGGGGTTACTGAATACGGAAAAAGGTATACTTGTCGGCAAGCTTGGGAGTAAATATCTTGTCTTCCCAGGACAGCAATTTGCGATTTTAGCGGCCCCTACCAGGTCGGGTAAGGGCGTAAGCGCGGCGATCCCGAACCTTTTAAATTGGCCCGATTCTGCGGTTTGTTTGGACATAAAGCAGACGAATTTTCAGAAAACAGCCGGTTACCGCAAGAATTGCGGTCAAGACGTTTATCTGTGGAATCCCTTTGCCGAAAACGGCAAAACACATAGATGTAATATTTTGTCATATATCCGCCCGGATTTTGCAATATCCGACGCCAATAAAATAGGTTATATTTTCTGGCCACAAACAGGTGACGCGAAGGAAGATTTCTTTAATGATCAGGCGCGCAATCTTTTTCTTGCAGTCGTTCTTTACCTTTTAGAGACGCCTGGACTGCCCAGGACAATGGGTGAGGTCCTGCGGCAAGGATCGGGGCTTGGTGGGCCTCTTGTAGATCACTTCAAGGCGCTGATAGCGGATCGTGAGGCCAAAGGCAAGCCTCTTTCGCAACCCTGCAATCTGGCTTTCAATCGCTTTTTTTCCAATGCAAAGTCGGATAATACCCTTGGCGGCATTATATCGAGCTTTACCGGGCCACTTACTACATGGTCAAATCCGCTTGTTGACGCCGCCACCAGCGCTGATGATTTTGACTTGCGGGATCTCCGTAAAAAACGAATGACTATCTATGTCGGCATTACTCCTGATTACCTGCCTGAGGCGGGGCGGTTGCTGAACGCTTTTTTCTCTGTTCTTCTGAATATGAACACAAAAGAGACTCCTGAGCAAAACCCGGAATTAAAATATCAGTGTCTATTATTACTTGATGAGTTTACAGCAATGGGCCGTGTGAATATCTTGGCGACATCTGCGGCGTATATAGCGGAATATGGCTTAAGAGTTTTTACTATTATTCAATCGCTGTCACAGCTTGATGGCCGGTATGGTAAAGAAGATTCCCGGACGTATATAACCAATCATGCCTTGCAAATTATATTTGCTCCGCGTGAGCAAAGAGACGCCAATGAGGCCTCCGAAATGCTCGGGTATCTTACGCAGCGCGCAAAGAGTAGGGGGATATCGCGCTCATCAGGCACAAAGTCCACAACGTCAAGCTCGTCCGAAAATATCTCTGATCAGCGGCGGGCTCTATTGCTGCCGCAAGAGGTCAAGGAAATAGGGCAAGACAAAGAAATAATTGCTCTTGAAAACACAAAGCCGATACTCTGTGAAAAAATCAGGTATTTTGACGATCCTGTTTTTATGGCGCGGCTGTTGCCCGCGCCTGATGTTCCGGTTTTGGATATGGACCTTTACCACGCCACAGTTGAAAAACGTATCCGTGAAGCCACGCCTGAAGACGTGACGGGTGAAATCAATATGCAAAAACTCGTTGCGTCTTCGTCGGTTGATAATATTTCTGAGCCTGTCAATGTCGCTGAGGCGCAAGCGTTCGCAGATAAGCTCTGGTCGGGTTTTGTCGCGTCTGAAGGCAATGAGGTAAGCGGTGGGGTTTTGAATGATTCTGAGGGCTCTGACGCGCCGGCAGAAGCCGCAGAAATAGAATGTGAACTCATAGATATGACTGTCCTGGACAAAGTATCATGACGTGGATAAGCCACAAATTGGCGACCGGCGCGGTGGTGTTTGCAGTCACCGGCAACCCGGTCCCTGCCTTGTTTGCGGCCGCCGGCAGTATTATCCCTGATGCGCTGGAGGGCTTCCCGAAAAACGAAAGTGATTATGACAGGTGGCGTAAAAATCACCGGCGTATGACTCATTGGTTTGTTCCGTATATGGTTATTGCCGCTGTTCTTTATTGTGTCGCTTTTTCCTTCGGCGTAAGACCTCTCGGGACTGTCTCTTTATCGCACTTTTCAAGCTTCGCGTTTTTCGCCAACAAGTCATTATATGGGTTTTTAGCGTATGCTTTTTCATATATGGCTATCGGGGCGGTTTTGCATTGTGTCCAGGACGCGCTTTGTGGAGCTGTGCCGTCTTTGAATCCGCAAAAACGTGTAGGGACAAGGTTTTTTTATGTTGGCTCGTTTAAAGAGTTTGCGCTTGTGCTGCCGGCAAGCGCCGCGCTGATTTTGGCGCGGTTGGGGCTTTAACTGCCTGAGCTATCAAAACTGTAAGGTACATTACAAAAAGGGGGATGATATGAATAAATTCGGCAGTAAGTACGAAGAAAACAGCACAGAGAAAATCAAGGAACTGACGGCGCGGGAGTATTTTGAACGGGCAAAAAAAGTGCGGTCCCTTGAAACCGATCCACTTTATATGCAGATGATCGAGGACGCCGAAAAACGGCGCCGTGCTGTGCCGCCTCGTGTTGAAAAGCAGTTCCGGCGTGAAGGCGATAAATATTTTTTGAAAGACGGTGAAAAGGGCCTTGCCTTCGAGGACAAAGGCGATAAACTTACCTCTAAATCGTCAAATGAGCGAGTCACCGGCGCAATTGTCGCTATCGCTGAAGCTCGCGGCTGGTCGCACATGGATGTCAAGGGTTCTAAGGAATTTAAACGTAATGTCTGGATGGAGGGGGCTGTTCACGGCATTAAGGTTGACGGTTATACCCCGAATGAGCAGGACCTTGCTGAACTTCATGCGCGGTCTAAGAGAGCCCTAAACAAAGAAGCCGGGGAAAGAGGACTGGCCGCCGAAAAGATTAATCCTCAAGAGATCACCGGCGAACTGGTTAAGCATGGAGAGGCGCCGCTTGGATTCAGTAAGGGCGCGCAATCATCGTATTTTGTCCAGGTCAAAACCGACACAGGGGTTAAGACTGTTTGGGGCGCTAGCTTGGTCAATGGTATTCGGTCGAGCGGCGCGAAAGAGGGAGATCATATCCATGTCGCATATCAAAACAAAGGCAGCGCAAAAGTAAAAGAACACGACAACACAAGTGATAAAAAAGCAGAACTGCTTTACGCTGCTGCCGGCAGCGTGATTGATAAAAGGATAAAGGACCCCGTTGTAAGGGAGGCGGCGCATGATCGAATCCGGAAAAATATAAATGATCATGCGGCTTCAGGAAAACGGGTTCCTCCGGTTCAGGTCTACGATAATAAAGTTGAATCCTTATTGCAGCAAGTCAAGGTCGGGCAGGATCGAGGCGGGCAAAATCAGGGCCGGGAACGGGAAAAAGAAAAAGGAATCGAGCGGTAGCATACGCCGGCTTTCAGCCGGCGAAAAATAATAGAAGGGGATGGAAAAGAAAATGAAAAGATCTATAGTTTTAGCTGTAACGGTTATTGTTATCATTTTCAGTTTTGCGTTTTTAAACAGCGCCGGGGCCGTCCAGAGTGAAAACGAAGTCCAAATTATCTATGACGGAACTCCGAAAACGCCCTATAAGGCGATAGGCCGGGTTTCTGTCGAAAAATTTAAAAACATCTTCGGGACTAGAAGATCGCCGGAGGAAATGGAAAACCTGATGAAAAAAGATGCCTTTAAGAAAGGCGGCGACGCCATTATGAACATTCAGGAAGACTTAGGGAGTATGTCCGCGGTGGTCATTAAGTACGAAGGGAAAACAAAAAAGTAAACAGTCAGAAAGAAGACCTTTTTTTGATTGCGGCCATGCCCGATAAAGGCATGGCCGCAATTTTTGGTTATACGACCTCATAAGGAGCCGTATTCGCTTCATTAACTCCAATACCGGCTACTGAACGGGCAACCTCAATGCTTTTGTAATTTCTGTATGCCTGCCATGCGCCTTTTGAAGGCGTCCACCTGAAATCCTGAAATAATCAAACCGTAATTCATCGTTCCGCCTACCGGGTTAACTGCCCTATTTAATGCCTCAATCTGTTTTTGGTTCTTTCTCGTCGTCATTTTTAACCTCTCCTTTCAGTTGTTGATCTGCGCGCTCTGTCCGACGAAAAAACCGTTAAAATGCACTCCATCAACCAATATCCCATCAAGTTCTTTCTCTGTTTCTGACATACGAGACATTTTTTCATTCAATAACTGTATTTCCCTTTTTAACCCCTCGTTATTCAGCCTTTTCTTTTCCATCCTTTTTCGGGTCACCTCACGATTTGTAAAAAATCGTACGTTAAGACTTCGGAAGGGGCTGTAACTGTCTGAATTTACGTCTTTCTGCTTTTCTGGGATTTTCCCATATATAATCTCCTGTCAGATTAATATGTTCCCATCCCAGCGGCGATAAATTCTGAAGAAGACTCTCATCAACCTCATGTCCGTGAAACTTTAGCGCATTTACTGTTCGCTCCAGATAAACTGTATTCCATAGAATAATAGCGGCCACAACAATATTGAGGCCGCTGGCTCGATACCGCTGGTTTTCGAAACTGCGGTCTCGTATTTCGCCCAGGCGGTTGAAGAAAACGGCTCGGGCCAATGCGTTTTTTGCTTCGCCCTTATTCAGACCGATCTGCACGCGACGGCGCAATTCAACGCTCTGCATCCATTCAAGAGAAAATAATGTGCGTTCGATACGTCCCAATTCGCGTAAAGCCAGGGCCAATCCATTCTGGCGGGGATAACTTCCCAGTTTTCTCAACATCAATGATGCTGTTACCGTTCCTTGTTTGATCGAAGTGGCCAAGCGTAGAATATCCTCCCAATGGGTGCGAATCTGTTTTTGGTTTACGGTGCCCCCGATCAGACCCGATAATGCCGGATACGTTTTTTGCTTGCTCGGCACAAAAAGCCGTTTATCAGCCAGATCCCGGATGCGCGGAGCAAATCGGAAGCCCAGCAGGCGCATCAAGGCAAACACATGATCAGTGAACCCGGCCGTGTCGGTGTAATGTTCTTCAATCCTGAGGTCCGATTCGTGATGCAACAGTCCGTCCAATACATATGTTGCGTCTCGAACAGTCGCGTTGATGACCTGAGTATGAAAGGGGGCATATTGATCGGAGATATGAGTGTAGAATAGGACTCCTGGCTCATTGCCGTATTTTGCATTGACCTGACCAGAACCCGCTCCATGCCCTCCCGCGCGAAACCGCTGGCCATCAGACGATGATGTAGTGCCATCGCCCCAGTACGAGGCAAATGATTGCCGATATTGAGCATTGACCAAGTCTGCCAAGGCCGCCGAATAGGTCTCGTCACGGATATGCCAGGCCTGAAACCATGAAAGTTTTGCGTAAGTTGTGCCGGGACAGGATTCAGCCATTTTGGCCAGTCCCAGGTTGATGGCGTCGGCCAGAATTGCGGTTAGAAGTAGGAGCTGGTCTGTGGCGGTATCTCCGCTTTTGAGGTGGGTGAAGTGGCGGGTAAAGTCTGTCCAGTTGTCCACTTCGAGAAGAAGTTCCGTAATCTTCAGATGTGGAAGAAGAGCGTAAGCCTGCCGCATCAAAGTTTCGGCCTTTTCCGGCACGGCATTTGTCAGCGGCGTTATCTTAAGTCCATCAGCTCTTATCATCGCATCAGGCAACTCATTTTTCCCCGCCATGTAATTGACAGTTTCAAGCTCTCTCTCCATCAAAGCCAACCTCTCTTCCAGATACTGATCGCAGTCGAGAGCCACCGCCAAAGGTAACTCTCCTTGATCGCGTAAAAAACCATACTTTTCGTTTGGCAACAGATATTCATCGAAATCCTTGAACTGGCGAGAGCCCTTTATCCATATATCGCCGGAGCGCAAAGCGTTTTTTAATTCAGTCAGGGTGCAAAGTTCATAAAAGCGGCGGTCTATGCCTGTATCAGTGAAGACAAGACTTTCCCATCGCTTTCTGATAAAACCCGTCGGAGCCGTGTCGGGCACTTTGCGGACGTTATCGGCATTCATCGATTTCAGCATTTCTATTGCATCCATGATATCGTGCGTAGCAGGCGTCGCCGTCAACTGCAGAGATTCAAGGAAAGAAGGCGCGTACCGCCTTATCTGAGAGTACCCGTTACCGATTCGGTTCAAGTAGTCGAAGTTTTCAGCCTGCGCAAGCTTCTGAGCTTCTATAATGCTCTTTGTGAAATCCTCCCATGGGATAATAGACTCGATAGCGGCGAACGGGTCCCTGCCGTTTTTCTTGGCTTCCAACAATGCTTCGCCGATCTGCCAGTACAAACGAACTTTCTCGTTGATTACCTTGCCCGACTGCTGAAACTCTTCCGCATGTTTGCGTTTTGCGCGATTGAATAGCGTGCCTATTATCCGATCGTTCATATCCACGATCTCATCGATGAGTGTTGCACGCGCTTCCAGAACAACTGCCGCTAGCGTCGCATGCCGGCGGCCGGGTTCGAAATCTTGTAAGTGCTGTGCGGTCATTTGTCCGCCTTCCCGTGCAAGTTTAAGAAGACGGTTTTGATGTATCTGCCTCTCAAGCCCTTCGGGTAGATTGAGTGAGCTGATTGCTTTCAGACGCTCTATGTGTTCAAGAACGTGTTTTGCTTTCGGAGAGCCAGGCGGTTGTCTCAACCATGCCATTATACTTGTTTTAGCCTCAGGTCGCATATCCAGCAATCCGTCAAGCTGCATACATTGATCCTTGGTCAGAGTCCCGGCCAAAATGTGATGAATACGCCGCGTGCCTTGAGTGATCGCTTCCTTACAGAGTCGTTCAATTACATTGAAGGCCGGGACGATGATCTGTTTCTTGCGAAGATCGTGAACCAGCTCCGTCGCTACAATAATGCCTTTGTCCGTCTGCATCGCGATATTAGAAAGCCGTTGCACTTGATTTCGGTAATAAGCTTCAGAAAAGGGCTTGAAGCCGAAAGCCGCTTGCAACCCAATCAGGTGCTCTCGACGTGTTTCCGCTCGTTCGGCATATTGCGGCCACAGCACAGGGTTCACCTTGACTTGTTGCGCTACAAACTGAAGCATACGTTCTGGAGGCGTATCATTAACCGGCAATGCATAGCCCGGATACCGAAGGTAGCATAGCTGAACTGCAAAACCCAATCGGTTATGTTCTCCTCGATGCTGAAGAATAACAGACAGGTCATGCTCAGAGAATGTATAGTTCTGGATCAGCTCTGCTTCATCGGTTGGAAATGCAAGCAATAATGCTCGCTCGGTGGGAGTAAATAGACTACGACGGGGCACTATTGGCTCCAGCTGTTTTTATGTACTGATAAAGTGTTTCCCTGCTGATACCGAAATCACGAGCGATTACGGTTTTTTTCTCCCCGGCGTCAACTCTTTGCTTAAGAACAGCAACCTGTTCATCTGTCAATGTGCGTTTTCTGCCTTTATATGCCCCTCTCTGTTTCGCTATAGCGATCCCTTCAAGTTGTCTTTCACGAATCAATGCCCGCTCGAATTCAGCAAATGCTCCCATAACGGAAAGTAATAAAGTAGCCATCGGTGAATCTTCCCCGGTGAAGGTAAGACTTTCTTTCACAAACTGAATATTGATGCCCCTACCGGTGAGAGTCCTGACGATCTGCCGCAGATCATCAAGATTGCGAGCCAGGCGATCCATGCTATGAACAATAACAGTATCGCCTTCTCTGATGAACTGCATGAGCGCATTGAGTTCAGGACGCTTTGTATCCTTACCCGAAACCTTGTCAGTGAATATTTTATCTATCGCAATTCCTTCAAGCTGACGGGCGGTGTTCTGATCGAAGGAACTGACACGAATATAGCCGATGCGTTGACCTTTCATTATGAACCTCCAATAAGTGTCAGGTATAAGTCTATAATATCAGGGATTTTGTGTCAAATAATTAAAATATGGAAGCTATTCTGACATGATTGCGCAAGTCATTTGATATCAGGATAGAGTATACCTAAAATTTACATATTGAAATATCTTTGTGCAAATTGGAATTGAGCTTTATATTCCGTTTTCTGTGGTGCTGCTGAGTATAACAATAAGATAGGCTGCATATAATAACAACAGCAATACACCACGCCATCTTGGTATTACTCCGCTGCGCGTGGGATAACAGAACACCATTGCCACAAGACCAAATGCCAATGGAACCGCGACCTCGCGCCACTCAACAGTTATCGGACTGATAATTGCCGCCACGGCAATAACAAGAAGTCCGTTGAAGATATTGCTGCCGAGGATTGTTCCCAGGCTAACTTCGTCGTGTCCGCGAAGCTTGGCAATGACTGTCGTCGCAAGTTCAGGAATAGACGTTCCCACTGCCACGATAGTTACCCCTATAATGAATTCATTTATGCCAAAGGCAATTGCGATGCCCCTTGCTCCGGTCACAATGAGATTTCCGGCGGCAACAAGAAAAGCAAGACCAACAACACACAAAATAATTGCCAACCACCCCTTATGCTCACCGAGAATCTCCTCTGCGGCACTTCGTTGCTTCCTCGCCTCGATAACCGTCACCACAAGCCAAGTGAAAAACATACCCAACAGCAAAAACCCATCAAATCTGGAAAGCTCTCCATCAATACATAAAAAAGCCGTGATTACAGGAACCAGCAACGCCACAGGGAAATCCCGCTTAATGCTGTCACGGGGGCTTCGGATTCCAGAGATTACCAATGCAATAGCAAGAATCAAGGCAACATTTAAAACATTGCTACCCAAGGCATCACCAAGCGCAATTTGGGGGGTTCCGGCTACGGCCGCATTAATCGAGACTGACAATTCAGGACTCGAAGTGGCAAACGCTGCAACGGTTGCGCCGATAATACCCGGAGAAACCCGCGCCCAATGGGCAAGGCCAATAGCGCTGCGAACAAAAAGCTCTCCGCCTATACCGGCGAAAATAACACCTAAAATCAAAGCAACATAATCGTTCATTATTACGCTCTCGGCTTATCGCTTTTAATGAGGACAGCGATAACAGACTGGATGAGCTGAGATATCTCTTCCTGCTTTTTTAAATAATATTTGGCCTTTGTTTTAGACCCGGTTCCTATATGAACAGAGAAAAGCTGAACGTCGCTCAGCGAGAATACGTCTTCATCAGTTTCGTCATCGCCCGCATACAGGACCTTACTGCATCCTGAGTTCTGCAGCAATACCTTTATTGCCCTTCCTTTATCGTAGGCTTCGGCAGGGATTATGTTTTCAACGTATTTCCCTGATATATGGCGGGGTCTTGGCTTCAGTTCGGAGATGCAGTCGAGTATGGCCATCCGCGCCTCTTCGCGGTTTCCGGCATTCCGGTAATGGAATGAAAGGGAAGCGCCTTTGTTTTCTATCATTATATCTCGCCGAGTGTGGCGCATGAAACAAATAGCGGCCTGTTTTCCCCATGCAGCGGACAACGCTTTATACGACGTCTCTTCTTCACCTTGCCCCGGCAAACCTTCGGCTCCATGGTTACCTACAAGATAGGGAGGCTCAATCCCGAGATGATGGCGGGCGTCGCTTACCGAGCGGCCTGTCACAACAGCAACCCGCGCTATTTTCATCAGATTCAGCAGCGAGCGCCTTACAGTCTCCTCAACAATAATTAGTTGCGGATCATAAGCTATCGCAGACAGGGTGCCGTCAAGATCGAACGCATATAGCGTAGAGCAATCCACAAATGCCGCAAAATCCTTACGCCCTTTTGCGCCCAAAAGATATTCGCATCTGCCTTTCGGGGTCATGATGAATCCGAAATCCTGGCCATAAGTTTCTCGCGCTGTCTTATACGGGCGGCGTCAATCAACATCCTTCCGGCCCATCGGTAGATGTTAAAGCTTCTTACAAGAGACCGCATGCTGCGCATCCGCTCCATCTGTTCATACAAAGGCATATCAAGGGACCTGTGGAGCGCCTCTGCGGTCTGCTCTATGTGATAAGGGTTAACTATTACAGCCTCATGCAATTCATGGGCCGCTCCCGCAAACTGGCTTAATATGAGCACGCCCCGCTCATCGTCACGGGATATTACAAACTCTTTTGCTACCAGATTCATTCCGTCGTGCAGGCTTGTGACTAGACAGACATCCGCGGCCCTGAAATACTGGTTGATAATTTCAGGCTCGTGATGCTCGGCCTTTAGACATATGAAAGGAATACTTCCGGAAGAAAATCTCTTATTGATGCTGTCGGCCAGATCGCGAACCCGGCGTTCGAACATCTGATAATCATACAGGGCCGATCTGGACGGGGCCGCAATCTGGACAAATGTAAATTTTCCGATCAGCTCTGGATGCAGTTCCAACATCCTTTCTATTGCCATGAAACGCTCGGGGATACCCTT
>JGI20214J51088_10000852_pt1 | contig 20775 bp, 13 predicted proteins | sample WetSurMetagenome_FD_51088 | JGI IMG/M metagenome (IMG submission 51088) | reverse complement strand
GGGCATCAGCGTGCGAAACCAGCCCGGCACGCCCGAGCTAGCGACGGGCCGACGCTGCTCGATCGGCGGCGTGCCATCGGCCGGTTCGAAGCGCAGCACCCGGTAGGCACCGGTGGCCGCCTGGGCTTCGAGCCAGCGGCCGATGCGTTCGCGGTCGCGCTGCAGCGGCACGATCTGCACTGCCATCGCGCGCGCGCCATCGGCCAGGCTCTGGCGCAACTGCGACTGCAGCAGGTCGCGCGCCCAGAGCAGGTCGATGCACAGAGCGCCCACGAGCACCAGCACCAGTACCGACGTCAGCGACAAGCCCCACTGGCGGATCAGCGACATGCTCCCTCTCCCGCGATCGTCGATGGTGGCACAGGCCGTGCCGGACATCGCTGCGGCTTTCGTCAGGCCTTCACGCCGACGGACGATTGGATGAAACGAATAGGAACGCTTCTCATTGACGAATTTTTCACAGCGAAATGGTCCGGCTTCCCGCGAGGTACAGGCGCGAGGCGCCTTGTTGTCGGCGAAAATGCCGCGCGCTGCGTTAGCTTGGCAGCCTGTACCGGGCGATCCCGTCCGGTGCCGCGCGCTCCCCCTGTCCTTTGGAGAACCGAAAATGACCTCCCGCCGTCAATTCATTCAGATCGTCCCCCTCGCCGGCGCCGCCGCGCTGATCGCAGGTCGCAGCGCGCAGGCCGCGCTGCCGCTGGTCACCGAGAAGGATCCGCAAGCCGTCGCGCTTGGCTACGTACACGACGCCGCCCTGGCCGACAAGGCCAAGTACAAGAACTGGGTTGCCGGCGAGCATTGCGGCAACTGCGCGCTGTTCCAGGGCAAGCCCACTGATGCCGACGGCCCCTGCCCGCTGTTCCCCGGCAAGCACGTCTCGACCAAGGGCTGGTGCAGCGCCTACGCGAAGAAGGCCTGAGCGTCGCGCAAATTTCGCTCGTGAACGGGCCCGGCGAGGGCTAGGCCTTGGCTTTGAGTGTTGACGCCTTCATCCAAGACCGCACAGCGTCAGCTGTTGCGGTCTTTTTCTTTTGCGCCTGGCAAGAGCGCACAAGAGTAACTACTGGATGTTTGCCCAGTAATCCATTTCAACACCTTTAGCCAACGGCTCGCCTGCGAGGGGCCCCTCTGCTTTGCCGGCGTCACTATCGCCGCTGCGGTGGCAGGTCGGTGCAACTGCCGTGCGCGGCTTCGGCCGCCAGTCCGATACTCTCGCCCAGCGTCGGGTGCGGGTGGATGGTCTTGCCGATGTCGACTTCGTCGGCACCCATCTCGATCGCCAGCGCGACCTCGCCGATCATGTCGCCGGCATGGGTGCCGACGATGCCGCCGCCCAGGATGCGGTGGCCACCGCCGGGTCGGGCGTCGAACAGCAACTTGGTGAAGCCCTCGTCGCGGCCGTTCGCGATCGCTCGGCCNGAGGCAGTCCACGGGAACAGGCCCTTCTTCACCGCGATGCCTTGGGCCCTGGCCTCGTCNTCGGTTAGGCCGACCCAGGCGACCTCGGGGTCGGTGTAGGCCACGCTGGGGATCACGCGCGCGTCGAACTCGGCCTTAGTGTCCCCTGCGGCGACCTCGGCCGCGACATGCGCCTCGTGCACCGCCTTGTGCGCGAGCATCGGTTGGCCGACGATGTCACCGATGGCGAAGATGTGCGGCACGTTGGTGCGCATCTGCCGGTCGACCGCGATGAATCCGCGCTCGCCCACCGCGATGCCGGCCTTGTCGGCGCCGATGCGCTTGCCGTTGGGCACCCGGCCCACCGCCTGCAGCACGAGGTCGTAGACGCCTTCGCTCGCCGCTCCGTCCAGGCCCTCGAACCGGACCCGGATGCCGTCGGCNGTGGCCTCGGCGGCAACCGTCTTCGTCTTCAGCATCAGGCGGTCGAAGCGGTGCNCGTTCATCTTCTGCCAGACCTTGACGAGGTCGCGGTCGGCGCCCTGCATCAGCACGTCGAGCATCTCGACGACATCGAGTCTCGCGCCCAGCGTCGAGTACACCGTGCCCATCTCCAGGCCGATGATGCCGCCGCCGATCACGAGCATGCGCTCGGGGCGTTGGCGCAGCTCGAGCGCGCCGGTGCTGGTGACGATGCGCGGATCGTCCTTGGGCAGGAAGGGCAGCTTCACCGCCTCCGAGCCAGCGGCGATGATGGCCTGCCTGAAGCGGATGAGTTGGCTCCTGCCGTCGGCCATCGCGACCTTCAGGTGGAACGGGTCGGCGAACTCGCCGCTGCCCTGCACCACCGTGACCTTGCGCATCTTGGCCATCGCCGCCAGGCCGCCGGTGAGCTTGCCCACGACCTTGTTCTTGTGCGCGAGCAGCTTGGCCAGGTCGACCGCAGGTGCGCTGTAGTCGACGCCGAGGTCGGCGAAGTGCTTCACCTCGTCCATCACCGCGGCCACGTGCAGCAACGCCTTGCTCGGAATGCAGCCTACGTTCAGGCAGACGCCGCCGAGCGTGGGAAAACGCTCGACCAGNACCGTCTTCAGCCCGAGATCGGCGGCGCGGAACGCGGCCGAATATCCGCCCGGGCCGGCGCCGAGCACGAGCAGATCGCACTCGAGGTCGGCAGCGCCGGCCTGGCCGGCCGCGGCTGGCGTCGCCGCAGCCGACGCAGCGGCGGCTTCGGCTATCGACGGCACTGCGGGGGCGGGTGCCGGCGGCGCGGCGGTCGCGTCGGCCGTCTCCAGCAACAGCAGTACCGAGCCTTCGCTGACCTTGTCGCCGAGCGCGACCCTGAGTTCCTTCACGATGCCGGCGACCGACGACGGGATCTCCATCGACGCCTTGTCGCTCTCGACCGTGACCAGGCTTTGCTCGACCCGTACCGCATCGCCCGGCTTGACCAGCCATTCGATCACCGCGACTTCCTTGAAGTCACCGATGTCGGGAACCTTGATTTCGACGATCGCCATGGCGCGCCCCTTAAAGCAAGACGCGGCGGAAGTCCGCCAGCAGCGACGAGAGATACGCGTTGAAGCGCGCCGCCGACGCACCGTCGATGACGCGGTGGTCGTAGGACAGCGACAGCGGCAATGCCAGCCGGGGTACGAAGGCCTTGCCGTCCCAGACAGGCTTCATGTAGCCCTTGGAAAGACCGAGTATCGCGACCTCGGGTGCGTTGATGATGGGCGTGAAGTGGGTGCCGCCGATGCCGCCGAGCGAGCTGATCGAAAAGCAGCCGCCGCTCATGTCCGCAGGCCCCATCTTGCCATCGCGCGCCTTCTTCGCCAGCTCGCTCATCTCCTGGCTGATCTGGAGCAGGCCCTTCTGGTCGGCGTCCTTGAGGACCGGCACGACCAGGCCGTTCGGTGTGTCGGCGGCAAAGCCGATGTGGAAGTACTGCTTGTAGACCAGCACGTCACCGTCCAGGCTGGCGTTGAAGTCGGGGAACTTCTTCAGCGCCGCGACGACGGCCTTGATCACGAACGCGAGCATCGTGACCTTGATGCCGTTCTTCTCGTTCTCCTTGTTGAGCTGCACGCGCAAGGCCTCGAGCTCGGTGATGTCGGCCTCGTCGTTGTTCGTGACGTGCGGGATCAGCACCCAGTTGCGGTGCAGGTTGGCGCCGCTGATCTTCTTGATGCGGCTCAGGTCCCTGCGCTCGACCGGGCCGAACTTCGCGAAGTCGACCTGCGGCCACGGCAGCAGGCCGGGGAACGCGCCGCCGGCCGCGACGGGCGACGCTGCGCCGGCCTTCTGCGCCGCAGTCTGCACGCTGCCCGCCATCACACCCTTGACGAAGCCCTGCAGGTCCTGCTCGGTGATGCGGCCCTTGGGCCCGCTTCCGCGGACCTCGGCCAGCGGCACGCCGAGTTCACGCGCGAGCCGGCGCAGGCTCGGCGACGCATGCGGCAGCGCGGCCGACACGGCCGGCGCTGATGGCGCGGCGATCTCGGCCGGCGCGGGCGCGGGGACGACAACGGCAGGCTTCGGTGCTGCGAGCGGCGCAGCCGCAGCAATGCTCGGTGCTTGTGCTTGTGCTTGTGCTGGTGCCAGTACCTCGCCAGCGGCCGGCGGCGCGGCGGACGTCTCGTCGCCGGCGACCTCGAGCAGCAGCACGAGCCGACCTTCGTTGACCTTGTCGCCGAGCGCGACCTTCAATTCCTTCACCACGCCGCCATGCGACGAAGGGATCTCCATCGACGCCTTGTCCGACTCGACCGTCAGCAGCGACTGGTCGACCACGACCCGGTCGCCCGGCTTGACCAGGACCTCGATCACTTCCACGTCCTTGAAGTCGCCGATGTCTGGCACCTTCACTTCGACCAACGCCATGTCTCGTCTCCGGTTGTCGTTTTCAGGCGTACAGCGGGTTGAGCTTCGCCGAGGCGATGCCGTACCTAGCGATCGCCTCTGCCACCTTGCTTGCCGGCACGGTGCCCTCGTCGGCGAGCGCCTTCAGCGCCGCCACCGCGATGTAGTAGCGGTCGACCTCGAAATGCTCGCGCAGTTTGCTGCGGAAGTCGCTGCGGCCGAAGCCGTCGGTGCCCAGCACCTTGTAGGCGCGACCCTTTGGCACGAACGCTCGGATCTGCTCGGCGTAGTTCTTCATGTAGTCGGTGCTCGCGACCACCGGCCCGGCATGCGCACCAAGCTGCTGCGTCACGAAGGGCAGCATCGGATCGGCGGTCGGGTTGAGCAGGTTGTGACGCTCGCAGGCCTGGCCGTCGCGCGCCAGTTCGTTGAAGCTCGGGCAGCTCCAGACGTTGGCCGAGACACCCCAGTCGGCGTCGAGCAGGTCACGCGCGGCCAGCGCCTCGCGCAGGATGCTGCCGCTGCTGAGCAGGTTCACGCGCGGGGTCTTCTTCGCGCCTTCCTCGAGCAGGTACATGCCCTTGATGATCTGCTCCTCGGTTCCGGGCCTGAGCCCCGGCATGGGGTAGTTCTCGTTCAACAGGGTGATGTAGTAGTAGACGTTCTCCTGGCGCTCGACCATGCGCTTCAGGCCGTGGTGCAGGATCACGCCGACCTCGTGCGCGAAGCTCGGGTCGTAGCTGACGCAGTTCGGGATCGTGCCGGCCAGGATGTGGCTGTGGCCGTCCTCGTGCTGCAGGCCCTCGCCGTTGAGCGTCGTGCGCCCGCTGGTGCCGCCGAGCAGGAAACCGCGCGCCTGCATGTCGCCCGCCGCCCAGGCCAGGTCGCCGATGCGCTGGAAACCGAACATCGAGTAGTAGACGTAGAACGGGACCATGATCCGGTTGTTCGTCGAGTACGAGGTCGCCGCGGCGATCCAGCTGCTCATCCCGCCGGCCTCGTTGATGCCTTCCTGCAGGATCTGTCCGGCCTTGTCCTCTCGGTAGTACATCACCTGGTCCTTGTCGACCGGCGTGTACTTCTGGCCCTCTGGGTTGTAGATGCCGATCTGGCGGAACAGCCCTTCCATGCCGAAGGTGCGCGCCTCGTCGACGAGGATCGGCACGACACGCGGGCCGAGCGTCTGATCACGCAGCAGCTGGGTCAGGAAACGCACGTAGGCCTGCGTGGTGCTGATCTCGCGCCCTTCGGCTGTCGGGTCGAGCACGGCCTTGAAGGTCTCGAGCGGCGGCACGTTGAAGCTCTCGTCGGCCTTGGTGCGGCGCTTGGGCAGGTAGCCGCCGAGCGCGGCGCGGCGTTCGTGCAGGTAGCGCATCTCCGGCGTGTCGTCGGCCGGCTTGTAGAACGGGATCTTCGCCAGGTCGCTGTCCGGGATCGGGATGTTGAAGCGGTCGCGGAAATAGCGGATGTCGTCGTCGCTGAGCTTCTTCGCCTGGTGGGCGGTATTCTTGCCCTCGCCGGCCTTGCCCATGCCGTAGCCCTTGACGGTCTTGATCAGCAGCACCGTCGGCTCGCCAGCGTGATGCGTCGCCTGGTGAAACGCGGCGTATACCTTGCTCGCGTCGTTGCCGCCGCGGCGCAGGTTCCAGATGTCAGCGTCGCTCATCTTCGCCACCATCTCGAGCGTGCGCGGGTCGCGGCCGAAGAAGTTCTTGCGCACGAAGGCGCCGTCGTTTGCCTTGAACGCCTGGTAGTCGCCGTCGAGCGTGTCCATCATGATCTTGCGCAGCGCGCCGTCCTTGTCGCGTGCGAGCAGCTTGTCCCACTCCTTGCCCCAGACGAGCTTGATCACGTTCCAGCCGGCGCCGCGGAACTCGCCCTCGAGCTCCTGGATGATCTTGCCGTTGCCGCGCACCGGGCCGTCCAGACGCTGCAGGTTGCAGTTGACGACGAAGATCAGGTTGTCGAGCTTCTCGCGCGCTGCCAGCCCGATGGCGCCCAGGCTCTCGGGCTCGTCCATCTCGCCGTCGCCGCAGAAGACCCAGACCTTGCGGTTCGAGGTGTCGGCGATGCCGCGCGCGTGCAGATACTTCAGGAAGCGCGCCTGGTAGATCGCCATCAACGGCCCGAGGCCCATGCTGACGGTCGGAAACTGCCAGAACTCGGGCATGAGCTTCGGGTGCGGATAGCTCGACAGACCGTGACCGTTGACCTCCTGGCGGAAGTTGAGCAGCTGCTCCTCGGTGAGCCGGCCCTCCAGGTANGCGCGCGCGTAGATGCCGGGCGCGCTGTGGCCTTGGATATAGAGGAGGTCGCCGCCGTGGCCCTCGCTCTCGGCGTGCCAGAAGTGGTTGAAGCCCGCCGCGAACATGTGCGCGAGCGACGCAAAGCTCGAGATGTGGCCGCCGAGGTCGCCGCCGTCGGCCGGGTGCAGGCGGTTCGCCTTCACCACCATCGCCATCGCGTTCCAGCGCATGTACGCCCGCAGACGCCCTTCGAGCTCGAGGTTGCCCGGACTGCGTGCCTCCTGCTCGGGTTCGATCGTGTTGACGTAGGCGGTGTTGGCCGAGAACGGCACGTCGATGCCGGACTCGCGCGCCTGGCCCATCAGGCGTTCGAGCAATGCATGCGCGCGCTCGGGCCCCTCATTCGCGATCACCGCGGCGAGCGCATCCAGCCATTCGCGCGTCTCCTCGGCGTCGGGGTCGTAGGCGGCGGCGCCGATGAAGGACTCCGGCGTAGCGGACATGCTTGTCTCCTCTTGTTGGACGGTTCTGCAAAGGGTGCCAGTTTGGCACAGGCGCGCAGAATTTCAAATAGTGCTTCGTGATTTCATAATGCGCAATTCAAGGTGGCGACGAAGGCCGCTCGGGCCGGGATAATCGACGCCGATGGCCAAACCCCGAAAACCATTCCCGACCGCGCCGCAAGCCCTGCCCGACGCGCGCCGGATGTTCGGCCTGTGGTGGCGGCGCCAATCTCCAGCGCGTCAGGATCGCTTCGCGACGCTGGCGCCGTTGATCTCGGTGCTGCTCTTCCTCGCGGCCATCATCTCGGCGTTCTGGTACCTGCGCAACGAGGAGATCGAGCGCGAGACCGAGTCCGTCAAGCGCGACACCGAGATCACGCAGCAGCAGATCGGCCTGCGGCTGATCCAGAACCAGGAACTGGTGATCCGGCTGGCGGGCGAGATGGTCGCGCGCGAGATCGGCCCCGATGCCTTGCGCGAGCAATTCACTGCGATCACGCGCGACCATCCCGAGATCGCCTACATGGGCTGGCTGAACGCCAACCGCCGACCCGAGCTCAGCCACTGGGCGACGCTGTACAGCACCGAGGGCAGCGAGAGCAGCGAGAGCGGCGTCGCCGACGACCCGACGCTGCCGGTGGCCAGCCGTCCGAACGCCGCCGAGCTTGCCTTTCGCGCCGCCCGCCAGACCCGCCAGCCGGTCTACTCGCGCCCCTTCGCCGACACCGTCGGCACCCAGGTCTTCCAGCTTCAGGTGCCGCTGGTCGAGCAGACGCGGTTCGCCGGCGTCCTCATCGTCGAGTATTCGATCGACTCCCTGCTTCGCAACTTCGTCCCGCTCGACGTCTCGCGCCGACACATGGTGTCAGTGGTCGACGACAGCGGCCAGTTGCTTGCCGGCACCGCGACCGCGCTCCCCGGTCAGGCCGTTCACCGCCCACCGGTCGTCGTCGACGCGCCAATCACGCCGGCGATGAACGGCATGCTGTTGCGCGGCCAGGGCTGGCGCACCTCGATCGGACTGATCAGCAACACCTTGTTCTGGATGGTCGTCGCGCTGTCGGTGCTGACGGTGTGGATGCTGCTGGGCACCTGGCGCCACATGCGCCGGCGTGCGCAGATCCAGGGCGCGCTGGTGCAGGAGACCAACTTCCGCCGCGCGATGGAGAACTCGATGCCGACCGGCATGCGCGCGATGGACCTCGAAGGCCGCATCAGCTACGTCAACGCAGCGTTCTGCCAGATGACAGGCTTCGCCGAGGCCGAGCTCGTCGGCCGCCTGCCGCCCTTCCCGCACTGGCCGCCGGACCGCATCGAAGAGAACAGCCGGCTGCTGCTGCAGGAGTTGCTCGGGCGCAGCCCACCGGCCGGCATCGAGGTCAAGGTGATGCGCAAGGACGGCGGAACCTTCGACGCGCGCATGTATGTCTCGCCGCTGATCGACCCCAAGGGACAGCAGACCGGCTGGATGACGAGCATGACGAACATCACCGAGGCCAAGCGTATCCGCGATCAACTCTCGGCCAGCCACGAGCGTTTCACGACCGTGCTCGAAGGGCTGGACGCCTCGGTCTCGGTGCTGTCTGTGCAGCAGGGCGAGTTGCTGTTCGCGAACCGCTCCTACCGGCTTTGGTTCGGCGGCGATGCACGCGGCCACGCGCTGCTCACCGGCGGCGCCGCCGCGGCGCCGTTCGAGCCCGACAGCGAGGACGACGTCGACAACCTTTCCGGGCTGCCGACGCAGGAGCTGACCGAGGCCGGCACGAGCCCGCGCGAGGTCTTCGTCGAGTCGCTGGGCAAGTGGTTCGACGTGCGCTCGCGCTACCTGCAGTGGACCGACGGGCGCCTCGCGCAGATGCTGATCGCGACCGACATCACGGCCCGGCTGCGTGCCGAAGAGCAGTCCTCGCTGCAGGCTGAAAAGGCGCAGGTCACGAGCCGGCTCGTGACGATGGGCGAGATGGCGTCGTCGGTCGCGCACGAGTTGAACCAGCCGCTGACCGCGATCACCAACTACTGCAACGGCATGGTGAGCCGGGTGCAGTCGGAGTCGATCGAGCGCGACGATCTCGTCGCGGCGCTGCGCAAGACGGCGCGCCAGGCCGAGCGCGCCGGACAGATCATCCACCGCATCCGCGCCTTCGTGAAGCGCAGCGAGCCCCAGCGTCAGGCCGCGCAGGCGCGCCAGATCGTCGACGACGCGGTCGAGCTCGCCGGCATCGAGCTGCGCCGACGCAACGTCGCGATCCACACCTACGTCGCGCAGCGGCTGCCTACGCTGATGGTCGACCCGATCCTGATCGAGCAGGTCGTGCTGAACCTGCTGAAGAACGCCGCCGAGGCGATCGACAGCGCGCAGCTCGCCCCCGCACGCCGCAACATCGAGCTGCGCGTCGTACCGCGCCACACGCCTGAGGAGGGCGGCGTGATCGAGTTCAGCGTCACCGACATGGGGCCGGGGCTGAAGGAAGAGGTCATTGCGCGGCTGTACGAGGCCTTCTTCTCGACCAAGGCCGAGGGCCTGGGCATCGGGCTGAGCCTGTGCCGCTCGATCGTCGAGTCGCACCGCGGTCGGATGAAGGCACAGAACCTCTACAATGGCGCGCACGTCGTCGGCTGCCGTTTTTCGTTCACGCTGCCCGTCGATCTGCCCGTCCGCAACGAGCCCGCCGCCGGCGGCCCGGACGCCGGGACGGCCCGCACCCCGAACTCCACCGTGACTTCCTGAATGAGCCTGATCCCCAAGAAAGGCACCGTTTACGTCGTCGACGACGACGAGGCGGTGCGCGACTCGCTGCAGTGGCTGCTTGAAGGCAAGGACTACCGCGTCAAGTGCTTCGACTCGTCGGAGTCCTTCCTCGCGCGCTTCGATCCGCGCGAGGTCGCCTGCCTGATCGCTGACATCCGGATGGAAGGCATGACCGGCCTCGAACTCCAGGACCGGCTGCTCGAGCGCAAGAGCCCGCTGCCGATCGTCTTCATCACCGGCCACGGCGACGTGCCCATGGCGGTGACGACGATGAAGAAGGGTGCGATGGATTTCATCGAGAAGCCGTTCAAGGAAGAAGGGCTGCTCAGTCTCGTCGAACGAATGCTCGACCAGGCGCGCAGCGCGTTCAGCCAGCACCAGGAGCAGGCCAGCCGCGACGCGCTGTTGTCGCGTCTGACGACGCGCGAGGCGCAGGTGCTTGAGCGCATCGTCGCCGGCCGGCTGAACAAGCAGATCGCCGACGATCTGGGCATCAGCATCAAGACGGTCGAGGCGCACCGCGCCAACATCATGGAAAAGCTCAACGCCAATACGGTGGCCGACCTGCTGAAAATCGCCCTGGGGGCACAGCAACGGGCCTGAACGGCCCCCGCTGCGGTGCCCGCGCGATCCTTGCGCTGGGCTCTACCGGGCCCCTTTCGCGAGAGGCCCCAGTCAGGATGATGAAGGTCGATTACCGATGACCGCGCAACTCATCGACGGCGTGGCCTTGTCGCGCCAGATNCGTGCCGAGGTCGGCGCNCGTGCCGCCGCGCTGACCGCACAAGGCCACCGCCCCGGCCTGGCAGTGCTCCTCGTCGGCGACGATCCGGCAAGCGCGGTCTACGTGCGCAACAAGGTCAAGGCCTGTGCCGAGCACGGGCTGCATTCGGTGCTCGAGCAGTACGACGCGTCGTTGACGCAGGCCGAACTGCTCGCGCGCATCGCGGCGCTGAATGCCGACGCGGCGATCCACGGGATCCTGGTGCAGATGCCGCTGCCGCGCCACCTCGACGCACAGGCGGTGATCGCCGCGATCGCGACCGCGAAGGACGTCGACGGCTTCTCGGTCCACTCGGCCGGCGCACTGCTGACGGGCCTGCCGGGGCTGCGCCCGGCCACGCCCTACGGCTGCATGAAGCTGATCGAGAGCACCGGCATCGATCTTCGCGGCAAGCACGCGGTCGTCGTCGGCCGCAGCAACACCGTAGGCAAACCGATGGCACTGCTGCTGCTGCAGGCCAATGCCACCGTCACCGTCTGCCACAGCGCGACGCCCGATCTGGCCCACCACACGCGTCAGGCCGACGTCGTCGTTGTCGCGGTCGGCCGGCGCAACACGCTGACTGCGGCGATGGTCAAGCCGGGCGCGATCGTCGTCGACGTCGGCATGAACCGCAACGACGAAGGCAAGCTCTGCGGTGACATCGACTTCGCCGGTGTGCGCGAGGTCGCCGGCTGGGTCACCCCGGTGCCGGGCGGCGTCGGGCCGATGACGATCACGATGCTGCTCGTCAACACGATCGAGGCGGCCGGCGCCGCGACCGGATGACGACGAACCCGCTGCTCGCAGGCGGCGCGCTGCCGTCCTTCGCCGAGATCCGGCCAGAGCATGTCTCGCCGGCGCTTGACCGGCTGCTCGCCGACGCCGAGGCCGCGCTCGAACAAGCCGTCGGCGACGCGGTACCTGCTGACTACCTTGCGCTGTCTGCGCTGCTCGACGTCGCCGTCGAACGGCTGCGCTGCGCGTGGGGCGCCGTCGGTCACCTGCAGGCCGTGGCCGACACGCCCGCGCTTCGCGCGGCCCACGCCGAGAACCTTGGACGCGTGACCGGCTTGTTCACCCGGCTCGGCGCCGACGAGCGCCTGTACGCGAAGTACAAGGCGGTGGCCGCGAGCCCGGCCGCGGCGCGGATGCCGGCCGAGCAGCGCAAGGCGCTCGCCGATGCGTTGCGCGACTTCGTGCTCGGGGGCGCCGAGCTGCACGGCACCNACCGAGAGCGCTTCGCGAAGATCAAGGATCGCCAGGCTGCGCTGTCGCAGGCGTTCGGCGAACACGTGCTCGACGCNACCGACGGCTTCGCGCTGTATGTCGACGAGCCGCAACTCGACGGCGTGCCGACCGACCTCCGCGCCTCCGCCCGTGCCGCGGCAGCGGCCGAGGGTCGCGCCGGCCACAAGCTGACGCTGCACGCGCCGGTCTACCGGGCGCTGATGCAATACGCGACCAATCGCGAGCTGCGCGAGCAGCTCTTTCGGGCGCACTCCACGCGCGCGAGCGAATTCGGTCCCGCCGGGCTCGACAACTCGGCGCCGATGCAAGAGCTGCTCGAGCTGCGCCAGGAAGAGGCGCGGCTGCTCGGCCTGTCCAGCTACGCCGAGGTCTCGCTCGTGGCGAAGATGGCCGACTCGCCCCAGCAGGTGCTCGACTTTCTGCGCGACCTGGCGCGGCGCGCGCGCCCGCGGGCGCTCGCCGACCGCGACGAGATGGAGGCGTTCGCGGCGCGCGAGCTCGGCCTGCTCGAGCTGCAGGCCTGGGATCATGCGTTCGTCGCCGANAGGCTCAGGCAGGCGCGCTTCGCGTTCGGCAGCGACGAGGTTCGACAGTACTTCACCGAGNCGCGCGTTCTCGANGGCCTGTTCCGCCTCATCGAGACCTTGTTCGACGTCGGCATCCGCCCCGGGCGGGCCTCCGTCTGGCACGACGACGTGCGCTACTTCGAGGTCGAGCGTGCCGACGCGGTCATCGCCGGCTTCTACCTCGACATGCACGCGCGCAACGGCAAGGAGTCCGGCGCCTGGATGGACGACGCGCGCCAACGCTGGCGCCGCCCCGACGGCAGCGGCCTGCAGCTGCCGGTGGCGCACGTGGTCTGCAACTTCGCGCCGCCGGTGGGCGCGCAGCCGGCGCTGCTGACGCACGACGATCTGGTCACGCTGTTCCACGAGTTCGGCCACGCACTGCACCACATGCTGACACGCGTCGACGAGCTGGCGGTGTCGGGCATCGCCGGCGTCGAATGGGACGCGGTCGAGCTGCCGAGCCAGTTCATGGAGAACTTCGCCTGGGAGTGGGACGTGCTGTCGCGCCTGTCCGGTCATGTGCAGACGGGCGCAGCGCTGCCGCGCGAGCTGTTCGACAAGATGGTCGCGGCGCGCCACTTCCAGAGCGGCCTGGCGATGGTCCGGCACTGCGAATACGGCCTGCTCGACATGCGGCTGCATCTCGAGGCCGATGCCTCGACGCGCGTCGTCCAGGTGGCCGCCGAAGTGCGCGCCGAGATCGCGGTGCTGCCGATGCCGGCGTTCCACCGTTTCGCTCACAGCTTCACTCATCTGTTCGATGGTGCCTATGCGGCCGGCTACTACGGCTACGCCTGGGCCGAGGTGCTGTCGGCCGACGCGTTCAGCGCGTTCGAGGACGCGGGGCTGTTCGACGCCCCGACCGGGCGGCGCTGGCGTGAGGCGGTGCTCGAGGTCGGCGGCAGCCGGCCGGCGCTGGAGAGCTTCGTCGCCTTCCGCGGCCGTGAACCACGACTCGATGCGCTGCTGCGCCATCAAGGCATCGCTTGAGCGCCAGGCCCCAAGTCGGATAGATTCGAGCCATGTCGCGCCCGCCCCTGCTCGCCCCGCTCGCCGCGCTCGCCGCTGCGCTGATGGCCGTCTGCCTGCCGGCTTCGGCGCAGTACAAGGTGATCGGCAGCGACGGCAGCGTCACCTACACCGACCGTCCGCCGGTGACCGGCAACGCCCGCGTCACCCAGCTCGGCCGCAGCGACGAACCGGCCGAGACGGCGCCGACCGCCGGCACGGCCTCCGCCGGCCTGCCCTTCGCGCTGCGCCAGCTCGCCGCGCGCTTCCCGGTCACGCTCTACACCTCGTCCGAATGTCCGCCCTGCGACGCCGGCCGGCGCCTGCTGCAGCAGCGCGGCATTCCCTATACCGAACGCAGCGTACAGAGCCAGGACGATGCCGCGGCGCTCGAGCGCGCGGTCGGCGGGCGCACAGTGCCGGCGCTGACCGTGGGCTCGCAGGCGCTGCGCGGCCTTTCCGAGACCGACTGGATGGGCTATCTCGACGCCGCCGGGTATCCGCGCCAATCGCAGCTGCCGCCGAACTGGCGGCCGCCGGCGGCGACGCCGCTCGTGGCCCACATCGCCCCCAGTGTTCGGTCCCCGGCGCCCACCCCCGCACCGCCCGCGCCGGTCGCGCCGATAGCGCCGCCGCCAGCGTCGGAGCCGGCGTTCCGATTCTAGGAACGTAGGCTTCTAGGTTCCGTTCTCCGGCGCCGGCTCGTCGTCGCGGCCGGACAGCAACTGCAGCGCGCGCGACTCGGGCAGCGCCTCGACCGTCTTCAGCTGGCGCGCCATCGCGCGCGCGCGCACCTCGGCCGATTCGATCGTGTGGCTGGCCTCGTCTAGTTTCTTCTTCGTCTTCGCCAGCACCTCGCCGAACTTGCCGAACTCTGTCTTCACCGCGCCCAGCACCTCCCAGACCTCGGCCGAGCGCTTCTCGAGCGCGAGCGTNCGGAATCCCATCTGCAGGCTGTTGAGCGTCGCCAGCAGCGTGGTCGGGCCGGCGAGCATCACCTTGTGCTCGCGCTGCAGCGCCTCCACCAGCCCGGGCCGGCGCAGCGCCTCGGCGTACAGGCCTTCGGTGGGCACGAACAGGATCGCGAAGTCGGTCGTGTGCGGCGGCGAGACGTACTTCTCGCGGATCGTGCGCGCCTCGATGCGCAGCCTCGTCTCGATCGCCCTGGCTGCGACCTCGACGCCGGCGGCGTCGGCGCGCTCGTGCGCGTCGAGCAAGCGCTCGTAGTCCTCGCGCGGGAACTTGGCGTCGATCGGCAACCACAGCGGCGCGGCGCCGATGTCGTCGTCGCGGCGCTGGCCGGGCAGGCGGATCGCGAATTCGACGCGGTCGCTGCGGCCGGGCACGGTGGCGACGTTGGTCGCGTACTGCTCGGGCGTGAAGACCTGCTCGAGCAGCCCGGCGAGCTGGACTTCGCCGAAGATGCCGCGGGTCTTGACGTTGCTAAGCACCCGGTTGAGCGAGCCGACGTCGCGCGCCAGAGTCTGCATCTCGCCCAGCCCGCGGTGCACCTGCTCGAGCCGGTCGGCAACCTGCTTGAAGCTCTCGCCCAGCCGCTGCTCGAGTGTCGCGTGCAGCTTCTCGTCGACGGTGGCACGCATCTGCTCGAGCTTCTTCTCGTTGCCTTCTTGCAGCGCCACCAGGCGCGCATCGACCGCCTGGCGCACCTCTCCGAGGCGGCGCTCGTTGCCCTCGGACAGCAGGCGCAGCTGCTCGGCGAGCGTCTCGCCGAANCGGCGCAGCCCGGCTTCGAGCTGGACCTGAGTCGTGCCGAGCTGGGCGCGAAACGAATCGATCTGCTCATTCTGCGTACGCGCGACGTCGCCGCTCTGCGTGAGCAGCATCTGCTGGAAGGTACCGAGGTCGGCGCGCTGGTTCAGCGCCAGGCGCTGCAGCTCGTCGCGCAGATCGCCTTCGAGCCGGCGAAGTGCGGCGTCGTCGTTGCGCCGCAGTGCGATCCACAACAGCAGCAGGAGATTGAGCGCCAGCAGCGCCGCGACGATCCATTCGGGCATGGCGCGATTGTCTCAGCTGTCCCGGCCGCAGTACGCCGCGCCGGCGGACGAAGGGTTCGCCGGAGCTGGCCACGGCGCGTTGCAGGACGGTGCGCAGCGCGCGACGGACTCTCGATGCCCTGCTCGTCGAAGACGCGACCGATGAGTGCATCGATAGCGGTGCGGCCGTCCTAGCCCGCGACCGGGTTCGCGCAGCTTGCGGCTCGCGCGCTTCAGCCTCCACCCCCTGATCGACGCAGCGACGCCACTGCTCGAATGCCGGCCATCGCCGGTCCAGCCCCGGGCATGCCCAATCCTCGTCCGTCACCGCAATCGGCCTGCGCGGCGGGGCACCGGCCCCCGGCATCGAGTCCGGTCAGCCTTGCATCGCCGGGACGAATTGCCTGAGGAAGGCGTAGATTGAAAGTGCGATCAAGTACATTCGCACAAATGCATATTGAAGTGCTCGTCCCCCGCGACCATTGATGCGAACCCTCCGACTGCAGCTGCGCTTCCTGCTGCCCCTGATTGCCACGCTGATCGCTGCCGCCTATCTCGCGCTGCCGGTGATGGATCGCCTGACGCTGCGCTGGTTCGGGCGCGACCTCGAGTCGCGCGGCGCGCTGGTCGCGAACGCCTTGTCCGACTCGGTGGCCGAGGCCCTGGACAGTGGCCGCCTCGACCGCCTCCATAACCTCTTCAACCGCACCGTCACCGACGAGCGCCTCGTCGCGCTCGGCCTGTGCGATCCGAACGAGCACCTGGCAGTGCAAAGCACCGGCTTCCCAGCCGACCTCAGCTGCGCGCGCGCGCGCTCCGACGCCGCCCTGCCCGAACCCGAGCTGCACGTCGCGGGCGGCCCGGTGCACGTGGGCGTCTATCCGGTCCGGCTCGAAGACGGCCGCAGCGTCAGCCTGGTGCTGCTGCAGGACCTGAGCTTCATCGACCGGCGCAGCCAGGACACGCGGCGCTACCTGATCGTGCTGATCACTGCGCTGGGCGGCGTCATCGCGCTGATCACGGTCGTCGTTGCCCAGCTCAGCTGGCGCGGCTGGATGTCGGGTGCCCGCGCGCTGCTGCGCGGCGAGGGCCTGGTGCGCCCGCTCATCGAGCCCGCGCCCGAACTCGCACCGCTGGCGCTCGAGTTGCGCACGCGGCTGCGCGACCTCGAGGACGAGTACCGGCGCTCACTCGGCCTCGAATCGGAATGGAGCCCCGACAGGCTGCGCTCGCTGCTGCACACCCAGTTGCGCGGCGACGAGGTCATCGTTGTCTCGAACCGCGAGCCCTATATTCACGAGCGCGGACCAGACGGCATCGTCGTCAAGCGTCCTGCGAGCGGCCTGATCACCGCGGTCGAGCCCGTGATGCGCGCTTGCTCGGGCACCTGGATCGCGCACGGCAGCGGCACCGCCGACCGCGACGTCGTCGACGCGGACGACCGGCTGCGCGTGCCGCCCGGCCGGGGCGACTACACCTTGCGCCGCGTCTGGCTGACCGAGGCCGAGGAACAGGGCTACTACTACGGCTTCGCCAACGAGGGGCTCTGGCCGCTGTGCCACGTCGCCCACGTGCGGCCGGTGTTCCGCGAATCGGACTGGCAGCGCTACCGCGAGGTCAACCAGCGCTTCGCCGACGCCGTCGTCGCCGAGGCCCGCAGCGACGACCCGATCGTGCTCGTGCAGGACTACCACTTCGCGTTGCTGCCCGCGATGGTGCGCGCCAAACTGCCGCGCGCGACGATCCTGACCTTCTGGCACATCCCCTGGCCGAACCCCGAGTCCTTCGGCATCTGTCCCTGGCGTACCGAGCTTCTCGAAGGCCTGCTCGGAAGCACGATCCTGGGTTTCCACACGCGCTTTCACTGCAAGAACTTCCTCGAGACGGTGGACCGCTATCTGGAGGCGCGCATCGAGCACGAACATTCGACGGTCTCGTTCCGCGACGACGAGACCTTCGTCGAGAGCTACCCGATCTCGATCGAGTGGCCCTCTGGCGAGACGATGTCCGCCTGGTCGCCGGTGTCGGCCTGCCGCGAGCGTGTTCGCGCCCGGCTCGGGCTGCCGGCCGACCACCTGCTCGCCGTCGGCGTCGACCGCTTCGACTACACGAAAGGCATCCTCGAACGGCTGCACGCCGTCGAGCGCCTGCTCGAGAAACATCCGGCGTGGAGCGGCCGCTTCAGCTTCGTGCAGGTGGCCGCGCCGTCGCGCAGCACCTTGCCCGAGTACCGGCTGTTCCAGGAGCGCATCCGCGAGGTCTGCGAGCGCATCAACCTGCGCTTCGGCAACGCGTCCTGGCAACCGGTTCGGCTGCTCGCCGAGCACTTCGAGTCCGACGGCGTCAACGAGTTCTACCGCGCTGCCGACGTCTGCGTCGTCACCAGCCTNCACGACGGCATGAACCTGGTCTGCAAGGAATTCGTCGCCGCTCGCGACGACGAGGCCGGCGTGCTCATCTTGAGCCGCTTCGCCGGCGCCGCGCGCGAATTGAACGAGGCCTTGATCGTCAACCCGTACCACGTCGAGGAGACCGCCGACGCGCTGCACCGTGCTCTGACGATGCCGCGCGCCGAACAACGCGAGCGCATGGCGAGTTTGCGCATGACGGTGCGCGAGGCGAATGTCTTCCGCTGGGCCGGGATGATGCTCGCCGATGCCGGCCGGTCGCGCCTGCGCCAGCGCATCGACGCGCGCGTCGAGCGGCTGGGCCGGCGCCGATGATGCGCCATCTGTTCAGCCCCGAAGGTGACGCCGCGCTGCGCGCGCTCGTTCGGCGCCGGCCGCTCTTCGCGTTCGACTTCGACGGCACGCTGGCGCCGATCGTGCCGCGGCCTGCCGATGCGCGAGTCTCGGCCGCGCTGTCGCGCCGCCTCAGCCGCCTGGCAGCGACGCACCCGGTGGCGGTGATCACCGGGCGCGCGGTCGCCGACGTACTGCCCCGGCTGGGCTTCGAACCCACCTACGTGATCGGCAGCCACGGCGCCGAGGATCCGACGCTGCCCACGCGCGCCGACACCGTCGACGCGCTCGATGCGATGCGCCGGCGGCTCGCCGGCGCGCAGCAGATGCTCGAGGAAGCCGGTGTCCAGCTCGAGGACAAGGGCAGCTCGCTGGCGCTGCACTATCGGCTCGCACGCGACCGCGACGCCGCGCAGGCCGCGATCACCGCGCAGCTCGAACGGCTCGACCCGCGCCTGCGCTGCTTCGGCGGAAAATGCGTCGTCAACCTGGTGGCGGCCGACGCACCGGACAAGGCCGACGCGCTTTTCGCGCTGGTCGAGCGCGCGCGCTGCGACAGCGCACTCTTCGCCGGAGACGACGTCAACGACGAGGCGGCGTTCGAGCGTGCGCCGTCGCACTGGTTGACGCTGCGCATCGGCCGCGACGACCGCGCGTCGCAGGCGCGCTACTTCCTCGACAGCCCGGCCGAGATGGCGCAGCTGCTCGCAAGGTTGCTCGAGCTGCTGCCTTGAAGACCGTCAACGCTGGCGCCGGCGATCGGCGTTGATCGGCGTCGGCGCCACGCCGCCGGTGAGCGCAGCGATCAGGTTGTCGGCGGCGAGCGCGGCCATCGCGTGTCGCGTTGCCACCGTCGCGCTCGCGATGTGCGGCGTAAGCACGACGTTGGACAGCGCCAGCAGTGCCGGGTGCACCGAAGGCTCGCCCTCGAACACGTCGAGCCCGGCGGCGGCGATGCGGCGCTCGGCCAGCGCCGCGGCCAGCGCCGCATCGTCGACGATGCCGCCGCGCGCGATGTTGGTCANCGTTGCGCTCGGCTTCATCAGCGCCAGCTCGGGCTCACCGATCGCGTGGTGGCTCGCGGCCGAGTACGGCAGCACCAGCACCAGATGGTCGGCTTCGCGCAGCAGCGTCGCCTTGTCGACCCAGCGCGCGGCCAGCGGCGCCTCCTGCTCGGGCTCGAGTCGGCTGCGGTTGTGGTAGATCACCTTCATGCCGAAACCGAGCGCGCCACGGCGCGCGATCGCCTGGCCGATGCGGCCCATGCCGAGGATGCCCAGCGTCGCGCCGTGGACGTCGCTGCCAGTGAACATGTCGTAGGCCCAGCGCGTCCACTCGCCGCGGCGCAGGAAATGCTCGCCCTCGGCGATGCGGCGCGCCGCGGCCATCATCAGCGCGAACCCGAAGTCGGCCGTCGTCTCGGTCAGCACGTCGGGCGTGTTAGTCGCGAGCACGCCGCGCGCGCTGCAGGCCTCGACGTCGAAGTTGTTGTAGCCGACGGCCATGTTGCAGACCGCCTCGAGCTGCGGATTCGCGTCCAGCACTTCGGCGTCGACCCGCTCGCTGCCGGTGGTGAGCGCACCTTGCTTGCCGTGCAGCCGCTCGATCAGCTGCGCCTTCGTGTAGATCACGTCGGCCGGGTTGTCCTCGACCTCGAAATGCTCGCGCAGGCGCTCGACGACGTCGGGGAACACGGCACGCGCGACGAGGACCTTCTTGCGGGTCATGATGGCCTTTCGCTCAACGGAACCAGATGAAGGTCTCGACGACGAACAGCGGCACCAGCACCGCGCCGCTCCACGCCATGTAGCCGAAGAAGCTGGGCATGCGCACGCCGCGGTCCTCTGCGATCGCCTTGACCATGAAGTTGGGCGCGTTACCGATGTAGCTGTTGGCGCCCATGAACACCGAGCCGGCCGAGATCGCGGCCAGCGTCGCGGCCAGCGTCGTCATCAACGTGGCCGGGTTGCCGCCGGCGAGGTTGAAAAAGACGAGGTAGGTCGGCGCGTTGTCCAGGAACGAGCTGAGCACGCCGCTGAACCAGAAATAGGCCCAGGGCAGCGGCTGGCCGTCGGCGCCGGTGACTGCGTGTGCGACCGCGGCGAACGCGCCCTGTTCGCCGGCCTTGAGCATCGCCAGCACCGGCATCATCGTGACGAAGATGCCGACGAAGAGCTTCGCCACCTCCTGCATCGGCGCCCACGAGAACTGGTTCTTCGCGCGCAAGCCGCGAGGCGTGATCGCGAGCGACGCCAGCGTCACAAGCACCAGCGCGCCATCGCGCAGGATCTGCGGCAAGCCAAGCGCGGTGCCGAAGACGTCGAATGCGACGTCGGTCTTCCACAGGCCGCTCATCAGCACCAAGCCCACCACCGCCGCCAGCGGCAGCAGGTTGATCGCGCCCTCGAGCCCGATGCGGTGCGTGTCCGGCGTAGNGTCGACCGGAAGCACGCCTTCGCGCCGGTACCAGTAGCTGTCGAGCACATAGAAGATCGCGAGCAGCGCGCCGAGCAGGAACAGCGTCTCGGGGAACAGGTGCTGCGGCGTCCAGAAGAAGTCGACACCCCTCAGGAATCCCAGGAACAGAGGTGGGTCGCCGAGCGGGGTGAGCGAACCGCCGGCATTGCTGACGGTGAAGATGAAGAAGACGACCACGTGCGCGACATGCCGGCGGTTGTCGTTGGCGCGCAG
>JGI20214J51088_10000849_pt1 | contig 20815 bp, 18 predicted proteins | sample WetSurMetagenome_FD_51088 | JGI IMG/M metagenome (IMG submission 51088) | reverse complement strand
AGAGTATTCATCAATAATGAAACTGCAGTTGAACATCCAAAAGCCGATTTGGGTTTAGTTTCGGCTGTTCTGGTTCCCCATTTTGTCTGAATCAGGTTTTGAGAATTACGGTTGTTATAAGCGACCTTCACATTCAATTTAAGCCATTCAACCAGTTCGTTTTTATCCAGATCATTCGTATACATTCGGGCATACCGGGCAAAAATTCCTTTGAAGCCAGGCAGATCATTTCCATTATCCTCATTATTCATCACTTTTCCCTTATACATCTCATCTCTTATATAGAGTGCAATTTTTTGCGCTTCAGACAGATAGCTGGCTTCTTTGGTATATTTGTATAGCATTGTTGCAGCACCGAGATAAGTTCCCTGATTATAGGTTGAACTCCAGGTGCTGATCTTTAACTGTCCTGTTTTTTTATCCAGATCAACATTGTCATTTATTTTACCCGTTGCCGCATCAAACAGGTATAATTTCGACCATGTATAAAGTGAAATAGCCTTATTGTAATATGTACTGTCGCCTGTGGCTTGCGCAAGATAACAGCATGCCACCATTGATGGTCCGTTTATACAGGCATTTTTTGTTGTTTTTGAATGATACCAAAGCATTCCTCCACCGTATGAATAATTAAATGCCCTTGCGTACATTTTGTCGAACTGTTCCCTTGCCTTATCCAGGTATGTTATTTTACCTGTTAACAGATAACCTCTTACACTGACAAGAACCATCCATGCAATATCATCATTGTATTTGTTATTCTGCCAGTCAGCCCCGTTTTTAACAATGAAATTCCTGTACATAGCTTCAAATCTGGTTATGTATCTGGTATCTTTTGTGACTTCATAAGCATCAAGAACCACTTCCATCATTTCAGCATTATCCCAGAAATAACCATTGACAGATTCAATATTGTAACNTGAATACCATGCATCGAATACTTTGCCGGCAATAATCTCTGGTGAAGTATCTTCCTTATCGGTCTCTTTCTGAAAAAACCATTTCTGGTGATCTGAATTGGTGGATACAGCCAGATCAACATCAGTTCCATCGGCAATACCNCCGGCATGAAGATTAAGCGAAGAATTTGGATCAGCAGCAGGTTTTATATAGAATGATCCCTGACCTGCTTTCCTGATAATCCATTTTACATCATCACTTCCTGTGTCTGAGAACTGATCAATATTTACCGAATCTGAAGGCAATGCAACAACATGCAGAAGCTTCCCGCTTGCCACATTTGCAATTTTATAAATACTGTTCCCAGTATGTGTAACTATCCACCTCTGTGCATCCGATTTTGTGTCTGTCCGGCAATCAATACTGGCGCTGTTGTNCATTGATGCATCACTTACATTCAATAACTTGTTGCTCAGTTTTGATTTCAGCGTGTAGACGGCACCGGAGGTTATACCAGATGTCTGACCAAAAGCAGTTTCCGGAAAAACNGTGAANACAGACAGAAGAACAATTCGGAAAAAAATTGATTTCATTTTTCTGAAATTTGAGAATCAGGTATGATTTGCTAATATAAATACATTATGATCAACAATCAAATCGTCAATGGCGGGGCAGCATCAGGTTTTGCACATATGCAATTTTCTTTTAAATTTGAGTAGTTAATACGGGGATTTAGCTCAGTTGGCCAGAGCGTGTGACTCGCAGTCACAAGGTCGGGGGTTCGACTCCCCCCATCTCCACTCTAATAACCAGCAGGTTAAATAAAATCTATGAAAGCATTAAAGTGGATTGCATACATCTCTGCCGCAATCGGGGCAATATTAACTCTGACCGGAGTATTTTCTGCAATAACTCTCAAACACCGACTTGATGCTTTATACATTGTAAGCTACTTCCTTGGTGCCAACTGTTTTTTAATTATTGCCACCTTTATCCTTCTTTTTATCCATACAAATCAGCATAACAAAGAATGACTCTTTATTACTCCAGGAAAGGCTTTGTGATATGCCCGACTGTGGGGTAAAAAGGCACAATTCATCAGTAATTCATTTGCTTGTCAAATGCCAGAAGCCGCAAACAGTACATTTGTAGGCTGATAACTCTTTTACATATTTTGTCTTCCTGAGAAATTCAATAGCGTCATTTGCCTCAATCAATGAATTATACATTGTCTTTTTACAGGNTGATTCGAATGGATAAGTCTTTCTGTTATGGCTCCTGGAATATTTCATTATTCAGAATTTCAAAATACATAGTTAAAGAAAAATATTTGCGGAATGACCATAAAATAATGCTTATTTATATATTCCGACGGACCGAACGACAGAAGTTATATTTATTTATTTCAGATAACTTGGTATAAATTTTGCGGCTTTTAATGTTTTGTTCCTAACCCGTATCCAGCAAAACCCGTCTATGAAACACGTATTCTTGTTCCCATTGNTAATAATTCTTACAGCTTCACTCCTGCTTTCTTCCTGCGATAAAACTGAAATCATAGGGCCACGACCGACCCTGCCCCTACACAACAGAAACGTTAAACCCCGGACACCAATTACAGTTGGTACAATAAGGGGTTACTTCGATAATCAATACCGGGTACTTACTGACCATATCGAAAAGGTGCAACCAATTGACAGCTTCTCAAATTGCTATTTCTATGGTAAATGCAGCAATTTCGACCTGAAGCAGATCAATCTGATCAGATGTGATGAGGAATTTGTAGCAGCAATTTATATAAATGGATTATCACCTGATTCATTGCCGGCCCAACTTCCTGTACCTCAACAATTCGGCCGGTCTGCGGAAATACAATTTTATTCATTCGGAAATTGGAACAGCACATCACCCGGGCATTACTGGTTGAATAATTTTTACGGTGTAAATGTATTTATCACCGATAACACGGATGATGTTCTTACGGGCACTTTTGAAGGACTTCTTGGATCTTCGAAGGGCAGTATCTGGGTCAGGGACGGAGAGTTTAAATTAAAGATCTTCAGGAAAAAAGTACCCTGTGGTAAGTAACCTCCGCCAATTTTTAGAGACTCCGAAAGAAAAGTTAAAAACCTTGATCCTTAAACGAATCCTGTTGAAAATAAATTTAACTTTGATATAATGAATTTTGGAACTTCATCTAACTGGTTAAAGAATGACTTCCCGTTACTTGATTTTATTTTCAGCGTTTGTTTTAAATAGTCTTACTTCTTATACTCAGTTCAATTCTCCGGTAAATCCTAAAGATATTTCAGTAAATCCCGATCTTATTATACAGGTTGGAGCATTCAGGCTCGAACCTAATTCTTCGGTATTGAAAGGAAAGCTCTTAGCTGTTCTCGACTACCCTGTTACTGTTGTCATTGAGAACGGATTCTATAAGGTTCAGATTACAGGTTTTACAAGTCAGGAAGAGATGGAAAAACTCTATCCTACACTTGCATTTCTTGGATTGAAGAACTTCTGGGTATTACCTGTCAGGAAAAGGGAAGAAATCAATGTGGAAGCTATTATGCTGCCTGACACTCCTGGCGAAACAATTGTCAGGAATCCAGATACCCCGGTAATTGCTGATGATCCTCCCATTGATTCAATACCCTCTATTGCCCTGCAGATTGAGGTATACCGCGACAAATCGGAGGCAATTGATGCTCAGAGGATAATAAAAACAAAACTTAATCTGCCTGTTCAAATTGTACAGGAATGGGAATACTACAAAGTATTTGTTACAGGATTCAAGACAGTTGAGGAGGCCAATAAATACTATCCGGATCTTGCAAAACTCGGATTTCCAAAAATTTCATTGATTGAACATTTTAAACAAAGGAAATGAGGTTGTCTCAAGGTCTTTAGACCGACTCCTTCNTGAAAGGCTGATTTGAAAAATTATTAATATCTGTGATTCTGGCATGATAAATGTTGCTTTTTACAGAAACTGAAAAGATTCTTTTCTACCACCAGTCATGTTAAATCACATGAAAAAACCGGTATTGGCTATTTTATTAATCCTGGTAACAACTCTGGTCACTGCCCAGAAAGAGAATAAGAAAAGCCTTGTCGGTATAAATTCAGGAATTTCCATTCCATTTGATGATTTTGCAGACAAAAAAATGGAGAATTACTCCGGTTTTGCAGCACCCGGGGCCAATATTGAAATCGATTTTTTCCGCTACACGGGTAGATTCTTCGGACTCAGCGCCAACATTGGCTACTCGAATATTTTTTTTAATGAGAAAGCCTACAAATCAGAATATGACCGCATCCTGAACAACTATGGNAAAACCGCTGTAACTGCAGGCAACTATCAGATGTTAAAAGGATTAATAGGTCTCATCCTGAAAATCCCTGAAATCAGGAATGCTGAACTTTTACTTGTTTTTCAACTGGGCGGTTCCATGAACGTGCATCCCGATTTGCTTGTCACGAATTCAGAATTGGGTGAGATCAATTCAGTTAAAAAAGATACAGAATGGAGCACCATGAGTAATACAGGCATAAAAATAAATTATTATCTGACTGAAAAATACGGCATCAGCCTGAACTATAATCTGAATTTCACAAAACCAGCGTTTAATGATGAAACCAGTGTTGAACAGACTTTCTTTCTGCCTGTAAGATACCAGAATATTAATGTAGGATTGGTGATTAATTTATAAATACTTGTGAATGAATGCAAAAACAATTATATCCCTTCTGTTGATGTTGTTTGTTTCGTGTAACGATAAAAGACAAAATTTTGACAAAGCCATAATTCCGGTTTCGACAGTCAATTTTTCAAAAGTAAATTCAACATATGATGATTACAATTCAGATTTAAGCATCTCGTGGTGCGACCGGTCCTTTTCACTGTTGTTCTCGACTAACAGGGCCAGCGGGGGAACCCATTTCGATTTTATTCTNTATTCCTGCAAAGCAACCGGAGACTTGGTGACAGGTATGTTCGACATGTCAGCTGAGTGGAAAAGATGCGGACTTGCTGATTCGATAAACAGCACTTTCAACGAATTAGGGCCCTACTTTACTTACGATTTCAGTGCAGAGGAGTTTCATCGGACAGAAAGTGAAACTGGACGTCTTTTCTACACCTCGGACATAAAAGGGAATAATGATATATACTATTGCTATTANGNAGCTGATGAAAAAGATATGCTGCCCATTGGTAAACCTGTAGGACTTTCAGGTTTAAATTCAGATTTTGATGATGGCTACATGACAATTCACCCTAATGAAACAGCGAACAGGGAAACTGTATATTTTACTTCAAACCGTGATAATAATTTTGATATTTACCATGCTGTGAGCGGTGAAAACAAACTGATTAATCAGCAGGTGTTTTCTGTTAATAAAGTTGAGAAACTGAGCAGCATTGCGGATGATAAATGCCCTTATATCAGTAACGATATGATTGTATTTACTTCGAACAGAAACGGAGGTTTTGGCGGCTTTGACTTATGGTTTTCCATGTATGACGGTAATGAATGGTCAGAGCCTGTCAACTTCGGAAAGGATATAAACTCTCAGTATAACGAATACAGACCCATAATTATCTCCACAGACAAAGATGGATTCTTAAACGACCTTATGATATTTTCATCTGACCGCCCCGGGGGAAAGGGAGGATTTGATCTATATTATACAGGATTGAACAGACGGAACTAATTGTTAAATAATTTGTAAAGAACTGTCAGGTTAGAATTTCCTGATTACCTGGATATAGTTTGTAAATCCTTTCAGCATTTCTACCCATAATAAGCTTCCTTTCGGCTTCACTTTTCGATTCGATAAAATCCGTTGCTATATTCAGNGTAGATTTATAGTCCGCCGCCAGTGTACATACCGGCCAGTCAGAGCCGATCATCAGCCTTGACGGGCCGAATGCATCAAATACCACATCGAGGTATGGTATAATATCACTTTTGCTCCAGCCCTTCCATGCTGCTTCAGTGACAATACCTGAAAGTTTACAGGCAACATTTTTTTGCAATGCAAGTTCCTTTATTCCCTCTTTCCATGGTGAAATTATTTTATCTTTTACTGGCGGCTTGCCGATATGGTCCAGAACAAACTGCTGACTGGGAAATTGTCTAACCAGGGTTAATGCATATGGCAGATGCCTGGGAAATATCAGCAATTCGTAAACAAGGTTGAATTTTTTGAGCAGACTGATCCCTCTCAGGAAACTCTCCTGAAGCATGAACATATCATCAGGCTCATCCTGAAGAACATGCCTTATTCCAACTAATTTTGGATCTGCAGTAAATTCTGCAATCTGCTTTTCTGCTTCACCGGAACATAAATTAACCCAGCCAACAACTCCTTTAATGAAATCATATTCCCCTGCGAGCCTTAAGAGCCACCTGGTCTCATCAAGGCTCTGCCTTGCCTGAACTGCAATNGATCCGTCAATATTTTGCTGTTCCAGATGCTTCAACAGATCACCTGGCAGAAAGTCTCTTCTTAAAACCTTCATTGAGTCTGAAATCCAGGAATACTCTTCCCGGTTATAGACCCAGAAATGCTGATGGGCATCTATCCGCATGGTTATCAGGCAAATTTCAGGAGGATCTTCAGGTGGTTTTCAGGTTCCTCTTCAAGCATCTCGAATCCGTGCTGAATATCGGCAGGATCCAGTATATCNGTCACAAGAGCGTCGGGTTTCAGGGTACCCTTCTCAAGATTTTTAATTGTTTCAGCGAATTCACCATGCGACACCCTCGATGTAAGTATAACAGCCTCTTTCCATATCAGTTCCTTCATGAGCAGAGGGACAGGCTCATCGCCCAGACCAAGAACGCAAACTGTTCCNGCCCCGCGAATGCTTTGGATGCAGCCTCGCACGGGATTGACAACACCTGGAATTTCTGAAAAATGTCCGACTGCCTCAAATGCAATATCAGCTCCCTTTCCATTGGTAATCTCTTTAATCCGGTCGACAGGTTTTNCCTTTCCGGCATTAATAGTAAATATATCCGGAAAATGCTTTTTAGCCAGGTCCAGTCTTTTATCGAGGATATCGACCAGGATTACAGTATTCATTGTTTTTGTCCTTACTGCCTGAAGAATACTCTGTCCGACCTTACCGGCACCCCAGATCACAACTGTGTCTCCTGTCTGCACTTTAGCCCTGCTGCAGGCATGAAACCCAATGGAAAGAACTTCTACAAGTGCTGCATGGCGTGCAGGAATTGAAGGATCGATCCTGTAAAGCATACTTTCAGGAACATTAATGTATTCCCCGAATCCACCGTTCATATCGACCCCNAGCAGCTTAAGCGAAGTGCATGCCGGATAATGCTTCCTCTGACAGGCAGGGCACTTACCGCACCAGATTATTGGATCGACGGCAACAATGTCCCCGGTATGGAAGTTCTTAACCTCAGGTCCGGTTTCCGCTATCGTTCCNGCAAATTCATGNCCGGGAATAAAAGGGACCGGCGACCTTGGATGAAACTCCCCTTTGAAAATGTGCTGATCACTTCCGCATATACCGGCATANGTAACTTTAATAAGCGCTTCATTATCGGCAATTTCTGGCCGTTCAACCTGTTTCCATTCAAAACGGCCATATTTTTCAAGAACTGCAGCATGCATCGAATTCATTATTAATATATTGAAGTTAGTATTTTGTATTTTAAAATCACTATACAAAAGGGTACTCTTTATCGATAAGTCCCTGACTTTTCATAGCGTTGAAGAATTCCTCAGGGACCTCGTTCAGAACCTCTCCGACATTTCTTTTTACATGGTCCGGATTGGATGTATTCAGAGCAACAGCAGCTATGGCAGGATGACTCATCCCGAAACGGATACAGGCATGAGACGGGCTTACTGCGAACTGATCACAAACCTTAAAAAACGAATCACGCCATTTAAATAATTTGCCATGCTCCTGTTCTTCTCTGCTTACATGCCGGTAGTTAAAATAATTACCGCCAGTAAGAAATCCGGCGTTGAAGAGTGCCGAGTTAATGATTGTCACACCCTTTGCCCGGAGCTCGCTCATAAATGAAACCAGTTCCATGGGATGACTGAACAGAGTCAGACTGTTTGCAAACATTGCCCAATCGAGATCAACATCCTTCGATATCTCACGGATTACTTTCCAGTCTTTTGCCCCCACACCTACAGCCACTGATCTGGCAGACTTCTTAATTTCAAATAGTGCCTTGTAAGCATCGAGTATCTCATTGTAAAATTTCAATCTAAGTAACGGATCATTACCTGCAGCAGCCAGATATTCATCCGGATCATGTACCGAAAGCAACCGAGGACGATACTTTTCCCCCAGCAAAAGATTACCCTGGTCAAGGCATGAAATAATTCCCTCAGCGCTGATTGCCTGTTTTGCGTCATGATGAATGTCCATCCAGACTCCCTTTTCAAAACCTGGTTCTTCAGCGGTCAGTTCAGTACGAAGCCAGCCAAGCTTATTGCTAATGATTATCCTGTCAGGATCGGCACNTAGAAATGAAAGGATTCTGCCCAGTTCTTCAAGTGCCAGACCCGCACCATACTTACCTGCTGAATCAAATACTACCGGACCATCAGATGATTGCAGGCACTCTCTTACAATCGACAGCTTAGTGTCTTTATCCAAAGCACGGTAAAGATTACCAAGGGCGCTGGTGCCAAAGATGATCGAAGGTATCTTAATACCGGTATTTTTTATCTCAATATATTTCATATTGTAACAGGCTATCTTCAGCTCTAAACAGNATTTCAGCCAATATCAAAGGTAATGATTTTGTAAGCTGGAGATAATCAGAAAATGAGACTCTANNGGATTCTTTTTGAAATCTCAGGAGAATCCTGTAGATTTTTACTTAATTCGCTAATTGTATTTTGAAAGACATAGCTTATTATGCTGAGATATTTTTATCTTCTTTTAGCGTTTCTTCAATTTCATCAGGCCCTATCTGCCCAATACCTTAACAAGCCATCACCTGTTGACAAGCCTGAGAATTTTGCTGCCGTTGTGACATTTCTTTCGTCTGGTTATATGGAAGGAAGGGAGGCAGGTTCCCGCGGTGCATCATTGGGTTCCGATTTTATTGCATTAATGATGCAGATCAATGGGATTGACCCCTTTGGAGACAGAAAGAGCTGGTTCCAGGATTTTAAACTGATTCGCTTCAGAAATGAAAAACCGGAACCAGGAGAATCTGAATATAATGATAGTGATTACTTTCTNGAAGGAGACACAACAATAACAAATGCATCTCAACTGATTGACACCTTGCCTGTACGCAATGTAATCGGAATAATCCCNGGAAACGATACCTCAAAAAGTATTGTCATTGGTGCGCACTATGATCATCTTGGAATGAGAAACGGACTAATCTTTTATGGTGCTGATGATAATGCTTCCGGNGTGGCAGGAATGCTTTCACTTGCAAAAAAGTGGGTCTCCTCAGGTGAAAAACCACAATATAATCTGATTTTCTGTGCCTGGACTGCNGAAGAGAAGGGACAGCTGGGAAGCAGTTATTTTGTGAGAAATATGGGAACCAAAACTGGTAAGGTTCTTATCTGTTTTAATATGGATATGATATCCCGGAGTGCTCCGGAAGATACAACGGGACGTCAGATCAGCATCGGTACCCTGCCTTTCAGTGAAGACCTGAGACTAATGGCAAAGGAGATCAACCTCCGGTTTGAAAGACCTTTTGAATTCGATCTGTGGGATGTTACAGGCCACACCGGCAGTGATTACAGGTTTTTCAGCGAAGCAGGCATTCCGGTTATGACTTTTTTTTCGGGATATAATTCCGATTATCATACCACGGCGGATACATCCGACAAGATCGATCTTCGGAAAATGAGTGATATACTTATCCTGGTCGATGAGATTATCCGGAAAGTACTGCGTAATTCTTACGGAAATTGATCATTTCCTGAATGATTCACTTCTGATGGTTACAAAATCGAGCATCTTCATGTTCACTTCGATACCGATTCCCGGTTTTACAGGCACATCCATCGTTCCATCAGCATTGACAACGAACTCTGGTTCAACAATATCCTGTTTATAATAACGTCTGCTCCCTGATATATCGCCAGGCAGTATAAAATTCGGAAGGGAAGCAAGAGCAACATTCCCGGCACGTCCTATACCTGATTCAAGCATACCTCCGTGCCAGACAGGGATATTCTTTGAGGCGCAGTAATCATGTATAAGCTTCGACTCCGTAAAACCTCCCACACGTCCGGGTTTTATGTTTATCACCCTGCAGCTGTCAAGTTCAATAGCTGCTCTGGTGTCGTCAAGCGAATGAATGCTTTCATCGAGACANATCGGGGTCTTCAGCACATGCTGAAGCTTTGAGTGATCATATATGTCTTCATAACCAAGAGGCTGTTCAATCAGAATCAGATTAAAATCATCCATGATTTTAAACAAGTTAAGGTCCTTAAGTGTATAGGCCGAGTTCGCATCAACCTGAAGAAGGAGTTCGGGAAATTCCTTTCTGAGGGCTTCCACAAACTGAATATCAAAGCATGGAGAGATCTTTATCTTGATCCTTTTATATCCTTCTGAAAGGTATCCCTCAACTTTTTTAATAAGCTTCGCAGGTGATTCCTGAATCCCGATGCTGACACCTACCGGGATCTTTTCCCTGACTCCACCCAGCATCTTCGAAAGAGAGACTCCCCTTGTTTTGGCAAATGCATCCCATAAGGCTGCCTCAAGTCCCGCCTTTGCCATCATATGCCCGCGAACCTTTGAATATGAAGAGATTGCTTCATCAATCCCTGTCATATCTTTTCCAAGAACAGAAGGTATAAGGAAATCCTTCAGGATATGCCAGGCAGTGGAAACTGTCTCATATGAGTAAAAAGGAGTCCCCTCAGCAACGCTCTCTCCCCATCCTTTTACTCCCCCGGCATCAACACTGACAATAATATGTTCCTCATCATATTCAGTTCCCATTGATGTCACAAAGGGAGTGACCAGATCCATTTTAATATGGCGAATTTCTATCCTCTCGATTAACATANCTGCAGGTGTTTGCTTTAGTGTCTAAAAATACTTAAACTTNAAGAACAAATCCTTTTATTTTTCTGAATCATTTATAAGATTTCTTCCTGTTGTTTACAAAAACGAATGAGACCAGGCACCAACGATCGATAACTATTGCACAATAACCTTCCTGAAATAAGTCTTTGCAGTTGACCCGATCTCCAGGAAATAAATCCCCTTTAACAATTGTTTTACATTAAGTTCATACCGTCCGGAATTAATTCTCTGAAACAATACTGATCGTCCGTAAATATCGAGAACTCTTACCGATTTTATTTCAAAATCTGCATTTATCATCAGCATATCATCTGCCGGATTCGGGTAAACATTTAAACTCTCCGTGGCATCAGGATTTTCAACAGATGTCAGAATACTGTTTGAGGCTATCCAGTTCGATGGATTATTATTATCCAGACCAGGATCGATCAGCTTCAGATAATAGCCGTTCCCGTCAGCATCAGGCCATGGCATTGTATCTAAATAACATACATTGTCAATTATATTGCCGAATGCATCGGCCAGGACAAGATTCTCCGTTTTATTTGATAAGTTTCTCGTAAACTGTCCATAAGGTGCAAAGCCATATTTGGATCTGAATATCTGATAGTTACCCGCTAAAATTAAGGAAGAGAAGGGTTCAATTGAGGAATTTACCGGAAACTGGAAAACAAATCCTGTTCCAGCAAAGTAGATGCCTCCCAGGTCAACTGTCTGATCACCATTGTTTGTAATTTCGAGGTACTCCATCTTGTCCTCATCAGGATATTCTACCGAAATTGCAGGATGATACATTATCTTTGATATTATCAACGGTGGTAAATCAACGTTCTCACATTGATCGTATGTTCCGAGATTAGAAGTAATCCATGGAATACGGTTTCCAAGCCAGGTTTTAATATCAATTATGTTCCGCTGAAGGTTTCCGTTATTCAGCCAGCGTTCATTATCTCTGGTTACCCCTTCAGCTATAACAGCTGCTGTTCTGTCAATAAAAGCACTGATCACTTCCTGATTAAATGGCTGTCCCGGCTGTATAAGGTCATTCCATCTTTTTGCCAGGTAACATCTGAACTTATTGTTAAGGATCAGATCTCTCCAGAACCGTGCGCCCTCATTGTCGCCGTCCGATAGTTGCCAGACATTTGCATTGCTCCTGTTTAATCCCCAGAAAAACAAATCGTTGCCAAATGTAAGATCGTTATCCCAGATTGGGCCAGCCCTCAGTTTCCCATTTCTGTCCTTATGAAAATAAGTACTATACTGGTATGCATCGGCATTTGACCCAAGTTCACTTATGAGAATGTAGTCAATAAATGAAGGGATGTCGATGACTGAAGGGAAACCACCGGAGATTGAAACATCCTGGTTAGTTGTTTTTACCTGAAGATCTAGAAACTGTGAATGAATGTATAGATCCTGAAATGGTGTAACATTTTCTGGTTTGGGAAGCTCATGTATAAAATCAACAATATCTCCCGACCAGCTTCTCATATTCCAGGCTACAGGGTCACCTCCCGTTGTTTTGTCAGCTTTTGTGATATATCCTCCTGTAATGTCTGGTATCTGATTATCATTCCTGCTGATCTTTGTAATGTCNACCCTGTTGTCGTCAGCTTTGATTTTTTCCTGAAGAAGATAAAGACCCCTATACTCCCCATTTATAATCAATTCACAATATTCTGTTCTTGAAGCATATTCGCCTATTTGTCTTGAGAGATTATAACACAGATAATCCCGAATNAAGGCCGGATCGAACACCATCCCATTCAATATCCAGTCGTTCTCTTCCGGCATATTGAGCAGACTGACATTATTATTTGTAATATTATCAGCCATCCTTGTTGTAAAACCATAATTTTTCTTATTTGTGACTTGTGATGACGATCCCCTGATTTCAATGTCAATTCTTCCGTTGTAATTTAGATAAAGAGGATTATTCTGATCAGTCAGATAGTTCCTCTGTCCAGGTCCGCGGAAAATTATTTTTAGTGATGCCAGCACCCGTGGATTATCATTAATAGCGGCACCTCCGTCAGTAGTGATTATAAATACCGGCAGGTTGCTGTCAGTGATAGTCTGTGCTCTGACGCTTATACTGAGCAGCAATGAGAGAGAAAATAAACAGGTCAGATATCTTTTCAAATGGANTGATCTTATTCCGGTTTGTTATTTGCCTTGTTCATGGCATCNTCTACAGCTGCNTTGAAAATATTAAATGACCAGGTCGCTCCCGAAACTGCATCCAGCTTATCGATATTCTGAATTTCCAAAAGCCTCTTTGGATAGGACTGAACTCCTCTCCAGTCATTCCTGCATTGTTCAATATAAAGCTCATTGTCTTTGAAATGTTTCGCATACAGACTGTCGAAACTTTCATGAAGAACAGAGTCGCGGATAATAAAATCAATTCCTGTAAAACGGTCCTGATTTAGAGTAAAAGTGACAATTCCCCAGTAAGGCTCATCGGTGTATTCAGATTGTGATCTCCCTGAATATTTCCCATCCTTATATTTTCTTACGGTATCCTGACCTGTTTCCTGATAAGTATCTGTTTTGGCTCTGCTTTGAAATGATATTGTGCATGTTGCAATCAGAATAAGGGCAGCTGAAACAATTGCTCTTCCTNTTTTCATATACTGGAATTTTTTTCTCAAAAGATATCAAATTCCTTGATACAAGCTATTTCTTTCTTTTATAATATTCTGCTTAAACATATTGACTTTGGTTAAGGGATAATGTAATTTTATATTATGAACCTAACTAAACCTCCTTTTATCCACAATCAACAAATAAAACAAACCATATGGAAAACCTGTTTCACAGCCAGACTATCTGGGGAATTCTGATACGTTTTGCACTTAATCTTATCTTCCTGCTTATCCTTATCCGGGTCCTCTATTTCAGATACTCCAAAAAGGAGAAGTTCTTGTTCACTTATTTCCTTATAGGCATTATTGTTTTCTTCATATGCGCTTTACTTAAGGATGTCGGAATGGGCCTTGGACTGGGCTTCGGACTATTTGCAATCTTCTCCATCCTCAGGTTCAGGACAAGAAATTTCAGCGTAAAGGATATGGCGTATATATTCACTACCATTGGAATTTCTGTTATAAACTCAATGAATATGCAGGATGTTCCGGTCATTGGATATTTAATAATAAATTCCATTATTGTCATTTCAGTATTTATTCTTGAAGAACATCTGAAAAAGAACATGTTCAGAAAATATTCAATATTTTACGATAATCTCGATTTATTAAAGCCGGGCAATAATCACAAGCTTTTAAAGGACCTGTCATCCCGGACGGGACTTAAAGTACTATGGGTCAAGATCCGCAATATGGACCTCAAAAGAAATGTTGCGGAGGTTGAGGTCTACTTTAAGGAGTAGGTTTTCCCTGTTTGTTTGCTAAATTGTTCCGGGCATATTAAAAGAGGAATCTCATGAAAATCCAAATATCTTTTATCCTTCTTATTACTGTCATGATCCTGTCGGGATGCAATACCAGCCCGATTAACCATAAGCGGGTTGCAGGATACAATTTCAAATCACCTGATGCCAGAGTTGTTTTGCCTTATATTTTGCATGAAATTTCAGGTATCAATTTTGTTGATTCTTCAACCCTGGTTTGCATTCAGGATGAAAAAGGGATTCTCTTTTTTTATGACATACTGAGAAATGAAATCATCCGCCAGAAGGAATTTTACGTGAACGGCGATTATGAAGGGATCGCAAGGAACAACGATACAGTCTATGTGCTCAGGAGTGACGGCATTATATATGAAATTGCTGATTTTAAATCGGATGATATAATAGTGACCCCATTTGTAACTGATATCCCATCGAAGGATAATGAAGGTTTATGTTATGATGACGAATCAGGAAGGTTGTTGATAGCATGCAAGGATAATACAGGAAAGGGAGATCTTTCGAAAGACTACAGGTACATTTTCGGATTTGACCTGATATCAAAAAGGCTGATAAGGGAACCGGCGTATAACTTCGATATTGAAGGGCTAAAGGAGTATGCCAAAACAAACAATATCGATCTTCCTCTTAAAAATTCGATGAGAGGACTTGCTGTAGAAACTGACCTGAAATTCCGTGCTTCCGGAATTGCATTTCATCCGGTTACCGGTAGGCTTTATCTGTTATCAGCTGAAGATAATTTGCTTTTTATCTTCAACAAATCAGGTGCGGTTAACCAGATAATCCGTCTTAATCCGGGTATATTCAATCAACCCGAAGGAATAGCATTCCTTGAGAATGGAGATTTGTTCATTTCAAATGAAGGTCCGGGGAAAGGACCGGCTACCCTCCTTAGGTTTAATTATAAACCCGAATAAATTCACCCCTGAACCCTTNCTGCCGGCAGGTCCCAAGGGGTACTTATTATTCACAATTATTATAGCCCCCTTTGGGCGGTTGGGGGGTTAAAAACCCCAGCTTTTCATAACCTTCAGGTCTTCCTCAATACAGGCCATCGGAGTTTTTCCCTGATACGATTCCTGTTCAATGATATAAACTTCGGTGCCGCCGATTTTTCGTGCTAGTTCAAGCACTTCCCTTGCATTTACTATTCCCTTGCCAATAATTGTGCTTTCATACTTTTCGCTTCCTCCGGTAGCAGGAATTTCATCCTTGGCATGAACATTTTCGAATCTTCCCGGATACTGTTTCACAACATCAAGGGCAATCGCGCCACCATTATATAAATTACCCATATCGAGCTGTACAACAACCAGATCCGGATCCATACTCTTCATCATTATATCGAATAGCTTTTCGTTGTTCAGTTTTTCACTGAATTCGAAATCATGGTTATGATAACCGAATTTCATCCCCTGCTTTTTGCAAAGCTCGCCGCATTTATTGAATATATCCATGTAATGCTTGAAGTCATCATAAGTTTTTCTCATGCTGTTATCCATGGAAGGACTCACAACATACTTTTGTTGAAGGATGGCGGCATCTTCAATAGTATATTTCCAGCTGTCGGAGAAATCCTTTTTTGTTTCATCCCAATGCTGCCGGCCCATAACTGTATGGCCACTTATCATTTTAAGGCCTAGTCCGTCAAGCACTTTTTTAAACTCAGCCGGAGAATACCCGTAAAATTTTCTGTTGACATAATTGGCATGCTCTACATATTCATATCCCATTTTGGCTACCTGGGTCAGCGATCCAAGCGGATCTTTTGTCATTTCATCGCGAACTGAATATAACTGAACTCCGATAATGCCTTTCCTTTTCTTGGCCGCAAAAACTGATTGTGGTAAAATTGTGGCTGCGGCAAGAGCTGCGGCTCCTGATTTAATAAATGTCCTTCGTGAAGTTTTCATTTTACTAAGTCGGTTATTGGTTGCCTTAAAAGTAATAAAAAATCCTGCGGATGCAGGATTTTAAAGATATTCTTTGATGCGTTTCCAGTAAAGTTCTGTCATCGGGCCGGAACCGTTCCACGATTTGGCAATCTTTTCAAGATTATATGGCCCATAATGCTCGGCAAAATAAAGAAATACTTTTTCTGATAAACTGATATCAAACATATCTTTGAGTGCCAGATTATTTCCTGTCCTTTTGTTATATTCGTCTATTCTTACCTGTCGTATCTGGAATATTCCGACCGCATTTTCAAATTCATTGTAGGCTAACGGGTTACCCATCGTTTCAACCATGGCTGTTGCATACATAAGGTTAGTGAAAGCCCCGATGCCCCGGGATTCATAAATAATAAAATAATCGGCTTCGGGAGCAGCAACTCTGAATCCTATCAGAAGGAAAGAAAAAATCAGAATGAGCTTCCTTAAACTGAATCTTGTACCAGGCTCCGGCTTTCTAAAGCCCGTTACAACTGAAAGTTTCAGAGGCAGGACTCTTTCTGATAACTTTTTCACAGGGTCATATGTATAAAAATACTTTTTCAAAAATTTCCGGTATTTCAAAACTGATAAAAATCTGATCCCTGAAATATTTTCGGAAAAGTATCTATGCAAAATTTAGTCTTTTTTTTGCAATTAATGGTCAGCATTAGTGGTTTAGTTATTAACAATTTAAATCATAGGTTACTTTTCCCTGACACCCCTGTCAGATATATAATCAACAATTACAGAAGCATAATGTTTAAATTTTCAGTCCTTCACGTTATCGGCAATGAAGGAACTGATCAGCTTCAGGTACACATAAAAATATTTTAACTCAACCGGATGAAACAATGTGAACATAAATCTACCGGGTGATAAATTGATTTTCTAAATTGCAAACCTAAATCTGTTTACCATGCCAAAACGTGAAGACATCCATAAGGTTCTGATAATCGGCTCGGGACCAATAATCATCGGTCAGGCTTGTGAATTTGACTATTCAGGTACCCAGGCCTGTAAGGCGCTCAGATCACTTGGATATAAGATTGTCCTTGTCAACTCTAATCCGGCCACAATTATGACTGATCCAGGAATAGCTGATGCAACTTATATAGAACCGCTGAATGAATATGCCCTCACGGAGATCATCAAGAAGGAGAGACCTGACGCACTTCTCCCAAACCTTGGCGGACAGACTGGTCTGAATCTCTCCTCCATGCTTGCAAAAAAGGGAGTTCTGAAAGAATACAATGTTGAAGTCATAGGTGTGAATATTGATGCAATTGAAAGAGGCGAGGACAGGACAGCCTTTAAGGAAACCATGAACCGGCTTGGAATAGAGATGCCGGAAAGCAAGGCTGTAAACAGTGTGGAAGATGCTGAAAAGGTTGCTGCTGAACTTGGATATCCTGTGGTCATCCGTCCTGCTTACACTATGGGTGGCACCGGAGGCGGCCTTGTTTACAATGCGGAGGAGTTGCGCACAATTGCAAGCAGGGGATTGTCTGCAAGCATTGTAAACCAGGTTCTAATCGAAGAATCAGTATTGGGATGGGAAGAGCTGGAGCTTGAGGTTGTAAGAGACTCAAAAAACCAGATGATAACTGTCTGCTTTATAGAAAATGTTGATGCCATGGGGGTACATACCGGTGATTCATTCTGCACTGCACCGATGCTTACAATCAGTAAGGAGCTGCAGGAAAGACTGCAGAAGTACTCATATGATATTGTTGAAGCGATTGAAGTGATTGGGGGAACAAATGTCCAGTTCGCCCATGATCCAAACACCGGAAGGGTAGTCGTGATTGAAATAAATCCCCGCACATCAAGGTCATCCGCACTTGCCTCAAAAGCGACAGGATTCCCGATAGCATTCGTCTCATCCCTGCTTGCCGGAGGATTGACACTGGATGAAATACCNTACTGGCGCGATGGCACACTTGAGAAATACAAACCATCAGGCGATTATGTAGTAGTAAAATTTGCACGGTGGGCTTTCGAAAAGTTTGAGGGTCTGGAGGACAAACTGGGGACACAGATGCTGGCCGTTGGTGAGGTGATGAGTATCGGCAAAAACTACAAGGAGGCTTTACAGAAGGCTATAAGATCGCTCGAGACAGGAAGGTACGGATTGGGGTTCGCCAGGGATTTCAACAAAAAACCTCTCGGTGAATTAATAAATATGCTTAATCATCCATCGAGCGAGCGGCAGTTTATTATATATGAGGCGTTGCGAAAGGGTGCTGATATCGAAGATATTCACAGGAGAACGCATATAAAAGTATGGTTTATTCAGCAGATGAAAGAGCTGGTCGAACTTGAGGAGAAGATACTGGCCTACAAGGGGATGATGATGCCCAATGAGCTTCTCAAAATGGCCAAAAAGAACGGTTTCGCCGACAGGTATCTTTCGAAATTACTAGGCATAAATGAAAAAGTCATACGGGCAAAACGGATTTCACTGGGACTTACTGAAGCGTGGGAACCGGTACCGGTCAGCGGGGTCTTAAATGCTTCATATTATTTTTCGACATATAATGCCCCCGACAAAGTTGAGGTCAGCAGCAAAAAGAAGATTATGGTCCTTGGCGGGGGACCCAACAGGATTGGCCAGGGTATTGAATTCGACTATTGCTGTGTCCATGCAGCATTTGCAATACGTGATGCCGGTTATGAGTCGATAATGGTTAACTGCAATCCCGAAACCGTATCAACAGATTATGATACATCCGATAAGCTCTATTTCGAACCCCTTACTGCAGAAGATGTCCTGAGCATTTATGACAAGGAGAAACCTGAAGGTGTTATTGTTCAGTTCGGGGGCCAGACTCCCTTAAACCTGGCTAAAGAACTCTCTGAAGCCGGAGTGAAAATACTTGGAACAACTCCCGAAACCATCGATCTGGCAGAAGACCGCGATCGTTTCAGACAGGTTATAAATAAGCTTGGAATCCCCCAGCCTGAATCAGGCATGGCCAGCAACCTCGAGGGAGCAATCAGAATTGCAGACAGAATTGGCTATCCTCTGATGATAAGACCTTCATATGTTCTGGGTGGCAGAGCGATGAAAATAATCCTGGATGAGGAAATGCTTGCCGAATATGTGACAAAGGCTGTCGGAGTATCTCCTGACAGACCGCTTCTGCTCGATAAATTCCTCGAAGATGCAATTGAGACGGAAGCCGATGCATTATCGGACGGCATTGATGCGTTTGTGCCTGCTGTTATGCAGCATATAGAGTATGCCGGGATCCATTCAGGCGACTCAGCCTGTGTGATCCCTCCTGTTGTGATCCCCAAAGAGCATAAAAAAACTATTTATGATTATACCCGCAGGATAGCTATGGAACTTAAGGTTGTCGGACTGATGAATATCCAGTATGCCATCTATGAAGACACCGTTTATATTCTTGAGGCCAATCCAAGAGCCTCCCGTACCGTACCGCTTGTATCAAAGGTCTGCAATATAAAAATGGCACGGATAGCTACCCAGATTTTGCTCGGACAGAAACTTTCAGATTTCGATCTCAGGAAGAAAACAATACACCATTTCGGAGTAAAGGAAGCTGTATTCCCATTCAACATGTTCCCTGCTATCGATCCGCTTCTTGGACCTGAGATGCGATCGACCGGCGAAGTCCTCGGTATGGCCGATTCATACGGTATGGCATTTTTCAAATCGCAGGAAGCAACACAGTCTCCATTGCCGATAAAAGGTAACGTTCTGATTACAATTGCCGACCGTGATAAGAACAGGATCATTGAGGCTGCCAGGAACTTCCACGATATGGGATTCAAAATAATAAGTACAGGGGGCACAAAGATGTTTCTTGAGGAAAATGGCATTAAGGCAGAACTGATATTAAAGGTTCATCAGGGCCGTCCTAACATAGTGGATGCTATTAAGAACAAGGAAATCGACCTTGTAGTAAATACTCCTGCCGGCCGGTTAAGCGAATATGATGATTCATATATCAGGAAAAATGCAATCAAATATAAGGTACCGTATATCACGACTACCTCGGCTGCACTTTCGGCAACCGAAGGTATTAAGGAACGGCAGAACGGGGAATACAGAGTAAAATCAATTCAGGAGTATCATTCGGAAATAGAGGACTGAATTACCCCGGTTATTTGCTATTTCAGAAATATTACCAGCTATTGATTTTAAAAGGTCAGATGCCATTTCACGGCTAAATTAACCAACGGTTAAAACCGACGGCAATTGAAACAAGTAATTTATCTGACGGTAAAAAGAAACAGAGTTATCAGACCTTTAATTTCTTTTTAAGTTCCAGTATTTCGTTTTCAAGGCCAGCGACAATATCATTCTTCCTGGATATTTCTATCTCTCTCTCAGATACATCCTTGTCAAGATCATCAACTTTGACGGTTGAGCTGTACCTTCTCGTCTTCAAGCTTTTTAATAACAGGAGTATAAACCGACTTTGCATAATACCATGCCGTCAGATA
>JGI20214J51088_10000848_pt1 | contig 20816 bp, 21 predicted proteins | sample WetSurMetagenome_FD_51088 | JGI IMG/M metagenome (IMG submission 51088) | reverse complement strand
CCGAGATAGTCGGTGCGCTCGACCAGCCGGCGGTAGCGCGTGATCGGCGCGAACAGCGCGCACTGGTCGATGGTGCCGCCTTCGCCCGCGCTCTCCTGCAGCCCGCCGCGGCCGAAGATGTAGGTCGAGGTTTCGCCGGTGATCGCCAGCACCGGCAGGCGCTCGGCATACGCATTGGCGATGCCGGTGATGAGATTGGTCGCGCCCGGCCCGGCGGTGGCGATGCACGCCGAGGGCTTGTGCGCGAGGCGCGCGTAGCCGCCCGCCATGAAGGCCGCGCCCTGTTCGTGCTTGACCAGCACGCTCCTGATCCGCGAATCGTGGAGGCGGTCGTAGATCGGCAGCACGTGCCCGCCGGGCATGCCGAAAATATGATCGATACCCAGCCGCTCCAGGTACCGCACGATCAGTTCGCTGACGGAAATATTCATGGGCTTGTTAGGGCGTTGTGCGGCCTCGCTCCGCCGGTGCGCCGCGGCGCATCCGCAAGACCGGGATTTGAGCACAAGACCCCGCGCGGGAAAACCTCGAATGGGGCGTGGAATAGCGTGCGCCGCAGGAACAGCACTTTGATCACGACGCAAAACGGGGTACGGATGCGGGCCGCGCGGCAAGAACCCACCGTGTCGGGCAGAGGNCAGACACCGTGGATCGTCGGGATCAGGCGTGCGCCAGATGGCGCTCGATTTCGTGGAAGGTGTTGGCCACCTCGGTGGTTTCGACGCTGACGCCCAGCTGCTTGCACAGCTGCGACAGCGACAGCAGGCCACGTACCATCTGCCGGCCGTTCACGCTTTCGATCACCAGCGCGTGCTGGCGGCCGCGTGCCTTCAGCGTTTCCAGCACGTGGCCGACGCGGGCGTGGGCGATATCGTCGTAGTCGACCGCTTCCAGCCGGTCTACCGGGGTCATGATGTCGGCCACCAGCACTTCGTCGCGGCGGATGCCGCGGCTTTGCACCACCTGCATGGGCTTTTCGCCGCGAATGTCGGTGTTGGTGATCAGTCCTGCCACGCGGTCCTCGCCGTCCATCACGAATAGCAGCCGCACCTTGCGCCGGACCATGCGCTCTTCCGCCTGCTTGATGCTGTCTCCCGGGGTGGCGATGAAGGCGGTCAGGCGACGGAAATCGGTCATCACGTCGAGCGCCGGATTATCGAGATCCACGTGATCCGGCAACACACAGGCGGGACGCAACAGGCCGGAGGATTTGTCGAGGTTGGCCGGAGGATTTGTCGAGGTTGCGGGAGGACAAACGACTGTAGGGCATGGCGGGTTTCCTTGTCTTGGTTCCGAAATGCCATCCACAAGCTGATGTGGTGGATGGACTCGAGCCGGCTATCGTGTTCCTGGCCGGCACGTCTGTCCATTCAAGATTTTTTAGCCAACCATAAGCATATGCATTTTCCACGCGAGACGGTTCAGCCGGTTTGCTGCAGCAGTTTCTGAAACGCGGCCTCGAACAGCTTGACGCCATCGACCTGCAGGCTGTGGCCGACCATCTCCATATCGATGCCCAGTTGCGCCAACCCGGTCAGTTGCGTTTCCGCCTCGGCGACACCCTCTTCGACCCGCAAAGCCGGCTGGCCGTGTTCGCGCAGGGCGGCAAGCGTCTTGTCGGGCAGCGTGTTGATGGTTTCCTTGCCGATCAGCGGGCTGACGTAGAGCAGGTCGTGATAATCCGGGTTTTTGACGCCGCTGCTCGCCCACAACAGATATTGGGGGGACGCCCCCTGATTTGCCAGCGTTGCGAAGGTGTCGCCGTGAAAGGTCTTCAGATAGCTTTGATAGGCAAGCCTGGCCATCGCGACGGCTGCCTTGCCACGCAGCGACAGTGCTTGCTGCGTGCCGATGGCCGTGAGCTGCTTGTCAACGTTGGTGTCGACGCGCGACAGGAACAGACTGGCCACCGCCTTGCTGCGGCGCAGGTCGGCGCCGGCCTGCATTCGCGCGGTGAGTCCGCGGATATAGGCAGCGAACGCCGCCTCGGTCTGGGCAATCGAAAACAGCAGGGTTACGTTGACGTTGATGCCGCGCGTCGTCAGGATTTCAAATGCTTCGATGCCTTCGGGCGTGCCGGGTACCTTGATCAAGAGGTTGCGGCGATCCACGGCTGCAGACAAACGCTGCGCCTCCTGCACCGTGCGCAATGCGTCATAGGCCCAGCGCGGCGCCACTTCCAGGCTGACGTAGCCGTCGTTGCCGCCACTGGCGTCAAACGTCGGCCGCAGCAGATCGCAGGCAGCCTGAATATCGGAAATGACCAGCGCTTCGTAACGCCGTTCGGCATCCGGTTCGCTGGTTTTCAGGCGCGCCATATCGTCGGCGTAGTCGGGGCTGGAGGCGAGCGCGCTGTGGAAGATCGAAGGGTTCGAGGTGACGCCCGACACGCCATCCTCGGCAATCAGCCTGGCCAGCGTCCCGTCGCGGATCAGGCTGCGCGACAGGTTGTCGAGCCAGAGGCTCTGGCCGAGCGTGGCGACTTGCTGCGTGGCATTCATGATGCGTCCTCGTCGCAGGGGCCCACCCAGAAGAAAGGGTTGTGGGCAATTTCCCAGAGATGGCCGTCCGGGTCCTTGAAATAACCCGAGTAACCACCCCAGAAAACTTTTTTTGCAGCCTTGACCAGTGTTGCGCCCGCTGCAAGGGCCTGCTGCATGACTTCTTCCACTTCCGCTTCCGAAGCGACATTGTGGGAAAGCGTGAAGCCCTCGAACCCGTTTCCATCGGGCGGGACGGTGGCGTCTTCGGCCAGGGCGTTACGCGCATACAGGCCCAGCCAGCTGCCATTGAGCGTAAAAAATGCAACTCCGGGTGGCGACTCCATGCGCGGCCAGCCCAGTCCGGTCTCGTAGAACTGAACCGAGCTTGCAAGGTCATGGACCCCGAGGGTGATCATGCTGATGCGTGGCTTCATGCTTACTCGCTTCTGCTGGGGCGTGGGCTTTCAGGATAGTCGTTCAAGGATAGAACCGCTTCATGACAGCGAGTTCAACGGGCAGCGATGGAAGGCGTCCGAGGCCGCGCCTATGCTAGACTTCGACGCATTCATTTGGCTCTTTCCCCGGGTAGTCCCATGTCTGGCAGCACACTTGGCAAACTGTTCTGTGTCACCGTGTTCGGCGAATCGCACGGCCCCGCCATCGGCTGCGTGGTCGATGGCTGTCCACCCGGCATGGAACTGGCCGAGGCCGACATCCAGCTCGATTTGGACCGGCGCAAGCCAGGCACTTCGCGCCACGTCACCCAGCGCCGTGAATCCGATACGGCGGAAATTCTCTCCGGCGTCTACGAAGGCAAGACCACCGGTACACCGATCGCGCTGCTGATCCGCAACGAAGACCAGCGCAGCAAGGACTACGGCAACATCGCCGCTACTTTTCGTCCCGGCCACGCCGACTACACCTACACGCAGAAATACGGCTTCCGCGACCCGCGCGGCGGCGGGCGCTCGTCGGCGCGGCTGACCGCGCCCATCGTCGGCGCCGGCGCCATCGCCAAGAAATGGCTGGCAGAAAAATACGGCATCGTCGTGCGCGGCTACATGAGCGCACTCGGCCCGATCGACGTACCCTTCGAGTCGTGGGACGAAATCGGCCACAACGCCTTCTTCTCGCCCAGCGCCGCCATCGTGCCAGAGCTGGAGGCCTACATGGATGCACTGCGCAAATCGGGCGACTCGGTCGGCGCAAAAATCAGCGTCGTCGCCGACAACGTGCCGCCCGGCTGGGGCGAGCCGCTGTACGACAAGCTCGACGCCGACCTCGCGCACGCGCTGATGGGACTGAACGCGGTCAAGGGCGTGGAAATCGGCGATGGCATGCAGGCCGCTCGGCAGAAGGGCACCGAGCACCGCGATGAAATGACCCCGGAAGGCTTCTTGAGCAACCATGCCGGCGGCGTGCTCGGCGGCATCTCGTCCGGCCAGGCCGTGGTCGCCCACATCGCGATCAAGCCCACCTCGTCGATGCGCCTGCCTGGCCGCTCGATCGATCTGCACGGCCAGCCGATCGAGGTCGTCACCCACGGTCGCCACGATCCCTGCGTCGGCATCCGCGCCACCCCGATCGCCGAAGCGCTGATGGCCATCGTGCTGATGGACCATGCACTGCGCCACCGCGCACAGTGCGGCGACGTGGTACGTGGCGCGCCGGTGGTGCCGGGCACGATGGCTTGATAAGCCTGCCTCCGAATTCAAAGACGTATCTCGGCCAGGGTCGGTTGCTGCGGTTCAAACCTTCGGTGTGACCAGAACGGCCGGTATCCGGGAGGTTGACGAAACGGTGGCTTGCGCTCAGGCTGTCATTCACCGTGCTCTTGACGGATTGATCNCATGCGACTTCCCATCAGTCTGAAGATTTTCAGCATCACCACTGCGCTCTTGGCGCTGATGGTGGTCGTNACCTGGCTGTCGGTGCTCAACTTCCGCCAGCTCAACAACCAGGTGCGTGCGCTCGCCGACTATTACCTGCCGCTGCAGCAGCAGGTGGCCAGCGTGGAAATCCTCATTCGCCAGCAGATGGTGCACATGGAACGGGTGATGGCGGGAATGGAAGTGGCCAAACCCAACGCGGAATTTCTCGCCAAGGAATCCAGCGGTTTCGACATGCGCGGCATCAACGCCGACCAGATCGTCGATTCCTCGCTGCGCATGCTGGCCGAGGCCGAAGCGGAAAAGGGCATCGCGCTCGACCGCGTCACGCTCGCCGTATTGGGCAAGCAGCTGCCCAGCATCCAGACNGCGCGCCAGCACTTTCACATGACCTTCCGCCAGTTCCAGATCGAGGCGGAAGAGGGCACGCCACGATCGGAGAAGATCGTGCGCGACGCCCTGCTGCGCGAGAAGGACACCGTCGACATCGAAATCGGCAAGACCATCGATATCCTCAACCAGCTGACCCAGGACACCGCCAAGCAGGCCAAGGCCGAAGAGGCGCGCGCCACCACGCTCAACTGGATCGTCACCGCCATCGCTACTGCACTGGGGCTGATCTTCGCCACCTTCGTCACCCGCTCGCTGGTCGACCCGGTCAAGCGTTTGCTGGGCGGCACGCGCGCGGTCGAGGCGGGTGATCTCGATGTGGAAATCCTGGTCAAGACGCACGACGAGCTGGCCACGCTGGCCTCTTCCTTCAACCATATGGTGGTGGGGCTGCGCGAGAAGGAGCACATCCGTGAAACCTTCGGCCAGTACGTCGACCCGCGCATCGTGCGCGGCCTGCTGGAAAACCGCCTGCGCTCGGACGGCGGCGAACGCCAGACGATGACGGTATTCTTTTCCGACCTGGAAGGCTTTACCAGTCTGTGCGAGGGCCTCACCCCGGACGCGGCCGTGCGCTTTCTCAACCGCTACTTCTCGTTGATGTCCGAGGTCGTCCGCGAGCGGCAGGGCATCGTCGACAAATACATCGGCGACTCGGTCATGGCTTTCTGGGGCCCGCCTTTCGTCGACGCCGCCGACCATGCCCGGCTCTGTTGCCTGGCTGCGCTCGACCAGATGGCGCGGCTGGAAACCTTCCGCACCAGTCTGCCCGAGATGTTCGGCGTCCTCCACGGCCTGCCCGAGGTCAACGTGCGCATGGGCATCTCCAGCGGCGACGTCACCGTCGGCAACATCGGCTCCGAGACTTCCCGCGGTTACACCGTCATCGGCGATACCGTGAATCTTGCGTCGCGTCTGGAACAGGCCAACAAGTTCTACGGCACGCGCATCCTCGTCAGCGAAACGACACGGAACATGGCGGGAGACACGCTGGCTTTTCGCGAAATCGACAGCCTGCGCGTCGCAGGCAAACTGGAGCCGGTCAGGGTGTTCGAGTTGCTTGGGATTTCAAGCGAACTCAACGAGCGCGCCCTGCAGTTGATGCAAACTTATGCTGCGGGACTGGCGCGTTATCGTAGCCAGGACTGGGACGGAGCTGAGACCGCGTTCCTCGCGTGCCTCGACATCGCTCCGACGGATCGTCCGAGCCAAGTCATGCTGGAACGCATTGCGGCGTTTCGCCAGTCCCCGCCGGCGGTGGACTGGGACGGTGTCTGGATTGCCGTGACCAAGTAGGCCAGGCTACTCGGCAAATCCCTCATCCCCATGACACGTACAACCGGGTTGGGTGCTGGGGGTGTTGTCGCAGCACACGATCTTGCCCGCGCGGCAGCCGCAGATGCCTTTGTGACCCTTGCAGCATTCGGTCTGCGCGACCTGGGCGAGGTTCAGGCCCTGCACATGGGCAGGGCAGGCTTGCAGGGCGGCGGAATCCTGCTGCGCGCGTGCGGGAAAAGCACTCGCTGGCACCGCGTCGGCAAGGACGGGCAGAGGAACGGCTAGCAACAGGGCAAACAGGAGCATCGACAGGCGGCCATTCATGGTGTGATCCTCGGGATGGGGTATACGCTTCCCACTATAGCTGAACACGCGGCGTGCAGAATGCAGCCCCATTGCCCGCATGAGCGAGAGAGGGGGCTCTCCAAAGCTGCTTAAAAGGGTTGACGGTGCTCACCGTTCCAGTCATCGGAGTCAACCTCTCGGAGTCAACCTCTACGACCCCTGAGCGTCCAGGAACTGATTCACCGTGTCGATCTGGTCTTTTACGATGCGGTTGTACTCCGTCTCTGCATTGTCGAAATCGGGACTATCACCGCCCTCGCACATGCTCGTGCACGTCACGGCCATGCGGCAGTGGTTCGCCACCCTTTGCGCCAAGTGTGCTGTGGACGCACCCTTGCTGTCCGGTGTGCTGCATGCCAAAACGGCCTGCGCGATGAAATGGGTAGCCTGGCAATTCATTTTGACTTCCGACATGTCGGATCCCGGACCCGTCTCGACATATACCGAACGTGCAATGGAATGGGCCTTGCTGATGTCATCGACCGAACACTCCGGCTTTTTCAGGATTTCGAACAAAGGATTCAGCCGCGGATTATCAGACAGGTGCATCACCCCGGAAATAAACTGCTTCGCCAGCATGTGCTGATGTTCTACCGGAAGCGTTGAAAGAATCCTAACGAAATCAGAGTTCTTCTCGATGCGCGGCATGGTATTACCTCCTTATTCAGATGTGTAGATCTGATATGACTATAGAAAATTTCGTTCGTATTTTCAGGGGAAAATAGATTTCACAGGCATTCAGACCTCCCGGAACAACAACCCGAGCAACAGCGCGGCGAGCAGCAGGATCACCGCCAGCAAGGTAAAAGCGCTGCCATAGCCGGCGGTGCCGACCATCCAGCCGGTCAGCACCGGGCCAATCGACTGGCCGACGTCCATGACAGTGCGCAGCACGCCCATCGATGAGCCATAGCGGCCGTCCTTGGTGAGGTCAGCGACGAGCGCGGAGGTGGACGAGGTGACGGTGGCGAAGCCGAGGCCGAACACCAGGCTCAGCACGGCAAGGCCGATGAAGCTGGGGGCGTAGGGCATCAACACGACGCTGGCTGCGCCGATCAGCAGGCCGGGCAGGATGACGTGGCGGCGGCCGATCCGGTCGGACACCCGGCCCATGACTGGTTTGGTGAAGACGATGCTAACCAGCTGCACGCCGAGGATGACGCCGATCTGCCACGCGGGAATGCCGAGCGAGGCGGCGAACAGGGCGAGGAAGGCTTCGATCGCGCCGAATACCAGGTATTGCGCAGCCTCGACCAGGCTCACCAGCATGATCCCGCGGTCGCGCAGCACGGTGGTGAGGCTGGCCCAGAAATGCGGCCACTCCGGTTTCGTCGCGGGGGCGGAAGTACCGTCGCGCTGCGCCAAGACCGCCCGAGGGGCGAGCGTCTGGCGGCGTACTCCTTGCGGGTGCAGCAGCAGACCGGTGGACAGCGCGAGCACGCCGCTGATCGCGCAGGCGATGTACACCGCGTCGTAACTCGCCAGCGAGATCAGCGTGCCGCCGAGGAATGGCGCGATCGAGCGCCCGACGATGGTGACCGAGGAATAGGTGGAGAGCCGCGCCGCTCGGTCGGCCGTGTAGCGTTCGGCAATCGCCGCACTCGCCACGGTGCCGAAAATCGCGGTGGCGAAGCCATGATAGAAGCGCACCGCCATCAGCTGCCAGGCGGTTTCGATCAGCAGATACAGAAACGGCGCGGTGGCAAACACGACCAGCGAGGCCAGCAGCACGCGCTGTTTGCCGAGATAATCGGACAGCGCGCCGGCCGGGTAGCTGACGAGGATGCCGGGTATCGTCGAGGCCATGACGATCCAGCCGATTTCCGCTGGCGTGGCGTGAAGCGACTGGGCAAACAGCGGCAGCACCGGAGTTTTCGACAGGGTGGAGCTGAAGATGGCCAGCCCGCCGATGAGCGCGATGAGGATGAAGAACGGTCGCTGGGTTGTTTTCATTTGGCGGTGCACGATGGGTTTTTCGAATGTAATGCGAAAACGTGAAGCGTGCGAATGCAAGGATAAGCGTGATTGAACCCGATAGCGTCAACTGAGCCGCGCGAAAATGAAACCGCCTGCCCCATCCTCGCTGGTCCTGTTTGGCGCCTTCGACCGCCACAATTTCGGCGACCTGCTGTTTCCGCATCTGATGACAGCCCTGCTGCCGGGTCAGGCATTCGAATTTTCCGGCTTGGCGACACGCGACCTGCGGGCTTTCGGCGGCCACCGGGTGAGCGCGCTTGGGGAGCGGCCAAAGCCTGCCAGCCTGATCCACGTCGGCGGCGAACTGCTGACCTGCAGTGCCTGGCAGGCTGCGGTCATGCTGCTCGACCCGGCCGAGGCCGCTGCGGCCATTGCACTTTATGACGACGATCCAGCTGCCGCCACCGAGTGGGCCGCCCGGCAGTTGGGCACCTCGCGCAGCATGCCCTATGTGGCGGGGCGCGACGTCCTCGTCCCATCAGGACGGCTGATTTTCAACGCCGTGGGCGGGGTGGAGTGGACGTTTCTGGCTGCTGCCCAGCGGGAAGAGGTGAAGACGGCGCTTGGTCAGGCGGACTGGGTCAGCGTGCGCGATCATGTCACCCATGACGCGCTGCGGGTGGAAGGCATCGATGTCCCACTGTGTCCCGACCCGGCCGTAATGGTGGCGGAATGTTGCGGCGAGATGATTCTGGAGCACCAGCGGCAGGGTGCGGTGAAGGCGATTCGGGAAGCCTTTCCGCAAGGCTATCTTGCGTGCCAGTTCAGCGCCGATTTCGCTGACGACGCCAGTCTCGACGCTCTGGGGCAAGGTTTGTCGCGGGTGGCTGCCGGGACGGGCCTGGGGTTGGCGCTGTTTCGCGCGGGCGCGGCGCCATGGCACGATGATCCGCGGCTGCATGAAAGTCTGCTGCGCCGCTTCCCACCCGGCACGGTGCGCCTTTTCCCATCCCTGCATCTGTGGGACATCTGCGCCCTGATCGCCGCCAGTCGGGGCGTGGTCGGCAGCAGCCTGCATGGCCGGATTGTCGCCCTGGCTTACGGCTTGCCACGGGTCAGCCTGTTTCCCCCGCAGCAGGGCCATCGCCCCGACAAGCGTGCTGCCTTTGCCGAAACCTGGGAGCCGGACGCAGTACCGCGCAGCGTGGCGGTCCATCAGATCGAAGCCGCGGTGATGCGGGCGCTGGCCGTGCCCGCCGGGGTGTTGCGGGAGAACGCGTCCTGCCTGCGGGAGTGCTACCTGCAAAGCCAGGCGCAGTGGACTGACGTACTGATGTACGCGCCCTAATCCGGGACGGATAAAGGGTCTTGCGTAATAATCCGGACATTACAAGCGAGCCCACACCATGCCGATCGCCACCCTGTCCCCCGCTGACCTCCGCCTGACCATCGACCCTGACTTGCTGGGGTTCACGGATACCTCCGAACTGCAGCAGGAAGCGCTGCCATGGATCGGCCAGGCGCGCGCTGAAGCGGCCGCGCGTTTCGGCCTGGGGATGGATCAACCCGACTACAATCTGTTCGTGCTTGGCGAAGTCGGCAGCGGCCGCTCGTCGCTGCTCAGCCAGGCGATGCGCGAGGTGGCGGCGAGCCGGCGGGTGCCGCCCGATCTGTGTTATCTCTACAACTTCGACGCGCCGGAGCGGCCGCTGGCGCTGCGTCTGCCGGCCGGCGAGGGCCGGCTGCTGCGCCAGTTGCTGACACATGCGGTGAAAACCCTGCAAGATGAAATACCTCAGCGGCTGGACGGGCAGGATCACAAGGTCGAGAGTGAACGCATCGAGAAGGCCTGGAAGGACGACGTGGCGCGGCACTATGCCGAGTTGACCGCGTTTGCCGAGGCGCGCAGTTTTTCGCTTCACCGCGAGGCCGGGCGCATGGTGTTCACCCTCATCGGCAAGAAGGGCCAGGCGCTCACCGAGGACGAGGTGCTGGCGCTGCCGAAGGCGCGCCGGCTCGCGGTCGAGCAGGCCGAGCAGGAACTGCGTGCCGAGATCACCCGCTACATCGAGAAAACCCAGCCGCTGGAGCGCGCGATGAACGAGGCGCTGGCGGCACTGCGGCGGCAGGTGGTGAAGCCGCTGCTGGAGCGGGAAATGCAGGCGATCCGTGCCGGCCTGAAGAAACAGATCAAGGACGCCTCCAAGCTCAACGCCTGGCTCGACGCGATCGCGCAGGACGTGTTCGACAATCTGGAGTTGTTCCACGGTGGCGATGACGACGAAGGCCGGCTGGAAGCGCTGCAAACCGCGCTGGNGCGCTACCGCGTCAATCTGGTGGTGGACAACGGCGGCCTCGCCGGCGCGCCGGTGATCGTCGAGGACAACCCGCTGTTCCGNGCGCTGTTCGGCAGCATCGAGTACCAGTCCGAGAACGACGTGCTGGTGACCGACTTTTCGCGCATCCGNGCNGGCAGCCTGNTGCAGGCGCACGGCGGTTTTCTGATGNTGCATCTGCGCGACGTGCTGGCCGATGCGCTGGTGTGGGAAAAGCTGCGCCGGTTCCTGCGCAGCAGCCGCCTGCAGATCGAGGAGCCGGGCGTGTCGTTTTCGCCGATCGCCGCGGTGTCGCTGGTGCCCGAGGCAGTCGACGTCGAGGTCAAACTGGTGCTGATCGGCTCGCGCCAACAGTATTACGAACTGCAGGACGCGGCACCGGAAATCTCCCGCCACTTTCGCGCCAAGGTGGATTTCTCAGACAGTTTCGTGTCCAGTCCGGACACTCGCCGTGCCTCGGCGATTTTCGTCGCGCACGCCTGCCGTGAGCATGGCCTGCCGCATTTTTCGGCGGCCGCAGTGGCGCGCCTGCTCGAGGAATCGCACCGCGAGGCGAGCGATCAGGCGCGCGAGAGCGCAATTTTCGCGCGTACCGAGGCGCTGGTGATGGAAAGTGCCGCGATCTGCCGCGCACGCGGGTCGGGTCTGGTCACGACGGCAGACGTCGAGGCGGCTCTCGCGGCGCATGCCGCGCGCCACGATTACCCCGAGCAGCGGCTGCGCGAGGAAATCGCCGAGGGCGATGTGCTGATCGAGCTGCGCGGCGAGCGGCTGGGACAAATCAACGGCCTCACCCAGATCGACCTGGGCGATTACCGCTTCGGCCTGCCGGTGCGGCTGTCCGCGCGCACCTATGCGGGCGAGGACGGCCTGCTCAACATCGAGCGCGAGGTCGAGTTGTCCGGCCCGATCCACGATAAGGGCGTGTTCATTCTGCAGAACTATCTGGCCGCACTGTTCGCCCATCTCGCGCCGCTTTCTCTCAGTGCGTCCATCGTCTTCGAACAGCAGTACCACGAGGTGGAAGGTGATTCCGCATCATGCGCCGAACTCTTTGCGCTGCTGTCGGCGCTGTCGGGCCTGCCGTTCAGGCAGGGCATCGCCGTCACCGGTGCGGTCAACCAGCACGGTGAAATATTGCCGGTGGGCGGCATCAACGAAAAGATCGAGGGCTGGTTCCGCGTGTGCGAGGCCGCCGGTCTGGATGGCCATCAAGGTGTGTTGATTCCCGCGCGCAATCGCCGTCACCTGATGCTGGCACCGCAGGTGGTGGAGGCGGTCGCACGGGGACGTTTCCACATTCATGCGGCGGAACACGTGACCGCGGGGATGGAACTGCTGAGCGGCATGGCGGTGGGGGAACTTGACGCGGGGGGGCACTATCCTCACGACAGCGTGTTGGGACACGCGCAGGAGGCCCTGCTGGCGTTCCGCCGTGCCTGCCAGATGCAGGAACACCCCAAGGCGCCGCGGCGGCATTTTCGCACGGGCCACCCCCCGTCGCGGCGCTGAGGGACGGGACAGGCGGAATGGGTTGCCTGCCTACTTCAGTTCGATGATGCGGTGGGCCTGCCCGGGCGGCAGCTGCATGGTTTCGAAATAACGCAGAATCAACGGTGCCTTGAGTCCGGAACGCGTCGCTTCCATGATGCAGCCGGGTTTCAGGCTTACGCCATAGAGCGCGGCATTGGCTTCCTCGTCAATATGGATGGTATAGATGTCGCTGGACTGACCAAACATGCCGCCACGGACAAATGAATGCACCGTAATGCTGAGCGGCTCCGCTGCATGCTCGACATGCTCCACGACGGGATCCGATGATTGGGAAAGAATGTGATGGTGCCCGGACAGAAAATCCTTGATGCCGCAGCGCGTATTGAATATGAAGATGATATTGCTTGATTGCACGCCGAACTGAGGGCCTGTGCTCTGGCCCTTGATCGTGAGCAGGATAGGGGGACTCCACCCCCCGTCGTCATCGCGATAAGACAGAATGCCCTTGCCATAGAGGGCGGCCATTACGAAGCCTTGCCGCTGTACATTGGGAAAGATGGCGAAACCGACGGCGTCGCGGCGCTTGTCCAGGAAATAGCGTTTTTCATCGTCCGGCAGGGCGTACACCTGTTCCAGCACCTGATTGGCCGACTCCAAGGCGTGGCGGGGGATGTCGGGCGAGGGATCGCCGCAAACCTGTTCGCCCAGACAGGCCAGCGGCGGCCCGCTGCGTGGCTCAGGATCCGCTTGTGCCGCTTCTGTACCGCCCACCCCTCCGCGATATCGAGCGCGATGCTGGTGTGGCGCGGTATCCGCTTGTGAGGATTCTGCGCCTGCGGACAGGCTGATGGTCGATATGAGCAACGCCGTCAGCCATCTCAACCGCGATGAACGCTTCTGTTTCTTGAGTTTTGCCTTACTGCTTCGATTCATGTTGCGCCTGACAGGACCGGGATTGGGTTGATTGTTCATAAATTAGTTGAATGAATCCAGGGCCTGTTCACACTATTTTCGCGGCAACCCGAAGGGGCGGGGCGGCCGTGGTTGATCCAGCCGGGCGCCTCCCGTTGTCGCAGTCCGCTTGCTGTGCCCGCACAGCGGCGCGTCCCGCTTCGCGGGCTGCATCCCGAATCGGCCTCGCCGCAGGCGCGAAAATAGTGTGGACAGGCCCTAGATGGCCAGAAATCGATAACCATTCATCCAATCTGAGTCAGCGCCATGCGGTGGGCAAAAGTTTCCTCAAGCACGCTCGATCGATATTGATATAGCGGATCTGCCAGCAGCAAAACACAGGGCGAAATCGACCTGTTTTCGCGGCAAAGGGGGTAGGGGTGACCTATAGTGAAAACCGTCCGGTCATTTTGCAAGGAGTTGATCATGAACGCACTGCATCGCATGGAACGTTTTCTCGACGAACACTTGATTCCCTTCGATCTGGTGGCCCATCCGCATTCCCAGACCAGCGCAGAGACGGCGCGTGCGGCCGGCGTGCCGCTGGGCCGCGTGGCCAAGGGCGTGCTGCTGGATGGCCGGGATTGCCAGATGGTGGCAATGATTCCTGCTGACCAGGAAATTCACCTCGGCAAACTGGGGCTGGATCATGGTCTGGAGTTCAGCCTGGCCAGCGAGACCAGCGTGAGCCACCTGTTCAGCGAATGCGAACCTGGCGTGGTGCCTGGGCTGCCGAATGCCTGGGGCGTAGAAATGGTGTGGGACGACGATCTGATGGCGCAGCCGGAGGTCTATCTGGAAGCGGGCGACCACGAACGTCTGATGCACATCGAAACCCGCTATCTGCGCGAGTTGTTCGGCGACGCCCCGCACTGCCATTTCAGCCGGCCGCGGATGCAGCACGTCCAGGCCTGACGGTTTTCAGCGTCAGCGCGGAAGGCGTTAGCACCCCCACTCCCCAGCACTAGGGAAGGGAGCCCGTGCAGAGAAACCGAATCAAAATTGACCTCGATTTGATCGAGAGTTCGCGATGCGGCGTGCCGGCTGCGTTTCTCATCCCCTTTCGCATTGCCGGTCCAGTGAATAGAGTCGGTGTTCCGCCGGACTTTCCGGATGAGGACACTGAGTAATCCCAGAACTGAACAAATCTGATGCACGAAAACGAGTCTTCGCCCAACCCGCACCGCCCGCTTGGGCGCGGCATGGCTTTCGTTGCCAGCCTGCTGGTGCTGGGCATGTTCTATTTCTATTTCGAGAACAGTCTGCAGGCGCGCAACAATCCCAACCGCGACCTGAAGATCGCCCCGGGCACGGAGCTGGTGCTCAAACGCAGCGGTGATGGGCACTACGTTTTCCCCGGCACGATCAACAACCACCCGGTGACCTTCCTGCTCGACACCGGCGCCACGCTGGTGTCGGTGCCAGCGGATCTGGCCGACGAACTGCGGCTCGATGCCGGCGCGTCTCAGCGTTCGATCACCGCCAACGGCACGGTGGCCACCCGTGCCACCCGGATCGAATCGCTGGCTTTCGGGCCGTTTGTGCTGCACGGCGTGCCCGCCAGCCTCAACCCTGGCATGGCGGGCGATCAGGTTTTGCTGGGCATGAGCGTGCTGAAGCACCTGGAATTCACCCAGCGTGGCGACACGCTGGTGCTGCGCGCACTGGGTGACGGATGAAAAAAGTCTTGGACATCCCGAGCTTCTGTGTTATCAATGCGCAATCTGTTGGATTCAAGCTTTAAATTGCGGTACCTCTGGTAAGCGTTTTCCTTGAAATTCGATCGATAGGGCATGTCGCCCAATTTTTTTAGATAGATAGGAAACATAGATGGAAACGGGTACTGTTAAGTGGTTCAACGATGCAAAAGGTTTTGGCTTTATCACCCCCGATAACGGCGGCGAAGATCTGTTTGCACATTTCTCCGCAATCAACTCCAGCGGCTTCAAGTCCCTGCAGGAAAACCAGAAAGTCAGCTTCGAAGTGACGACTGGCCCCAAGGGCAAGCAAGCTTCTAACATCCAGATCGTGTCGTAATCCTTCCGGTCTGATGTGAAAAGCCCCGGTTCGCCGGGGTTTTTTTATGCCCTCTGGGTATTGATTGCCCACTGGGCATGGGCGCACGGCTACAATCCTTCGCCCCATTCAAGCGTGAATCCCCATGGCACTCAAAGCCACCATCTACAAGACCGACCTGCAGATTGCCGACATGGATCGTCATGTCTACGGCGACCATGCGCTGACCATTGCGCGTCACCCTTCCGAAACCGACGAGCGCATGATGGTTCGGGTGCTGGCCTACGCGCTGTATGCGCAGGACGGCATCGCCTTCACCAAGGGTTTGTTCGACGTCGACGAGCCCGACGTGTGGGTGAAGAATCTGACGGGCGAGATCACCCTGTGGATCGAACTCGGCCAGCCCGACGATGCGCGTATCCGTCGCGCCTGCGGCCGCGCCGACCAAGTGGTGGTGCTGTGCTACAGCAGCAGTTGCGACGTGTGGTGGAAGCAGATTGCCGGCAAACTCACGCGGTTTTCCAATCTGACGGTGCTGCAGTTGCCAGCGGACACCACGCAGGCACTGGCCGCACTGGCCGAGCGCAGCATGCGCCTGCAATGCATGGTGCAGGACGGCGAAATCTGGCTCAATAGCGAGAAGACGAGCGTGCCGGTCGCGCTGACACGCCTGCAGTCCGTTCGCTGAATTCTCATTTGTCCGGCGGACAGTTCTTGATGCAGACCGTTTCGCTCAGACGCTGGCCGCCGCATCCCACAAAACAACCGTCGTAGGCAGGCAGGCAACCGCAGTCGGCCTGGCAGTTCGTTTTTTCCAGTTGCGCCCGCACGCTGTCTCGCGTCGGCGTCTTCGGCACCGGATAGGGCGGCGGATAATACACACCGGGCCACGGTCCCATCCATGGACCTCCCCACATCCCCCATCCATACGGACCCCACCCGTAGGGATAACTATTGAACCAGGCGAAACTCAGTTGCACCTCGTAGGCGTTCAGAGCCGCGGCGTACTGTCCGAGGTCGTGTTCAAACTGCGTCAGCGCTTCGGCATAGCGCGCTTCCACCTGCGGTTCGAGGGCATTCGCGCAGGCCTGATAGCGGTTCTGGCACGCGTCCTGGCACATGATCTTTTTGGCTTCGCAGTTCTGCACGCAGGCCCGGCCCTGAACATCACCTGGCGGAATCAGGCTGACGTTTGTCTGATACTGCGGCGCGGCACAGCCGCTGACCACAGCGAACTGGACAAGTGCGGCAAAAGGAAGCAGCAAACGAAGCAGGCGCATCATGCAATCCGTATAAAACCCATGCTCATTTAAAAGCATAGGCTTTTTCAGGGGGGCTGCGGGCCGAGAAAGCGTCCTTCGAGTTCCTGCAGATTGAGTGCCTGCAGAATGTGCTGCAGGCGTTCGTGCGCGTTATTGCGCNGCGCGCCGGTGCGGGTGGCGATGATGAGTTCGTTCTTCAGCGAGTGTTCCCAGCCGACCAGCTCGGTGACGGTGACCTGATAGCCGTGCGATTCCAGTTGCAAACAGCGCAGCACGTTGGTGAGCTGGCTGCCGAACTCGCGGGTGTGGATCGGGTGGCGCCAGATTTCCGACAGCGGGGTTTTGCCGAACGATTCGTTTTTATGTTTGCGCAGCAGCGCCGCAACTTCGGCCTGGCAGCACGGCACCAGCACGATGTGGCGCGCCTGCTTGGCAAGCGCAAATTGAATCGCATCGTCGGTCGCCGTATTGCAGGCGTGCAGCGCGGTGACGATGTCGATGGTCGTGGGCAACTGCCCGGATGTGATCGATTCCGCCACCGTCGCGTTGATGAAGCTCATGCGCGGAAAGCCCAGCCGCGCCGCCAGTTCGCGCGATTTTTCCACCAGTTCGTCGCGCGTTTCAATGCCGTAGATGTGGCTGCCGGGGCGATCCTTCAGATAGAGGTCGTAGAGGATGAAGCCGAGATACGATTTTCCCGCGCCGTGGTCGGCCAGCGTCAGCGTGTCCTGCCGGCCCAGCACGTCGTTCAGCAGCGGCTCGATGAAATTGCACAGGTGATACACCTGCTTCAGCTTGCGGCGGCTGTCCTGGTTAAGTTTGCCGTCACGCGTCAGGATGTGCAGTTGCTTCAGCAGTTCGATCGACTGGCCGGGGCGCAGTACCTCGGCCAGCGGGTCGGTGAAGCTGGCCTTTTGGTCAGCTTGGCTGGCGCGCTTCAAGCCGGCCCCAGCAGGCGTACTTCGCGCTGCGGGAATGGGATGGCAATGTCGCGCGCGCGGAAGGTTTCGAGCACTGCCTGGGTGATGTCGCTCGACGTGTCGATGAAATCGGCCACGCTGACCCACGGGCGCACGGCAATCTGCACGCTGGAGTCCGCCAGTTTCAGCACGCGGATCACCGGTTCGGGTTGCTGCAGGATTTTGGGATGCGCGGCGAGCTGGTCGCGAATGAGTTGCAGCGCCAGCCTGATGTCGGTGTCGTAGGCAACGCCGACGACCACATCGATCTGGCGCAGGGAACCGTAGTTGTGAAGGATTTCGCCGGCGATCTTGCGGTTGGGAATGACAATGCGCGAGCGGTCGGGGTGGCTCAGCACGGTATTGAACAGTTTGATTTCCTCGACCGTGCCTTCCTCCTCGGCGATGGAAATGTATTCCCCCACCTTGAACGGCCGCGTGAAAAGGATCGTCAGCCCAGCAGCCAGGTTGCTCAGCACGCCTTGCATCGCCAGCGCGATGCCCGCACCCGCCACGCCCAACCCGGCCAGGAGCGGCAGCAACTCCACCCCCAGATTCTGCAGCGCCATGATGGCGAACAGGCCCAGCACAAAAACACGCACCATGCGGATCAGCAGTTGGCGCAGCGTTTCGTCCAGCCCCAGCTTCACCAGCATCGAATCGGTGATCCGGCCTGCCCAGCGTCCGACATAAAAGCCTGCCGCCATGATCAGCAATGCAACCAAAACCTTGGGGCCGAACTGGATGGCGAGGTCGATCGCGGTCCTCTGGGCGTGTTCCAGGGTTTGCAGAGGTTCGTCCATGTGCGTTTCCGTGAAAGGGGATGCGCGAAGGGTATCAAAACCTGTCGGCCGAAAGGAAATCGGAACAGGCAGGCGAAACGGGCAAGCGGGGAAAACGGGAACGGCTTCGTATAATGCCAGCCTTGCGAAAGGGTTTTACTGTGTCCGTCGTCAACATCTCCTGCTACAAATTCGTCACCCTCACCGACCGCGAAACACTGAAGGCCGACCTCGCCGCGCGCTGCCAGGCACTCGGACTCAAGGGCACCATCCTGCTCGCGCCCGAGGGCATCAACGTCTTCCTCGCCGGCGCGCGCGAAGCGATCGACGCCATCGTCGCCCATCTGCGCGCCGACCCGCGCTTAGCCGACCTTGCACCCAAGGAGAGCCTCTCTGCCGAGCCGCCGTTCCACAGGATGCGGGTGCGGCTGAAGAAGGAAATCATCACCATGAAAATGCCGGTGATCCGGCCCGAGACTGGCCGCGCCCCGTCGGTGGCCGCCGCCACGCTGAAACAATGGCTGGACCGCGGCTGCGACGACGAGGGCCGACCGGTGGTGATGCTCGACACCCGCAACGACTACGAGGTCGCCGCCGGCACCTTCGACAGCGCCGTCGACTACCACATCGGCATCTTCAGCGAATTCCCGCCGCAACTCGCCGCGCACCGCGACGACTACGCGGGCAAAACCGTCGTTTCATTCTGCACCGGCGGCATCCGCTGTGAAAAAGCCGCCATCCACATGCAAGCCATCGGCATCGAGCATGTCTATCAGCTTGAAGGCGGCATCCTCAAATATTTCGAGGAAGTGGGCGGCGCGCATTACCACGGCGACTGCTTCGTGTTCGACGAGCGCGAGGCGGTGAGCGCGGATTTGCAGCCGGCACGAGGGAGGGTGCACCGGTGAAGGATTTTTTCGTATGGGTGCATGAGTGTTTGCCGCACTATTTTTTTACGCTTGGGCAGTTTCTCAAGTTTTAGCCCTGGATTTGATCTGGATTTCAATCCGAGTCCCGGGGAGACTCATAGGGTCATCAAGCAGGGTGCTTCTGTATTTTGGGGCGTTACGGTGATCTACACGACATTCACTGCCAGGCAGCCAGGGTGCTTCACGCGCAGCAAGCATGAAGCACCCTGGATGTCGGCAGGAAGGTGGAGCGATCGATGATCTCCCCATCCATTGCCTGTACCTGCTTCTGGCGGCTGACANCGTATCCTGTCCCCGGACCCAGATCCGGGGCCGATATGAAGCAATGACACCAGGCCTGGCCCATGGGTCCCAAGCTATTTTGGATCTTTAAATTAATGCGCTAGCTGCCTGTTTCTTGATGTAGATCAATTTTTTCATGGTGCATTTGACCTATCCTCAATAAAAATTTTATGTGCTTGGTTGATTCATAAGAAAAAAAGGAGACTTCAAATGATGAGAATAATCAGGATGACAACTCTGGCCATGGCAAGTGGCTGCATGTTGCTAGCCATCGCCGCTCAGGCCGGCGATGCCGGCGCCGGCAAGGCAAAGTCCGAAAGTTGCGCCCAGTGCCATGGAGATAATGGCAAGGATGACCCCGCGATCGCCGGCATGGCGGAAACGGATTTCACCAAGGCGTTGAAAGCTTTCCAGTCGGGCGAACGCAAGAACAAGAAAATGGCGAAAGCGGCAACTGGATTATCCGATGCTGATATCGCCGACCTCGCTGCCTACTATGCAAGCCTGAAGTAGGCCGGGCAAAGTTCTTATGGGTTCCGCTGCAAATCCCGGCTTCGCTATTCCGACAAGACGTGCCTGTTGCCGCTTGATCGGTGTGGCAACCCTGGCCTGGCCTATAAGCCGGACAGGAGGCATGCGGGCGAAAGCGGGAACCGGGTCAAATCACTCAGACGTGCCGGACCGCGTCCGGCATGACGAATTGACAGGTGCGCCCCGATGACAATCCCTATGAAAATTGAGCGGCCAATGAAAAACATTCCGGACTGGCTGAGTCATTCAATAGATGCCATGTTTGCCATNGATGGCAATCAACAGGTGACTTTCTGGAACCAGGCCTGTGAAGACCTCACAGGCGTTCCCGCCGATGAGGCCATTGGGAGTTCCTGCCATGAAATTCTGCAAGGCCATGAACCCAGCGGCCGCCCATTCTGCAAGCCGAACTGCCCCTTGAGCCAACTGGCGAAGGGTGGCCCCTCCCCAACGACTTTTTCGATTCGCATCCCAACCGGTGAAGAGGGCAAGATCCAACTCAATGTCGGCACCATGCTGATTCCCTCGCCCGTTGATCAGGAATGGATGGTGGTTCATTTCATGCGGCGCGGGCACTGCAAATCTTCGGCGGGATTGTCTGCGCAGGGCGGTCTGCGCAGGAACATCAATGGCATGGAACATGTGCAAGGCACGGCCGGGCATTCTTCTCGCGGCCTCGGTCTGCTGACGGANCGGGAGCGGGACGTCCTGTGCCTGCTGGCCGACGGGCTGACTACGGACGCGATATCGAATCACCTGCATATCAGCCTGACGACGGTGCGCAACCACATCCAGCGGCTGATGGCAAAGCTGAATGTCCACAGCAGGATCGAGGCTGTGAACTGCGCGCGCCAGCATCAACGGCTGCGGACCAATCCGGAACCCGCCTCCGGATCGTCAACCCTGACCCCCGAAAGCCATCTGTTAACCGCGCAGGCTGACGGTTTTCCGATGACCGGGTATTTCCCCTGA
>JGI20214J51088_10000846_pt1 | contig 20869 bp, 20 predicted proteins | sample WetSurMetagenome_FD_51088 | JGI IMG/M metagenome (IMG submission 51088) | reverse complement strand
TTTTTTTGTTCATGGCAGGTTGAAACGAATATGAAATAGCTTTTGTAATACTAATGAGATATGATTATCCAGAGAAAAGCATCGTGGGACACCGGGGCTACATCATGAAAATACATTTCCTCAACAAATATTCGTATGCCGGAATTATGTTTATCGGTGCAGCGGCCGTATTTATTGCGATTGTTCTGTTTGCCAGCACCGGGGAATTTACCCGTGCTGCCCTCGTACTTTCTGGTTTGGTCTGTGCAATGACCGGGATCTTTGCTATAACCTTCTCCCAGGATGAACCTTTCAATCTCCCGTTTGTCCGGCTGCTTCCGGTGGAGGGTTGTGTGAACCTCTGCCGGATAATGTCTGAACTTGGGGTATCCGGAAATGCTCATTTTCTCCCCCCGCGCCTGACCGGAGAATCCATGGTCATCCAGTTCAATCCAACCGGGGTCTACAACGGAATCCCCAAAAATCTGACGGACTCATTTTCAACCACAAGCCCTACCGGCATTATTTCCCGACCCTCCTGCAGCCCGCTGATCAATGACCTCAAAAAGAGAAATATAATAATCCTTCCGGATACTGAAGACACTATCTCCCAGCTTCTCGATGAATTATTCGCAGCGGTTTATACCATTGCATCAAAGGTCTCCATACAGGGGAATGGCAATTCCTGGGAAGGCAATCAGGTCTCCCTCCGGATACACCATTACCGGCTCATCGAAGGATGCAGGGTCATTGCCGAGGAATCTCCCGGTTGCTGCACAAAAAATCCCTGCCCGGCATGCAGCCTTTGCGGGGCATTGATCGCTGAGGTTTCGGGTAAAGTAGTTACACTTCAGGAGTGCTCAATAGATGCAAACTCCCGTGATATCCGTGCTGTTTTCATTATCTTACCCACGGTGACCGGATCCGGTAATCCTTAAAAGAAGTCTGTACAGGTCTTTCCTCCCATACCCGGTAAAAAAAAACTCCTTCAGGGTACAAAACCCGATGCCCGCTCTATGAAAATCCCGGTTGTTTTTATTTCACCGCACGCTCGTAAAAGGATCACCGAAACTCGCATTCAACCACGACCGGTTCATGCAGTTTTAAGATTCAGAACGGTCTGGCTGATCCCGGCAAGAGTATCGAAATTTTCCGGTGTAATTATTTCCAGGGGGATCTCAATGGCATATCTGNTCTCCAGATAATCAACGAGCTGGAGCAGACCAATTGAATCGATTGCGCCTGCATCTGTTAAGGANTCATGTTCACCCAGGGTATTCTTTCGATGGAGAAATCCATGTGTTTTCAAAAACTGAAGTATATCTTCGCTTATTTCATGCATGATGGCACCCGGATGCAGTAATACTGTACGGTAAATTCTCATGATAAATTTTTTCACCATAAAGAAAGATAATGGCTGAATCATGAATACCGGAACCCTTGAGGATCAGGGATATATACGTCTGTCTCAAGAAACATATGATCAAAATCGATAACGAGCGTATACAAAAAAAGGCAGAGCATGAATTTTGTCAGGTATCTTCTTGAAAGAAATCGTACTCAGAATACCGTATTTGTTCTGGGTGATCATGGTACTCTCTCGTACCCGGAACTGATCCTGAAGGTGGAGGAACTCGCCACAATTCTCCAGGAACGGTACAGCAGCGGGAAAAACATTCTCTTAATGGCAGATAACACGCCCTTTTTCATCATCAGTTATCTTTCAATCATGTATAGCGGCAATACCGCGGTGCTTGTTGAAACGAGGATAAGAAAGGCTGATCTTATCGGGATTATCGAAACCAGTTCACTTTCCGCGGCTCTTGTCCAGAGTAAATATCTCCACTATTTTGAAGATTCACCACTCGATATCATCAGTGAATCAGTTCTGAAGGAGAGCAGCGATACAGGAACATTTTTATCTCCTCCGGAAATGGAGGACGACGATACCGCAGTTATCATATTCACGTCCGGAAGCACCGGTACCAAAAAAGGCGTCATGCTCACGCATAAAAATCTTATCGCCAATACCGGTTCGATTATTGAGTATCTCGGGCTTGATGAACGGGACAGGATGTGTGTCGCACTCCCCTTGTTCTATTGTTATGGAGCTTCATTGCTTCACACACATCTCCGTGCAGGAGGAAGCATTGTGCTGAACCAGAAACCTTTCCTCGGATCGATCATCACCGACATCAATACGTACCANTGTACCGGTTTTGCCGGTGTTCCCAGTACCTTCCAGATCCTTATCAATAAAACGCCGTTTCTCCGGCAAAAATTACCGAGCCTGAGATATTTTACCCAGGCCGGTGGTCAGCTGCCGAACAAATACATAACGATACTTGCTGAACATTTCCCCGAAAAAAAGCTCTACGTTATGTATGGTGCAACAGAAGCGACAGCCAGGTTATCGTATCTCCCCCCCGAATTACTGTGCACCAAAATGGGTTCTATCGGAAAGGGAATCCCCGGCGTCACCCTTCGTGTGGTAAACAAGGATATGCAGCCGGTAAAACCTGCCGAAACCGGCGAGATAGTGGCAAAAGGGGATAATATCATGAAAGGATATTATAATGATCATGAAGGAACCGGCGCAGTTCTGAAAAACGGCTGGCTGTACACCGGGGATCTCGCCACTGTTGACGAAGACGGATTTATCTTTATTGTCGGGAGGTCAAAAAATATCATCAAGTCAGGAGGATACCGGATTTCTCCGAATGAAATTGAAAACGAGATTCTTTTTCTGGAAAAATTCAGGGGGTGTGTGGTCTTTGGCATACCGGATGAGACTATGGGCGAAGCAGTTGTTGCCGTCATTCAGGTAAACGGCACCTTCGATGAAAATGACCTTCGCAGGGAGGTTCTCTCTCACTGTTACGAGAGACTTCCCTCATATAAGGTTCCCAAAAAAATTTTCTTCATCGATGAATTTCCGTTAAATTCATCCAACAAAACGGATATGGCAGCATTGAAAGAGATCGTTCTTTCACGGGATGCCTGAAAACGTTTTTTCAGACGCTTCATCCTTGTTTTCCTTATTTTTCTTTTTTAGAACACCTTTCAATTCCTGAAAAATTACTACCTGATGCCATAATGAGTCCTGAACCACGTGCATGGTTCCAAAAAGAGGATTTCTGATCCTTCTCCCCCTGTGCGGAACCGTCAAACCATACCAGAGAATCGGTGACGTGTTCCTTTTCAAAAGCCAGTGAGAGGATCGCGTGGTTATCGAGACAGTAGGAGACGAAGTGTGTGTCACGAAAGAGTGTGCTGTGATTCAGAAGAGAGAGAGGATTGTTATCATGCAGTTTTGCACAGGCTTCAACAAGGGTCCATCGGTGCAGGAAACTCCTGCTGCGTTCTTTTTCGTCTTTGCAGGAGGTGTCAGACAGGAGAGGACAGGACCTTGTTTTCCTGATATCGATCAACCGTACTGTTTCAATGTCAGAGCCGATCTTCTGTTTTGCGACAGTGATTGCAACGGAAGGGCCCGAATAGGACAGGGAGATGCCGATATCCGGTCTGTTATGAAGGATCAACCTTCCCCCCTTTTCCCTGACAACCCGGACAGCAGACGGGTCCTCTGCTCCCAGAACCGGTAAAAGGATATGCTTCAGGAGGCTTCGTGAAAGAATGAACCTCTTTTTGAAATAGTCGGCTCTGAAGTTCCGTTCCCGTTCTTTTTCGTTATCGTCAAGACTGTCGTATTGCCCGGGGTGATACATCCCGAGATCGGCAAGGAATGTGATGATGTCGTTTGTTCTCCAGATGTCCGGGATCGTCTCCCAGGTACACTGGTTTAACGCGTTTCTGGACCATGGTCTGAGGGAAGGAAGTGCTGGTATGGCTTGCATGAATGTTCCGTTGGAGCGCTCTTTTAGGGAAAACGTCTGTTTGTCAGGTATTTAAATGGACCTTTCCGCACATTCTTTTGTCGATAAAATTCCAATTTTGCCATCTGATTTTTTTTTTATTTTCACGAAGGTATTCTCCAATTTTTTTTTGGTAAAAAAAACACTCCTAGAATGTGATAATTATTTTTCAGGTATCACCATGTCGTTTGATGACCCTGTTTACCGGATTATCGCAGGAGGGGGGGTTGCCTGTACTTTGCCGGCATGCTGGTCCGGATACGGCCGGAGAATTTCTTCCTCTCATCGGAAATCAGGATTAAAATAGTCAGGATACTACTGGCACTCTTTTTGTCCTTTCATTTTTTTTAAAAAACACACAAAACAAGGTACTAGATGAAAAACTTTTGATGGTAGCCATCGATCATGGTCAACCGGTCCTCATGGCAGAACGTATGCACACCCTTGAGCTTCCTGTCCCAGAGAGGCTCAATAAATTCGATCTCTCGTTCCTGATAATCATTCTCTGTCAGGGTAACAATTTCATTGAATTTAATCCCATATCCATATCCGCCAATACTGGATTGTGAGGGACGGTATAATCTGCCATGCTCCTGTATGATTTTTCCCGCTGACCGCGCTCTTCTGGCATCGGACATTACCGGATTTAACGGGTGGCTGGTCCAGTGATCAGTCAGAAGATCATCAGAATAATACAGGTATAATTCTTTAAAATCCGTGGTTCCTTCAGGTTCAGCGATATTGGTGAATAACCACCAGGTATTGTTATGAAACAGCATGGTCGAATCCACGGCATCAACTGAATCAATGAGCGTTTTTTTACATTTCCACTTCAGGGGGAAATCCGTGCATTCATAGAGATTAATACGATGAGCCGATTGTGTTTCCGGGATCATAAACAGGGTTCCGTCATGTTCAAAAATATGAGGGTACGAGAGATGGAAAGGCTCTTCCAATACTTTCAACGGTCCTGAATATTTTCCCGATTGTTGCATTTCAATAAGAGAAATATGTCCTCTTTTCTCCCTTAACAGGTATTCCTCGATAAAAATATAGTAGGTTTCATCCCTGAAAAAAACCTGGGGGTCGGCCCAGAACCTGTCTTTTGGGGGAATAATCTTTTTGAAACGCCAGAATGATGTTGAAATCGTATCCTGGAGATCGTACAGTAACATCCATTGATTCTGAAAAAACTGATGTCTGATACCCTGGACACCCATGCGGTAACCGTGTTTTACTATCATTTTAAGAAAGGGAAAATTTGTGGGACTCGCGTACAGCGGATAATTATAAAAATTAAATCTTTTATTCTCCTGGTTAACAGCATCAAAAAAATCTTTCCCGCCAAGTGTGTACAGTCTTTTTAATGTTCTTGGAACGAACAGGGAGGATCTCAGGTAACAGCCATTATTATTTCTTTTCACAAGAAGAGAATCGCAGCCGAATGCTGAGCGATAGAGAACAATTCCCGCTTCCGGGTCTTTCGTTACCATCTGAAGAATTACCCCTCGTTCACCCATCCTTTCAAACGTCTCCCAGAATCCCGAAGGACCTCCCCTGACCCTGACACCATCGCAATGGTGATACGACCATATGCCGAATTTTGCTGCATTCAGGATATCTCCTTTGGGTGTCCGGGATCCGCACTGTACAATCACATCAAGATTGAAGGCTTTAATTTTTTTAACATCCTCTTCATTAACCTCATCAGTGCAGGCGTCACTCTCTGGCTGGATCTCCAGTCTTGGAACATTTTTCAGGAATCCGGAGGGGTCTTTGAGGGCAAATGCATCCGGTTTACCGGTGATGAGCCGATCTTCCAGACCGGTATAAGCGGTATACAGTAGTTTTTTCCATCCTGACACCCTTTTATCATCGCATGGTGACGTATCGTTCCGGTTTTTATAGTGTATTCCGAGTTCCAGGGATGCATAATCTGACCTGGTAATTGCCTCAAGCATAGTACCTTCCCATGTTTCGAGGAGAGAATTCTCAAGGAGGACTCCAACACGTAATTTTTTATTGTTGTTGAGATGAGTATCAGAAACGCTGCCTTGTTTCCTTGTGTGTACGCTGAAATCACTATCCATGAGAATTATTATTTTGAAGTCCGAAGTTAATATGAATTATTGTCTCCCTGATCTTTTCAGAACACAGAAATACCATGAAATTACCGGACTGCCAAAAAAATCTCTTGTTTCAGGTCCACAAAAAAACTGAACCCTCTCCTCCAAGCATACGGCACCTTTATCAGTACTGAAAATTTGATAGTACTACGAATACGTAGACCAGGAGAAACGATGGCGATAATAATTGATAATTCATTCCTTATTTTTAAAAAACAGGATATCTTCCTCAGTGAATATCCCTATGATGCCGGTAATGATATCGATGCGGTATTATTTCACTACTGTAAACATGCCATTGATGTGCCAGGATATACCCGCAGGGAGCAGTTAACCTCAACGATTGATTTAACCCAGGGATCGGAGGAAATCTGGAAGAAGATGAACAGAAAACTGAGACAGAAAATAAAAAAAGCACAAAAAGAAACTATCACCTGGAAAATCAATGAAAATTTCGATGAATTCTATTCGATTTCAAAGAATTTCATGAAGCAAAAAAATTTTGCGACCCGCCTTGGTTTCCTCAGTCTCGAATTACCGAATGTAAATATTATGGAAAAGTACGGGACACTATTTACCGCAGAGCTCAACGGTGAAGTTCTTGGCGGTCATCTCTATCTGGAGGATAAGGAGAACATCCTTGCATGGATCAGTGCCTCACGACGGTTAGCAGTCGATAAAGAGACCTCCACATTAATAAACTGTGCGAACTGCCTTCTCCACTGGCAGGCTATTTTGTATGCACAGGAAAAATCGATCAGAACGTTCAACTGGGGAGGACTGTGGTCGGAAGAGGAAGCCCGGGATCCAAAGAAAAAATCGATCAATGTCTTTAAACTGAGTTTTGGCGGGGAAACAGAAACGGCATATTCCTATTCTAAAATTAATAATAAACTCTACGAAAAATTATCCTGTCTCTATAGCAAAACCCTGGCCCGTGAAGCCGGGAGTCAGGAAGCCGTCAGTGAAGAGATCGAAAGTTAGGACAGTTTTTTTAAAAGATTCCGGTCTTTTATGGTATTTTTTCAGGAACCAAAAAAAGGATGGAAAGATTGAAGCTCTGCGGATATTCAACAGAGTCTTTTTTTTTTTGAAATCCGATACTTTTTTCCTGTACGGAAATTCCTTGAACAATCAGGAAAGAGAACAACAGTTTTTTTTTATCGGGTAGTTTTATGGTTTAGTCTGACCAGGAATTTTCACGGTCCGGGTTATGAAAAAAACGGGAGGAAGATTCAGGGGCTGTGTCTCTGATACGTAGTACTGAAAACGAACATAAGAATGGCTGTTTTTTTGTACGATGAATCGCTCCATGTATCGATCATTATTTTAACGCACTTATAGATAATTAATGAGTTTTCTCAATGCAGGATATATCCTCCACGATAAAAAAACAGGTGTCTGATTTTTATGATCGCGTAGTGCCTTACGTCGAATACGTAACGGAATCGATACGGAAAAATTTTGATATACCGCTGGTTAAAAATGCATCACATCTGATGCTCGGGGCAGGTCTCCAGTCAGGTCTGACCTTTGTTTTCTGGATTCTCGCCGCACGATTATTTGATGCACATGAGGTTGGCCTGACTACTGCACTTCTTTCAGTGTTAAGTATATTTGCCATTGTTGCGGAGCTGGGTTTTGGTATGGGATTAATCCGGTTCCTGCCCGGTGCCGGTACACAGGAAAATGATCTCATCAATACCTGTTTTACCCTCAGCAGTCTGGTTGCCGGGATCCTTGCGATACTGTTTATGATTGGACTTCCTGTCTGGGGGCAGTCGTTCATTCCTCTGTTCAGCTCACCTGTTTTTATTCTTATCTTTGTGGTATTCTCGGTAGTTGTGACACTGCAACCCCTGCTCGGTAATATCTTTCTTGGTAAGAGAACGACAAAATTTATTGTCTTTACTACGGCCATTATTTGCGTAAGCAGGATAGCATTTCTTCTGGTGATCGTATTTTTCGCGCATAGTGTTTTTGGTCTTGTTTTTATATCATTCCTCTCAACATTTGCCGGACTTTTAATTGGTCTCACGCTCTTCCTTCCATCGGTGATGCCTGCGTTCCGGCTGGCACCAGTCATTCATCTGGGGTTGTTACGGGAAATACGGAACTACACGGCAGTAAATTATGTCAGTCGTTTAATATTGCAGATCACTCCTCTTATCATTCCTCTCATGGTAGTCAATATCCTTGGGTCTGAAATGAATGCGTATTTTGCCATGTCGTGGACAATTGTCGCCATCATGCAGGTTATCCCTACGTCCCTGTTTAATTCATTCCTGGCAGAAAGCGTGACGGAACGGACCCTGAACAAAAAAAATTTCAGGAAAGTCCTGTTTCTCATGCTGGAACTCCTTGTCCCGGCTACCATTGCAGTGATCTTCCTGTCAGGTTTTATCCTGTCGGTGTTCGGGGCTGCGTATGCTGAAGAAGGAACACCGCTGGTCCGGATTCTGGCGTTATCGATTATTCCCTGGGGAATAATTTATCTGTTTATCACCGTTGAACGGTATAAAAAATCATCCCTGGGAATTGTCTTTTCGACACTGGCAGCAGCTCTTCTCAGTCTCGGGTTAAGTTTCCTGATGATGGAAACCTGGGGTTTGATCGGTCTTGGTATCGGGTACCTGGCCGGTCAGGTGGTCGTGGCACTTATTGTCGGGATGCTGATGTGGAGAATGATGGATAAGGATCAGTTCGAAAGAGATGATTCTTCTGATGGTCGAAGTCTCGGGTAATGTAACAGGGTTTTGTGAACGCGTATGAGTAACGACGGGCAGATATTCAGAATATTTTAGGCGGGAGATTTTTAGGTATGGCCAAAGAAACGCGGGGGTACTTCTCAACAATTGTGTATTGTGTACGGGAAGGTTCATTCAAAGGGGTGCTGTTGCAGACTACAATTAGCCTCATCCTTGTCCTGAACGCCTGCATAAAAAAAGGTAAATATGCCCTGATAACGCTCTCTCAGAGAAAAACCGGGCGGGATATTATCGTTAAAATAAATAACCGGTACTCCATGTACCTGAATCTGGACGATAAAGGCATCTGCCCGGATCTGATGGTCAATAAAACCCGGGAAGTGTTTTCAACTGCGCATTTTCAAAAAATCATTTCAGAAGATATGACCATTATCGATATTGGAGCAAATATCGGATACTACGCCCTGCTGGAATCCCAACTCGCCCGAAAAGGCCATGTGTTTGCCATTGAACCGGTCCCGAAAAATTATACGATGCTGACAAAAAATATTGCCCTGAACAGGAGTGAAAACATCTCGACTCATAATGTTGCAATCGGTAATGTGGACGGCTTTCTGGACATGTATGTCTATGATAAATGCAACTGGTCGTCATTTACCAGAATTCCCGGGGGAACTATCATTGAAACCATCCGGGTCCCGATCTTCACCTTAGATTCCTTCATCGGGTCACACCTGACCCGGAATCCTCATTTTATCCGGATGGATGTCGAAGGATTCGAATACGAAATAGTGATGGGATCGCTAAAGACCCTCCAGGCGGCAGGTCCCCTGGTACTGTGTATTGAGATGCACCCCCATTTAATGTCGGGAGAAAAGGTCACGGCCATCATGACCATTATGAAGGAGAATGGATTCAGGGTAAATGCAATATTTAACGAGATTGATGTGTCAGAGTTGAACTATCTCTCCCTGTGTAATGAGTTGCAGGGTATTCTGCATCTGCCGGCGTACGGGTATATCGGCAATACCTTCAGTTCGCTCGAACAGTTCATGGCCCAGGGAGAGGGTGCGATAGTTTTTTTCGAAAAATCAGCGTGAGTCAGAACCGTACCCATCACTATTCTTTTAAGAAGGGCCGTCGCCACCAACGGTCCGTTCTTTTTCCTCTGGTGGATGTGATAAGGCGTCTCCCTGATGTCAGGGACATCAGGTCGGCTCCCGGAATGCGTAAGAATCGCCCTCACGTTTTCCTCTGGCGGATCTTCACCAGAATGTCCCGCCAGGTTTCGACAGTCCTGTCAAACGTAAAATTTTCTTCAACAGATTTCCTGCCGTTTTCTGCGATCTGCAGGAGGTTTTTGTGGTTCAATGCCCGGATCACATTCTTCGCGATACATTCCGGGGAATTATTTTCCATAATGAATCCCGTTATCCCATCCTGTATCACATCCGGAATCGCTCCGACCGGGGTTGCCAGCACCGGTGTCCCGCAGGCCATTGCCTCAAGCATGATATTGGGGAGCCCTTCGGTATATGAGGGGAGGACCAGGAGCCGGAACCGGTTAAAATAGCGAGGAAGCTCGTCATGGGAGATCCAGCCGGGGAGATCAACACGATCTGAAATGTTCTCTGCTTCAATTGTGGTCTTTATACTCTCCTTCAATTGCCCGGCCCCCCCGATACATACGCGGAGGTCAGGATGATCCCTCAGAATTGCCGGAAGTGCCTGGAGAAGCGGGAGTACACCTTTTTCCGGGCTCAGACGACCAATATAACCGATAAGGGGTGGACGATTCTTGAAAGGCAGCGTGACGGTAAACGTGGTGAAGTCAAGGAAATGTTCATGGGCAATGAGGATCTTTGCCGCATGTTTTTCCAGGTGCCATTCCCGTATAAGATTCGGGGAATACAGTATGGGATAATCGGTGAGTGAATAGCAGAGAGCATGGGGAATTTTTTGTACGGCAATTTTCAGGGAACTGGTCACTGAATCATTCTCTAAATATGCCATTGTCTGAAAGTTCGAAGGCAATAACCAGAGTGTTTTTTTTCCGATCAATTTTCCAAAAAAATAGGGTGCTACCAGTCCTCTCTCACCAAAAAAAAGAAATATATGTGTTTTTTCCTTCACTCCCCACATTTTTTGTACAATCTTCACGTTCAGATGAAGATACTTCATCAGCCGGATAAGAAAATCAGATGAATAGGAATAAGGAATGACATCAACACTATTTTTTCCGCTCTCAGCATAATATCCGATATGTTCCGACTGGTATACTATCATCCGGTTCTCTCCGGACAACCCGCAGATTATTCGGTGAAGGTTATTCAAAGGGGGAATAAAAGCATTATGGAACAAGGGAGAAATTATACAAATTGCAGGTATTTCCTGAATCATGCACTACCTTTTGTTCAAGAATAGTATCTGAGACATTCATTAAACGTTTTCCCATGTGTTTCCCGCGATTGTATGGGGCAAGCGATCATGGTATTCGCGTTCAAGGTTCTTCCCTCACAGTGTTTTTTAATTTTTCAACGATAATCCGTGTAATATCTCCTAAAAGTCCCCTGCTCGCACTATCCCGCGGTTTGCAGTGTTCCCGGATCGTCAATTGCAAAGTTGATTCTCTGAAACGATCCGGTGGGGTCTCGTGCACCAGTCCCGGGTTACTCTGTCGATCAGATAAGAATGGGTTTATCGGATCTTCTGTCGCCAGATACCGAACACCTGTGTCACGCTGCATCATACAATCCGCTTCATGCACCTCTGATGGAATCGGGTGTAATGAGTTCTGATTCGGAGTGCAGCACCGTTCGTATGGAGAGCATGCCTGATCTCCCGATCTGAGGACTCTGACAACCAGCTGCCCATGCATCCGGGGGATTTACCCTCGTTCGATCAGGCGGAACCAGGTGCGTAAGTCCTAATAATACCGCGACTTAATACTAATTGGGATATGAGGAGTATTTTCAATGCGCATCGCATTTCTCACCTATGAAAACCCGAGTGCCGAAAATACCGGAGACAGCCAGTATACTGCCGGTCTGCTGCGGAAACTTGTAGAGCATGGGCATCACGTCCATCTGGTTTTTTTTTCGGAGGATCTGCCGGCAGATTCTGCTGTTGCCCTCGACAAGTACGCTTCGGCGACCACGATAGTACCGTTTTTGAGGCCAGGTATGCTGCGTGTCGTTGCGTCGCCGAAACCGGGTATGATCGCTCATCGTTTTTCCACGGATTATATCGATGCAGTCCGCACCTTATTACAAAACGAGTCGTTTGATGCCGTAGTGGTCAACTTTTTCAAAATGGCGTATCTCATCGATACCATCAAATCCGTATCACCTTCAGTTCCGGCCGTTCTGATAAGCCATAACGCAGAGAAACAGAATTCCTGTTCGTTATACCGGCATCAGACCAATCCGGTCTGGTGGCTGGGGTGCTTCCAGGACTGGGTGAAGACAGCCTATTACGAGCCGATACTCCTGAAGCAGTTCGACGCGGTGACGACCATCTGTTCGGTAGATCGTGCATTTTATGAAAAGGAATACAACCTGCGGCACGTGTCAGTGGTTCCCGCCGGGTGGAATGGGTCCTGCGATCCTGCCGTACATCGTGATGAGGCGCTGCGGAACGTTATTGTCTGTGGATCGTTCACCTGGCAGCCGAAAAAGCAGAACCTGCTCTCTTTGCTCAACTGTCCGGGGTTCAAACGTTTCCATGAGCACGGAATCACCGTCTATCTTGTCGGCCATGCCGACAAGGCATTTGTGGAATCCGTCAATTCGCGGTATCCCGGTGTTGTGATGACTGGTACCGTCGATGATGTGTCACCCTTTTACCGGAAGTGTTCTGTGGCGCTGGTGCCGGAACGGATGGGTGGAGGTTTCAAACTGAAGCTGCTGGAAGCGGCTGCTTACGGGACGGGAATTGTCGCGGTGAAAGGTGCAGTAACAGATGAAGGATTCCAGCGCGGGGTGCATTTCCTGGAAGCGGACAGTTTCGAAGATCTGGTCGATACTGCCATCGGTCTTGTCGATCACAAGGAGCAGTTGAAGTCTCTCAGAATGAACGCCCAGGCATTACTGGGTTCCCGATTTAACTGGGAATTCAGCTATCAGGCATTGATGGCTGCAATTGATGACGTCCGCCAGTTCCCGAAACCGGATTAACGGGATCTGACAAAACCGTTCTTGGTTACCATGCCCATCACCCGTGCAGTGAGTGTCAGGAAGTTGTCGGAACCGGAGGGATTTGTTCGGATGATGTTTTTTGTAGATTGTGGTAATGAGGGGAAGCGGATCTTCTGAATGGAAAAAAAGTATACATTCCTCTGTTTTTTAGGTTAAGTGATTTAATGACGAATCCAACAGACAGATATATTTAAATAAAGGCTAAAATAAAAAACCGTTACATGGTTAGGCCCGAAAAAGAGATGATTGGAGTTTACGGACCGGTTCTTTTTACTACACATCCGTCCCTGCGGGGTTTTATCTATAAATATTTCCTTGGCCTCACTCCCCTCTTTTTAGCGGCGATCTCTGTGGTTGTCCTGACTATCATGATTGGCACGGGCGGATCATTCCCTCCTTCACTTGTAGATCCACTGGGAACGCTCGTCCCTGAAATATCGACGTTCATTAAGATCTTCGCATACCTGATTGCTCCTGTCGGTATCTTTCTGTTTTTCATCTTCCTTGGCGATGAACTGAACCGTCCCGAGATCTGGATGGGCGCAGGCCTGACACTATTATTCAGCGTCATCGGTGGACTGGTACTGGTACTGAGCGAGGGAATTCCTGTTTTTTCTGCCAGCTTCCTGCTCATCCTGCTTGAGTGGATAGCATACCTGATCCAGCCTTTCAGTATCATTGTTACGCTGATTATCCTTGCCGGGATTGAATTGTTCCGCCGCTCCCTTGCGTACATAATTTTCCGGGATGTCCTGATAATTACCGGAGGACTCTGGCACGCAGTGGAGAACGTGATCCCGTTTCAACAGATCGAGAGGATCTTTTTAGTGCAGGGCCGGCTGGGACGCATCTTCCATTTCGGCACAATCCTCCCGGCAGGAGTGGTATACGGGATTACCGAGATAGATATGCGGGGAAATTATCTGACTGGTGACCGGCTCCATCCCGAGACACATTCTGCATCCGTCATTCGCTGGGATCAGGGATTACACAACCCCCTTGTATGTCTCTACGGGTTAAAGAATCCGGAAGTCGCAAAAGACCACCTGGAAAAAGCGATACAAAAGTACACAGAAAAGAAAAAATAATATGCGATTCCTCTCCCCAGTGTTCCAGCACCTTTTTTAACCATAAGCCGGAATATCCCGGTCGGATATGGTTACCATGAATATGCAGGTTGTCAGATGGTTTTTGGATCTTGCGATGGGCGTGGCGTTTCTCCTCTGTTTTATTACGGGGTTTTTTAAGTTTACCGTTCTTATCAGGACTATTGGTCTTACGAATCTGGTCCTTCCCCTCGCCCTGATGAGCGATATCCATGACTGGGCCGGTCTCGCCCTGGGTTTTTTTGTTTTCGCCCATCTGCTGGTAAACCGTACATGGATTATGGTGATGACAAGAAAAATCATGTCCGGGCTCCCCCTGTCACCCTGATGTCAGGAAAAAGACCGCTTGGCAGAGTATAAAAAAGGGATTTCTTTATTTCGAGAAATAATTCTTATCCAAATCCCCGGTATTGGAATATCCCCGCTGCTCCCAGTAGCCCTCATAGTCCGGGTCATCGGTGAGCTCGATCTTCTCGATCCACTTGATCCATTTGTAGCCCCATTTGTCCTGGGCGACCAGCTCGAAGGGATAGCCCCTCTCCGCAGGGAGCGTCACGTTGTTCATCTCATATGCCATGATGATATCATTGTTCATCAGGTAGTCGAGCGGGAAGGATGTTGTATACCCGTCATGCGCTGTGAATATCACGGTATTTGCCCGGGGATCGACGCCGGCATTCCGGATCAGGTCGCGGACCAGTACGCCCTTCCAGAGGATAGTCGCGTCCCAGCCTTCAACGCAAAAAAGCGTGACAACTTTGGTATAATGAGGGTACTTGTCCAGAACTTCCTGGTAGGTATAAACATCGGTTTTGTTGGTCAGTCCCGTAATGGTGAGACGGTAATCTGAGGTGTTGATAATCTGCGGGCCTTTGATGGAGTTTTCATGAAAATCATTGATTGACGAGAGATCATGTCCCTGGTACTCCCTTACTTCAACGGCAGCGAGTGTATTCGGTTCACCGGAAGACAAGAGGANCCTGCTGCCCTGNCNGCCAAGGAGGAGAAATGCCGCGATAATAATAATCATGGCCGCAATCATGATGACTGCAAGATTTTTTGTGTTCATTACCAGTGAACTGTTCTCCGGAATATGATTAACCATCGTATGGAGGCAGGGTTAAAGGTATAAGAAGAAACCTTTTTAAAAAAAAGAGGATACATCACGGAGGAAAAAATGTTTTTAGAGATCCTTTAAAAGGAATCTGTAAGTGATTTTCCCGTGTTCTGCCTTAAAACAGGGTAACGTATCTCCTGAATTTTTCATGAAATTTTTCGTAAATACTCTTCCGGTCAACAGGTATCATGCACCCGTGGACTTTTATAAAAAATATGATTTTGACAGTTGCCATCGGTGGACAAACAATCCAGCTGTGTATGCCCGATCGGGGGAGCATCCTGCAACGAATGACACAACATTCTTTTAGTCACCCGCTCATACGATAGGATCCTGTTGAACCCCGGCCAAAATATTCTTCATAGATCACATAAAGGTTGATGTCATCAGGGGGATGATATGGTCTCGGCACGTATCCAAGAATTTTCCGGATATCCTGCCGTACAAAGAATGAACGGTTTCTCACGAGCACACGCTGCTTTGCCACCGGAACCGGCAGCCGGTGAATATGATCATGGCACAGACCACAGACAACCAGGATTCCGGTTGACGGATCGCGCTTCGTCTCCTTTGTCGGGCGCCGGGAGATGAGATGGATAGAGAGAAGCAATGACGGAAAATAATCCTGACAGAGCTCGCAGGTACCCTCAACTGCAGTTTTCAGATTCTCTTCCTGCACAGCGGTCAGGCTGGTCGCTTCCGGCATTGTTCACCTGCCTTTGATCCGACCATTGTCCGGACAGAATAAAAGTTTTCCCCTGAGGAAAGAATCATTTTTCCTCTAGAGAGATTGGCTCTTTGCCGTTCAGGGTACCTGATGCGGTTTTGTTGTGAGAAACCGGGACAAGTTAAGAACAAAACCAGATTCTTCAGAGATTTCTACAGGGTTTTTATGAACCCGATCACTTCCCCGATATCCGGTACGGAATGAATCGGATATACCTTCACAAACACGATCTTCTGGTTTTCATCAACCACGACATTTGCCCGTTCCGAGAACCCATTCGCGTCCCGGAAAAGTCCGTACTGCATGGACACCCCTCCATGGGGCCAGAAATCGCATAAGAGTCGGGTTTTGGTAATTTCAAGTTTTTCCGCCCATGCTTTTTTGCAGGGAACGGAATCGACACTGATGCCAACTGCTGTGGTGTTGAGAGTTGAAAATACTTCATTGTTGTCTTCCAGCGATTTCATCTGGCCGGCACAAAACGCAGTCCATGCCAGCGGATGAAACGAAAGAAGCGTTCTCCGGTGCATATTTTCATAGAGATCGAAGGTCGAGTCATTCTGGTCCTTCAGGGAAAAATTCGTTGCCGGATCTCCTGGTCTGACTATCTGTCGCTGTTGCATATGGTTTACCATTACGTATTCCTCCACTCATTCATCAGATATGAGGCTTTGTATTGACCGCAGGAACACCATGGTAACCGGGAGTACCCGCTGTTTGCTTCAAAGATTTTTTTCAAGTGCCGATCCATCATGGAGGCACCATACGGGAAGCAGGATTCATCAGATCTAAAATGAGGAAAAGGAAATAGTCCCGTTTCCCCTAATCGCGCGAATTGCAGGGGCGGCAGGGTCAAGGAGTTTGATTGACTTTTTGTCTCGTAACGGAGCATTGAATCCCTGTCAGGGATTTAAAATATTTTTCAGCAGGCACTATTCTTTTCGTTAAACCCGTGGCTGCTGTTGTGTCGCACAATGAAACGTGCCGAAACCCTCAACCATGGCACGGGCATCGATCCCGATAACCTTACGACCCGGGAAAAGATCCTGCAGGATCCGCAGTGCCCCGGCATCATTCGGGTCTTTGAAAACCGGGACGATAACAACCGTATTTCCGATATAGAAATTTGTATAGCTTGCCGGGAACCGCTCATTGTCCCGGGAAATTTTTGCCGGCATTGGAAGTTTCACCACGGTGAGAGGTACACCGTCCTGATTGGTCGATTGTTTCAGGATTTCGTAATTTTCATGTAATGGGCGGTAATTTGCATCGTCAGGAGAGTTCTCATACGCGCATACAACCGTTGCCGGTGCAACAAAACGTGCTATATCATCGATATGACCATCCGTATCGTCACCGGCAATTCCGTCATTCAGCCAGATTATCTTCACCGCTCCGAGATACTCTTTGAGATATTCCTCAATTCTTTCAGGAGATAACAAAGGATTCCGGTTCGGGTTCAGCAGACACGAACGGGTGGTCAGCACGGTTCCCCGGCCATTCACGTCAATTGATCCCCCTTCAAGCACGATGCCGGGAACAAACCGGGGGATCTCAAGCCATCGGTTCATGACATCCGGGATCCTGCCGTCACTCACCTGGTCTTCATACTTCCCTCCCCAGGCATTAAAATTCCAGTGTACCATTGCTGATCGTTTCACGGCACGGTTGATCACAAATGTCGGACCGTAATCCCGGATCCANACATCAGAGAAAGCGGTGGTATGAAGGNTAACCAGTGAGAGATCAACCTGAGTATCACGGAGCCGGATCCTGACCCTCCGGTGCACTGCCGCACTGGGAATGAACAGTTCAACCCGTTCAGATGTATGGATTGCGGTAATAAACTCAAAAAATGCTTCCTCGACCGCGGAAAGATTCGGGAATGTATTCCTGTTGTGGGGCCACGAAAGCCATACTGCGTCATGGGGTTCCCATTCCGCAGGCATATGAAATCCCCTGTTCCTTGGCGTGTCCCCGGATCGGATTTCCGGAAATGCCCCATCATTTCCTGAAAACGGGATGCATGTGGCGCCATACGTGTCCGGACGCCGGTTCCGAAAGAACCCCCACGATTCCCGGACCGAGGTATTCATGGATAAATCAAGAGGTGCAACCAGCGTCTCTTCAGTATTACCGCCCTTTACGATTATCCTGCCAAACGCATCACAGACAAATGATCCCCCGAAAAATTCTATATCCCCTTCCTTTCCTACCCGGTTGACTGCCGCCACATGGACGCTGTTTGCAACCGCATGCCCTCGCTGGATGAGGGCCCAGGCTTCATGCCAGTTACCCTCAACAGGTTCTGTGCTGGAAGGATGCCCGATTGCCGTCGGATAAAAAATGATCTGGGCTCCATCGAGAGCAATGCATCGCGCAGCTTCGGGGAACCACTGGTCATAACAGATGAGGACTGCAATGCGCCCGTAGCGTGTTGTATGAACGTAATACCTGTCCCCGGGATAAAAGTAGCCTTTTTCAAAGAACCCCGGATCCTGCGGGATATGGACCTTATGGTACGAGGTATGGAGAACCCCGTCCGCATCGATGATAACGGCAGTGTTATAATACCTGCCCTCGGAGGTTTTTTCGAAAAGCGGGACGATGATCACAACATTATTCCTGCGGGCAATTTCAGAAAATACCCGTGTGGTTTCCCCGGGAACAGTTTCTGCAAGGGGTGACGCATTCACGCCAATTCCCTGAGGGAAGTATCGTGTGCGGAAAAGTTCGGGAAGGCAGATGATCTGGGATCCCTTCTGAATTGCCAGCTCTACCTGTGCCAATGCTTTTTTGAGATTCTCGTTCGGATCCGGACCAACCGCCATCTGGATAAGCCCGACTCGTACGTCTTTTTGCTCCATTAAGCCTCTGCTATACGAGTTTTTCTTACTGGGATATCATGCTATCCAATCGAATTTTGGCGCTGTTAACGACTGCTTGAGGCTGAAGAGAGCTCCGTATCCGGACTATGCAAACTGCTTGCTCCTAAAAGAAAAAAATCTCCGGAAAAATCCTGGCATGAATACGTTTGGTCATACGGCACTGCGTCGTGAAAAAGGTCAAGGGAAATGCCTGTGCATTGCCCCACTAAATTAATTTTTTTGTGCATATTCTAAAACTTAAATAAGGAAAATATATTCAACAAAAAGTTAAATTTATATTCTATAATGTTAATTATTATTTACATAAAGTACTAGAAGTTGGACAGTTTATGGATCGAAACGAATATGGAAAACTTACCCATTCAGATCATTCCACTGAATGGAGGGATAATCAGACACTTATCGCGCTCACCTCTGGTGCGTGCCTTCTTGCACTGGTCATTGCTCTCAGGAATATACTCAATGTTCCGGCCGAGCAGCTCACCCGGGACCTCGTCCTCTCTCTCTCTATCCTGGGGGGTCTTGCAGCATCCTATCCGCTGGTGACACGAAGACGGTCGGATCGGGTCATCAGCCATCCGGGACTCTGGATAGCAGGAATCGTGACAATAACCATGGCGATCATCGTCATGTATGCCATCTGATCGCCGTCATATCTGTCATGCATGAGAAATTTGCCGCTCTATCGGCACCTACAAAAAAACCAGACCATTCGGGGAAAGAAATGAATGTGCACCTGCCGTTTCGATTCCCTGTACGAACCTGCTCAGGACCGGCATCACCCCCACAACGTGTTATCATCCACCGGCAACGCCCCGGCACTTCCCGTCATACGAGCACTCAGGCAGTTCGGTTTCTTAACGTGACTGCAGGAATACAACCGGATTCCCCGCAATGAAAAACAGGATCAAAGTGTACCGGGCCCTGCGAAACCTCACCCAGGAAGCACTCGCCGACCAGCTGGGTGTGACACGGCAGACAATCCTTGCCATCGAAAAAGGAAAGTATGATCCATCCCTTGAACTTGCGTTCCGGATATCCCTGTTATTCAGAGTCCCGATAGACAAGATGTTTTTTTATGACAAGGAAACTGAAGATCAGCCACTCTTTGAGGAGTAACATCGGATATTATGCATACCTCCTCACGCCCTTTTTGCGGCTGGAAGGATGGTTTCTTTTTTGTTTATTTTTCACTACAACAATTGCGCTGTCAATTTTTGGGATTGACCGGCCGTTTTTACAAAAAAACTGAAGCGTTCTTATCTCCCGTGAACATCGATCTTCTTTTGAGGTCAGGAAAAGTAACCTTTAAAAAAAAAAGATATTCCGGCTTATTCCGGAGTCCTTTTTTTGGGAGGGTAACCTCAGGTATACCTTTCCGGATGATAGCGTTTCACCTGTCTTTTTCTCGTTTGAGCAACGGATGCAAATTGTTTAATAGTGTCCCCCACCACCTTAACGGAGTATCGCATGGGACAGTGGTTTAATGCTGCATTCCGGTGGTATTCACCCAGGTGTTATTGTTTTTAAACGAGGATATACATGGAAACGATCGAAGAAAAAAACAGGAATAATATTTTCCTGAACGACAACACGGCAAATCCTGCACCCCTTGGCCTGTGTGCATTCGGGATGACAACGATATTACTGAGCCTCCATAATGCCGGACTGACCGCCCTTGGGAGTCCCATCCTTGCGATGGCATTCTTTTATGGCGGAGCAGCACAGGTTATCGCCGGAATCATGGAATGGAAAAAGAATAACACGTTCGGCATGGTCACGTTTGGCAGTTTTGGATTTTTCTGGATCTCGTTTGCCACGTTACTGATACTCCCGGCTCTTGGTCTGGCAAAAGCACCCCAGCCGGTAGAACTTGCAGCTTTTCTGAGTGTATGGGGAATTTTTGCCGTGGGTCTTTTTATCTGCACGTTAAAAATGCACCGGGTCCTGCAGGTCACCCTGCTGGCAGTGGTGGTGCTGGTAGTGCTTCTTGTCACCGCACAACTTACCGCCAACACCCTGATCCTGAACCTTGGCGGGCTTGCCGGTATCATCGCGGGGGGACTTGCACTGTATATCGGTATGGGGCAGGTTATCAACGAAGTCTATGGCAACCGGATTTTTCCGGTCTGAACCGTTTTTTTTTT